>Ga0157365_10000513_pt1 | contig 16699 bp, 14 predicted proteins | sample AttsexASBM3_FD_111478 | JGI IMG/M metagenome (GOLD analysis project Ga0157365, IMG submission 111478) | Fungus gardens microbial communities from leaf cutter ant in Ribeirão Preto, State of São Paulo, Brazil - Atta sexdens ASBM3 | ecosystem: Host-associated > Fungi > Mycelium > Unclassified ... | reverse complement strand
CATCAAGAACTAACAAAAAACCTGACGGCAGACGAAGTGGCGACCCTTGAATACCTGCTTAAAAGGGTGCTGCCGTAACAGCAAAGAGGTAACACGATGTCCAGACGCAATAATGATGCCATTACAATTCATAGCATTTTGGACTGGATCGAAGATAACCTGGAATCCCCCCTTTCCCTTGAGAAAGTGTCGGCGCGTTCGGGTTACTCGAAATGGCACCTGCAACGGATGTTTAAAAAAGAGACCGGCCATTCGCTGGGCCAGTACATCCGTAACCGGAAACTGACCGAAATCGCGCTCAAGCTCAAAGAGAGTGACGAACCGATTCTGTATCTGGCCGAGCGCTATGGGTTTGAATCCCAGCAGACGCTGACCCGCACGTTCAAGAACTATTTCTCCGTGCCGCCGCATAAGTATCGCGTCACGCGGATGCCGGGCGAAGGTAAATACCTCCACCCGCTGAATCACTGAGCTGTAAAGAACGCCGACGGTGGCATAGCGCCGTCACACTTCTCCTTCGGGAGATAACCGAGGATCCGATGAAATCCGTAACTTGCGCCGCCGCGCTGTTTCTGGCGCTCGCCTCTGGCTCCGTGCTGGCAGGCAGCCCCACAACGGACGTGTGCGCCGGTGACCACAGCACGATGACGGTGCCGATTGAGCATCACGACGCGCTGGACATTAGTCATCGCAGTGCGGGCAGCGATAAATCCGACGAGCTGGGCGTGCCGTACTACAACCTCTCGCGCTAAACGAAACCGGGCTCAGGCCCGATTTTTTTATGCGCTGCGCACCGCCCGCCGTACCCGCCATCCGAACACGTTAATGTACAGCCCCGCCATCACCAGCAGCGCGCCGACAATCTGCAACGCCGTTAAGCGCTCATCAAGCAGCAGCGCGGCGCTCGCAAGCCCCACCACCGGCACCAGCAGCGAGAGCGGCGCCACGCGCCAGGTTTCGTAACGCCCGAGCAGCGTGCCCCAGATGCCATAACCGAGAATAGTCGCGATAAACGCCAGATAGACCAGCGACAGCACCGTCACACTGTCGATATGCATAAGGCTTTGCGCCACCACCTGCGGGCCGTCGAACAGCAGGCTTGCCGCGAAGAACGGCAGCACCGGGATAAGCGCGCTCCACACCACCAGCGACATTACCGCAGGCGGCGTCGGCAGCTGCATGATTTTTTTATTGAAGATATTGCCGCAGGCCCAGCTCAGCGCCCCGGCGAGCGTCAGCATGAACCCCAGCAGCGCCACGTGCTGACCGTTGAGGCTGCCTTCAATCAGCACCAGCATGCCGATAACCGCGAGCGCGATGCCGGTCAGCTGTTTCGCCTGGAGCCGCTCGCGAAACGCAAACACGCCGAGCACGATGGTAAAGAACGCCTGCGCCTGGAGCACCAGCGAGGCGAGGCCCGCAGGCATACCAAACTTAATGGCGCTGAAGAGAAACGCGAACTGCCCGAAGCTGATGGTCAGCCCGTAGCCCAGCAGCAAGCGGAAAGGCACTTTCGGGCGCGCCACAAACAGCAGCGCGGGAAAGGCGACAAGCAAAAAGCGCAGCCCCGCCAGCAGCAGCGGCGGCATGGCGTGCAGCCCCACTTTGATAACAACGAAATTCACCCCCCAGGCCAGCACTACCAGTAGCGCCAGCAGCCCGTCTTTACGCGTCATCCCCTGCCCCTGTCATTTATTAAAATTATGTTAATACTTCACCATACCGGAATCTTCCGATGAGAGACAGATCACTAAATTATGGGGGGAAGGTAAAGCACGTCTGAACACCCGATAGGGTGTACAGCGCCCGATGAGCGTGTTATTGCTTTAAAAGAGCCCGGAATCAGGCGCTCGCTCCCGCTCACCCCATAAAAAAGATAAGAAAATGTTATCAAAGAAAACGCGTTCTACCGTCGCGCTGCTGGGCTCGTCGTTGTTACTGACTATCGGTCGCGGCGCCACGCTGCCGTTTATGGCTATCTACCTTGCAAAGCGCTTCGCGATGTCGGTGGATGAAATCGGCGTGGCGCTCACCAGCGCCATGACCGCAGGCGTCTTTTTCAGCCTGGCATTCAGCGTGTTCGCCGACCGCTTTGACAAAAAGCGGTATATGCTCATCGCCATCAGCGTGTTTGTGGCAGGCTTTGTGGCAATCCCGCTGATGCATAACGCCCTGCTCGTTATCCTCTTCTTCGCGATTATCAACTGCGCCTATTCCGTGTTTTCGACAGTGCTGAAAAGCTACTTCGCCGATACGCTCGGCGCGGCGGCCAAAGCGCGTATTTTCTCGCTTAACTACACCTTTTTAAACATCGGCTGGACGGTCGGCCCGCCCATCGGCACGCTGCTGATGGTCTATGGCCTCAATATGCCGTTCTGGCTTTCCGCCGTGACGTCCGGCATTACGTTTATGGTGATCGGTCTCTTTGTGCAGCGCGTGGCCCCCGCCCACGAGCATGCGGATTCGCCTGCTGGCCCGCCGCCGCTTTCGCTGCTGTGGCGCGACCCGCGCCTGCTGTGGTTTACCGCCTCGGCGTTTCTCGGCTCGTTCGTGGCAGGCTCTTTCGCGCTCTGCATCTCGCAATATGTGCTGACCTTTTCCGACAGCGCGCTGGCCCAGCAGATTGTCGCGGTCGTATTACCGGTCAACGCCACGCTGGTGGTGTCGCTACAGTATCTGGTGGGGAAAAACCTGCGTCCCGACAACTTAAGCCGCCTGATGCTGCTCGGCACCGTCTGCTTTATTCTCGGCCTCGGCGGCTTTCTGCTGTCCGGCACCAACCTCTGGATGTGGGGCGCGGCGGCGGCGGTCTTTACCATTGGCGAAATCATCTATGCGCCGGGCGAATATATGCTGATCGACAACATCGCGCCGCCGGGCCTCAAGGCGGGTTACTTCTCGGTGCAGTCGCTCGGCTGGCTGGGCGCGTCCTTTAACCCGCTCTACAGCGGACTTGTGTTAACGACGCTACCGTCCTGGTCGCTCTTCGCGTCGCTGATGGTTTTCGCCGCGCTGGCGTACCTGATGCTGGTCAAAGGCATGCACGTGAAAGCCGTTGGGGTGATGCAGCCGGGCTGAGTGGGGTGCGGGCCGGGAGGATATCCCGCCCCGCGCTATGTTGACGGTTTATAAAGGAGAAAGGTTGAAGCACTGCGCGATCCTGCGATAGACCGCGTACTTTATAAAAAACATCACCAGACAACCGGTAAGCCAGTAGAGGCTTAGCAGAACGCAAAGCATCAAATGCGTTGAGGCTCCGAAACCAAACAGAACGCCCGGTATTAACGGCACCAGCAAATAATGTGCTTTTATTAATCGAAGCGGTAAAAGCGCCATCAAAATAAAGGTCGGCAACATGCCGTGCCACAGCGCCCAATTCAGCGCAATAATCACGCCAACGCCATAACGGCCAAAAACTTCACGATAAAAATAATGATACCCCGCGTCGTGCAGTATAAGCACACATAACATCGGGGCGATTACCATTGCAGGTCGACAAACTACCTCACAGAAAAATCGCCTGAAATCCTTATCCATCCCTGTTATCCCTTTTTCCCGAACGTAACAGCGAGTCCTGTGTAAAAGCTTTCAGCGAGTAATATTAAACCGTTTAATATAACCACCGCCCCGCTCTGGCGCTTTCCACCAGCATCCCGACGGTTAAGCGCTTGTGCGGATCGGGCTCTTTACTACCAAAGTATTCCGGATTAAAATAATCGAGAATTTCAAAACCGCCGGGATCGATATTCCAGCGGCTGAAAAACGTTTCCAGCAGTTCTTCATTATCTTCGAAAACGAGGTTGAGATCGTCTCTGATGCGGGTGTCACATGTAATAACGCGTCGAGGGCCAAAGAGAAAATATTTTTTAGGGTTATAGTCCCGATCGATAAAATCGATAATTTCTTGCTCAATATCTCTCATCAGAAACGGGGCCCCCGGTATGTGTTCCTGAATACTATCCATTCGCTAACGCCCTCGGTGAAAAACAGCGCATGACGCGTCACATTACCCTGTCCGCCTGGTTCGCACAATTACCAGCCAGGCCAGCCTCCTGCCAGCCCTGAGCCACGTGCTAAATCGCCACCAGCCCTCTTACGCCCTCGGCCTCCATGTCCGCGCCGCGTCCGCGCTGGATTATCGTCCCGCGCGACATCACCAGATAGTTATCCGCAAGCCCGGCGGCGAAATCGTAAAACTGCTCCACCAGCAGAATAGCCATGTCGCCGCGCGCCGCCAGCTCGCGGATCACCGCGCCAATTTCTTTGATGACGGACGGCTGTATGCCCTCGGTCGGCTCGTCGAGGATCAGCAACTGCGGGCGGCTCGCCAGCGCGCGTCCGATAGCGAGCTGTTGCTGCTGGCCGCCGGAGAGATCGCCGCCGCGGCGCTGGCGCATGGCTTTCAGCACCGGAAACAGCGTGTAGATCTCCTCCGGCACCCCCTTCGCCTGCGCGCCGTGAAAGCGCGACAGCCCCATCAGCAGATTTTCCTCGACGGTCAGGCGCGGGAAAATCTCGCGCCCCTGCGGCACGTAGGCGATCCCCGCCCCGACACGCTGGTGCGGCTTATAGTGGGTGATCGCTTTTCCCTGCCAGGTCACCTCGCCCGCGCGCGCCGGAATCAGCCCCATCAGGCATTTCAGCAGCGTGCTTTTACCCACGCCGTTGCGCCCGAGCAGGCAGGTCACCTCGCCGGCGCGCGCCGTAAGCGACACGCCGCGCAGAATATGGCTGCCGCCGTAATATTGATTCAGTTCGCTGACTTCTAACATGCCGGCTCCTTAACGCCCAAGATAGACTTCAATCACCTGCTCATTCGCCTGCACCTCGGCAAGCGCCCCCTCCGCCAGCACCTGGCCCTGATGCAGCACGGTCACTTTGTCGGCGATGGTTTCCACAAAACCCATGTCGTGCTCCACCACCATCAGCGAATGCTTCCCGGCGAGCGCGCGAAACAGCTCGGCGGAGTATTCGGTTTCGGCGTCGGTCATACCCGCCGCCGGCTCGTCGAGCAGCAGCAGATGCGGCTCCTGCATCAGCAGCATGCCGATTTCGAGAAACTGCTTCTGGCCGTGGGAGAGCGCGCCCGCCGGGCGGCGGCGCTCGCTGGAAAGCCGCAGCGTCGACAGCATCTCGTCGATGCGATCCCGCTGTTCGCCGCTTAGCCGCGCACGCAGCGTGCCGCGCACCGTTTTATCGCCCTTTTGCGCGAGTTCGAGATTCTCAGCGACCGTCAGCGCCTCAAAGACCGTGGGTTTCTGGAATTTGCGCCCGATGCCGCGCCGCGCGATGTCCACCGGCGTGAGCCGCGTCAGGTCGGTTTCCTGATCGTAAATCGCCCGCCCGCTCTGGGGCCGGGTTTTCCCGGTTATCACATCCATCAGCGTGGTTTTCCCCGCGCCGTTGGGGCCGATAATGCAGCGCAGCTCGCCGACGCCGATGGAGAGCGTCAGGTCGGTCAGCGCCCTGAACCCGTCGAAGCTGACGTTGATATTTTCAAGCTGCAACACCGGATCGGTCTGCGCGCGAAAGCGGTCGGTCTCGTACTGCCGGGTGTAAAGGGTATCCGTGGCGTGCATTATTTCTCTCCTCTGCGCAGAAGCCCCGCCACGCCGCGCGGCAGAAACAGGGTAATGACGATAAAAATCAGCCCGAGAAAGAGCTGCCAGTACTCCGGCATCACCACGGTGAAGAGGCTTTTCGCGCCGTTCACCAGTAGCGCGCCGAACACCGGACCGACCAGCGTGTCGCGCCCGCCGAGCGCCACCCAGATGGCCGCCTCAATGGAGTTGGTCGGCGACATCTCGCCTGGGTTGATTATCCCGACCTGCGGCACATAGAGCGCGCCCGCCAGCCCGCACATCACCGCCGACAGCGTCCAGACCAGCAGCTTGAAGCCGCGCGGATCGTAGCCGCAGAACATCAGGCGGCTCTCGGCGTCGCGCACCGCCGTCAGCACCCGGCCAAATTTGCTGCGCGCAAGCCAGAACCCGACGCCGAGACAGCCCAGCAGCAGCGCGAGTGTGGCGATAAACAGCGCGATGCGCGTGCCGGTGTGGGTCAGTGAAAACCCCAGCAGCGTGGTGAAGCCGGTAAAACCGTTGTTGCCGCCAAAGCCGGTTTCATTGCGAAAAAAGAGCAGCATGCCCGCGAACGTCAGCGCCTGGGTGATGATGGAGAAATAGACGCCTTTGATTTTCGAGCGGAAGGCGAAAAAGCCGAACACCAGCGCCAGCACCCCCGGCACCAACACCACCAGCAGCAGCGCCCAGAGAAAATGCGAGGTGCCCCACCAGTACCAGGGCAGCTCGGTCCAGGAGAGGAACGACATAAACGCGGGCAGCCCGTCACCGGCAGCCTGGCGCATCAGATACATGCCCATCGCGTAGCCGCCGAGCGCAAAGAAAATCCCGTGGCCGAGCGACAGCAGCCCGGCGTATCCCCAGACCAGATCGAGCGCCACGGCGACAATGGCGTAGCAGAGCATTTTGCCCAACAGCGTGAGCGTCCAGGTCGAGACCGCCAGCGGGTGGCTTGCGGGCAAAAGCGTCAGAAACGGCAGCGCAAACAGCGCCGCCAGCGCGAGGCCGCCCGCGATAAGGCTCAGGCGCGGCGCTTTCTGGACCAGCGTTAAGGTAACCGGCTGCGTCATTCCACGGCCCTCCCTTTGAGTGCGAACAGCCCCTGAGGGCGTTTCTGGATAAACAGGATAACCATCACCAGGATGGCGATTTTGCCGAGCACCGCGCCGACCTGCGGCTCAAGGATCTTATTGAAGATGCCAAGCCCGAACGCCGCCGCGACGCTGCCTGCGAGCTGACCGACGCCGCCCAGCACCACCACTAAAAAGGAGTCGATGATATAGCCCTGGCCGAGCTCCGGGCCGACATTGCCGAGCTGCGACAGCGCGACGCCGCCAAGGCCCGCGATGCCGGAGCCGAGCCCGAAGGCGAGCATATCGACGCGCCCGGTCGGCACGCCGCAGCAGGCCGCCATCGCGCGGTTTTGGGTCACCGCCCGCACGTTCATGCCGAGGCGCGTTTTGTTGAGCACAAGCCAGGTGAAGAACAGCACCAGCAGCACAAAGCCCATCACGACTAAACGGTTCCACGGCAGGATCAGGTTCGGCAACACCTGGACGCCGCCGGAAAGCCACGCGGGGTTCGCCACCTCGACGTTCTGCGCGCCAAACGCCATTCGCACCAGCTGGATGAGCATCAGGCTGATACCCCAGGTGGCGAGCAGCGTCTCCAGCGGCCGCCCGTAGAGATGGCGAATAATGGTGCGCTCAAGCGCCATGCCTGCGCAGGCCGTTACCAGAAACGCCACCGGCAGCGCCAGCAGCGGATAGAACGCCAGCCACTGCGGGGCCATGGCGGCCAGCGCGTTCTGCACGCACCAGGTGGCGTAAGCGCCGAGCATCAGCATTTCGCCGTGGGCCATATTGATAACGCCAAGCAGGCCGTAAGTGATGGCAAGCCCGAGCGCGGCCAGCAGCAGGATCGAGCCGAGCGACAGCCCCATAAACGCCTGGCCGAGCAGGTCGCCGACCATCAGCCGATGCCCGATGGCGCGCACGCTTGCAGAGGCGGCCTCGCGCACGCGGGCGTCCGGCTCGGTGGCGGTCTGGGTGTAAGGCTGCAACCGCGCGCGGGTCTGCGGGTCGCCCGATTCGCCAAGCAGCGTGACGGCGTTTAAGCGCACCGCGGCGTCGGGGCTGGCGAGCTGGAGGCTCGCGAGCGCGGCGGCGAGCGCCTCGCGCACGTCGTTGTCTTTTTCCGCCGCCAGGCGCTGCGTCAGTAACGACAGCATTTGCGGGTCGCCGTCGCGCTGTAGCGCGCGGGCGGCGTTAAGTCGTTCGGTGACGTTGTCACTCACCAGACGGTGCGTCGCCAGCGCCGCGGCGGCGAGATTACGCAGGCGGTTGGTGAGGCGCAGCGGTTTCAGCGCGCCCGCAGGCGCGGCGGCGCTACCGAGCGGCGTCAGGCCGTCGGCACGCTGCGCGAACGGGTGTTTTTGGGCATCCACCACCAGGTTTTCCTGGTGAAGCGACACCAGCAGCGGGAGGCGCGCGGCGTCCGGCGCTGTCGCCCAGCTTTGCAGCAGCGCGGCCTGCTGGCTGCGGCTGGCGGCGGCGAAATCATCGGCGTCGGCGGCGCGGGCCAGCCACGGCAGCAGCAAGGCGCTTACCATCAGCCAGCGGAATATTGTCATGGTTATCTCCTTGGAAACCGTTGAGGCCCCTGGGGCACAGGTATCGGCGGCCTGGGTGGCACAAATGGCGGGTGCGCAGGCTTACCCGCCCTACGAACGACTGGCGGGTGCAACGGCTTACCCGCTCTACGATAAACGCTCGAGGTATGTAGGGCGGGTAAGCGAAGCGCACCCGCCACCGCCACTAACACGAGGCGCACCGGCACCCCGGCGCGCCCCGCCACCGCCGCTTAATTGCTGGCGGTTTTCACCGGCGCATCAGGTTTTTTGTCGTTACCGGCGATATACGGGCTCCACGGCTGCGCACGGACCGGCGCTTCGGTCTGCCACACCACGTTGAACTGCCCGTTGCCTTCGATCTCGCCGATCATGACCGGCTTGTGCAGATGGTGATTGGTGTTATCCATCGTCAGCGTAAAGCCGGACGGCGCTTTAAAAGATTGCCCCGCCATCGCCGCGCGTACCTTGTCGACGTCCGTCGTGCCGGCTTTCTCAACCGCCTGCGCCCACATATGGATGCCCACATACGTCGCTTCCATCGGATCGTTGGTCACCACCGTGTCGGCGTTCGGCAGCTTGTGGGCTTTGGCGTACGCGCGGTAATCGGCGACAAATTTCTGGTTCTCAGGGTTATCCACCGACTCGAAGTAGTTCCACGCCGCCAGGTTACCCACCAGCGGTTTGGCGTCGATACCGCGCAGCTCCTCTTCGCCCACCGAGAACGCCACCACCGGCACGTCGGTCGCCTTCAGGCCCTGGTTGGCGAGCTCTTTATAAAACGGCACGTTGGAATCGCCGTTGATGGTGGAGACCACGGCCGTTTTACCGCCCGCCGAGAATTTTTTGATATTGGCGACAATCGTCTGGTAATCGCTGTAGCCGAACGGCGTGTAGACCTCTTCGATGTCTTTATCCTGAACGCCTTTTGAATGCAGGAAGGCGCGCAAAATCTTGTTGGTGGTGCGCGGGTAGACATAATCGGTGCCGAGCAGGAAGAAGCGCTTCGCGCTGCCGCCGTCCTCGCTCATCAGGTATTCCACCGCCGGGATCGCCTGCTGGTTCGGCGCGGCCCCGGTGTAGAAGACGTTCGGCGACATCTCTTCGCCCTCATACTGCACCGGATAGAACAGCAGGCCGTTGAGCTCCTCAAACACCGGCAGCACTGACTTGCGGGACACCGACGTCCAGCAGCCAAAGACCACCGCCACCTTGTCCTGGCTTAACAGCTGGCGGGCTTTCTCGGCGAACAGCGGCCAGTTGGAGGCCGGGTCCACCACCACCGGTTCGAGTTTTTTACCGAGCACCCCGCCTTTGGCGTTGATCTCATCGATGGTCATCAGCGCCACGTCTTTGAGCGGCGTTTCGGAAATCGCCATCGTGCCGGAGAGCGAGTGCATGATGCCCACTTTGATGGTGTCGGCGGCCTGGGCGCTGAAGGCGAACCCCATGCTGATGACCGAGGCGGAAAGGGCGAAAGCTTTTAACAAGGTACGACGATGCATAGACTTCACTCCTGGTAGTAAGGGCTGTGTGTATGGTTAATCTCGCGTCTTCCGCCCCGCCTGATGCAGGGCGTGAAGCGTTATCTTGCGAACCTCTTTCTGGCTTTGAGCAATATGGTCGTGCAGTCGGGTCCGGGCCTCCTGTGCGTTGCGTTCAAGGACCGCGAGCAGGATCTGGCCGTGCTCGGCGTACGTGGCGCTGATGCGCGCCGCCTGGGTAAAATCCATCCGGCGCACAATGCGAATTTTTTCGGTGACCTCAAGGTGCACGCGCGCCATCTCCGGGTTGCCCACCGCCCCCACGAGCGTCATATGAAACGCCTCGTCAAAGGGCGCGACGTCGCAGCCTTCGGCAAGCGGCGGCGCGTCTATCCAGAATTCGCGCAACTGGACCAGCGGCAGCGGTGTAACCCGCGCCGGGAGCGCGCAGAGCCGCGTTACCGCCTCGGTTTCCAGCACCACGCGCAGGTCATAGAGCGCCTCGAGATGATCGAAATCGATGGGCCGCACCTGCCAGCCGCTGCGCGGCTGCACGTCGAGATAGCCCTCCTGCGCGAGCCGCTGCAGCGCCTGACGCACCGGCGTGCGGCTCGCCCCCATGCGCGCCGCAATGTCGTTTTCGCTAAAGCGATCGCCAGGCAGCAGGAGGAAATCGAAAATCTCCTGTTTAAGCAGCCGGTAGATGCGCTCGCCCTGCGCCTCCGGGTGCGGCGCGCGTTGTCTGGCCGTTAGTGGCATATCTTCTCCTTTTGTGTGCTCTGCGCCCTGCGGCTGGCGGGTGCGCTGCGCTTACCCGCCCTACAGTTAACGAGGCGCACCCGCCCTACATAAATCTGACCGTCGGCGGCGAGGTCAGATTGGGCGCGGACTGCACGCAGCGAGGGGAGCGTACACGCAGTACGTGACCCGAGTGAGTACAGCCCAGGCGCAATCTGACAAGCAAGCCAGGTCAGATCATCTCAGCCACAGAAGGGCATCGCCGGGAGCCACAGGCCGCCCCTGCTGGCAGCGAATTTTTGACACCACGCCGTCGACCGGCGCGTGCACCATCAGCTCCATCTTCATCGCCTCCACCACGACCAGCGGCTCGCCCTGCTTCACCCGCTGGCCCGGTTCCACAAGGATTTTCCAGACGTTGCCGTTAAGATCGGCGCTTACCAGCTGCCCTGCGGTGTCCGTCTCTTCTTCGGGCTCCACCGCGAGCGCGTCGCTCTCAGTGGTCTGTGTCTGCCAGTGGGCCACTTCGGCGCTGAAGGCCGCCTGCTGCCGCTCGCGAAACGCGGCGATATCCGGCGCATTCGCGTCAAGAAATGCCTGATAGGCGGCGAAATCGAACTCGGTCTCTTCGATGCGCACCTGCGCGCGCCCTTCGCGGAAGGCGTCGCGCAAATCGTTCAGCTCCGCCTCGCTCACCGGGTAGAACCGCACCTGGTCGAAGAATTTCAGCAGCCACGGCTCGTCGCCGAACTGCGGGTTTTTGAGGAATTTGTTCCAGATAGGCAGCGTGCGCCCCACCAGCTGATAACCGCCCGGCGAGTCCATGCCGTAAATGCACATATACATGCCGCCAATGCCGACGGTGCCCTCGGCAGTCCAGGTGCGCGCCGGGTTATATTTGCTGCTCAGCAGGCGGTGGCGCGGGTCCACCGGCACCGCGCACGGCGCGCCGAGGTAAACATCCCCGAGGCCGAGGATCAGATAGCTGGCGTCAAAGACGATGTTTTTCACTTCGTCGCGGTGCGAAAGCCCGTTGGCGCGACAGATAAAATCGACGTTGTTCGGCAGCCACGGCGCCTCTTTGCGCACTGTTTGCTGGTAACGCTCCACCGCCCCTAAGGTCGCGCTGTCTTCAAAGGCCATCGGCAGCCAGACGATGCGCGACGGGATTTTCAGCGATTGAACGTCGCCGAGCTGTTTCTCAAGGCTCATCAGCAGCGTTAACAGCGGGCGCTGCCCCAGACGCTGGCTGTCATAGCGCACCTGCAACGAACGCACGCCGGGCGACAGCTCTTCAACGCCCGCGACGCCGCTGGCGCGGATAGCTTTCATCAGCAGATGCACCCGCAGGCGCAGCGCCAGATCCATCACGTTGTCGCCATACTCGATGAGAATGTAGCTGTCGCCCGCCTGCCGCCACACCACCGCAGGCAGCCCGTTGTGCGCGGGCACCTCGGCGAGGATCGCGGCACTCGACGTGCTGCCCGGCAGCATCGACGGCGTCTCGTCCGGGCGCGCGCTCACCGCGCGCAGGTGGTTGCACGCCACTTCCTGCGCCAGCTCCAGCGACTGCGCGTGTTCAATGCTTATCGGGTGAAAGCGGATGCGATCGCCTGGCTTCACCTGGCCCACTTTCCACAGCTCCGCGCGGGCGATGGTGACCGGGCAGACAAAGCCGCCGAGGCTTGGGCCGTCGCGCGTGAGGATCACCGGGAAATCGCCGGTAAAGTTAATCGCCCCGATAGCGTATTCGCAGTCATGCACGTTGGACGGATGCAGGCCCGCCTCGCCGCCATCGGCGCGGCTCCATTCGGGTTTCGGGCCGACCAGACGCACGCCGAGCCGGTTAGAGTTGTAATGCACCTGCCACTCGGCGGCGAAGAACGTATCCATCGAGGCGGGCGTAAAGAAATCGGGCGCGCCGTGCGGTCCGTAGAGCACGCCGATATCCCATACGTCGCCGTAGCGCGGGATCAGCCCCGGCTCCGGCGTCTGGGGCGGCGCGATGGGCGCAGGCGTCGTGCAGGCGGCGAGCGCCGGGCGGGAGATGGCCAGCACGTCGCCGGGGCGCAATGTGCGTCCGGCATGGCCGCCGAACTGCCCGAGCGCGAAGGTGGAACGGCTGCCGAGATACAGCGGCACGTCGAACCCGTTGCGCACCGCCAGATAGCCGCGACAGCCGGTGCGCGCGCGGCCTAACGTCAGCGTTTGTCCGGCGCGGGCGGTCACCGGCTGCCAGCAGGCGACCGGTTCGCCATCAAGCTCGGCATTGCAGTCCGCGCCGGTGAGCGCAAACACAGCCTCGCTGTGAAAGCGCAGCGTCGGTCCCTGGAGCGTAAACTCCAGTCCGGCGGCCTCCGGGGCGTTGCCGACGATCCGGTTCGCCAGCCGGAAGGCATAGTCATCCATCGGCCCGGACGGCGGCACGCCGATATCCCAGTACCCAAGACGACCCGGATGATCCTGCACGCTGCTCCAGGTGCCCGGCTCAACGACCTCAATGGCATGCGCCTGGTATTTCACCTCATCCAGCAGGCGCGTCCACATGGTCGCGTCTTCAAACGCCTCCAGCCGGATAATCTGGCGCAGATAATCCAGGTTGGTGGCGATACCGTGCAGACGTGTGGCATCCAGCGCCTTACGCAGTTTCGCCAGCGCCTGCGGGCGGTCATCGCCGTGGACGATGATCTTGGCGATCATCGGATCGTAAAACGCGCTCACCTGCGTGCCGGTGCTGACCCAGCCGTCCACCCGCACGTTGTCGGGGAACGCGACGTCGGTAAGCTGCCCCGGCGACGGCTGAAAGTTTTTCAGCGGATCTTCTGCATACAGACGCACCTCGATGGCCGCGCCCTGCGGCGCCTGCGCCAGCCGCGCCCAGTCCAGCGGCTCGCCCGCGGCGACCTTGATCATGCATTCGATAAGATCAAGCCCGGTTACTGCTTCGGTCACCGGATGCTCCACCTGCAAGCGGGTGTTGACCTCCAGGAACCAGAAGCTGTCGCTGTCGGCGTCATAAATAAACTCCACCGTGCCTGCGCTGCGGTAGTTGACCGATTCGCCAAGCGCGACGGCAGCGGCGTGCAGCGCCTCGCGCGTCGCCTGCGGCAGCCCCGGCGCTGGGGTTTCTTCCACCACTTTCTGGTTGCGGCGTTGCAGCGAGCAGTCGCGTTCGCCGAGCGCCGCCACGCGTCCCTGCCCGTCGCCCATGATTTGCACTTCGAGGTGGCGGGCGCGGCTGACGAATTTCTCGATAAACACGCCGTCATCGCTGAAGAACTGCTGGCCCTGACGCTTCACGGTCTCCCAGGCCTCGGCAAGCGCGGCGGCATCTTCGCAGCGCGTAAGCCCAATCCCGCCGCCGCCTGCGGTGGTTTTCAGCATGACCGGGTAGCCAATCTCGCGCGCCGCCTGCTGAGCCTCCTCCGGCGAGCGCAGAAGCCCGGTGCCCGGCGTCATCGGCACGCCCGCCTCGGCGGCAAGCGTTCGGGCGCGGTGTTTGAGCCCGAAATCGGCAATCTGCTGCGCGGTCGGCCCGATAAACACAATGCCCGCGGCCTCGCATGCCGCCGCGAACTCCGCGCGCTCCGACAAAAAGCCGTAGCCGGGGAAAATGGCCTGCGCCCCGCTCGCTTTCGCGGCCGCGATGATTTTATCGACGTTAAGATAGCTGTCGCGCGCCGCCTCGCCGCCGAGCGCGATGGCGATATCGGCGTCACGCACGTGCTGCGCGTTACTGTCCGGGTCGGCATAGACCGCGACGCTGGCAATGCCCATTTTCTTCAGGGTACGGATGGCGCGGCAGGCGATTTCGCCACGGTTGGCGATAAGCACTTTGCTGAACATGGTCGGGTCTCCTCAGGCGCTCTGGTGGCGGGCAAGCCAGGCTTTCCAGCCGCCCCATTCGGTGATGTCGGTGGCGCGCTCCAGCGCCTGCGGCTCGCAGATAAAGCCTTTCACGGCGCGGCCATCGGCGAGCGTGAGCGTGCCAATGCCGAGCGGTGACGGGATCTCCGCGACAAACTCGCCAAAACGCGCGAGCGGAATGTCCCACAGCTCCACCGCGATGGGCTGCCCGGCCGCGGCGCGCGCCAGCCCTGGCTTCGGCGGCGTGGTGTTCGCGAGCGCATAGAGGCGGTAATCCGCCGCCGTGGTGGTCTCTTCGATAAACACGGCGTCGCGGGTGGTGAGCTGGTGGTTGAGCGGCATACCGCGCAGGTGCGCGCCTACCACGGCGAGGCGCACATGGTGTGGCGAGGACGGCAGCGCGCCCGCGGCAGGCAGCGCCTTATGGGTGGCGCCGAGCGGCAGCGGCACCGCCTGCTGCCAGAGCGCGCCAAAGTGCGCCAGCGCGGCGTCGTGCCAGGCGGGCGCGATAAGCGTAACTCCCGCCGGCAGGCCATCGGCGCGGAAATCTCCCGGCAGCGCCAGCGCGCAGAGATCCGCCAGGTTGGTGAAGTTGGTGTAATAGCCGAAATGCGAGTTGTAGCGCACCGGCTCGATGTTCATCTCTTCCAGCGTGTGAATGGTGGGCGACGTCGGGACGACCAGCGCGTCGACCTGCTCCAGCGTCTGCGCGATGCGCCGCGTGAGCGCCGCGCGGGTATATTCCGCCTGCCAGGCGTCGCAGGCGCTGTACGTCAGGCCACCTTCGACGATGCCCCGCACCGTCGGATCCATGACCTCCGGCGGCTGGTTGAGCATCTCACCCACCGCGACGGTGCGCTCCGCCACCCAGGCCCCCTGATAGAGCTGTTCAGCAAGCTGGCGAAACGGCGTGAAATCGACCGGCACCAGCGTCGCGCCCAGCGCTTCAAGCCGGGCGAGGCTCTGGCGGAAGGCCGCTTCGCTGTGGCGATCGCCGTAAAATTCGGGCTGGTCTGGCACCGCGAAGCGCGGTTTTGCGGGCAGCCGCGCGGGCGCGGTGCGCGGGTTATGCCGTGAATAGGCGTCACTGGCGTCATAACCGCCCGCGATGGTCGCCACCTGGAAAGCATCCGTGGTGCTGAGCGCGAACACCGAGACGCAGTCGTTAAGCCTGCAGGCAGGCACCACGCCGCGATTCGAAAGCCAGCCTTTGGTGGGTTTGAGGCCGACGATATTGTTAAACCCGGCGGGGACGCGGCCCGAGCCTGCGGTGTCGGTGCCGAGCGCAAAGGCGACCTGCCCGCGTGCGACCACCGAGGCGGAGCCCGCGCTGGAGCCGCCGCTGACATAGGCCGGGTTAAAGGTGTTGGGCACCGCGCCATACGGCGAGCGTGTGCCGACAAGCCCGGTGGCGAACTGATCGAGATTGGTTTTGCCCAGCACGATGGCCCCGGCGGCTTTGAGTTTCGCGACCACGGCGGCGTCGTCCTGCGGGGTATACGCGAACGCCGGGCACGCCGCCGTCGTGGGCAGCCCCGCGACGTCGATATTGTCTTTCACCGCGAACGGCACGCCGAAGAGCGGGAAATCCGTGAGGGTTTTCCCCTGCGCCAGTGCGGCCAGCAGCACCGCAATTTGTTCCTCAATATGTGCCGCGCTGGCGCGGGTTATCCACGCCGGATCGCTATTTTCGGCAGCGCTAAAAGGTGTTGAATATATTTCGCGAATGCGCTGCGGATCGTCCTGATATTCCCTTTGCCACTCTGCAAGCGTCAGCGGCGTAAACAGCGGTGAACTCTGTGACATAACTGGCATCCCATCTGGTATACAAGATGAAAGGTATTTAGCAAACGGAATGCCAGTTTTATAAAAATATTTAAAATCAGGAAGATAGTTATTTCAGAAGGCATTAGCGGCGGGTTTATTTATGTAGCGCCGCGTTTTTGAATAAAAAAGGGATACGTGATGGTGCAACGGTGCGACATAAATGTGCAATGAAGTCAGAAATAAAGAAAAGTGATGATGAAGAGCGCGGGGAATAAGGTTTTGCGATGTGTTTTTTATAAATGGGATATCACGGCTGGTGGGTGCGCTACGCTTACCCACCCTACATCAAACGTGAGGCCCAATATCGTAGGGCGGGTAAGCGCAGCGCACCCGCCGTTTGTGGCTTCCTCCTACAGAAGATAGGCTGGACGAAGGGCGCTGGAGGGGCATATGAAAGCCCGGTGGAAACGTTCCGTTCGCCATGACGTCATCTCCCTATGTGCATTTTTCTCACGCGAACGTGCAAAGGGGGCTCGCCGCCGCCCCCTTTGCAATCCCGGCTCCCGGCAGAAAATCGCCCCTGCGGGGAAGCCGTGCCTTATTCCCTCCGGCCACGGGTCGGGCATGACAAT
>Ga0157365_10000512_pt1 | contig 16703 bp, 13 predicted proteins | sample AttsexASBM3_FD_111478 | JGI IMG/M metagenome (GOLD analysis project Ga0157365, IMG submission 111478) | Fungus gardens microbial communities from leaf cutter ant in Ribeirão Preto, State of São Paulo, Brazil - Atta sexdens ASBM3 | ecosystem: Host-associated > Fungi > Mycelium > Unclassified ... | reverse complement strand
GTCGAGCGACGCGAATCCTCGGTCAACTGGGATCCGGTGGACAACACCGTTCTGGCGAATGAGCAGGTGGTCGATGGCCGTGGCTGGCGCTCCGGCGCGCTGATCGAGAAGAAGCGCCTGTCCCAGTGGTTCCTCAAGATCACCGATTTTGCGGCGCCCCTGCTCGAGGGGCTGGACAAGCTTGATCGCTGGCCGGCGCGCGTACGCGTGATGCAGGAGCGCTGGATCGGTCGTTCCGAGGGCGCACGGGTGCGTTTTGCGCTTCATGCGCCGCCGGAAGGATTCGATGTCGATCTGGATTCGGTCGAGGTCTTCACAACGCGTCCCGATACGCTGTTCGGTATGAGCTTCGTGGCGATTGCGGCCGATCACCCGCTTGCTGCCAAGGTCGGGCAGGGGAACGAGGCGGTACGCGGTTTCATCGAGGAATGCCAGCGTCTCGGCACGTCCGAGGAAGCGATCGAGGCCGCTGAAAAGCGCGGGATCGATACGGGATTGCGTGTCAGCAATCCCTTTGCCCCCGACGAAACCGTGCCGGTCTGGATCGCGAATTTCGTGCTGATGGAATACGGTACAGGCGCCGTTTTCGGCTGCCCCTGCGGTGACCAGCGCGACCTTGATTTCGCACGCAAATACGCTCTGCCGGTGCGCCCTGTCATTCTGCCGACAGGCGCGCAGCAGACGGGATTCACGGTTGGCAAGACCGCCGTCACGGGCGAGGGCACGCTCATCAATTCCGGCTTCCTTGATGGGCTGGATATCGTAGAAGGCAAGCGCAAGGCGATCGAGCGCCTTGAGGGTATGGGGATCGGCCGTAGCGTCGTGAACTGGCGCCTGCGTGACTGGGGTATCTCCCGTCAGCGTTACTGGGGCTGCCCGATCCCGGTCATTCACTGTGATAGTTGCGGTGCCGTTCCGGTGCCGGATGACCAGCTTCCGCTCAAGCTGCCCGAGGACGTGACATTTGATCGTCCCGGCAACCCGCTCGATCATCACCCGAGCTGGAAGCATGTGGATTGCCCGCAATGCGGCGCCAAGGCACGTCGCGAAACCGATACTTTCGATACGTTTGTCGATAGCTCCTGGTATTTCGCGCGCTTTACCGCGCCTCATGCCGCCACCCCTACCGATCCGATTGCGGCCAATAGCTGGCTGCCTGTCGACCAGTATATCGGCGGTATCGAACACGCGATCCTGCATCTGCTCTACGCGCGGTTCTTCACCCGGGCCATGCATGAAACCGGTCACCTGAATGTGGACGAGCCTTTTGCCGGGCTCTTCACCCAGGGCATGATCACCCATGAAAGCTACCGCGACGAGAACGGCTGGCTTGCGCCGGAAGACGTCATGCGTTCGGGCGAGGGCTATGTGCGCCGCGATAATGGCCAGCCGGTTCAGCAGGGCCGTCTGGAGAAAATGTCCAAATCGAAGCGCAACACGGTTTCCCCCACCGCGATCATCGAGCGTTTCGGGGCAGATACGGCGCGCTGGTTCGTCCTTTCCGACAGCCCGCCGGAACGTGACATGGAATGGACGGAAGCGGGTGTGGCTGCCTCAGCCCGTTTCGGCCAGCGTCTCTACCGTCTGGTTCAGTCCGTTGCCGCACAGGTGCCGTCGGATGTTGCCTTTGCCGAGGGCGGGCGTAGCCTGCGTCAGGCTACGCATCGCACCATTCGCGCCGTGACCGAGGCTCTGGAGGGCTTCACGCCCAACGTGGCCGTGGCGCGTCTTCACGAACTGAGTGCGGCCCTTTCGGAGGCCGAGAAATCGAGCGAGGCAGGGATTGGCGCGGCACGACGCGAAGCCGCCCTCGCCCTTTCCCTGCTCGTGGCGCCCATGATGCCGCATCTGGCGGAAGAGATGGTGGCAATGCTCGATCCAGAGGGCGCGATGGTTGTCGAACGCGCCTGGCCGGAGGCACTGGAAGAATTCCTGACGCGAGACAGCGTGACGCTGGGTGTGCAGATCATGGGCAAGCTGCGCGGCACGATCGAGGTTCCTCCCGACGCGCCTTCCGACATGGTCTTGCCCTTGGCCGAAGCAGAGCCGAACGTCGCGCGCATGCTCGAGGGCAAGCGTATCGTCAAGCGCATCCATGTGCCCAACCGTATCGTCAATTTCGTTGTGGCAGGCTGAATCCATGCGTCGTCTCGTCCTGCTCGTCTGCCTGACCCTGAGCGGTTGCGGGTTTCAACCGCTCTACGGAAGCAGGAGCGAGGAGGGCGCGCGCGTCAATCGCGAGATGCAGCGTATCTATGTGGCAAACATGTCCGAGCGGACGGGGCAGCAATTGCGCCTGGCGCTACAGGAGCAGTTGGGTGCGGGCAGCACCAAGGCCCCTGATGGATATACGCTCAATGTCAGCTTCGGCATCAATGCCTCGGCAATCGACATCCATAGCGACAATACCTCGGGTCGCATTCGTGAAATCGGCAATGCGCATTGGAGGCTCTACACGGTCGAGGCCTCCCCGAAATTCCTGGCAGAGGGCGATGCCACGCTTCTCGATGGCGCGAATGCAACCTTCGAGCAATATCTGGCCTCCACGCTCAATGACGAGACCATCCATGCGCGTCTGGCTGAGGGGTTGGCGGGGATCATACGTCAGCAGATCGCAGTCTGGTTCCGCTCCCAGATCAAGCCTTCGCGCAACAATGCCGATGATGTGCCATCGTATTTCGATCCCAACGCCATGCCGACGCGTAATGGCCAGCCCTACCAGAAGGCCGGACCGGACGGATTCCCCGCTGCCGCAACGGGTCGTACCGACCTCAACAGCACGGATGAATAACGCCGTATGAAGATCGATGCCCGCTCGACCGCGCGCACCCTGGCCGAGATCGGCAAGTGGCGCGGGGTCCTGCTCTATGGCGATGATCTCGGTCTGATACGCGAACGCGCAGCGCACTGCGTGCGCCTCGTGGCAGAGTCTCTGGACGATCCATTCCGTGTTGCCGTACTGGATCAAGAGCAGCATGGGCGTGTTGAGGAAGAGGTCGGCGCGCTTTCCCTCATCGGCGGTCGACGGGCGGTCTGGGTGCGTGACGCCCAGGATGGCGTGCTGCCAAGGGTGACGGCAGCCCTGGGCATCGATAGCGATACATTGCTGGTGATCGAGGCACCTGGCCTGGCGTCCCGCGCCAAGCTGCGCGCGGCACTCGATTCCAATCCGAAGATCGCCTCGATCGGGTGCTACCCGGAAGAGGGGCGTACCCTCATTGCCTCGCTGACCGAGCTCTTTCGTGAAGCGGGAATCGCCATAGATCGGGACGCATTGTTCTGGCTCTCTTCAGTGCTTGGGGCTGATCGTGCGGCTGTGCGTAGCGAGGTCGATAAACTGATCCTCTATGCGGGTGAGAGCGGCAAGCTCACCCTTGATGAGTGTCAGGAATGCATCGGGGATTCGGCAAATGCCACGCTCGATGACGCGACATCTGCGGCCCTGGCGGGTGAGCGCGCTATCGCCGATATTGCATTGGAACGTGCTCTGGCCGATGGCCTGTCGCCCATTGCGCTGGCCCGGGCGTGTTTGTCGCTCATGACGCGCTTGATGCGCGTGCTGGACTGGATGGATGAGGGGCGATCCAGGCAGGAGGCAATGAAGATGCTCAAGCCTCCGGTCTTCTTCAAGAAGCAGGAGAGCTTCAGCAAGGCGATCGAGCGCTGGGATCGCGCGGGATTGAGTCGCGCCTGCGAGGCGGTTCAGGGGTTCGAACTGGCCTGCAAACAGACAGGGTCGCCCGATCTGGCGCTCTCGCGGCGCCTTGTCGCACAGCTCTGCCTCGGGCCCCGGTCATTCCAGCGTTGAAATCACGCTGCAACTCTGCCACGCCGTTATAGGTGATTTCGGACGAGCGGGGAGATGACACGATCAGCTGTAACGTGAAGGCGCTGTCGAGCGCCCGTGCAGGCTCTGCATGCAAAGCACATGGCTCGTGAGCGTGCGGAGCCTCTGGGGGATGCTTCTGCGTCGTCGCGATGCGCTTGGCGCGTGCTGCGCGCTCGGCCTGATGATCCTGGCGGCGCTCGCTGCACCGCTCTATGCCCGAGCGGTCGGTGTCGACCCTATGGAATCAAACCTCGCGGGAGTGGTCGTGCGTGATGGGGTAAGCCAGGACGTGATGCAGCCTAACGATAACCCGCTGCATCTCGGCCTCGCGCCCATAGGCCCCTCCTGGCGCTGGGGTGCTTATGCCCTGGGGGCGGATTCACAGGGACGCGATATTGCCGCCAGGCTGCTCTATGGTGCGCGTAGCTCCCTGTTGATTGCATTCTCGGCGGCCTGCCTGTCGCTCCTCGCTGCAACGGCCTGTGGGCTCCTTGCGGGATATTGCGGCGGCTGGGTCGATCTCGTGATTTCGCGTCTGCTGGATATTCTCTGGGCGGTACCGGTCTATCTCTTTGCCATCAGTCTGAGCGTGGTCACAATCGGCCATGATCTCGCCCTGGGTCCGTTTCACCTGAGAGCCGACTCTCTGTTACTGCCCATTCTCATCATCGCCCTCATCTACGTGCCTTACGCGGCCCGTCCGATCCGCGCACGGACCAAAAGCCTGTCCAGCGCGGGCTTCGTACTGGCCGCACGCGGGCTGGGGGCATCATCGCTACGTATCGTCCTGCGTGAGATCCTCCCTCTCCTGGCGGAAACCGTGCTGGTACTGGCCCCTCTGATCATGGCGCTCTGCCTGCTTGCGGAATCCGCCCTGTCCTTTCTCAGCCTCGGCGTTCAGGCGCCAGCCGCCTCATGGGGAAGTCTGATCCATGATGGCGAAGGACTGATCTATAGTCGTCCCGTAGTTGCCATCGCGCCTGGACTGGCGATCATCGTCACCGTGTTATGCCTCAATACGCTGGGCGATGCGGCGCAGGCGAAGCTCAGGGCCAAGGGACAGAGATGAGCGGCTTTCTCTCCCGTCTCGGTCAGATGGTGCTCGTCCTGTTCGGTATCTCGGTACTCGTTTTTGCAGTGTTTTTCGCAACGCCGGGATCAGACCCTTCCGCCCGCATCGCAGGGCGCGGGGCGAGCCCAGAAGTGGTGGCGCGCGTGCGTCATGCCTATGGGTTCGATCGCGCTTTGCCCGTGCGTTACCTGACGATGATGGACCATCTCTTCATTTCGCGAAACCTGACCTCCTACGTCAATCACGGGCAGAACGTGGTGAGCGAGGTTTTCGATGCTGCTCCCGTTACGCTGTCGCTCGTGCTATTCGCAGCGCTATTCTGGCTGGCAGGCGCCCTGGTTTTCGGGCTGATCGGCGCTGCCTGGCAAGGCAGCGCGCTGGATCGGCTGATTGGCGGGCTGGCTTTGGTAGGGCTGTCGATGCCGGTTTTCTGGCTTGGTGAGATGGTGAATCTTGTGAGCCAGAGCCGGTTTCATGAAACCTGGCTTTTTCGCTGGGTGCCCCCTCTGGGCTACGTGCCCTTCACCACCAGCCCTGTCGCCTGGGCAAAAGGGCTGATTCTGCCCGCCATGACGCTCTCAGTAGCGTTTATCGGTCTATACAGTCGGGTGTTGCGTACCGATCTGTTGGTTGCCATGCAGGAGGAGTCCTTGCGCACGGCCCGCGCAAAGGGAGCGGGGCCGTGGCGGTTATGGTTCGTCCACGCGCTACGCCTGTCGGGGCTGAGTGCACTATCGCTTTTCGGGCTCGATTTTGCGCAGTTGCTCGGGGGCGGGGCCTTACTGACCGAGGTCGTTTTTGCGCTGCCGGGGGTAGGGCATCTGACCTATCAGGGGCTGAGTACGCTCGATCTGCCACTGATCATGGCCACCGTGCTCTATGCGGCCTTTTTCGTAGTCATTGCCAATGCCCTGATCGACGGTTTGTATCGGGTGCTCGACCCGCGTATCGCTCGAGGCCCGCATGACCGGTAAGACCCTCTTGTCCCTGCACGATCTGCGCCTTGATCATCCAAGGGCGGGAATACTGCTCGACGGTGTTTCACTCACCCTGGAACGCGGTCAGATTCTGGGGGTGGTCGGAGAATCCGGCTCGGGCAAGAGTTTGACGGGTCTCAGCGTTCTGGGTCTGCAGCCAACGGGGAAACTGTCTGGCAGGATGATTTTCGACGGGCAGGATCTGACCCGGTTTGGCGAGGCTGAATGGCGTGGGTTCCGGGGCAGGCGAGCCGCCATGATCTTCCAGGACCCCATGACTGCTTTTCTCCCGGTGAGGCGTATCGGTCCACAGATCGAGGAGCAGATCCGGCTGCATATGACGATGTCTCGGCGCGCGGCACGGGCACGCGTCATCGCGCTGCTCGGACGAATGGGAGTCCCCTCTCCGGAACGCATGGCAGAGCGCTATCCGCATGAGTTATCGGGTGGGTTGAGGCAGCGCGCCATGATCGCCATGGCGCTCTCCTGCGATCCCGAATTGCTGATCGCGGATGAGCCGACGACGGCGCTGGACGTGACCGTTCAGGCGCAGATCCTCACCCTCCTGCGTGAGATCGGCGCGCGTGATGCCAGCGTCATGCTGATCACGCATGATATGGGCGTCGTGTCGCAAAGCTGTACCCACGTCGCAGTGCTCTATGCCGGGGTCGTGATCGAGACAGCTCCGGTGGAAAAGCTCCTGGCGACTCCGCTTCACCCCTACACACAGGCGTTGCTGCGCGCGATCCCACCTCTTGAGGGGCCAAGACCGGACCGTCTGCCGGTCATTGAGGGCGTCCCCCCTACGCCGAAGACGCGCCCTTCGGGCTGCGTCTTCGCTCCGCGCTGCGCCGCGGTCGAGTCACGATGCCAGACAAGGCCGGCTTTCAGGGAGCGGGGTGATCACAAGGTCGCCTGCGTGCTGTATCCATGAGACCCTTGCTGGAAGCCCGTGATCTGGTCAGAGCCTACTCCGTCAGCGGGGGCGGAAAATTGCGCGCTGTTGAGGGCGTCTCACTCACGCTCGCGCGGGGCGAGACGCTGGCTCTGGTGGGGGAGTCTGGCTGCGGCAAGTCCACGCTCGGGCGTCTCCTGATGGGGTTTGATCGCCCGGACAGGGGGCAGGTGGTCTTCGGAGGGCAGGACCTCGCGGCGCTTTCTGCGCGTGCCATACGCCAGATACGCAGCCGATTGCAGATGGTATTCCAGGATTCCGGCTCGGCCTTCAATCCGCGCTGGACCATTGGCCAAGCCCTGGCCGAGCCCTTCCGTATCCACAGGCGTCCGTGGTCACGCGAGAGCCTCGAGGCATTGCTGGATCGCGTGGGCCTTTCGGCGGCTTTTCACGACCGTTATCCTGCCGCCCTGTCTGGAGGTCAACGCCAGCGGCTGAACATTGCCCGCGCGATCGCGCTGTCACCAGAGTTGATCATCGCCGATGAGCCGGTTTCAGCGCTCGACGTGTCAGTGCAAGCGCAGATCATCAATCTGCTGCGCGATCTGCAGGCCGACCTCGATCTGGCCTGCCTGTTTATTTCGCACGATCTCGCGGTCGTCCGTCAGATCGCCGATCGCATGGCCGTCATGTATCTTGGTGGGATCGTAGAGGAGGGGGAAACGCTCTCTGTGCTGGCGACCCCATCTCATCCCTATACGCGCGCGCTGGTCGAAGCCGTGCCGCAACCCGGCAAGCCGCTCGGGGTGCCCTTGCAAGGCAATGTCCCAAGCCCGCTCTCCCCGCCATCGGGATGCCGCTTCCACACGCGTTGCCCGGTGGCGCGCTCCCGATGCGCGACCGAGAGACCGTTCCTGGCGCCGTATCGGGATGGGCGCCATGTCGCCTGCCATTATCCGCTGACAGGCTAGATCATGCGGGCCCCGCACTCCACGCCAGGTTCTCGAGGCGGGGGAGGCGGGGGGACTTTGTGACCCTTCCGATATCGGTCTCCTTACCCTCGACGGGACATCGGCAGGATTTTCCGAGGGGATTGGATCCGGGTGATATTGACCGGCTTCGCCAGAGCGCCTTCAATGAAGCGTTGCCTCGTCTCGCCTTGACCAGTGAGTTAGATGAGCGAGCCGCCATCGGCTTGATGCGCAAAGGCGTCGAATGCCCCAATTCTCACACCTAACACCCGGGACGCAGACCAGAAGCCATGCCTGATCCTTCCTCCGCTGCGGCAAAGCCAGGTTTTCCGAAAGAGGAATGGGTCCCGGGGCGAGTGTCCCTCGATACTCTGAATTCAGAAGTTTCCGGCAACAGCATACTGGCGGACCCCTCCCGGCTTCACGCGCGGTTGCAGCGCGACCTCTTCAACGTCAGACGTGATCACACGGTGCTCGAAGCACGCTTCGAGGCAGAGGTGCAAAGCTCATCCTCGCGGATCCAGTCACTCGATTCTGCCCTTGCGCGTGCGCTGTCAGATCTGGACAGGGTGCACGGATCAGCAGGCTGGCGGGTCCTTGTGCAGGCCCGACGCCTTACTGCTTTCATACCACCGACCTTGCGTAAGCTGATCAGACGCTCGGCCCGGCTGCTATGGTGGATCGTGACGCTCAAATTGAGACGTCGCCTGAGCGAACTGCGTCAGGCACGCTCCACGCCACCGGGAATCCCTTGCATCTCCGCCCCGTTGGCGGGTCAGATTGCGGATTATGACCCGCATATTCTGAGCGAGGCCGTGCTGCGATTGGAGCGCTTTGCAGCGTTTGACCCAGCCGCTTATGGCGCCATGCATCGAGACAGCACCAGCACCGGTCTTTCGCCGTCGGCCCATGCATTTTGCTACGGAGCTCAAGAGGGACGGGCCCTGTTTACCCATGAAGCGATTGCCCGCGCGCTCGGCCTGTATTCTACCGCGCGGGAAGGCGAAGCAGCGCAGCCCGGTTTTCGTTCTCCCCTCACGGCAGGAAGCGGGGGGCACACGCTCGGCCTCTATCGTCACAGTGCCGGAGAGGAAGCAGTCACGATATTCGCCGAGAATCTGGCGGTCAAACTGAGGACGGCGGGCGCCGATATCCGGTTGCTGGATGAAACTTCAGATCTGAACGCGCGTCCCGAAGTAACTCTGGTCATCGCACCTCACGAATTCTTCTATGGGGAGGGAGGGCGGATCTGGCGACGCCAGGATGTTGTGACCGGGTCGTTCATGCTCAATACGGAGCCTCTCCAATCGCCCGGCTTCGCTCGCGCCGTTCCATTCCTGATGGCTGCGCGCGGAGTAATCGATGTCACACCACAACTCACGGAGATGCTTGCCGATGCCGGTGTGCCCGCTTTGTCGCTCTCGTCGGGGCTTTCATACGATGCATCGCCTCTCACCCAGGAGGACCGGGATCACCCTCTGTTCAGGGTGCTTCCCAAGGCCGTAAAGAGGCAGCCGGATCCCGCCGCCATGTGGACGGATAGGGATGTTGCGGTGATGTTCAGTGGCGATCACACGCCCTATCGCGAGCGGGTACTGGCCGGTTATGCCCCACGCCTGGCCGAGTATGCGTGTTTCCTCCATTGTCGGCGTCTACCTGGATCGCCTTCTGGATCGCCTTTCGGGGCGGGTAGGCAGAAAACCGATCTTTCCCGGTTCTATACCCACGTGACGGGTCACTCGAAGATCCTGCTTGATATCCATGCGGACGAGTTCGGCAGCGCTGAATGGCATGGACTTGCTGAGCGCGCGGCCTGGACTGGCAGCGTCCTTGTTACAGAGGGGCGGCTCCCCCATGGTTTGCTCAGGGCAGGGGAGCACTATTTCAAGGAGACGCCACGCTATACCCCCGATCTCATCGACTGGTTGCTCAAGAGTGCTGATGGCCAGGAGACAGCACGGCGCGTATGCATGAATAACCAAGCGCTTCTCACAGCGCGCCCTGATCCGTTCTTTGCCGTAGACCCTCTTATGGGCATGCTATGGGGAAACAGGGTCTGATGCTGCCCCGATCACGTTCCGTCCGGAGAGCCCCGTGAATAGATTGGCCGAAGTCGAGCGCGTCATCGAACGCCGAAGCGACCAGAACAGGGAAGGCATGCTGATTTGCGTGGCGGTCAGTCTTTTCAACTACGCGGAATTCCTGCCCGCCTGTCTCGATTCTGTCGCTGCGCAGAACTGGGATAGAATCGAGTTGATCATCGTTGACGATCGTTCGGAGCGGGATGACTCCGTCGCCGTCGCGCAGGAATGGATCGAGGCGCATGTCACGCGTTTCGAGCGGGTTTTGCTCCTGCGTCACAGGACAAATCAGGGATTGGCCCAGGCGCGAAACACTGCTTTCTCCCAGACGACGGCGGACCGGGTCTTCGTCATCGATGCGGATAACGAAATCTATCCACGATGCCTCTCACGCCTGTCAGAGGCGATGGACGAATCCGGATACGAAGCGTGCTACAGCCAGCTCGAATTTTTCGGGGATCAGCGTCAGATCGGCTATGCTGATCTGTGGTCTCCGGATTTCTTCGAGCGGGGCAATTATGTCGATGCCATGGCCTTGGTGTCTAAGGCTGCATGGGAACGCGTGCAGGGTTACAGCCATATCGAGGGTGGCTGGGAAGACTATGACTTCTGGTGCAAATTCGTCGAGCATGGGTTCGAGGGTGGCTTCGTCCCGGAGATACTGGGGCGCTATCGTGTTCATGGGCAATCCATGCTCAGGAGCGAAACGTCCTCACGCTATGGTGCGATTTACATTGAGATGAGTCAGCGACACCCATGGTTGCGTCTTGGGGCGCTGAGCTGACCGCGTCAGCCGTGATGCGAATTGTGGTCCCGGACTTGCAGACCCCCTCATAGGCAGATTTCTATGAGGCCCTGCTTTGCGTCCCCTCTAGGCAGGAGACGCGTTTCCTATCGATAGCGCCGTCCTAGAATCGCTGCGAAATCCCTGTCAAAATCGTGCGGCGCAGGCCGTATTGTGGTGCTCCCACGCCTACGCCCGACCCGTCGCGGATCTGATAGCTCTTGTCGAACAGGTTGAGCACATCCAGACGCAATTCCGTGCGCTTGAGGAACGGCACCTGGAACAGATCCTTGAAGGACTGCACGAGCGAGAGATTGAACGTGGCGTAGATGGGCACGGAACGTCCATTGGGGGTGAGCCCGTCAGCGCGCAGGCCGCTGCCATAGACCATCGAGGCTGAAACCCGTGTGGGATGGCCGGTATGGTAGAAGAAGGAATAGCTCCCCCCTGCGGACGCCGTCCAGCGCTGGTCATGATCGAGATGAATCCAGCGATGCGCGGTGTAGGCGAGGTCGTCCGGGTCCATCGTCCATTGTGCGGTGGTGATGTCCTTTCCGATGGCGCGTGACCAGGCGGCATTGCCATAGAGCGAAATCGGGCCGTGCTCGTAATTGGTCGAGAGCTCATAGCCATTAACCTGACCACGGCGATAATTGAACGCCGAGAGAATGATCGGTGCGCCGAACTGCCCCTCATCGATCATGTTCTTGGCAAGCTTCACATAGGCGTCGAGAGACGCATGCCAGCCCGGCAGCAGGGACTGGGTCACACCTGCGTCGAAATAATGGTCGCGCTCGGCCTTGACCGTGTTGTTCTGCAGCGTCTGAGGCTCGTTCGAGGTGCCGACGAATTTGCTGAGCGAGGTGTTGGACACGAGCTCGAAGGGCGGTGGGGTGAAATAGCGGGAATAGCCAGCATGAAGCACGCCCCCCCGCCAGGCACGCCATACGATGTTCAGACGCGGGCTGACCTGCTTGGAGTGGGTGTATTCATCCACACCGTCGAAGCGCACTCCGTAATTGATGGTCAGGTTGCGCACGGGACGCCATTCGTCCTGCCCATAGAGCCCATACATCCAGCCCGTGCGCCCGCTGCCGTCATGCACATTGGTGGTGGTGCCGTCGTAGATGGGCGTGCCGTCATCCTCGGCGCCGGTCTGCTGATAGACAACCGAGTCCGTTTTCGAGCTGTTGCGTTCGATATACACCTGATAGCCGAAACGCACCGTATGCTGCCGGCTGGCACGCCATGTCACGTCCGTCTGTGAGCCAGTGGAAAAGACGGATCGCGCGGCCTGCTGACTGATGCCGTTATAGACGAGGTCGCCCAGCGGATCCGGAGAATAGCCGAGCGACGAATAGCGGGTCATGATCGAGCTTTGCAGGCTGACCTTGCCCATATCCTTCTGCAGCGAAAGAATGCCGAAATCGGTGATTTCTTTCTGGCGCTCATTAAGGCTGGCGCTGTCCACGCTGCCATAGACCTGTTGTGACAAAGAGGAGTCCAGGAAGCTGGGATTGGCGAATTGCCGTTGCTGGCCTGGGTTGTTGGGAAGCTGGTACTGCGCGTTCGAGACGCCGCCTGTCAGGCTGATACGGGTGTTCTCATCGGCCGTGTACCGCAGATGCCCGAGCGCGTGATACTGGTTGCTCAGATCATGGATGGGGTTGAAGCTCGAGGTCGGGTTTTCGACGCCAACGCGGTTATGCACGAAATCGCCTGTGGCGAAGAAATCCCACTTCCCGGCGTGACCGCCATATTGCAGCGATGGGAAGAAATAGTCGCGCGCGCCGCCATAGATCGAGGCATCGCCGCCCGGATCGGCACTGCCGTTCTTGGTGGTGATGTCAATCACACCAGCTTGCAGAAAACCGTATTCGCTGGGGAGCGCACCTGTAGTGAGCGAGGCGGAATGGGCAAAGCGCGTCATGAGCGCCTGCCCGAACACGCTCAGACCCTCCGGTAACTGAACGCCGTCCAGGCGGAACTGCACCTCGTTATGATCGCCGCGCACATGGATCTGGCCGAAGCTGTCCTGCGCTACGCCAGGGGCCTGAAGCAGCAAGGTGTTCAGCGGGGCGTTATCGCCACCTGGATTGGTCTCGATATCGCGCCGCGTAAAGCGATAGGTCGTGGCACCGGTCGAGGATTGCAGGGATGAGCGGATTTCATCGAGGCGCGCATTGACGATGATATGTTCCTCATGGCTCGCCTCGCTATCCGCTGGTGAGACCGCGCCGTGATTGTCAAATGACGTGCGTGAGCCGCTATCAGTTGCCTCCTTGGAGGGCGAAACCGCCGGGCTCTTGGGGGCGGTGGGGTGTGCTTTGGGGGCGAGGGGCGTGCCGGGCTGTGCATCACGGGCGTTCGCAGCGGCAGATTGCGCGCGGGCGGGCAGGGTCAGGGCGATGACGGAGCAGGACAGGAGCAGGCCGGCCGACCACAGGGAGCGGGGTGACATCATGACAATCCAACAGGCTGGGAACGGAATATATCGGCTTCGTTCCTATTCTGTATGATATAACATAACAATAGCGATCAGGGTGTCGATGCGCCTCTATTGCAGAGTGTGACAAATTGGCGACAGGCCGCGAGCTCATGAAAAGCATTTTAGGGAGGAAGCTACCGCCTCAGCCCGGCGTTCGTTGAAAACCTATGCATTCCCGACTGAGGTCATCTCGCCATGAAGCGTCGATCCTTTCTTTCCGCTGCCTCTCTTGCGCCTGCGATGGGGTTGGTAACGCCCGCTCTCGCAGCAGGAAACGCCGATGACGGCACGAGTTCATCGGGAGATTTTGACATTGTGGCGCGTTTCGACGGTCCGGGCCCATCGGGTGTGGCGGTGCTGCCCAATGGGCGCATGTTCGTAAGCTTTCCGCGTCACGCGGATAATCACCCTGGGGCGACGCTCGGCGAAGTCAAGGACGGGGCTATCGTCCCTTACCCTTCAGATGCGCTGAGCCTTCCCTCGGAAAAGGCGCCTGAGGACAGGCTGATGTCGGTGCATGGGATCACCTCTGACACGGCGGGACGTCTCTGGGTGATTGATGACGGCAAGCTGGCGGGCCATGATATCCCCGAAGGGGCGGCAAAGATCCTGTGTATCGATCCGGCGCAAGACAAGGTGGTGCACAAGATTTTGCTCGAGGCGCCGGTGATGCGGCGCGACAGCCATATGAACGATTTGCGTGTGGCCCTTTCTGTCGGGGCCAAGGGAACTGTTTTCGTGACCGATTCCTCTTTTGGCACCGAGCCCGCACTGATCGTTGCTGACATCGCCACGGGGCGCACCAAGCGTGTACTGGCCCACCACCCCTCGACCCAGGCTGTGCCCGGCTTCATGGCGATCGTCGAAGGCGAACCCAGACGTTACATTCCCCATCATCCCCAGATGGTATCAGGCGGGGCCGATGGCATAGCTCTTCTGCCCGATGAGTCCCGGCTTTATTACGCGCCTCTTACAAGCCGGCGACTGTACAGTATCTCGGCAGCGACCCTTGCCGACCAGACCCTGTCTGATGAGGAGTTGGGTGCCCAAATACGTGATGAGGGTGAAAAGGGGACTGCAGACGGGCTCTGCTTTGACCGTCATGGACGGCTTTACACCACGAATTACGAGCATGACTGCATTTTGCGCCGCGATCCGGACGGAGCGATTTCCATGGCCGTACGTGACGCCCGCATTCTCTCACCCGATGGGATCTGTGCGACTGCCGACTGGATCTATTGCACATTGGGGCAGTGGAATCGCCTGCCCTCGTTTAATGATGGGCAGAACCGCCGCAAGCCCCCTTATCTGCTAATCCGGTTCCCGGTCGAGCCACCCAGGCCGCTCGATGCCAGTCCCCAAACCGTCGCGCACATGCACGGTTGACGCCGTCCGCCTGTCTGTGGGCAAATCATCGGGTTCAATCTAGTGCGGAGTTGGGCTGCTCATCGTCTGGCGTCGTGATCCAGTTTAGGGCAGTTCCACGCGATCTGGGGGAGGGAACGGAAAAGACGCTATGAGCGTAGCTCCTACTGTTCTGCTGTTATGGGCTTTCATGAGCGTGTCCCGGGATACGCCGACAGGCCAGTTCCTGCGTCGATGGATGGTAGACTTACCCGCAAAGGCACTGAACCGCCTCAGACGCTGGCATCTGATGCTCGGTGTGGGGCTGATCGGGCTCGGGTGCCTGCTGATCTGGTATGGAGGGAATGACGGGCTGCGTGTTGCGAGCATGACCCTTCCCGATATGTTCTCATGGTTCACTACCATCGAGGTCAGTACTTATTTCGATGTTCTCACAGCGCTCGTTGCCGCATCCCTGCTAACCAAGGTGAGGAGCACATGGGTCGTCATCGAGACAAGCCTACTGCGATTTTGGCGGAGGGCCCGGGGTAGCGCGTCTGGGAGTCGGAGGGAGTAGGTCAGGTAGCCGGGGCGCTGACGGGTCACGCGTCATGCGTGGAACGGCCTCGCTCACCGGGGTGAAGTCCTATCCGGTGACAGAAAAGCCGAAGCAATTGTCGAATCACATCACTGAAATCACAGGATCAGACCGGTAGAAAAATCGGCAGGATAAGCCCCGATCATGGCCTGGCTTATCCTTATCCTGATTATGGCGGGTCAGGCGGCCGGTGGCGCCTCGCCTTGCTCGCTCGTGTGATGATCGATCACGGAAGGCAGAAATTGAGCCAGGGCAGGCAAGAGGGCGCCTGCAGGCAGGCCCGTCTTGGAGACCAGCATCTGCACCTGCTCGTCCGTCAGCAGGGCGCGCAGTTCATCTGCGGAAATAGGCAGGTTCTCACCGGAACCAATCCAGGAGCGTACCTTATCCTCCAGACCAGCGCGCCGCGCCTGATCCATTAGTGTCTGGATGCCCTGCTCACTGGTGAGATATTCACCAATGCTGCCTCCCAGCTTCTCCTTGAGCTTGTCACCCACGGAACCGAGGGCGGAATTGATCATCGAACCGAAAAAACCGCTCAAATCCTGTCTCCGATTATGCGCTGGCCCTTGGGCTCAGGCCGAGCGTCGTGTTTCCTTGTCGATCTGCGGCATTTCGATATCGATCTCGAGCACCGAGCATCCATCGAGGCCACCATCGAGCTTGACCTGAACCTTGTCCTGATCGACCGCTACATGACGCTTGATCACTTCAAGGATCTCGCGATGTAACTGGCTGATCAGCTCCGAGTTGCCATTTCCGGAGCGTTCATGGGCGAGCAGAATCTGCAGGCGGTCGCGGGCGACAGCGCTTGTATTGCGCTTGGTGAAAAGTCCGAACAGGCTCATGCGACCCTCTTCTTGAACAGCCAGTCGAGCAGCCCCTTGCGCTCAAGCGGGACCTGGATCTCGAGCTTCTCGCCCTGCAGGCGACGCGCCGCGTCGAAATAGGCGCGCGCCGGGGCTGATTCGGGGTTCGAGAGCGTGACGGGAGCGCCGACATTCGAGGCGCGCAGCACTTCCTCACTTTCGGGCACGATGCCCAGGAGCGGAATGGAGAGGATTTCGAGCACGTCTTCCGTGTTCAGCATCTCACCCTTGGCGGCACGCGACGGGTCGTAACGGGTCATAAGGAGGTGCTTCTCAACCTTCTCGCCGTTCTTGGCCTTTTCGGTCGTGCTGTCGAGCATTCCGATGATGCGGTCGCTGTCGCGCACCGAACTGACTTCCGGATTGGTCACGACCACCGCGATATCGGCGTGATACATCGCCATCTGCGCGCCTCGCTCGATACCAGCTGGGCTGTCGCAAATGATCCAGTCGAACTTGTCACGCAGTTCCTCGATGACCTGAGCCACGCCTTCGGCGGTCAGGGCATCCTTGTCGCGTGTCTGCGAGGCAGGAAGGATCGAAAGCGTTTCGACACGCTTGTCACGAATCAGGGCCTGGGAGAGCTTGGCATCGCCCTGGACCACATTGATGAAGTCGAACACGACGCGGCGCTCGGCGCCCATCACCAGGTCAAGATTGCGCAGACCGACATCGAAATCGATCACCACGACATTCTGACCCGACTGGGCGAGAGCGGCACCCAGTGCTGCTGTCGTGGTCGTCTTGCCGACCCCGCCCTTACCGGATGTGACTACCAGCACCTTAGCCATGTGC
>Ga0157365_10000511_pt1 | contig 16774 bp, 17 predicted proteins | sample AttsexASBM3_FD_111478 | JGI IMG/M metagenome (GOLD analysis project Ga0157365, IMG submission 111478) | Fungus gardens microbial communities from leaf cutter ant in Ribeirão Preto, State of São Paulo, Brazil - Atta sexdens ASBM3 | ecosystem: Host-associated > Fungi > Mycelium > Unclassified ... | reverse complement strand
CGAGAACGCGGCGGACTGATCCGCCCGGTCTTGCGCCAGAATGACGGAAAAGCGGGGCCTTTGCGCCCCGCTTTTTTTTATGGCGTGCACCGTGGTGACCGGCAGTCATTCTTAAAGCGGAAAAAGTGGGTTACGATGGCCGCATGATGGCATCGATCCTGACTATCCTGTGTCTTGTGTTGCTTAACGGCGTGTTTGCAATGGGGGAGCTGGCGCTGATTTCCGCCCGGCGCGCCCGGCTGGCCATCCTGCAGGGGCGGGGGGTCAAAGGGGCGGATCGCGCGCTGCGGCTGAGCGAAGACCCGCAGAGCTTCCTGCCGACGGTGCAGGTGGGCATCACGCTGGTCTCGATTCTGGAGGGCACGTTCGGCGGTGTGCAGATCGAGGCGAAGCTGACGCCGGTGATCGCGCAGGTGCCGCAGCTTCGGCCGTTTGCGGCTGAAATTTCGATGGTGGTGGTGGTTCTGGCCATCACCTTCGTCATGCTGGTTCTGGGTGAACTTGTGCCCAAGCAGTTCGCGCTGCGCAGCCCGGAGCTGATTGCCAGCAAGCTGGCCCTGCCGCTGGAATGGCTGGCGCGCATCACGCGCCCCGCCGTGTGGGTGCTGAGCCGCGCGTCATCGCTGGTGCTGCGGTTGTTTGGCATCGGGGCGGTCAAGCGTCAGGGTGTGACGGAAGAGGAATTGCGGGCCCTGATCGCCGAGGGCGCGCAGGCGGGCGTTCTGGAACACGAAGAACGCGACATGATCGAGCGCCTGCTGCGTCTGGCCGACCGGCCGGTGCGCGCCATCATGACCCCGCGCAACGAGACACAGTGGATCGACCGTCACGCCGACCACGCGACCCTGGTGCGCAAACTGCGCAGCGCCATGCATTCGCGCATCATCGTGTGCGATGGTGATCTGGATAACCCGGTGGGCGTGCTGGTGGCCAAGGACATGCTGGACCGGCTGCTGGACGGGGTGCCGATGTCGGTTGCGGGTGCAATGCGCAAGCCTGTGTCCGTGCCCGACACCATCACGGCGCTGGAAATGCTGGAGCGGATGCGCACCATTCCGCTGGGGCTTGCGCTTGTGCTTGATGAATACGGGTCGTTTGAAGGCATTGTCACGGCATCGGACCTGTTCGATGCAATCGTGGGGGCCACTGTCGGAGCGGGCAGCACGCCGCAACCGCGCGAGCCGGTTCAGGAAAACATGGTTGTGCTCGACGGGTTTACGCCGGCCGATGCCGTGCGCGACAGGCTGGGCCTGCGCGCGCTGCCGGCGGCCGGCAGTTATCACACACTGGCCGGCTTGATGCTGGCGCTGTTGCGGCGCGTGCCGGCACAGGGCGATAAAGTTGTCTATGAAGGCTGGCTTTTTGAGGTTCTGGAGATGGAGAACCGCCGTGTCACGCGTGTGCGCGCCAGCCGTCAGGCAGTGGCGGAGAACTGATCGGTTTTTCGTTTGGTGTGATCAGAAAATCGATACCAGAAACACGGGCTTTCCGCGTGGGCCGTAAAGCCCGTGCTTGCGGAGCCCTGTTTCAAAAGCATGGCAGCCTTGTGCGCGCAGGGAACAGCGACGAAAAAATGCTGCTGCGACGTGGCCGGATGCGGCGTCCTGTCAAACTTTCAGGCCGGTGGCCATGAGAGTCAGTGCAGGGTGACGGGCTGTACGGCCATCTGCTGTTCGGCCGCGAAGGCGGGCCATTCGCCACGCCCCAGCGCCGTGAGCGACGGCGTCGGCAGGTCCATCTTGCGCGCATAGATCCAGAGATAGATCAGCGCGTGGTGGACATAGTCCCGGGTTTCCGTGCCGGGCAGCGTCTCGATGAACAGCAGCGGGTCGGTCGTGGTCATCGGGTTGTCGTGCGTCAACATCCCCGGCCCGGCATTATAGCTGGCCAGCACGCGCACAAGGTCGCCGCCTTCGGGCGTGGTGCCGATGGCCGACGTGGTGCGCGAAAGCTGCGCGAGATAGAGGACATAAAGCTGTCCGACCTCAAGATTGAGGGACGGGTTCTGCAGGTTGCCCGAGGCATTGGCAGGGCCGTGGCCATCGCGCGAGACGAAGGCCGCGGTGGTGGGCATGAGCTGCATCAGGCCGTGCGCCCCGGCGCCGGATGCGGCCCGCGGGTCGAAGTTCGATTCGATGCGCGTCAGGGCATAGACCAGCGCCGGGTCGATGCGAAAGCCGCGGTGCGGGGCCAGATGCGGCATGGGGGCGTCGGCGGCGTCGATCGGGCGGCCTTCGCGAGCCACCAGAATGGTGTCGAGCTGCCGTGACAGCGCCTCCAGCCCGGCGGCCGCGCTGACCAGTTGCAGGGACCGGCACAGCGCGCCATTGGCCTGCACATCGGGCCACATGGCGCGGAGCAGCGCTTCGGCACGCGCGGTCTCACCCACCTGAAGCAGCGCAAAGAGGTGCCGCCCCTGGGGTGCGGCCTCGACCGCTTCCACGTCGATGTCGCCCAGAACCGGGGTTCCGGGGCGCAGGCTCTGGCGGTCGGCCAGGGGCTGGATGCCGGACGACAGGCGGGCGTGGTCGCCCATGCGGCGTGCGGCGTCATGCGTGCGATCAAGGATCTCGGAGGCCAGCATGCCATAGAAGCTGTGCGGCGACGCCGCGGCCCGATAGAGCCACGGTTCATAGGCCGCCATGTCGCCCAGCCGTTCATGCGCGCGGGCGGCCCAGAAGGCGGCCGCAGACAGGATGGCGGGGGTGGTCAGGGGCGCACGGGACGCGGCCTCGAACAGGGGCAGGGCGATATCGGCGCGGCCTTCCTGCCATGCCGCAAGACCTGCGACATAGGCGCCAAGGCCAAGCCGGCCGCCGGAAATCTGGGTTGCGGCTTCGGCCGTCTGGCGGGCGAAGGCCGCTTCGCCGGTGCTGAGCAGCGTCAGGGCGACTTCAGCGCGAAGCTGGGCGGCGTAGAGATCGGTCATGCCCGGTGTCGCGGCGATCAGGCGCAGGGCGCTGCGGGCGCCCTTGCGGCCGTTGGCGGCGCGTTCACGCACGGTGTGGTCAAGCAGGGCGTTGCGCACGATGCCAAGTCCGGCCACGCTTTCATCGTCGTGCAGGGCGGTGGCGCGCTGCATGTCGCTGTCGGGGGCCAGTGGTGCGCGGCGCGCCGGCAGGGGGGCGAGGGTCGCGCCCTTGGGCAGGCTGGCGGTCGCCAGGTCGTGGATGGCCGGGGCGTCGGGCATGGCGGCATAGGTGCGCAGCCACAGGCGAAGCTGGCCGGCCGAGGGCTTGTAGGCCGGGTTCTGGAACCGTTCGGCCAGAATGTCGGGCAGAAGCGTGTTGTCGGACAGGTGCGCGGTTTCGGCGATTGCGGCGTCGAAATTCCCGGCCCGCTGAAGGTTGAAGATGCGGCGCACGGTGGCCGCGTCCTCGGCCGACAGGGGGCGAGGCAACGCCACGCTGCCGCCGTCACGCGGGGTGAGACGCGGCACCGCGAATGCGGTTTCCTCGTTCCGGTCCGGTTCGAACGATGGGTGCCCCTGGAGCGTCTGTGCACGAATTTGCGTCGTGCTGGCTCCCGCCAGAAGTGCCGCTCCGGCCAGAAAGGCCCGCGCGCAGAACCGCTGGGGGGTATGAAAGATCCCTCTCATTGGACGGGGTATCTAGGCCAATATTGACACCATGGCAAGCCCTGGCAGAGCACAGCCGATGTCTCGAAGCGTAATAGTGGCGGTTTTTCTTATGTAAAACCGTTGGATAGCCGTGTCATGAAAAGGCAGAAAGCTGCTTTGATAGCGGTTCGACGTGCCACATCACGTCAATATTATGGCATTTCCTTGTCGAGTTCGGCGCGTAACATCAGCAGGTCGCTCCAGCCGTCGCGGCGGGCGGCGGAACTGGCCGCAAACTGGGCGGGATGGCGCATGACAAGGGCGGGAATCGCGGGCTGTCCGGGGCCGTGCGACAGGGACTGCCACCGGCCGCGCAGGCGCGCGATCTGGGTTGTGTCGCCCAGCAGAAGGCGCGTGGGCGTGCTGCCCAACAGGACGATCCGGCGGGGGGCCAGCAGCGCGATCGTGCGGGACAGGAACGGCAGGCAGATGCGCAGTTCGATGTCGCTGGGCGGGCGGCCGCCGGGCGGGCGCCACGGCACGACGGGCGCATAGGCGATGTCTTCCAGTCCCAGGCCGATCGTCTGGAACATGCGGCGGCCGATTTCGCCCGCCGGCCCGGCCATGACCTGGCCTGAACGGTCTTCCTCGGCCTCGGGCGTTTCCCCGATGACCATGACCGGCGCGTTGTGTGGGCCGCGTGGCAGCAGGGTGTTGGTGGCGGTCTGGCGCAGGGCGCAGCCATCGAACGCGCTCAGGGCATCGGACAGGGCATCGAGCGTGGTGCACGACGCGGCCAGTGTCTGGGCCGCGGCGATGCGGGCGGCGGTGTCGGGGGCTGCGGTGGCAGACCTGTCCGGCTGCGTGCCCGATTGCACCCGTTGGGGGGCGTGCCGGGGTTCGGGGCGGGACGGCGTGCGGCGGTCTTCGGGGTGGTGTGCGGCCGGGGGCGTGTGGCGTGCGGATTCCGGCGGGGCTGTGAAGCGGTCATGCGGGGTTTCATCCAGCAGCGTATCCACACCCCAATCGAGGTACAGCGACAGCAGGGCAAGTGCTTCGGCCATCGGGGTGTGTCTTCTGCTCCTGGGGGTGGATTTCCCTCGGCGGTGGGATGCTCTAGGCTTGCGCGTATTATGCAGCTTCGATCCGTTCTGCACAGGGTTCTTGTGGGCGTTCGCGCCGTTCGTCCCGGCGTTGCCCGGGCCCTGTGGTGTGTGATGCCCGCCCTTGTCGTGCCGGGGGCGGTGGCGCTGGCCGCGTCGCCGGCGCTGCCGTTGCCCGGAGTTGGCGCGTCCGTGCCCGATTCCGGGGGGTTTCTTGTCGGCACCGTGGCCACCCTGATGGACGACGATGCCGCCGCGGCCCGTGGCTATGGCGCGGCGCTGGATGTCGATCCGGACAATGTGACGTTGCAGCACGGCACGTTCTTCCATGCGTTGCTGGCCGGCGACCCGCGCGCGGTGGTGCTGGCGGCCCGGCAGGGGGATGGGGTCTCGATCTATATGCGCGGCAATGCGGCGTTCATTGCCGAGGACTGGGACCGTGCCCGCGCCGATTTCACGGCCGTTCCGCATGACCGGATCGGGCAGATCATCCAGCCCATGCTGCTGGGGTGGATTGCGATTGCCCAGGGCCGCGACGGCGACCCGGCACTGGCCGCGCAGGTGGCGCAGGCGCGCGGTGTGTTGCGCGTGGTGGTGCTGCACGCAACGCCGCTGGGCGACCTGGCGGAGGCCTCGGCCCCCGGCGCGGTCAGCCCGCGTGAAGGGCTGGCGCTGACCTATGTTCTGGCGGCCCTTGTGGTGCAGGAACAGATGCGCACGCTGGCGGGGCACGATGCGACGCTGGTGCGGCGCCTGCGCGATGTCGAGCGTGTGATGCTGCGGCTGGCGCTTCAGGTCCAGCCGACCCACCCGGTGGCGCGGCTTCTGCTGGCCGAAGTGTTGCAGACGCTGCATCAGGCCGACGCTGCGCGCGCCGTGATTGGCGCGATTGATCCGCACGGGCGGCTGGCGCCGCTGCTGACCTATCGGCTGGCGTTGATCGAGGCCGGGGACGGCAACCCGGCCCGCGCGCAGGCGCTGGTGGCGGGCCTGTTGCGGTCGCAGCCGCACAACCCGGTGCTGCTGGGCCTGATGGGCGACCTGCTGGGCATGATGAAAAAACCGTCCGAGGCCCGCGCGGCCTATGACCGGGCGATTGCGATCTCGGCGCCGCTGGGGCCGCAGAACTGGGCATTGCTGCTGTCGCGCGCGGTGGCGTCGGACCAGTTGGGCGACTGGGCGCGGGCGCAGGGCGACCTGCGGCAGGCGGTGAAGCTGGCGCCCAACCAGCCAGAACTGCTGAATTATCTGGGATATTCGATGGTGCTGCACGGCCAATCCCTGCCCCAAGCGCGGGCGTTGCTGGCGCGGGCGCTGTCGCTGGACCCGGGTAATGCCGCGATCCGCGACAGTGTGGGGTGGGCCGAATTCCAGAGCGGCGCTGTGGACCAGGCTCTGGCCGACCTTCAGCAGGCGGCGGAAAAGACGCCGCTGGACCCCACGGTGAACTATCATCTGGGCGAGGTCTATCTGAAGGCCGGGCGCCGCCACGAAGCGGTTGACGAGTTCGATCGCGCGTTGCACCTCAACCCCGATCCGCAGGATCTGCGCGCGATCCGCCGGGCGATCGGGGCGCTGAACGGTCCCTGAGCCCGCATTCCTTCCTGCCATTTGTGACGAGAGCCCCCACGTGACGTCCATTCCCCCCGATCTGGCCCACGCCAAGATCAACCTTTACCTGCATGTCACGGGCCGGCGCCCGGATGGCTATCACCTGCTCGACAGTCTGGCCGTGTTTGCCGGTGCTGCCGACCGGCTGGAGATCGCCGCCGCCGACGGCGCGCCAGGGTCGGTCGCGTTGTCGATCGTGGGGCCGTTCGGGGCGGGTTTGCAGGCCGACGCGCAGACGAACCTTGTGCTGCGGGCGGCCGCCGCGATCCGGGCGTTGTTGCCCGCGGACGTGTGCGCACACCTGCCGGCTGCGCGGATCACGCTGGAGAAGAACCTGCCTGTGGCATCGGGCATTGGCGGGGGGTCGGCGGATGCGGCCAGCGCCATCCGGCTGTTGCGCGCGTTCTGGGCCGACGCGGTTGCGGCGCACATTGCGCCCGATGCGTGGCATGGTCTGGCGACATCGCTGGGGGCGGACGTGCCGGTTTGCATGACCACGCAGCCGATGCGCATGCAGGGCATCGGCGAGATCCTGACGCCCGGGCCGGTGCTGCCGCCCTGTGCGATGGTGCTGGTTAATTGCGGTCGTTCGGTGTCCACGCCGGCGGTGTTCCGGTCGCGCGCGGCGGTGTTCACGCCCGACGCTGCCCTGCCGCAGGGGTGGGCGACTCTGGGCGCGCTGGTTGCCGATCTGGCGCAGACCCGCAACGATCTGGAGGACGCGGCCCGCGCGCTGTGCCCCGAGATTGGCGATGTGCTGACGGCCATGACCGCCTGCCCCGAGGTGCGGCTGGCCCGCATGAGCGGTTCCGGCGCCACGTGCTTTGCGTTGTGCGACACGGTGGCGGCGGCGCAGGGTGTGGCGGCGCGGCTTTCGGCGTATGACGGCTGGTGGGTGTGGGCTGGACCCCTTGCACCGGGCGCGTGACTCATTACGTTGTGTGTGCAGAATGTTCACCTGTGATCGTATCTGACGTCACGATTTTCCACAGGCCGGGGGGCATGGACCATGAGTGCGCGCATGCAGGTAAGCCCGAGTGACGACGGCACGGGCGCGGTTCTGAAATTTCTGGAAGCCAGCGGCATCGAGGGCGAGGTCAGCCTGACCCTTGAGCAGCTGACGCAGCTTATCCTGAGCCTTGGCCGTGTCCGCAGCCATCTTGTGGAAACACACCCGATCCCCCCCATGACCGGGGCGACGTTCCAGCCGGTGCTGCGCACCCAGTGGGCGTTGCAGCCCGAGGCCCTGACCGAAGGGTCGGTCTTTGCCTATCAGCACCCGGCCTTTGGCCCGGTCGGGCTGGTCCTGACCCCCGAGGACACGGAACAGCTGATCAAGGGGCTTCAGCGCCAGCGCGGGCTGATCCATCACGGTCTGCCGCCGGGCACCCGCCCGAGCTGAGTGTGCCGCCCGGCGTCAGCCGCTGGTCCTGCGCGCCCGTCTGCCCCGCACGGCCGCCATCAGCGCGCCGAACACCACGAATCCGGCCGAAATCAGCCCTGCGCGCAGGGCGGGCGTGAACAGGATCGTGCCGAAACTGTCGTCTTTCCACGCCACGGTGTCGAACGGGCCGTGCGCGGCATAGGCCCCGGCGGGGGACGCATGCAGCGTGTCGGGCAGGGCGTCGGGCAGCGGGTGTTTGGCATCGAGCTGCCGGCGATAGCCTGCGCGTGCAAGCCAGTGGCGGCACCAGACCGGGGCCACGGTCCGCAGCGCCCACGTGCCGAGGCCCGATGCCCCGACCCAGATGTCGGGGTGGTGGCCAAAGACCGCGCGGCGGATGGCATCGGCGGCGATCTCGGGTTCATAGACCGGGCCGACGGGGCGCAGCCGCTTGCCCGTCAGGTTGCGCGTCCAGCCGTAGCGCGGGGTGTTGATGGCGGGCAGATGCACCAATGCGACATTGATGCGGTCTGCATCGTGCAGGATTTCGGGGCGCAGGCTTTCGGAAAAACCGCGCACGGCTGCACGGGCGGCCGAATCCGCGGCCTGAAGCGGCAGTCCCTGAAGCTGCGGCAGCAGGTCCAGATTGACGATGGTGCCATAGCCACGGCGGCGCATCCGGCGCAGGGCGGACAGCGTGCCGTGGACGGTGCCGAAATAGGTGACTTCGGTGGCGCGGCGGATGTCGGCGGCGTCCAGTTCGGCCACCGGCCCCACGACCGCAGCCCCGGCGCAGTTCACCCAGATGGTGATCGGCCCCAGTTCACGCTCGATGCGTTCGGCCGCGGCCTCGATCGCATCGGCGTCGGCCACGTCAGCCACGATCGTGAGGGTGCGCACGGTGGGGTCGAGTTCGGCGGCGGCGTGGGCCAGGCGTTCGGCGTTGCGGCCGATCAGCGCGACATCGCACCCGGTGCGGGCAAGGGCGCGCACGGTGGCGCGGCCGATGCCGGCCCCGGCTCCGGTCACGACGGCGATCTGGTGCGGCATGCTCGGGCTCCGGTTCAGGTCAGACGGGATCGCGTTGTGCGGCCAAATGGCCGCGGTTGCAACGGGGGTGCGGCCTTCAGGCGAATTTCAGCAGCAGAAATCCTGCGACGATGGCGATCAGGATCACGAACATCACCAGCGTGAGGCGCCGTTCGACGAAGGCGCGGATGGGCGGCCCAAAACGATAAAGCAGGGCGGCTTCGAGAAAGAATCGCGCGCCGCGCGTCGCAAGGCTTGCGAGCATGAACGGGCCCAGTGCAAAATGTGCAGCGCCACTCGCGATGGTTACGAATTTATAGGGAATGGGCGTCAGGCCCTTGATCAGCACGATCCACACGCCATAGTGCTGGAACCGCGCCTGAAGTGCGGCCAGCGTGGCCTCGGCGTGATAGGCGTGGACAATCGGCAGGGCGATGGTCTGCAACAGGAAAGCCCCGATCGCCCAGCCCAGCAGCCCGCCGGCAACACTGGCAATGGTGCAGAGTGCTGCATAAAGCCACGCCCGTTCGCGCCGGGCGATGACCATCGGCAACAGCAACACATCGGGCGGAATGGGAAAGACGCTGGCTTCGGCAAAAGCCACCACCATCAGCCACAGCGGCGCCTGGCGTGTTCCCGCCAGCGCGATCAGGCGTGCATAAAGTCGGTCGAACACGGTTCCGGCCATCCCCCGATCAGATCCAGCCCCCAGCGATGCCACCCCGCCCCTTTGTGCGCAAGGGGGTGGCCCCTTTCAGATGGGCAGGGTGATGGCCGCGCGCAGGCCGCCTTCGGCGCGGGTCTGGAGGCGGATATCCCCGCCATGCCCCCGCACGATGGTGCGCGCGATGGCAAGGCCAAGACCGCTGCCGCCGGTTTCACGGTTGCGGCTGGTTTCGGCCCGGACGAAGGGTTCGAACATCAGTTCAAGCTGCTCTTCGGGCAGGCCGGGGCCTGTGTCGTCGATCAGGATCAGCGCGGTGCCGGCGCCGTCCGCGGCGTGCGCGTGTTCCAGTGTGACGAAGGCGCTGTTGCCATATTTGATGGCATTACCGACAATGTTGTTCAAGGCACGCTTGAGCGAGATATGCCGCGCGCGGATCATGATCTGCGGCGGGTCGGCGGTGAAGGCCACCAGATCGGTCAGGTCGGGGCGGGATTCGGTGGCTTCGTCCATGATGGTCTGCAACAGGGCGGTCAGGTCCAGCGGCACCATCGCCTCGTGCTGGGCGCTGTCGCGTCCGAAGGCCAGCGTGGCCGCGACCATGGCTTCCATTTCGTCCAGGTCATTGAGGAATTTCTGGCGCAGTTCGTCATCTTCGATGAATTCCGACCGCAGTTTCAGGCGCGTGATCGGCGTGCGCAGGTCATGGCCGATGGCGGTGATCATCAGGGTGCGGTCTGTGACGAAACGGCGGATGCGCGCAGCCATGGTGTTGAACGCAACAGCGGCGCGCGCCACCTCGGTCGCGCCGCCTTCGGGCAGGGGCGGGGCGTTGACATCGCGGCCCAGGGCCTCGGCCGCGGCGGCCAGCGTGGCCACGGGCGCGATCAGCCGCCGCACGCCCCACAGGATCAGCGCGCCGCCGCACAGCGTCATGATCAGGAACGCCAGCGGCAGCGTCGGGGACGACAGGAACCCCGCCGGGCCGGTCAGGAACCCCGCGCGGCCGAAGGAATACTCCACCGTCAGCCAGCGCGGGTCGTCGGGCAGCAGGAACGAGACCGAATGCCGTTCGCCCTTGAGGGAACGGCTGACGATGATGTTGCGCGGCAACAGATTGCGGGGCAGGGCGTTGGGCGCGCCCGGCGGGATGGCGTGGTCGCCCAGCCCGAAGGGGCGGCCATAGGGGCCGAAACGGTCGCGCGGCGGAGGGGGATGGAACGGGGGTGGTCCGTCTTCGCCTCCGTGCTCTGGCGGACCATCATCCCCCGGTGGCCCGTCATCGCCGGGCGGCCCGCCATCCGGGCCAGGGTGGTGCGGGGGCGCCATGGAAAGGGGAAATGGCGCAGGGTGTTCGACGATGTCGGATTCGACAGATGGGTTCGGCCCGGGGCCGAGGGTGATGTGAAAATGCGAGGGCAGGTGCAGCGTCCCGACCTCGGCCTCGCGCTGGGCGGGCAGGGTCTCGGCGATGGTGCGATAGATCGACAGCACATGAAGCTGCGCGTCGTGGGCCTGCACGCGGCGGTCGAGATCAAGACGGTCGAAGGCGTGGATCAGCAGGCCGACGGCCTGGATCACGCCCAGCCCCCCGATCAGCAGCAGCGACGTGCGTGCGGCCAGCGAACGCGGCCAGATGTCGCGGCGTGGCGCGGGCGGGGTGGTGGGGGACGGCATGGCGTGGGGTGGCCGGGGGGTCAGACGCGTTCGACCTCGGCGGCGAGGACATAGCCGCCGCCGCGCACGGTCTTGATGACCTGTGCGTTGCGGCCGTCATCTTCCAGTTTGCGGCGCAGGCGGCTGACGGCCACGTCGATCGCGCGGTCGAACGGACCGGCCTGGCGCCCGCGCAAAAGGTCCAGCAGCATGTCGCGCGTCAGAACCCGGTTCGCGCGGTCCAGCAGCGCGACCAGCAGGTCATATTCCCCGCCGGTCAGCGGCACCTCGGTGCCATCGGGGTTGAGCAGGCGCCGGCGGCTGGGTTCAAGCTGCCAGCCGGCAAAGCGCATGGTGCGCATGTCGGTGCCGCTGGTGCGTTCGGCCCCTTCGCCGGTGCGGCGCAGCACGGCACGGATGCGGGCCAGCAATTCGCGCGGGTTGAAGGGTTTGGGGATGTAGTCGTCGGCGCCGAATTCCAGCCCGATGATGCGGTCCATCTCGTCGCCCATCGCGGTCAGCATGATGATCGGCACGTTGTCCTGCGTGCGCAGCCAGCGCGCGAAATCCAGTCCGCTTTCGCCGGGCATCATCAGATCCAGCACGATCATCTGGTAATGCCCGTTGCTCCAGGCGCGGCGGGCCTCACGCGCATCGCGCGCCGCGGTGACGCGGAACTGGTTGCGTTCGAGAAATTTGCTCAGAAGCTCGCGGATTTCCCGGTCGTCGTCGATGATCAGAAGGTGCGGCTGATGTTCCATGATCGAGCATCCTAGCGCCTTTTCCGGCCCCGTGCAGCGGAAGATTCATTCTGTTGCACATTGTATTGCTTCGGGGAATTTGTACGGCGGGTTTCGCTGGTCCGGGTTTCGCGGTATTCGGATGGTTTGCCATCGCTTGACCACGCCACCCCCTGCCGTGCGCACAGGAGACGACATGCAGCCAGACCGTTTTCCTGCGTCCGGTTCCCATCCCCTGCCGGGGCGGATGCCTGTGCGCCGCCGTGCGTGGTGGGCGGGGTGCGCCGTGGTGCTGGGTGTGTGGGCCGGGGCGCCGTCGGCCACGTGGGCCCGGCAGGCAGCGCCCGATGCCGCGTCGCCGCACATCAACCCCACCGACATGGACACGGGCGACGAGGCCGAACTGCAACCCCCGCCGCTTGTCGTGCCGCCCAAGCCGCCTGCCGCCCCGCCGCCGCAGTTCACGGCGCGGCACATGAAGCTGGTCGCGTTGATCGATCGCAACGTGATCGGGCCGAACAAGGAGCAGGTCGGCCGGGTGATCGATGTCCTGCTTGATGAAGACGCGCACCCTGCCGCGCTGATCGTGGATGTCGGCGGGTTCATGGGGGTGGGCAACCGGCGCATCGCCATTGCGTGGGACATGCTGGAACCGGCAAGCGTGGGCGGGGCTGACGGGCTTCAGATCCGCATGAATTCCGATGATATCCGCGCGGCCCCGGCCTATGCCCCGGATTCGACCGATGTTCAGGTCGTGCAGCCGCCCCCGCCCCTGCCGGTTCACAAGGATGCCCCGCCGCCGGCCCCCCCCGTGACGGTCCGTGCCGTGCCACTGGCCGAGGCGCCGCCGCCTGCCGTGCCGTCCGCCCTTGTGCCGCCCGCCCCGCCGGTGGTGCCCGACGTGCCCTCGCCGCCTGTCGAACGCCCGCATGCCGAAGCCCCGCCGCCCGCCCCGGGCGTGCCCAATCACGGGTTGATGAGCCGCTGACAATGGGTGACGCATGTCCGCATCGCGCGGCGTTGCCCCCGGGCCTGATCGCCCGGGCATGAGGCGAGTGCCCGTCAACAGCCAGGCCGGACTGGATTGGCTGAACTTTTTTGTTGCCAATCTTCAGGCTGCCTTTGGCGCCTTTGTTGCCGTGTACCTGACGGGCGCGCACTGGACGCAGGGCCAGATCGGCATGGCGCTGAGCATCGGTTCGGTGACCGGCATGGTGGCGCAGGTGCCTGCGGGCATGCTGGTCGATGCGCTGCGCAACAAGCACCGCGTGGCGAACCTGTCGATCGTGGCGGTGATTGCGTCGTGCCTGTTGCTGGCGCTGGTGCCCGAACAGTTGCCCGTGGCCGTGGCCGAGGTTCTGCACGGGCTGGCAAGCTGCACGCTGAACCCGGCGATCCAGGCCATCACGCTGTCGGTGGTGGCCAGCGCCGTGGTGCGGGCCGGTGCAGGGGCGCAACCCGGCGCGCTGGGTGTGCGTTTCGGGCGCAGCGCCAGCTTTGCGGCTGTGGGGAACGCGATTGCGTCCGGCCTGATGGGGGCTGTGGGGTATTATATTTCGGCGCGGGCCACGTTCTTTCTGGGGGCGTTCATGGCGGTGCCGGGGCTGGTGGCCCTGCAACTGATCGAACGGCCCGATGTCCGCGTTGCCAATTCCCCCAGCGAAGCCGCCCTGTCCGAGGGGCAGCCGGCACCGGCCGAGCGCGGTTCGATCCTGTCGTTGCTGGCGGACCGGCGCTTGCTGGGGTTTGCGCTGGTGGTGGTGACGTTCCACCTGTCGAACGCGGCGCTGTTGCCGCTGGCGGCGGGGCAGGTGACCAAGGAAGCCGGGCGCACGGCGGAACTGGTGATCGCGGGGTGCATCCTGTTGCCGCAATTGATCGGGGCGGTGCTGTCGCCGCTGGTCGGGCGTTATGCCGAGGTGATTGGCCGGCGGCCCGTGATGCTGGTGACGTTCGTGGCATTGCCACTGCGCGCGTTTTTGCTGAGCATGACGGCCGACCCGGTTCTGCTTGTGCTGATCCAGCTTCTGGACGGGATCAGCAATTCGGCTTTCGGGGTGATGTACCCGCTGGTCACGGCCGACCTGACGCGCGAAAACGGCCGCTTCAACCTGTGCATGGGCCTGCTGGGTCTTGCGATGGGGGCTGGCGCCAGCCTGAGCACGACGCTGGCCGGTTTTGCGGCCGACCATTCCACCCGCATGGCGTTTCAGGCGCTGATGGGCGCGGGCGTGCTGTGCGTGGTGCTGGTGGCGCTGCTGATGGGCGAGACCGCGGCGGAACGGCAGACCCGGTTGAACCTGCGGGCGATCCGGCGGGATGGGGCAAAGGGCGACGCCTGAAGAAGGCTGACGGCGGTTATGCCAGGTCTTCGGCGGGTGTGTGCCAAGCGTGCAATGCGGCGCAGATGCGGGGCACGTTGCCCAGCACGTTGAGGCCCAGCAACCCGAACAGCAAGCTTTCCTCAGCGATCTGATGCACGGAGCAGCGCCCCATAAAAGCCTGCGCCATGATTGCGAATAGGCCCGGAAACAGCACGAGCAGTGCGGCGATGAAACCGGCCGTGGCGCTGGCCCGATGCACGGCCAATTCGCGTTCATCGGGCAACGGCGCGAAGGCTGACCTGCGGCGCAGCAAGGGGGTGGTCAGCACCACGACCAGTGCTGCGGCGGGACAATAGTGCGGCTGGGCCACTGCGCCCAGGACCGCTATCACGGCCGCGGTGGCACTGGTGGCGGGCAGCCAGAGTGCCGGCTTGACGGCCGGGCGGCCTATGGCCTTGCGTTTTTTGGCTGCGCAGGCGCGCGAAAACCGGGCAAGGCTGCTGTTCAGGATTGCGCTGTCAATGCGCGTGCCCAGTGAGGGGCCTGTGGGGTATGTCATGGCCGTTTGGGCGTCTGAACAAGCGACGCGACGCTTTCAAAAGGTTCCAACGAGAAGATGGCATCCACCGGCACTTTGAAAATTGCTGCAATTTTCATGGCAAGCTCCAGGCTGGGTTTATAGTCGCCACGTTCGAGATAGCCGATGGTCTGCGGGTTTACATCGACCAGTTCGGCGAGGGCTTTACGGCTTAGCCCCGTTTCGGCACGGAAAATGGCGATACGATTGAACATGCATATATCTGACATGCGCGTTGTGTTTTCACAACAAAAATATGCCTTTCGACAAAGATATGTCTAAGGGGTCGGTCCCCCCTTGCGTGCGTTCAGGCTATCGCGGGTCTGCTCTGCTGCTGTTGCGGCGGCGGCTGCACGCAGCAGGGAATCCCGGTCGATCTCATAGGCGCCGATGGCTTCGAAGACCAGAATCGTCTCCGCATCCGCCTGCCGCCAGTAGAGGTCGCGCCGCTGGTTGATTTTCAGGACAACCGGCAGGTTGTCGCCGTATGCGGCCGTGCCGAACTGGTTCAGGGCCTGTGTCAGGCACGTGGACTGAAGCGTCATTGTGCCGACGGCCAGCGGATATTTCTCCATGCATGTGTGTGACGCGTTATAGATCGGGGTGCCGGGGCCATCGCCCGTGGTGTCAGGCGCGCAGGCCGAAAGCGCGGCCAGCGCGGCGAATGCCGGCACCAGAACGGATCGACACAGAAACGGTTGAATGCGCATGCCAGGACATTTCAGGATGTTCGGGTGACAAAACAAGACGGCACAGTTCGTAATCATCGTCCCGTTTTGCGTTGATGGTCAAGCACCGTCTGATGCAGTGTTTGGCAATGTCGTGAACAGATCGTGCAGAGTCGGAACGGAAGCGATGAATTGCGGGGCCGGATACGGGGTGTTCGTGTGGGGGCTGATCTGCGTTCTTGCGGGTTTCATGTCTGCCTGTGCCGCCACAAAAGCGACGGTTATACCGGCTGTGTTCGAGGCCGGGCATGTCTATGCCACGCCCGGGCTGACTGATGGCCGGAGGATGCGGTTGCTGGCGGACATGGGCGGCGGTGGGGGGGAGGGCCTTATTCTTTTGCCGGACACCGCTGCACGCCGCCTTGGCTTGCCGTTTGTCCGATGCGCTGGGCCGGGTTTCAGCTTGATGGTGGTGAAAACTTTGCCTTTCCAGCCGGGGGCGGGGCTGCCATCCGCGCAGGGGCCACGTGTCTGCCCGGCGGAGGCTAAGACGATTGACGCCACGGCTGTGGGCAACACGATGGATGGGATAGCCGGTGCGGGTTATCTGTCGCACTTCATCTGGACGCTGGATTACCCTGCGCAGCGTTTGCGGGCCGAGGCAGATGACTGGCGTCCGGACGCCAGGATGTCGCGGATTCCCCTGATGTTTGCGCATGATACGCAGAGCGAGCGCGTCAATGATTTCCCCGGCGTTGTCGTGACGATCGACGGCGAGGCGCTGCCCCTGTTGTTCGACACGGGTGCAACGGCGTTTCCGACTGCGGCCGGTCTGGCAGCGTAGTCCATGCAGATCGTCAGGGGCGAAGGCGTTACGTCCCATATCGTCACGCGGTGTTTGATCGGTGGCATGCGCGCCACCCTGACTCCCTGATACCGGGCACGCGGCAGATTCGTGTGCCAGACGTCGGGTTTGGTACGCTGCACGTCGGCCCCTCATGGTTTACAGAACGGTCTGACAGAAATTTTGGCAACCAGGGCATGAGCCTGTGGATGGGCCAGACGGTGGTGGGGGCCGCAGGTGCCAATCCGTACGGGCATTGGCGTGTGACGATCGACTATCCGCACGAGGCCCTGTGGGTTTCGCCCTGAGGGGCGGGCGTGCGGGGGCAGGTGGCGACGAGGCGCGCGGGCCGGATCCCCCCGCAGGAGACGACGGCCCAGAAGACATCGATGGCGCGGCGTTCCAGCGTGACATCCAGCCCGCCTTCGCGCAGCAGGCCGGCATAACGCGGGACATGGCCGATGTCGGAAATCAGGACAGCTCCGCCGGGGGCCAAAACGCGCACGATTTCGGCGATGGCGTCGTCGCGCCCTGCCCGGGTTGGCACGTTGTGGATGGCGTGGCGGCTGACGATCCGGTCGAACTGTGCCGGGGCGCACGGCAGGGCCCGCATGT
>Ga0157365_10000510_pt1 | contig 16782 bp, 14 predicted proteins | sample AttsexASBM3_FD_111478 | JGI IMG/M metagenome (GOLD analysis project Ga0157365, IMG submission 111478) | Fungus gardens microbial communities from leaf cutter ant in Ribeirão Preto, State of São Paulo, Brazil - Atta sexdens ASBM3 | ecosystem: Host-associated > Fungi > Mycelium > Unclassified ... | reverse complement strand
GCGCGATCCCTCGTAATCCGGCCCGCAAGCGACCTCTGGAGAGATGCCCGAGAGGCTAAAGGGGGCGGACTGTAAATCCGCTGGCGTACGCCTACGTTGGTTCGAATCCAACTCTCTCCACCACCAAAAACCCGCAGAAAACTGCGAATTTTGGATGGGTCGTCATGAGGGGGGCTAAAATGCCCCTTAATTTCTGTGCCAATTTGTGCCAACGCTGGTCGGTTATCGGCTGATGGAATGGCACAAGGAATGGCACAAAATCCCAAGAAGGCTCTCCCTCCAGGCATCGCGTATCGGGGGCCCATGCAGTGGCAGTGGCGTGTCCGTGTTCGGGGAATCTACGCGAACGGGACCGAGGATACGCTCGAAAACGCTATCGCTGCTCGCGTGAGGGCATCTGAGCGCATTCGAGGCGGGTCTTGGGAAGATGGCGAGCGTCTACGGCGATTTACCCTTAAAGACGGTCTCGACCATTATGAACAAAACGTAATGCTCCGGAAGAAGGGGGGGCTTAAGGAAATTTCTAGGCTCCGGATCTGGCGCGGCCAAGAAGCTTGGCAATCCTACCCCATGACCTCAATCATGCCTGCGCAGCTGCAGGAGTGGATTGATGCGCGGAAGAAGGCCGGGGCTGCGGCATCCACTATCCGAAACGCTGTCGCGGTACTGTCGTCGGTGTTCACCAAGGCCAGGACTCAGCTCCACCTCGACATTACAAACCCTTGTCGCCTTGTAGATCTGCCGCGTCTCCCCCCGCCGCGCCGCGTCACGTTGTCGGCTGGGAATATGACCGCTCTTCTGACTGCTTGCCGGGAAGGGCCGTGGTATCTGATTCACTGCGTGCTCATTGCAATTGAGACGGCGATGCGTGCAGGCGAGATCCGAAGGATCCATCGGCAATACATCTATCCGACTCATCTCCATTTGCCGGAGACGAAAAATCACACCGCCCGTGACGTTCCCCTGACCGAGGAGGCATTGGGAGTGGTCCGAACGGCGGTTGAGTGTCTTCCATCGCCGCCTGGCGGTTGGCTGTTCGGAGATCCCGATAAGTGCGGCCGAGAGGGCGGGTTGTCTGAGAGCATGGTGTCGAACGCGTATGCTGCCGCCGTGCAACGGGCTCGGCAATATCACGGTATGACACGAAAAATCACATTCCATGACCTTCGGCACGTTGCGATTACTGACTTAGCGAAAGACCATCAGTCGGCAATGGAGCTTGCGAAACTGACGGGGCACAAGACTTTGCGTGTGCTGCATGAGACATATTACAACCCCACGCCTGCGGACCAGGCTGCCGAACTAAGGCGGCGGAGGGCCGAGCGGAAGGCAAGGGAGGCTCTGGCTTCTTTTTAGCTGAAGACAGGTTGGTCTACCTCCAACTTCCTCGCTCCGCCAGCATGGCCCCGCCAGGGGCCACAACAGGGCCGCGAGGCCCTGCCAACAGCGTCACCCGAGCGGCTCAACCAGCTCATTGGCCCAGGCGACAGCGATACACACCAACCGCCCCCAGTCCTCGCCATCCCAGTCAACGCAGCGGTCGTCGGTGACATGCACGGCCTGTCGGTCGTCCAAGTAAGTGTCGTGAAACCACTCGCCGATTTCGAATAACGTCGCGCCTGCATCAACGAGCCCAAGAACTAAGCTCTCAATTTCCTCCGCTATCCGTCCATACATTTCCCGAGGCGGTCTGTCTTTCAGGCACAATAGTATGGCAACAGAGGTGTCTTCGGCAGCGCTCATAGCGTCTAGTTCCTGTGGAAATCTATTTTGTTATTATCTCCAATCTCGACAGAACTGTAAATACGTTATCTGTTCGGAACAATTTATAATTATGGTCTTGCACATGCTGTCGAATTAATCGAACTAGTCTTTGCAAAGGCGAGACATCAGGCTGACTTGGCATAAAGTTCCGGATGCTCAGCAAGCAAGTTAGCCTTCTGCTTTCGGAAATCGGCAATCCATGGCTCGTCCCCTGCAAGCCTTTCCATCCTGGCTTCCATGGCCCCTCCGGTCTTCAACAGGCGATCCGCAAGCCTTAGCATACGAAGGTTTGGCACCACGTCAGCGTTGATTTGCCTGAGCCAGTTGAAGGCCGCGTCAACATCGCCCGACCAATCCGTGAGCATGATAAACCCTGCCGCCGCAGACCGAGCGACCCCGTGGAAGCAGTGAATTAGTATCCGTCCGCCGCGATGCCTTCGCCCGAAGCTAATCACGGCTTGAATGTGGTCCTCTTGCGCAATCATGAAATCATGATTGTCAGCGTCGATGTCTTCGAAGCTCAAGATGAGATGGCTGGGAGCCGGATTGCTGTAGAATCGCAAGCGGTGCTTATGAAGTGCTTGCGGATCTTCGATTGTCAGCACTGCATCGAAGCCGCGCCGCTTTATGCGTCGAGCATGCCTGACACCGCATATCGTTATGTCCATCACCATCCTTGCAGGCACCCAAAGGATGCCTTTCCTGCAATGACCTTTTCACGAAGGTTGTCAGAAAGACGGGCCCTCCCATTCCAGCTCATCCTCTTCCTCTTTCGCCACCGGGGGTTCGGGCGCATCCTCGTGCTCCTCATCGACCTTCCGGACCGGGACACGCTCAAGCTCCGGCATCGGGACGTTCATACGTGCCGCCGTCAGATGCTCGTTGAAATCGTAACCTGCCGCCCTGGCCTCTTCGTCGTCCTCTGCCCTGGCACCCGCCATCGTCAGAAACTTGTCGTCAATGGCAGCGTCCAGCCCTTCAAATCGAGTCGTCCAGAGGACATCGAAAGAACCGCTGGCCGCGAGATCCCGGTATCGTTGTATATTATCCAGAAGCCCTTCGGCCTGCTCTGTCACCCCGGCGTTTCGGCCCTTCCAGGCAGCAAGCGACGATTCGTGCATGCTGGTCGCCATCGCCGCGTATTTGCGTGTCCGAGCGACCAAGTTCTCCTTGTACGCCGTAAGATCTTTTTCGGCTTGCTGGCGAGCCTCGTTGGCCTGGGCATGTGCCGCTTTAGCTGCCTTGCCCGCAAGGAAGCCGGGCTTTGTGTCGGCCTCGCGCTTCTTGGCATCTTTCAATGCCTGCGCCAGCACCTTGCCCTCCGCGATGGCGGCGGTCATCAGGCGCGACTTGATGTCATCCACGGAATCAACAGCGGGAACGATGGCCTCGCGGCATAGATCCGCCTTGCGCTGCAGCTCGGCCCGGGCGGCATTCGAAAGCCAGCGGTCGGAGGTGTCGATACCGCCCGCCCGGTCCGCGAAATGCTCGACGGCATAAGCGAAACCGTGCGTCTGCGCAGCATTCCTGATGGGGTCATAAAGGGGGGCGCGATTACCGATAGCAGCGGACACACGGTCGGCATCAGTGACAATCCGGATTGCGAGATCCCTGCCGAACAGCGATTGCCGGTCAGTCAGCGCATCAAGGGGAATGCCCGCGACGGGACCAGTCGGACGCGCGACCGCCTCGACGAAATCGCGATATTCACGAGTGAGATCCCGACGATTGACAACACCACCGCGCACCATGCGTAGCCCACGGCCGTCTGGTGTTGTCCGGCCAGCCGCTCGACCAGCGGGAGCATCAGGACGAACAGGCACAGAGACAGAAACCTCAGCAATCTCAACATCTTTCTGCTCCTTGTCGATATATGCTCGTTTGAACTGGGCTGCGGCATCTGGGCCTTCAGTGGCCTGTATGTGCCGATGCTCGTCTTGGCCGCTGGCAAGCCGCTCGGCCCATGCCTCTCCCTCGGCCTCATCACCCGCCGCTCTATCAGCAAGCGCCTGCTCATCCGCCCTCCTGGCAGCAAACTGCTCAGGCGTCTGGAACTCGTGTGCGAAGTCGCGTTCCAGCATCTCTGGCGACACGGAATCGAAACGGTCCACGATTCCATCCAGGTCGAAGCGGTCCCCGTGAGCCGTTGTGAACACTGCATATTTGTATTGCTCCAGCTCACCTTTCGCGGCCTCGGCCCCCGGATGCGGACCGGGGCTAGCAACGGCGTTCTGGCGTGCAGCCAAGGCAGCAGCGGCCTGCTTGCGGGCTTCCCTAATAGCCTCGGCGGCCTTGATGTCGGCAGCGGACAAGGCGAAATCATGGGCAACCGGTGGCTCGCGAGACGACAGCGCGATAGCTACCCGGCGCTTGAAATCGTCTGTCCCCGTGAGGTTTACGGACGTCCACCCATGACGGGCAGCAGCTTCGGAGATCTCGTCAATCAGGGCGTCAGTCACCTCCAGGCCTGTAGTTATGCGGTCGCCGTGGTCAACGAAGCGGCTGCCATCGTTGAGAAGCACCGCCGCCGTGCCCTCTTCGGTGTTAAGCCTTATATTCCTTACGTTTTTTACCGCATCGGCGGACAGTCCGTCGGTTCGATAGTGCGCCTGCATGCGTTCCAGAAGCTCTCTGATTCGCGGCGTCAGACCATCGTCGCCTTCCTCTTCCTCGGGCTCATCGACAAGATCCGGGGACGCTGGCGCGGCTGTAGACGTCGGTGCCCAGGAGATGCCGTTTACCTGCTCATCGCCCGGACGACTGGCAGGCGGCTGACCAGGGACGGGATTGCGACGGCGGGACTGGCGACGGGCATCGTGGGCACGTGCGACTTGAACGTTGTCGACGTATTCGTACAGATCCCAAATCCAGCCAGTGTCCTCGCCCTTTCTGACACACCGCTCCGCAGTCTTCGCGCGCCACACTTTATGCTCGCGCTGGGCAGTCTTCTTGAGTTCCGCCGGAAGAGCGTCATAGCCCCCCGACCTATCGCGCCATTTCACCTTCGCCATGTCCTCGGCCTCCGCTTTGAGCTGTGCAATCTCCCTGTCGATTTCCCGGATCTGGCTACGTCGATTTCGATACTCCGAAAGCACGACAACACGACCCGGCACGCTAACGGACGGCGAGTCTCTGGCGCGCTTCGCTATCTCGATTTCCGGCTTGGACAGAACTGGCTCAGGGAGTGGCGGCGGAGTGTCATTGTCGTGGCCTTCGTATGTGTCGCTGTGCTGCATGCGCACCTGGACATCGTAGCCGTTGTCTGCGAGCCAGCGGTTCGCGGCGGACTCAATCCTAAGACGTTCTGTTCGACCTTTCTGGTCGCGGAACTGCTTGTTCCATGCTGTCGCCGCACCTGATTTCGTGGCTCTGAATCCGCTACCGGATGGGTCCAACTCGCGCATTGACAATATGACATGCGCATGAGGATTCCGGCCCCCATCGGCGGCTTCAACGTCGTGGATGTTGATGTGCGCGACCATTCCAGCCGCTCGATATGATTCGAGAACAGCGGCGCAGTATTCGGCGTAATCGTCAGGATGAACCTCCCTCGGGATGCTGAACTGGATTTGCCTACCGACCTGAGCATCCGCACGCTTCTCGGCATCACATGCCGCGTTCCAAAATCGTTCAGGATCTTTCAGCCACTCTTGGCCCTCGAAGCGGTCGGGGACCAGGACGAAATGACCCAGCGATTCATCGCGCTTGCGGGTGAAATTGTACGTCCGGTTTTTGAAAGAATCAGTCAGCCGACCGCAAGCATTGTAAGCCGCCGCTTTGATAACGGGACTGTCGCCCTTTTCATCGAGACGGCGCGCGATTCTGAAATTCAGATGACACCCCTGAATGACAGTCCGGCGATTACTTGCAGCGACTCGGCTCATGGCATCCGTCCGTCAGTCTAGGAAGCCGAGTTGTCTCATTTTTGCTTGGCCAATCTTCACGCCAAGCCATGGTGCACCGGTCACGAAACATGCGCCGAACAGCCACGTCGCAAGCGGCATGGCACCCAAGAGAAGCGACAGCAAAAAGAGCGCCGCCGTGGGATAGAAAGCGAGATTCGCGGCTGCAGTAATCAGACGAAAGAGGCGTGGGTATTTTGGCATTTTGCGGCGTCCTTTTTCGAGCATAACGCGTAAGCGTTATATAAGCGAGCCTAAGAGAGTAGACCTATATAATCCGTTAGACCAAATGTACTTGAGGTATCTGACTTCGGCAAGGAAAATTGCGACGAAAACCAAGCGACTTCTGCATGATCTGCGGTATACTGCTTCCACACCATAACTAAATGGGGAGACTGTACATGTCGGATAGTGAGTCAGGCCATGACGAAATCCAAAATCGGATTGCCGCGCTGAAGAAGAAGAAGCTGCAGATCTCGGCCGAGATGGCGGCCCTCAGACGTCGGGCAGTGAGCGTGAATAAGCGTAAAGAAGCTCAGGCCCTGTGTGCGCTCGGGCGGTCCTTGGTTGAGCTTTACGACTACCTCGACGGCACGGGCGTAACGCTGTCGCGCGATGGGCTGAAATCATTCCTAGTGCAGTACGTGCAGCGCGATGCGGACCTTGAGGCCATCCGGCTCACACTGGGGCGACGGAAGGTCTCAAGCGCATTCCCTGAGCCATCGGCGCTCGCAGGCTGATTTTCACGATACGGAGGGCGGGGCGATGGCAAGGAAACGTGGCGGTTATGACGGCGGCATCCTGGGGCTCGGGGATCTGAGAAGGACCGTTACGCCCTCGGCGGCGGCGACCGAGTTCCGGCGCATGTTCGTTGTCGTCGGCGATGCCCCGCCGTCACGTTTTCATCGCGGAGAAGATCCCGCCGACGCGTTCGAGAACATCGCGGCGCTGAATCAGATTACGGATCTCGAAATCGTTCGTCGGAGACATCAGCAAGCCGCATTAGCTAATGTCTGCGCCTACGGCCTGTTCGTGTTCGTGCTTATGGCGATTGATACGCTGATTACAGACCCACCAGGTGGCGGGACCGTGATTCGCTCCGTGCAATACCTGTGCCTCGCCGCGCTATGTTTTGCGTTGCAGCTTAAGTCCTCCCTGGGGGCACACCAGTTGCGGGCGAGACGCCTAGACGGGGTCTCCGCCGTCTTGCGTCACCCCCTGCGCCTTCTGCCACCGTTCAAGCTGCGTGCATTACTGTCAGCGGTCCTCTTCGGTGTCATGATTTGCTTCCCCGACATGGCGTCCGCATCGACCTTGGGCGATATTACAGCCAGCCGCCCGGACGACTGGTGGCTGAAAATGCTGGGTGCGATTTTTCCACCGGTCGGGCCTCTTTCCGGGCTCACGGCAGACACGAACACGACGGCGCTTGAGAGCGTGTTCCAGGCGTTCAATTCTATTCTGTGTGCCGTCGGAGCAGCTTGGCTCGCGTATCACCTAATCGGGGCCACGATTCAAACCGCGCATTATGGAAAAGTGCTTGGACCGAAGGGGCATACGACCATCGCCCCCATGCGTGTCATGACCGGTATTGGGCTGCTGACGCCCGCGATTAAGGGCATGTGCATGGCCCAGATCCTCGCGCTCTATGTCGCTGTCTGGGGCGGAAATTTTGCAAGCGTGGCATGGGGACTCTACGCCTCGTCCTTGACCGCACCTCAGCTTGTTGCACCAGCGCTGCCCGCGACGACGACGCTGACGAATCAAATTCTCGAACTCGAAACTTGCTATGCGTTTCAGCATGAAATGGCCGTCGGCGTATTCCAGGTCGGCGGGTCGGCAGTCGGCGCGATGATTTCCAACGTGCCTGCCTCTTGGCCGTCCGCACAGGCAGGCACAAACGTGGTGGACAACGTGTCTCTGTCGGTCGGCAATGCCATCAATGCCGTCACCGCTGCCATCTCGGGATCTTCATACAGCGCATCGTCTTCTTCGCACCGCGTGAACGTGACATGGGACTACGGGGCATGTGGAAGGCTCGAAGGTGTGTTCGCATTCGGCGGCGGTGATAGTGCTGTCGTGGCGTTCGACAAAGCAAGGATGGCGGCCATCGACCAGGCCCGCGCGATATGGCGCGATGCAGTCACCCCGATAGCAGCGACGCTCGAAACCACCAGCGGCGACAGATACACCGCAGCAACGTATACGGCTGCCCTGACGAAGGCCGTTTCGGCTGCTCTGTCTGTGAAATCAACCCTCAACACCGGATTCACAAACGCCGCCAACACGCTGATTAATACTGAGAATGGCGGCACTGGGTCTGCGTCATCCTTCGCCACGGCGGCGAGTAAATACGGCTGGGTGACGGCTGGAACGTACTTCATGACCGCTGCAAATCTCCAGTCCGCAGCATCGTATTTGGCGTCACAGATTCCGACTCAGCAAGCGGTTGAGGAACGCACCGCGCACCCTGCCGGGTTCGACCCGACGCGACTCGACGTAGGCACAGTGAACTATCTCGCAGATCTCGATAGCGCCTTATCAGCGACAGAGACGACGTGGAAAGAGACGGACGCCATCCCGGACCTGACGAAATCAGTCTTGACCGGAAACGTGAACAACAAGTCATCGTCCGGTGCGTCCGGCATTCTCTCAATAGTCGGCAAGCAAATCGAGACCATCTCTCAGAATTATCTCAGCGGCACTCAGAGTATCGGCGTATCAGATAGCCCGATTGTCGAAATGAGTAAGTTCGGCAATGACATTATCAACATGATTTACGGACTCCTGTTTGCAGGAGGACTTATCAGTCTCGCTACAGGCGGTATCGCAGGCGTGGCGACCGCTGCGGCATCTGTAGCATCAGGTGGATTTGCAATCGTCGGTGCTCTTGTTGGGGGTCTGTTCCTTATAGGAGTAGAACACGCTTATGTATTGCCGATGTTGGTCTATGTTGGATTCCTGTTCTCTGTAATACAATGCCTTCTTATTGTTGTTGAGGCTGTGATAGCAACTCCAGTTTGGGCCTTGATGCATATCCGGTTTGACGGGGATGACTTCGTCGCGCAGCATCAGGCAGCTGGATATTCGATACTTTTTAATCTGTTCTTGAGGCCAGTGATTACCGTGATGAGCTTGATGCTGTCCGTGGGGGTGATGAGTGCCGGGATCTGGCTGCTGAATCATACGTTCATCGCCGCGACCATCGGCGCTACCGGCGGCGGCATGGGCGTCACCGGCGGGATTGTCTTTGCGCTCATGGAAGGATTTCTGGCTTGGCGCATCGTGGTTTTTGCGACTTCGATTCCTCAGCGCGCCCCTGAGCAAGTCGCGCGGTGGTTCGGGGTCGTGGGGGCCGAAGGCAGCCACGGGCAAGGAGGTGATTCCCCCCAGTTCATCGCCGGTGCCGTTGGTAAAGTCGGTGGCGGCAAGCATGGGTTGAAGAAAATAGCGAAGCCGGGATCTGACGGCGAGAATCAGGCTGCTGGCGGCGGGCGGAACGAAGTGCGGGCAGCCGAGCCATCCAGCAGAGGCGGGATGCCGGCATGATGACGGTATAGCGTTGTCCCCGATTTCCAGCCCGACCAAGGCCGTAGGCGCAGCCGGAGCACCCTTTCCCCAGGCGAAGAGCGTCCCACATGGCGCCGTGGGGAGCCTGGGGAAAGGGTGTTGTAATCGGGGTCAACGCTGCGTATCTCACATGTCAGGTGGAAGATAATCAGGCGCCTGAAACGTCCTTTGCCGTCCACCAAACCACACTGCTCGGGCAGGCAATTCGTATGCCGGGTAATCAATCAAGTCTGGCCAATCAGCATGTGGCCTACGTCTGTGCGTTTCGTAATCTGTCTTATACCATCGATTGAGGACAGTTACTCCGGAGGGCGGCAGGGACTTGGTTTTTCTCTCATTTAGAGGCAATTGCAGAAACCGCGCGTGCAGCCATTCAGCGTAATCGAGCGTTCTCGGCGTGGCTCTAAGGCGCTTTCCTGACGGTTCAGCAGTCGCTACCTCCCCAAGCCAAATACTTAGCTCTTTTTTTATGTCCGTCAATTTGTGATGATTCTCATTTAATCGCGAACTAATCTGGCTACCAATCCCTATATACTGTATGGAACGCTTTCTTTCGTATGCGCATTTACCGAGGGCTAGATATAGGCCATGCTTGAATTCCCTAGCCGCCTCTTCGCGCGCTTTGACTAGAGAGCGAAACGGACCATACCAATTTATCGCTATCATAAAGTGTTTTGCGACCAAGGCCATTCTCCACGCGATTACGCATTAGCGCCGCTCTACCAAGCGTCGCGCGTTGTCACTTTGTGTCATAAAATAGCGTGGCACAATGATGAAGACGCGGCCCGCTCGCCGCGCAGCTCCATCGGAGACATTTCAGATCCAAGGAATCTTTCGCAATAGCGTTCTCATAACGCCTGCACTCATAGTCGTTTTGCTTGCTTGACCGCTTCCCGCGCCGGCTGCCGGGTCCGACGCGGGCGCTATCACCTTTGCCGCCTGACCATGGCCTAGATCTGCAAGGCCTCTGCTGCCCTCCAAGGCTACGCGACCTTTATCGCTCAACAGGGAGTCTGTGAGCCTGTCAGGACTGAAAAGGAAGAGCAGATGACAGCAACATCCAACATCCAGAAGGTCCATGCTGACTTCGTCCAGATATGTGACATCCCGAGCTAAGAGTCCTTTCTCTCCAGCCCAGTTCCCTCGTATCGGATACACTTTGCCATCGCGATGCCTGTGGTCGTGGTTACTGTAATCGACGTCTTCATCAAGGGTGTTGTATCGCCATTGTGCAGCAATCGCGCCGGAGTTGGCAGAGAAGGTGTTCGAGACCACTTGTGGGAAGCATCCGTTCTTCAGCGCGTCAAAAGTGCTGCTCCACTTCATCGTAGTCCGGAAGGACTGGCAGAGCAGTCTGATTCTATTCTTGACGGCAGTCCTATCGGTCACATCCGAATCAAGGGTTGTCAGAAATTCGTTCGCCTCAGCCATAAATTCATCGACTGACGCACTATAATAATCAGAAGCCTGAACTCGGTATCTGGCGACGACTTCGGCCAGAAGGTCATCAAGTAAGGGCCACAGCCTTTCCACATCTCGCGGTTCGGGGATAGCCTGCTCGCCGCTTCTACTGTCGTCCGTAGACAAGACGGCATGGAAAGGCAGCCCTTTATTGTTTTTTGCCGAGGACAGGAAGGCTCGACATCCGCCTTCGTATCTTTCTGATAGAACATCCGGAGACACAAAATACTCTCGGACCAAAGACAGGATATCGTCGGCAGCCTCATCAATCTGGTCCTGACTTAAAGGCGACCTAGCCGCTATTTTGTTCAAGCGCTCCTGAATCGCTTTGTATGGCGTCTTCTCAGAAGTCATCAGACCCGCCACCCTATCCGTTTGTTAGGCAGACTTCTTCATGGCACGATTCGCTGATTCCAGGTCAATCTGCCTGAACGCTGCCTGGGGCTTGATACCGTCGCGCTGGCGGGCGCGGGTAACGCTCGATAAAGAGATTTTCGCAATCTGAGCGGCGTCGCGGTGACTGTGTCCCTGCTCGATGAGCTTCAGGGCAAAGGCAACGGAGCGACCGGACCGCTTCGGGCGACCGACCGGCCTGCCGGACCGTGTGCCGTGTGATTTGGCCCGATCCATTCCCGCCTGGACGCGCTCCGTGATGATGTCACGTTCGAACTCCCCGACTGCCGCAAGGACCGTCCGCAGTAGGCGACCGATTGGACCAGAGATCCGTCCGCCAAGCTGGACAATCATCACGTCTACGCCAAGCCTGTCGAGGTGGTCGAGTGTGTGAAGCACGTCGCCCGTGGAGCGACCCAGCCTGTCGATTTTCGTGACCACAAGCTCGTCTCCACGGTTCAGGACCCCAAACATGGCAGCGAAGCCGGGTCGGTCGAGGGCTCGGGTGCTGCCGGAGATCCCGACATCCGAAAACACATTGGCGGGGTCCACTCCGTGAGCCGCGAGGTCGGGCAACTGAGAGTCAATGGACTGTTTGGCGGTTGACACACGAGCGTATCCGTATCGCACAGCAACAAATCTCCCCAAACTTTTGAATACAGGGTTTTGGATACGCTAAACCCTTCGGAGTTACTATAACACACCCCGTCTGCATAAAGGTGTACATTTATGCAGATGGCCTGTGTGTACTTTTATCTAATTCCGCCGATAGCGATTTCTTTTGCTTTTTGCCTCGATGCCCGGTCGTGCGATTTCCACTGGACGGCTCACGCCACCAGCCATCATCCTGTGGGCTGTATGCGGATTAGATTTGCGCTCGGAGTTCGGAGGGCGGTATCCATCGTCTTGACGAATCGGCAGCGCTCAACCGATATCTCGACATGAAAACATAGAGAGAACATTTATGCCAAAGACCACACCGTTGCCGGACATCGGGCAAGAGTTCCTGCGAAGCGCGGGTGTCGGTCAAGCTAGGACCATTCTCGCAGACCCGCCCTGGCAATTCACAAATCGGACCGGGAAGATGGCCCCGGAACACCGACGACTGTCCCGCTACGAAACGATGACCTTGGACGATATCTGCGCACTGCCAGTGGAGCAAGTGGCGGCGGAGACGTCGCATTTGTATCTTTGGGTGCCGAACGCACTTCTTCCTGATGGCCTTAAAGTGATGTCTCAATGGGGGTTCACATACAAGTCCAACCTTGTATGGCACAAGATCCGCAAGGATGGCGGCTCTGACGGCAGAGGCGTCGGCTTCTACTTCCGCAATGTCACGGAGCTTCTTCTGTTCGGTGTGCGTGGCAAGAACGCCCGGACCCTCGCCCCAGGTCGGACGCAGGTAAACTATCTCGCGACACGCAAGAGGGAACATAGCCGCAAGCCCGACGAGCAATACGACCTGATTGAAGCCTGTTCACCAGGACCGTACCTAGAAATGTTTGCGAGAGGGCCGCGCCCTGGGTGGAAGGTTTGGGGCAACCAGTCTGAAGCATATGAGCCATCTTGGGCAACATATAAACATAATAGCCATGCACAACGCCAGTTGGCCGTGGCGGATTAAGCAGCCAGGTTAGCCGTCGCCCTCTTCGTCGTCCTCGTCGCCCTGCAGGTCTGCTTCGCGGAGCGCCTCAACTTGGCGACGAATCGGGTGAGCGTCCTTCCATTGCTCAAAGTCCTTGATAAGGGAGGGCCGAAAACCAAGAGCGAGGATAGGGCAACCACCTCCCCGCCCTGCCTCGATGCGATATTTTAATTTACCCATCCAGGTGGTTGAGGCCCCAAATTTACCCTTGCTCATCTGCTTCTCTGAGCGCCGCTGTAGTTCAGTAAAAGCGGGGACCAATTCAGCGCTGCGCGTTAACAGAACTCCTGCCGCGATGATGTTGCAGTCATAGAAGCTACGAAGAGCGTATAGGTCGCGGTCGAACGTCTGGTCTTTAGAGTTCCACTCCATATCAAAAGCGACGCGGTTCTTTACGAAATCTATCTTGTGCCCGTCAACAAATGAGTCAATTTTGTAATGCTCAACGACCCGAGGTGCGGACTTTCCTCGTTTCGTGGGGTCCGTATAGGTAATTCTGTTAATGAGAAGGTCGGCAGTTACTCGCGTTTCTCTCCATCCTTTTGGATGGAACAGCGCTTCAACGCCCTTTGCTACACGTGACTTATTCCCACCTCCCAGGATTATGTCATCCGGCGCGATGCGGAAGCCCAGCAGTGTTCTTGTAAGCTCTCGGAATTCGCCAGGACAAGATGACGACAGGATCTGCGCGGCGTTGCGGTAGCTCAACACTTCGTAGAGGTCGAAAAATCCATCGGGGAAGAGACTGCGGTCTTCCTTGTCCAGGGAAGTTATCGAGATCACCGGGGGTATTTCAGTGTCTTTGGCCATAGGTTCTCGGAGGGTGGTACAGGGGCGGGATTTTAGCCTGCCTGTACCCTCGTCCTGCGACAACCGGCCATCCCCAGCCTTGTGACTATCTCAGAGCTAAGATGTCTCAGCACGACAACGTGCTTCACGCTGCCAGCATCAGGCGACGACGACGTTCTTGACGGCGACGCGTTCGGTGTTCTTCTCGCATCGCACCCAGCTGCCACCGCCCCAGCTCTTCTGAATTACATGCGTCTGATGGCAGCGCGTCAGCGTAGAGCTTCATCAGCTTCTGACCAGCAACGATGCACTGACCTCGCATTTTGCTCACAACTTCTTCGCTATACCGCCTCGCCTCCGCTCTTTCGATAGCCGCCCGCTTCTCCCAGTTGACCTCGGCCAGCAGGGCACTAAATCCTTGGACCGAGGCCGCGCGGTCGTGCTCAAACAGCCTGCCAAGCTCCTCAGCCAGATCCTTACGTGCTCTCAAGACCTGGGTGCGCTCACGTGCCTCGAAGCGCCGCTGGCAGTCTCGTAGAGCGTCTATGGCCCACGCTCGTGATTCCCACACGACAACTGGACTGCTGGCCGGACAATCAGGAACTTCCTCCGGCTCTGCCCCAACACGCTTCATGCGCTTCGCCATTTCTGCATACAGCGCACGAAATTTTTCGTCTCTGTCGTATGTGATAGCTGACCGAGCGCGATGAATGATGAGCAGCGGCTTGGCACACGGTTCGTCGTTGTCCTGGACAAGAAATTCGTAATGCACGGCTTCGTCCCATGCAGCCGCGCGTAGCTCCTCAACTTGTGGCGGCGGCGTGAGTGAAATCAACGGTGGGCGGCCTCTGTAGCCGGTGTGATTGTCGTTGACTGCCGGTTCGTTGACTGCCGGTCTCTCACCTGGGCGGGGCCGAGCGCTGGGGCGAGTCGGACTAACGGGTGTCTTAAAGTGAACATTAGAGTTTCTATTCTGTTCGCCCCACGCGACAGCTTGGTTGTGGCGCGATGCCAACACCTTTTGCAACCACGCAGGGAGCTGAGAGCCGTTCGCAATATGCTGGTTTCTGATTATTGTGAATGATTCCCAAGCCCCATCGTGCGGCCTGATTGTGCGCCAGTAAGCAAGGCCAGATCCTCGCGGGCCTCGCCTCCGCCTGGGCGTCGATGCCTTCACACACCGCCGAAGCTCCTTCTCCCCGCCCGCCCCTCTGGGACCGGCATAAGCTATCGCGTGGCCTGACTTTTTGAGGTCGTAGCGGAACGCTGCGAATGGGCCGAGGGCGCGAACAAGGTGGCTTTTGAATGTGTGTCGATGCAGCCATTCCAGCCGGTCCGGGCTCAGTTCATCAAGGCCGATGAGCCCCTGCGACCGGTCATCATCGGAAAGCCCGCAAGATCCCCAAGACAGCTTGAAGATGTAATTCACGACCTGGACAGGCGACCGCAAGGCACCGCCATCTTGCCAATGGGCACCGAGCCTCTTCCGCGACCACACCCGGAATGCGGACCAGCGCTCCGGCGACATGACTGCGGAGGCATAGAACGCCACATCACTGTGCATGTGCAGTCCGTCGCTCTTTTGCATCGTTGCAGCAGTTGAGCGAAAAATGACGTGGATACCGAACCTCTGGCGAGCCTCGGACGCCCACCGGTTGATTGCATCCAGATGCTTGCGCCGTGCCCCAGCGAGATCCCCGCCCCATGGCGTGCGCTGACCGGCGGTGACGACGGCATAATGAACCGTCTTCCCCCGACAGTGATGCCGGAGGAAATATGTAAGCTCCAAAATGCTTTTCTGCTTGGCCGCCTGGGCATGAACGGGAATCAGGTGCAGGCGACGAAACCGGCGCTCGACGGGCGCTATCTCACCCGTGCGCTCGCATATCCGCATAAGGGGCTCATCCGGGCGGTAGGCATCAATCCCAACCTCGGCGAGGCGACCGGCAATCTCATGGGATTGGCGGTAGATCCGCTCATGGCGCACAAGCGCGTCGTCTAGGACAGGGAGACCCACAGTCCTGGACATTAGGGTGTTGTTGGTCAGAGTGTAGAGCCGCGCCGTCACAAAAAAGCCCTTCTGGTTAGGGCTTTTATGCTTGCAGGGCCGATTCGAGAGGCGCTAACTTGCATACACAAGAGCCCAGAACCCGTCACATGTCATTGGCCTGCCAGGGCCTCGATGTGGGCGGGTTCACTTGTTTCTTCTATTGAAGCGTCTGGCGCTGCCGGATTTCCACAGAAATAGTTAGGAAACCAGACGGTTTCCTAACTGTCTGCCGGGCTTAGTCTCCGTGCCCACGCCTCGGCTGCATTTATCATCGGTCAGCCCTCCGCCCGGATACGACGCGCGGCCTGTTCTGCCTTCGTGGGCCTGCCGCGCCGCCGTGGCATGCGGTCGGGCGTCGCTGCCGAAGAAATGCTTTTCAGCCATGCGTCCAGATCCTCGGGCCGGTACAGGATGGTCCGGCCGACCCGCGCAAACGGTGGCGCAGGCGGCGACACGGTGCCATGCCGAGGTTGACCCGTTCTGATTCGAAACAGCAGGTCGGCTGAGATGCCGACCTTCGCGGCAGCTTCGCGTTCAGTAAGTGTGATTTTCTCGTTGGCGTGGTCAGACATCAGACGCACTCCTCCCTTCGGAAGAGTGCGGGGGCCTTTGCGTGGGTTTATATCCGTGCGGCTACCCGCTCGATATTCCCACTAACCGTTCCCCCGCGATGACACTACGCTGGGCTTATTTACGCTCGTCACACCCCTGAGCTCTGGCGGGGGTGCCTGCCGGGCCCTATGCCGACGGACGTAAACCGGTTCTTTGGCTACGGTTTTAAGGTGCCGTGCGACCACCATCTTACCCCGCACGAGGTGTCAATCCCCGGCTTATCGATAAATAATCCCTAGCCGACGACGCCCGACGACGCAATATGAAAAAGCGGCCACGCCCGGCGACGCCCAGGTGCCGTTGAGCCATTATACCGGTGCCGTTTTTTGTGCCAATTTGTGCCAATCTCTATCCGATTTCGCCCGACGACGCCCGACGACGCCCGACGTAAGTGACTGATATTCCTATAACGTCAGGAAATGTGCGGTGATATTAAAGAGACTCCTTCGGACTGTAAATCCGCTGGCGTACGCCTACGTTGGTTCGAATCCAACTCTCTCCACCAAAGAGCGCCTACGTAACTAATTGTTTTGACTGTTTTTTTGCCATTGTCTCGTCTGATGCTGACTGTAGCACAAGACTGTAGCACCAATGGC
>Ga0157365_10000509_pt1 | contig 16844 bp, 14 predicted proteins | sample AttsexASBM3_FD_111478 | JGI IMG/M metagenome (GOLD analysis project Ga0157365, IMG submission 111478) | Fungus gardens microbial communities from leaf cutter ant in Ribeirão Preto, State of São Paulo, Brazil - Atta sexdens ASBM3 | ecosystem: Host-associated > Fungi > Mycelium > Unclassified ... | reverse complement strand
ATACCGATAACCTCACTCTTACCGGAGCTAAAGCCGCAGAGCCGCGTTTTTCGTGATCGTTCTGTTTAGTACTGTCACAAATGACTCGAGTGCGGGAGACATCGGTCGGTTGAGAGGAAGCAAAAGACCATACTCGGTGCAGGTCACATCGACCTCGACAGGGATGAGGGAAAGCTGACCGCATCTCACCTGCTGTTCGGCGACCGGCGCCGAGACGACAGAGAGAGCATTAGTACGATCGAGATAGGCCAAAGTCATAAGAAGAGAGTCGGAGCTTACGATGTGATCGGGGAGAGACAAACTCTCGTGGTCAAAAAGAGCGTCAAACCATTTACGCAAGGTCGAACCGCGTTTTTGGACAATCCAGTCCTGATTGCGCAAGGTATCGACACCTAATGCCTCGCCCCGGGCGAGCGGATGCCCTTCACGCCCCACTACAGCGAAATGCTCAGGGCCGATGGGCCGGTAACTGAAATCGCGCTTGTTGAAGTTAGGCGTAACCCGGCCGAGCACAGCTTCGACATCACCACGCACCAGCAGATCGAACAGGACGATGCTCGACCCCTCCTGTACCTCGATATCGATCAAGGGAAAGTCGAGACGCATCGCAGCAATAGTATCGGCCAGAAAATTGACGGTCGGCCCGTCGATCGCTCCGACCACAATGCGTCCACCCCGCCCATCGACAAGAGCGCTCATCTCCTCAGCTGCCTGCTCAAGTTCACGAAGCATTATCTTTGCACGACTTATCAGGACAGTGCCAAGGCCGTTGGGCACGATGTTGCGCCCACGTCGCTCGAACAAGGTGTGCCGCACTGCAGCTTCGAGGTCGGCAATCAGCTTGGATGCCGCTGGCTGCGATATATCGATTTCCTCAGCGGCACGGTTCAGTGTTGGAAAGGTTCCCAAAGCGGCGAGGAGACGCAGATGCTGCAACTTGATACGGCGTTGCATGAACCATCGTTGAGAGTTCTGAAGAGAAGCGACCATGACGTCATGTTAGCGTCTGCCAGTGATTGATCAATGACTGAAGCATATTGGACGCCCTCTCGCCTTTACTCTGCTAGGCGCCGAATAGCCTTCATAAGGCACTTCCGCGAGCATCCTGCGCAATAACGGGGAGAGGAAGGGCATCGCGTCTGCACCTATCGAGGAATAAACTGGAATGCTTAAGGATTTTGGCCCGTTTACTCGCGATACTCGACCCATAATGGCGGCGATCATCCAGAATCGGTATGTGTTGCACGACGCTTGTTCGGTGCAGGGACAGAGCCATGAAGAATGGGAAGTAACGCTCGGAGACATCGTCGATGCGGACTTCACATCGGTCAATATCAAGGACTGCTGGCTACGTGTGGGCGATCTGTCGACAGCGACGGAATCACCGCTTACTGCCAACGTGTTCTGGCTGCCCCCGCCGCCCTCAGTGTCGGCACGGCATGTCTTGGTTTAGTCAGTGCGCTCACCGAGCCGCAGAAGCCCCCTTTCTGGTTTTGGACAGCGGAAGTCTATCGAAACCCAGACAATCCGTCGATCCGCCAGGCGACCATTGCGCAGATCAGTAAATCGGGCCAACACGCCTCAGAACTCGGTATCGATATTGCGCTCGAGATGTATGAGGATGTCTGCACCACTACCGCTCGGGCTGACCAATTACCGCGTGCCCGTCAATGCCGTCGTACAAGGTGGATTCAGAAGTGGATTTAGCCGCGAGCATTACGGTTACGAGGGCCTGCCCGTCAGCGCAGAAGATCGCGATCACCTTCGGAAGATCCTGCTGAAATCCTTCGTGTGAGAGCCTTCATTCCGACCCGAAACCGGCATGTTTCTCCCTCCAGAACCAATATTCCACGAAATCGCTCGGGTAAGGTGCAAGGGGCGTCCGGACTGAGCCCCCTTGCCCCGTGGTCAGAAGGGGATCAGAGAGAGGCAGCCCGGTTCTGCCTGGCGCTATCGTCGAGCTTATAGGCTCTTATATAGTCACCCATTTTGGTGCCGAAGGTCTGATGACCGCCATCTACGGTCACGATATATTGCGTCCCATCGACCATATAGCTCATCGGGTTCGACTGTCCTCCTGCGGGAAGTCGGTCCTGCCAGAGCTGTCGTCCGGTCCCCACATCGAAGGCGCGTATATAATCATCCAGGGTCGATGTGAGAAAAGCGACCCCGCCTCGTGTTACCAGGGGGCCGCCAAGCATGGGCATACCGATTTTGAGAGGAAGAGGCAGCGGGCTGCTGTCATGGATTGTCCCGACGCGATGCTGCCATATGGTCTTGTTCGTCCTGAGATCGATTGCTGCGATGTAGCCCCACGGAGGTGCCATACAAGGCAAACCGAGCGGTGACAGGAAGATATCAAGATTGACGCCGAATGGCGTCCCGAACATCGGCTGAACTCCGGATTCGCTCCCTGCAGGCTGATTGGCGCCGGGATGAGACGGATTTTTAGGCCCGCGCGGAATGAGACGCTGCACGAAGGGGATAGAACTCGGATTGGCAATGGCGATTTCGTGGTTGGGGTCCACGCCTATACCGCCCCACTCGAACATACCGAAATCACCCGGATAGACGAGTGTTCCCTGCACACTTGGCGGGGTGAAGGGGCCTTCATAGCGTAGACGATGGAACATAATCCTGCACATCAGTTGATCGAAGCTCGTAGCGCCCCACATCTGAGCATCTGAAAGGATTTTCTTCGGCCGAAAGCTCAATTGTGAGAACGGTTGGGTCGGCGAAAGACGATCACCGAACGCAGGACCTCCTGGCACAGGCTGCTCCGGCGCAGGAACGATAAGACTGCCATCCCGCCGATCGAGCACAAAGATATTGCCGGTCTTTGCCGGGACATAAATCGCCGGGACAGTCCCGCCTTTGGTCGTGACATCAACAAGTGATGGCTGGGAAGGAAAATCCATATCCCACAGATCGTGATGAACGTTTTGGAACGACCACCGAATCTTGCCAGTGGCAAGATCGAGAGCCACGATGGCGGAATCGTACCGCTCCATGACCCGTGTGCGATGACCACCCCATATATCGGGGTCCTGCGTGCCGAATGGCACATAGACTATACCGAGTTTCTCATCGACCGAGAGCACGGTCCAGGCATTAGGCGAGCTCGGCGTATATTTATGTGTGGCGGAAGGCATCTCGTTCGGGTCGGGATTACCCGCGTCGAACGCCCATACAAGCCTACCGCTATAGACATCGAAAGCCTGGATGGCGCCTGATGGCTCATGCGTCGACCAGTTGTCGATAACCGAGCCGCCCATGACGATCAGCTTGTCAGTCACCACAGGAGGGGAGGTTCCCTCGGAAAAACCAGGCGTCGTGACGTATTCATGCGCTTTGAGGCTGATCTCTCCGTGATCGCCGAAACTCTGGCAACGCCTGCCGGTCTCAGCGTCGATGGCAATCAGGCGTGCATCATCGGTCGGCAATATGATTCGCTTCGGGCAGTCCTGTGGTGACGCTGCCCCGTCGATCGTGACGGAGTCCGATCTGGTTTCATGGTAGGAAACCCCACGACAGGTTAGATGCTGAAATTGCGGCAGGCTCAGGCTTTGGGGATCGAATTTCCACTTAAGCTTACCGGTCGCGGCATCAAGGGCAAAAACGAACTGGTGAGGTGAGCAGGTATAGAGCGTGTTTCCAATCTTGAGCGGTGTGGCCTCATTCGTCACCTCGCTTGAATCTGTCGGAAGGCGATGATCGCCGGTGCGAAATTCCCAGGCGAGAGACAGGTGGCCGACATTCCCCGGTGTAATCTGCGTCAGCCCCGAGAAATGGTCGCCTGCTCCGTTCCCACCCCACGCCGTCCAGTCATCGGTCGGGGTATCAGCCTCATGATCGAGGGAGATATCGAGTGATCCCGACATATCGTGCGTGTCGAAAATGCAAGATATCCCGAGGGTGGTGACGCCGCAAAGCAAAACGACGCCAAGCCCCCACGTCATCGTGCGCGGATTTCTGAAAACGAGGCTGCGCATGGTCGGGGGCAGGATGAGGGCGATACCGAACAGACCCACCACGTCTATACGTGGTAGGAGCGACCAAAAATCCGGCCCGCATTCCCACAACGCCCAAAGCAGCGTCATGAGCTGAAAGGCCGCGAAGAAGGGAACAACCATGCCGTTTCGACGCGCGATCATCGCCGCACTCATCAGCATGACGATCCCCGTCAGTGCGTAGAACCATGACCCTCCCAGCAGGGTAAGCCAGGCGCCGCCGACGAGAAAATAGAGCCCGCATAAGGCAAAAAGGCCGGACAAGACCGCCCTCCAAACGGAAGGGCCTGTCGGTCCGTTTTCCGGACCCGAATGAATGCGAGAGAGCATTGTCATCCCTTAACCTGAGCGAGTTCACCAAGAATACGCTGCACGTTTTCCGTTTTATGTGCAAAACGACCAAGGAAAAGGCCATCGACCACGTCACCGATATCGACGAGCAGACCCGGACCAGCACTACCACCGTAAATGAGGCGCGAACCGGGTATATGATACAGGGCCTGGCGCAACGCTAGCGCGACCTCACGGATATAATCCGTACTGGCGGGACGCTCGGCACCGATTGCCCAGACGGGCTCCCAGGCCACGATAAAGGGAGTCTGTCCGTCATCCAGCGCGCGGGACGCCTCGATCTGTGTCAGGCAGGATGCGACAGCCTCCATAGGCGAACCGCGCGAGGTTTCGCCCACGCACAGTATTGGCGTAAGACCTGCCCTGGTCGCGGCAGCGAATTTTTTCGCGATGATATCGTCAGTTTCACCAAAGATCTGGCGGCGCTCCGCATGCCCGATCTCGACATAGCGGCAACCGAGTTCGGTCAGCATCGGCGCGCTGATTTCCCCTGTGAATGCGCCACTCGCCTCCCAGAACACATTTTGCGCACCAAGAGCCAAGCGCTTGCCATGGGGGAGTTGAGAGATACGCCGATGCAAATCGGCAATCGAAACGAAGCTCGGTATAACCACAAAATCTGTCAGGTCGACTAGATCTTCGGGCAGCCCCTCAACTAGCCGGTCGAACCAGTCGAGAGTTTGCATTGGGGTCATATACATTTTAAGGCTGATGGCAATAATCGCATTTTGTGACACAGTGAAGCTCCTCACAATCATTTCTCGTCTTATGCTGAAATCAGGTGGTAAAAGCGTTCACGCTGTCCCGTTGGGTGAAAGCCCAGAGACAAAGATTCCCCCGCTCGAGGCGCATCTCCTCGACAAAGCGAAAACTCCATGAAAAATAATGCCTCTTTTAGCTCACAGGTGACGGTCTGATCGCACGTATGCACCACACGGGAGGCACTGCTTTCAGCGATTGGCCAGACGTCATCCAAATTGCGTCGGCAGCAGGAAAGAATGCCCGCTTACGGGTTTTTCCAGCTTCACACCAAGGACCTGGCAAAACCAACCGACGCTGGGCAACGTCATGGCTCTACGATTTCGCGCCGTCCGAAGGCCAAGATGTCTGTCACGAGCTGAAGGGGACGTACATCCACCTCCGATTTGCAATCATGGAGCAGACCTCCGAAATGCTCGTAAAGGCGGGGATATTCATCGTCGAGAGAGGAAGCATTGCCCGCAATGGGCAGAACGATCGTCTCGCCGTCCAGTTCGACGCGGGCTCCGCCTTCGGAGATGTTCAAGCTGCGTCCATCTCCCAGGGTGATCGCGATGATCCAGGTCTCGTCGGGTCCGTCATAGCCGCAATCGAAAAAACCAGTAATGGGAATGTCGGCGCCTAGGGTCGCCGCGGGGACGGATGAAAGGGGAGAAGCGGCTATCGTGAGATCCACCACGGCGCTGACCGGTGCGTGTTCGCCGCGGCGGAGTTGCAGAACCGCCCGTCGTAGAAGGAGGCGGGCGGGAAGAATGGCCTGTAGCAGGGAAATTCCGTTGATTCCCGCGTCGAACGCACCGAACCCCGCCGGACCCCAGAACCAGTCGGTACCCGGATGCCAGCGGGCGCTGTTCTCCCGCCATGTTAGCGTGGCATCACGAACCCCGTGGCATGCGACGAGGTCGCGCGCCTGCGCCACGCCGCGCGAGAAGCAGCTATGCCATGTGCCGAATATGGTGCGCTCGCAATGTATGGCGTGGTCCAGAAGAACGAGCGCCTCGGATGCCGTCTGCGCTGGCGGTTTTTCGAGCATGACGTGCAGTCCGGCGTCGAGCGCCTGTCGGGCGATGGCGTAGCGGATGAGGGGAGGCGTGCAGATCACCACGGCATCGATTTGCGTGTCGGAACGGAGGAGTTCGTCCAGCGTACCGAAGGACGGAACATCGGGGATCCCCGGTTTACCCGATGGATCCACGGTCGCCGCAAGCGTAAAATTCGGATTGGCGACGATGGCGGGAATGTGATGGGAACGGGCGATCTGCCCCATCCCGATGATGGCTATTTGCATGTCATACGCCTGTGATGATCGGGTTGTGAGCGCCCTGCGTCATCCAGCCCGCTGAGGCGTTCGACCGGATGACTCGACTTGCCGGAACGTCTGTTCAGTTTGCGTTCGGCATAGGGGAAAGCGAGGCCGATAATACGGGCCGCGATCCCCACACGGCATAGAAGAGCAGGAAGAGGTAGCAGACGCCGGGCAGGAGATAGGACAGATTCAGCCCTATCGCGTCGGCGATCACGCCTTGCAGGATCGCCGCCGCGCCGCCGACGATGGCCATGATCAGCAGGCCGGAGCCTTCGGCGGTATTCTCGCCCAATCCCTCGATCCCGAGGCTGAAGATTGTCGGGAACATCACTGAGTGGCATAGCCCGGTCAGAATCAGGGCCCACATGGCGATGGAGCCATGGCCGAAGGCAGCGATGAGCACCAGCAGGAAACCAGTCGTGGTGACGAAGGCAAGGACGGAGCGGGCGCTCACGTACCGCATGACGAAAGCGCCGACGAAGCGACCGATCATGGCGCCGCCCCAGAAGAACGTCACGTATTTGGCGGCGGCGAGATGGGACATGTTTCCAATATCGGGGCGGCTGATGAAGTTGATGAGCGTCGAACCGATGCCGATTTCACAGATCATGTAGAGGAAGATCGACGGCACACCCCAAAAGAGATTCCGGTGACGCAGGGCCTGTGAGATCGTGCTTTTGACGCCGGTGTTGTCCCTGGATAGGGAGGGCAGCCGGAAGAAGCGGACCACAACGGCGAGGGTGATGAGAATCAGGGCGATGATGACGTAAGGAAGTTGGACAGTGCTGATATCGCTCATGCGCTGGTCCAGCGTTCCCGGTCCGACGGAGGTCGCGGTTCCGCTGGCGCTTCGTCCGAAGATCAGCATTCCGCCAAAGACGGGAGCGACGGTAGTTCCGAGGGAATTGAATGCCTGAACGAGGTTGAGTCGGCTCGATGCGGTCTCGCCCGGGCCGATATTCACGACATAGGGGTTGGCTGCGACCTGGAGCAGAGTGATGGCGGACGCCAGCAGGAAAAGCGCTATCAGGAACATGCCGTAGGAGAAGAAGCGTGCCGAAGGGATGAAGAGAAGGCAGGCCAACGCCATGCCGCCGAGGCCGGTTACGACGGCGGCCTTGTAGCCGATCCGGTCGATTAGTCGCGCAGCGGGCAGGGAGACGATGAAATACCCAAGATAGAAGCAGAACTGGACGAGGAGCGACGCGGTATAGCTGAGCTGGAATGCGGCCTTGAACTGCGGGACCAGCACGTCGTTTAGGACCGTCGCGAAGCCCCACATGAAGAAGACCGTCGCCAGCAGGGCAAGGGCCGACCCGTATTTACCAGAACCGGACTCGAAGGTGGTGCCGTGCGGGGTGGAGGACGGGGACGTGGCGGGGGGCATCAGTTCGTCCCCCGCGTCTGGGTGACGCCATTCGCCGCGTCCGGGTTATGCAGACCGAAAGCGAAGACGGTACGGCTATGGAACGTCTGTCCGGGTTCAAGGCGCGTCGTCGGAAAGGAACGCTGGTTGGGGCTGTCGGGGAAATGCTGCGTTTCGAAGGTGATGCCGTCGGACTGACGGTAGATCGCGCCCTTGCCGGCGAGCGTGCCGTCGAGGAAGTTGGACGTGTAGACCTGTACGCCGGGTTCTGACGTCGAGCATGTCATCGAACGACCGCTGACCGGATCCCAGAGAGTGGCGGCGCGTGTGAGGCCGTTCGCATCCTTCTTACCGTCGAGCACCCAGTTGTGGTCGTAGCCTTGCGCGGCGAGGAGCTGTGGATCAACTGTGTGAATGTCGCGTCCGATCGGCTTTGCCGTGAGGAAATCGAACGGCGTTTCGGCAACGGGCGCGAGTTCGCCGGTCGGGATCTGCAAGTTGTTGGTCGGGGTGTAGCGGCTTGCGTTGATCTGGAGCATCTGACCGAGCACACCAATGGGCGTGCCGATGCCCGCTAGGTTGAAATAGGAGTGATTAGTCAGGTTGAGAACCGTCGGGCGGGTCGCTGTCGCGGTATAGTCGATGCCGAATTCGTTGCGATTGGACAGGGTGTAGGTCACGGCGACGGTGAGCGCCCCCGGATAGCCCTGATCGCCGTCGGGGCTGACGAGTGTCAGGCGGACTCCGACCGTTCCGTCGTGAAAGGGAATTTCGGTTGCTTTCCAGAGACGACGATCGAAGCCGTCGATCCCCCCATGGAGGCTATTGGGGCCGTTATTGATGGGGAGCGTGTACTGGTGGCCGTCGAGGGTGAAGCGACCATTGGCGATGCGGTTGGCAAAGCGACCGATCAGAGCGCCGAAAAACACGCCTTTGGCGCGGCTCTTGGCCTCGTATTCTCCAAGGGTCGAGAATCCGTTGACGATATCGGCCTGGTGGCCGTTGCGGTCCGGGGCCATGATAGACGTGACGACGCCGCCATAGGTCATGAAGGAGACTGAGACGCCGTTGGCATTCTTCATCGTATAGAGCATCACCGGTTGACCGGATGCCGTCTTTCCGAAGGCTCGGGCGCTCAACGTTGCCGCTGAAACCGGAGAAATGCCCGTGGATGCGGCGAGAGCGAGTGCGCCGAGAAGCATACCTTTCCTGGTAGATATACGTGATTTTTCTTTACGCATGACGTAATACTCTTTTCGGTAATGTGGTTTTACTCGTCGTTTCCAAAATCGATATTTTCTCTGGTTCCTGGAGCTTGCCGGAGAGAGTTCGTCAGCCCGGCGCCGCTCCTTGCGTCTGCACCTGCAATGCGTAGAGGGACTGTCCCGCGCACATCAGCAGCATGTTCCGCTTTGGGCCCCCGAAAGTAAGGTTGGCGCAGAGCGTCGGAAGTCTGATATGCCCGATCCGCACGCCGCTCGGGTTGAAGACCATCACCCCGCCGAGGCCGAGCGGGCCGTTGCTTCCGCACCAGAGATTGCCATCCACATCCGCGCGCATGCCGTCGGGGGCGCATTGCACCCCGTCGAACGTCATGTTTGTGAAAACCTTCCGGTTCGCCACTTTTCCGTCCTCGACGTCGAAGGCATAGATGACGTTCCGGTTTCCTCCCGAGGTGTCTCCGGGTTGTCTCCCGGTGCTGGCGACGTAGAGTTTCCTGTAATCGGGGGAGAAGCAGATACCGTTCGGGTCGGGCAGATCCGTACCGGAGATGACCATATCGATCCGACCACTTTTATCGATCCGGTAGCATTGACCCGGCAGTTCGCGCTGCTTGCCGCCGATCAGCCCGGCCAGTTCCTCGCCGATCCGCGCGTTGACATGGCCGTCCGGATTGGTCAGGCCGCCCGCGAAATCGGGGTGGCCCTCCGACAGCGTGTCGCCATAGGCCGGATCTGTGAACCAGACGCTGCCGTCGGGATGGACGGCGAGATCGTTGGGCGAGTTCAACGGCTTGCCCTCGAACGAGTGGGCGAGAACCGTCTGGGTTCCGTCGTTTTCCCATCGTACGACGCGACGGAAGAGATCCTGGCAGGAGATCTGACGCCCGTCGAAGTCGAATGCGTTTCCGTTGCTGTTGTAGGACGGCCTACGGAATGGCACTACTTCGCCGGTCTCCCAAATGTAGCGGTACTGGATATTGGCTTGGACGTCACTGAAGACGAGGTAGTGGCCTTGGCTCGACCAAGACGGCCCCTCTGTCCAGAGGCCCTTGTCCCAGATCCGACGGATCTGGGTGATTGTCAGGAGGTATCTCTTGAAGGAGGGGTCGAGGATCAGGATGTCCGGGTCCGGGTAGATCACCGGCGGGCTGTCTGGTCCCCATTGTCGCGGCGGGGTCGTCACCACGCTCGGGGGTTCGGCGGTCCCGGTCCGCCCGGCCGCGCGGGCTCCCGTTGCCGCGCAGGCGAGGCCTGCGGCCATGGCTCCGAGGGCGGCGCGGCGTGTCAGGGTGTTGTCAGTGGAGGTCATGATGTCAGGATCCGGTCAGGCCATGAGGCCGCGACGGGTCTATGGCGTAGGTGAGGTCGGAGTGGTCGGCGGTCCGTGACAGCGTCCGTGCCTTGGCCGCCCGTGCGTAGCGAGAGAGGATCGTCGCGGCGAGCAGTCCCGCGACGACAAGGGCGCCGCCGAGGATGAGCAGACCGATCTTTTCCGATCCGGTCTGATCGCGTATGAAGCCTAAAATGGAAGGGCCGGTGAAGCCGCCGAGATTGCCGATACTGTTTATCGCCGCGGCGGCCATGGCGATCGCCCGGCCTGAGAGCATGGTGCCGGGTAGGCTCCAAAAGAGGGCTGAAGCAGTCATAGCACCCGTCATGGCGATGCTCATCGTCAGCACCGTTAGCGTCAGGGAGGACGGGCCCCAGACCGCGCCGACGATTAGACCAATTCCGCCAAGAACGGCGCTCGCCGCGATGACGCCGTTCTTGATCGCGTGTTTCTCGGCGTGCCGCGCTACGACGATCATGATCACCGCGCAGGAAAGGTAGGGGATGGCGGAGTAGAGGCCGACCAAACCGCCGGATTTCTGGCCCGTCTCCGTGACGAGGGTGGGCAGCCAGAAATTGATCCCGTAGACGCCGATCACCACCAGGAACCAGAAACTCATCATGGCCCAGAGCTCGGGCATACGGATGACCTGGCCCAGCGGCGCGTCGTCTCGCGCCTTGTTCTCATGGGCGAAGATGTCGGCCAGGCGCGTCTTCTCTCCGTCGCTCAGCCAGGATACGTCCTTCGGAGCGTCCGGTATGGTGAGGAAGACGACGACGCCGAGGATGATGGCGGGCAGGGCCTCCAGCGCGATCATCCAGCTCCAGCCCGGCATGCCGAGGACGTGGTTCATCCTGTCGAGCAGGAGGCCGGAAATGGGCAGGCCGATCACGAAGGAGACGGGCTGGGCCGCCATCAGGATGGAGAAGACCCGTCCCTGACGGTCGGAGGGGAACCAGTAGTTCGAATAGAGGATCAGCCCGGGGAAGAACCCCGCCTCCGCCGCGCCGAGCAGGAAGCGCAGCGCCAGGAAGACCACCGTACCGGTACGGAAGCCCAGAGCGGCGGAAATCTCTGCCGTGAAGGCCATGGCCGCGGCCACGATCCCCCAGGACACCATGATCCGGGAGATCCAATACCGCGCGCCTACCCGATGCATAATCAGGTTGCTGGGCAGTTCGCAGAGGAAATACCCGATAAAGAAGATGCCAGCGCCGAGACCGTACGCGAAGTTCGACATCCGCAGGTCGTCGAGCATCTGCAGCTTGGCGAGACTCACGTTGACGCGGTCGATATAGGCGATGACGTAACATATGACTAGGAGCGGAAGGATATGGCGGGCGATCTTCGTAAACATCGGATCGTCCGCCGTCCGCGCGGCGGGAGTGGTCGGCATCGTTTCCTGCCTCGGGCGTGCGCCCTGACTTCAGGGTGTGGCGAGAGGAGCCGGGCCGAGCTCCTGGAGGAGATTCAGCATCCCTGCATAGGCCTTGTTCCGGTAGGCGATCAGCTTTGCGAGCTGGTCGGGGGCGTATTTGCCGGTGAAGCCTTCGCCCGTTTTGGCGCCGTAATGTCCGGCGGCTACGAGCTTCTCAAGCAATTCGGGCGTCCGCATCCGATCGCCGAACGCGTCCTCGAACGTCTTGAAGCAGTTCGCGTAGACATCGAGGCCCGCCATATCGGCGATGGCGAAGGGTCCGAAGAAGGGCAGGCGGAATCCAAAGGTAGAGCGCACGATCGTGTCGACGTCGCCCGCGCTGGCGATGCCTTCCTCGACGATCGAATTCGCTTCCTTGAGGAGGACGTACTGGAGCCGGTTGAGCACGAAGCCCGGCGCATCCGCGACCTCCGCGCCGCTCCGGCCCGCCCGAGCCAGCATCTCTTTGACGACCGGCACGATGGAAGGGTCGGTCGCCTCGCCGCAGACTAGCTCAACGCCGGGAATGAAAGGTGCGGGGTTGCTGAAATGAACCGTAAGGAACCGCTCCGGGTTCGTTACGAACGGGGCGAGGGTGCGGACAGGCAGTGTTGACGTGTTGGTTCCGATGATGGCATCGGGACGGGCCGCCGAACAGATCTCGGCGAAGACCTTTTCCTTGATGGCGGGGACTTCCGGCACGGCCTCCTCGATAAAATCCACGCTCCTTACGGCCTCCTCAATCGAGGGGGCGGTGCGGAGATTCGCGCAGATGCGTTTCGCCGAGCCTTCGGGATACAGCCCGGCACGCTCGAACTCATCGGCCTCGTTCAGAAGCCGTTCGTAATTGCGCTGCGTCGCTTCGGCGGAGGCATCTGCTAGGGTGACGGGCAGCCCGGCTGCTGCAAGGGACTGGGCGATGCCACCGCCCATGTAACCCGCACCGATGACGGCGACGGTTTCGATACGTGAAATCATGATTTCTGGTCTCGTCTGTAGTTAAAGTGGTGATCGTCCGGTGTTGGTGCAGGCTCAGCGCGATACCCCGGCGGTTTCATAAGAGCGGATCGCCTCGACCTTTCCGGCGGAGGAGGAGGTCGGATCGAAGCGAAGGGTGAGCCAGCGCTGCATCAGGGCGCGTGCGAGTTCGAGGCCGATCACGCGTTCGCCGAAGCACAATACCTGAGCGTCGTTGCTGAGGACGGAGCGTTCGACGGAATAGATGTCGTGCGCGGTCACGGCACGGATTCCTGGAACCTTGTTGGCGCTAATCGCAACGCCGAGGCCCGTGCCACAGATGAGCAGGGCGCGATCGGCCTTGCCTTCCGCCACCATGCGTGCCGCGCGGATGGCGATGTGAGGATAGGCTTCATGCCCGTCGGTATCGACGCCGACATCGACGACGCTCTTGACGAGCGGACTGGCTTCGAGATCAGCCTTCAGGGCATCGCGGAAGCAGATTCCAGCGTCGTCGCAGCCGATGACGTAACGATAGGGTTCGAGATCCATGATCAGTCTCCAAAAAGGGGAGCGACGGTTCGGGCGGCCAGCGCAAGCGAGACGGCTCCGGCATCCCGGTGTCCGATGCTGCGTGCCGCCAGCGGGCGGGCGCGACCGAGTTTGGGTGAGAGGTCGCGCGTCGCCTCGGCGGCTTTTTCGGCGGCCCCGGCTGCGGCGCTCCAGGCAGCCCCGACGGACTCGCCATTTTCAAGTCCTTGCGAAAGACGCTCGACGAACGGGACCAGAGCATCCACGAGCGTCTTGTCGCCTGGGCGCGCGCGGCCCAGCGTCAGAATGTTGTCGCACGCGTTGCGTGCGGCTTCGACGAGTTGCTCGCGCGAACCCGGACCCATATCGCTCAGCGTGGCAGCGGCGGAACGAAGTCCGAGCCCCCAGATCGCGCCCGACGTTCCGCCCGCGCGATCGGCCCAACCATCGGCGGCTGTGGCGAGGACGCTGGAAGCGCCCGCTCCGCGCGATGCGGCATCCTGCGCGGCCTGCCGCGCGGCGGCGCTGCCACGCGCCATGCCTTGTCCGTGGTCGCCGTCGCCCGCCACTGCGTCGATCCGTCCGAGGGACTCTTCTGCATCGGCGAGAGCTTGGGCAAGAATTGCGATGCCCTTGGAGATTGAGACGCCGAGCGCGCGTGAAGCGTTATCTGATTCAGGGAAGGACTTAATGGCATGATCAGTTTCGCCGAGCGGGGGGGCCTTGTCGGCCGCGGGAAGCATGCCGACGCGCATCGCGGGTGTCTCGCAAGGCGCGGTCCACAGCGTCTCCAACTCGTCGTCGAGCCAGGTGATCGTCAGCGAGCAACCCTCCATGTCGAGGCTCGTGATGTATTCGCCGACAAGTGGGGCGACGATGGTGACGCCGCGCATTTCCAGCCCTGACTTTATATGGCTCCAGAGCACGAAAAGCTCCTCGTGCTTCGTACCACCGAGACCGTTGACTATGACCGCCGCACGACCGGACGTGTTTTCCGGGCGTTCCGCGACGACGCGGTCGATAAAGAGAACTGCGATATCTGTGGCGGAAGCGATTTCGGTCTCGTCGACCCCGGTCTCGCCGTGGATGCCGAGTCCGAGCGCCATGCGGCCAGCGGGCACTTCGAAGAGCGCGGTCTCGGCGCCCGGCAGCGTGCAGCCACCGAATGCAATCCCGAAGGTGAAGGTCGCCTCATTGGCGGCGCGCGCGACCCGTTCGACCGTGTCGATCGGATCGCCCCGTTCGGCGCTGGCGCCGGCAATCTTGAAGACGGACAGGTCGCCGCACACGCCGCGCCGCTCGGATGCGCGATCGGGCTTCGCGCTGGCGATGTCGTCGGTGACAGCGAGCACGCGCACATCCGCTCCGTCGCCACGCAGACGCTCTGCCGCGAAGCCGAAATTCAGCACGTCGCCCGCATAGTTGCCAAAACCAAGGAGAATCCCCGCCTCAGACCCGTCGGTGGCCTTGCGGGCGACGCCAGCGATGACGCGCGTGGCGGGGGAGGCGAACACGTCGCCCACCACGGCGGCGTCGGCGAGGCCGCGCCCGACATAGCCCGCGAAAGCGGGGTAATGCCCGCTCCCGCCGCCGATGACGATCCGGACCTTATCGGAACTGGTCGCGGTGGCGCGAAGAACGCCGCCCTCCACGGGGCGAACGAGATCGGGATAGATTTCGCAGAAGCCGCGAAGGGCGATCCTTGCGAAATCCTCCGGTGCATCGACAATATGGGTCATGAAGGTGTCCTGTTGGTCCAGATGGGACGCGCTGTCAGGCGGGGATGACCGGCGTGGGCGGCAGGATGCGGCGCAGGTAATCGCGGTTCGTCGCGCTGACGGAAAGACCGTCGCCGCCGTAATGCTCGCAGCAGAAGGCTCCGCGGAATCCTCCCTCGATGGCGAGCTTCGTCGCCGTCCGGTAGTTGATCAGGCCGTATTCGAGCGGTACGGGCGAGGTTGCGATCAGCCGCGCGTGGGCGTCCTCGATCCGCAAGTAATTTTTGACATGCCAGTATCGGGTGAACGGCGCTGTCTTCTCGACCATTGACAGCCAGTGCTCGACGGGGCGGTGGAGGCGGATCAAGTTCCCGAGATCTGGATTGAGCCCAACCGAGGGATGGTCGACATCGTGGATGAAGCGCACCGCGCCGTCCGCCGTGCCGATATAGGTGTCTTCGTACATCTCCAGGGCGATGTCGACTCCCACCTCAGCAGCGTGACGACCGAGTTCGCGGACGCGTCCTATAGCGGCGTCGCGCGTCGCGTCGTCGTCAGGATTGTGGTACCCTGGTTCTGTCCAGAACCACAAAGCTTCCTTCTGTGCGGGAAGAAGCGCTCCGAACAAACCGAAGCAAGCGGTACGACCGCCGAGGGTGGCGACGGCATCGATCACGCGATGGCAGTAGCGCAGCACCTCGTCAGCGCCGGGTTCGGCCACCAAGGATTTCCGTGCTGTGGACACGGCGGGAACCGTCAAGCCGAGAGACTTCAGCACCGAGGCGAAGCTCTCCAGCCTCGCGGTGGAAAGGTCTCCGACGCGCAGCCAACAATCGGTAGGATCGACGCTGGTAAATCCGGCGTCCACGATCTCCTCGAGCGTGGCGGCCCAGCCCTCTTCGGGTTGATCCTGAACAGAGGACCCATCAGTAAGGGTGTTCTGATACTGGATCATCGCTGCTGCGATGGGCCAGTTCGTGCGGTCCAGCAGGCCAAAATCACGTAGTCTGGTCATAAATTCTCGTCCCAGAATCTGGTGCCTTCTGGTCCGGCGGGACAGTGTCGAGTCTGAAAGGCACAACACATCAAACCGACCGTGAGCACTGTTTTTTATAACGTTTCTGTGTTAAGACTTTTCATATTAATGTTATGTTTCGGCGTCCAATATCATTGGATTATTTTGACATAACCAAATGCAATTGATTTCCTCGCCGAGGAGGGATACCGGGGCTGTCATATAACCTAGCTCTGAGTGTGAGGAAGCGGCCGATACGACGTTCAAGCGGCGAGAGCGGTTACGGTCTTCCATTGGATCTTGTCAGGTTGACGAAGGTGAGTTGATTTTGCGAGTACTCCCTCGAATAACGGGAGGGATTGATGGCGCTGTATAGAGGGTTCCGTTACCCTGGCGATGTGATCGCCCATGCGGTGTGGCTGTATCATGTCTTTTCGCTTTCGCTGCGCGACATCGAGACGATCCTTGCGGCACGTGGGATCGAGATCACCTATGAGAGCATCCGGGCTTGGAACGACCGCTTGGGGCCGGTCTATGCGAAAAAAACCTCAGGCGCAAGAAAGCGAGGCCCGGCGACAAGTGGCATCTCGACGAGGTCTTCACCCGGATCAAGGGGGCAATCCATATCTCTGGCGTGCCGTGGATCAGGAGGGCAGCACGCTGGACGTTCTCCTTCAGTCGCGCCGCAATCAAAATGAACCGCGCCGGGATTGGCGGAGACCTATTCACCTGGGAAGAAGGTGGAGGGTTCGAAAAACCCTCTGGTTTTGAGCCTGCCTTTGTGATTCTCTTTTCCCTGCGCTGATTGGGATATGGAAGATGAAGCAGCCCGGTTTCTTTGATGTTGAAGAGCGCCTGGCT
>Ga0157365_10000508_pt1 | contig 16850 bp, 24 predicted proteins | sample AttsexASBM3_FD_111478 | JGI IMG/M metagenome (GOLD analysis project Ga0157365, IMG submission 111478) | Fungus gardens microbial communities from leaf cutter ant in Ribeirão Preto, State of São Paulo, Brazil - Atta sexdens ASBM3 | ecosystem: Host-associated > Fungi > Mycelium > Unclassified ... | reverse complement strand
GTTACTTCAATATTAATATTATTGGAATAATGTTCATCATATTTATGACTTATCTGCAAACTTAATGTTGTTTGTGAGGTCTTAACAAATTGATTAATGTAATGATAGTTAGCCTCCAGGAGGAAATTTGTATCTAAATATTTCATCCTTTCGCATATATCATCAAAAGATAGTGTTTTATTAAGACTGCATTCTATTATATACTGACTCATTTATGAATCTCCTATTATATCCAGTATATCTTATTTTAGCGCATATGATGGATGTATTACTTTGATCTATAAAGTATAATAGACGATATTCTAAGAGGATAGATAATATGTCGAATTCAGAGACTACGAATACTTATAAGCAATTTTCACACCAGATACTTCATTCTTTTACACCGACTCATATTCCTGATTATGAAGATATTTTTATTGACTTAATTAAGTCTCAGGATGGATTAACATTGGAAGATAAAATCAGGAATTGTTCATTTATTAATTCTAAAGCCACAAAGAATAATTTAATCTGGATTCGTGGTGATAGTATTGAATATGTTCTTAAGAAGAAAAATAAATCGAATATAGGTTATTCGTATATTGGGGGGATTAATAAAACGGATAAATTAGATATAAATGAAGTAGAAAATAATGGACTATTAATTAATGAAAACATTATGAACCATATTGAATTATATCATGTGTTTAATGATTCTATTTGTGATGTACATCCTTTAAAAGATATGACAGCTCAAGATATATTTCGTTTTGATGTCACTCAGACTAGTGATATTAGAATTATTGACTCTGAAGAATTCAAGGTCACTTGGTCGATGAATACCACAAAAGAATTAAAACGTTATATGAAGTTCCTTGATTTAATGCCAGAGCTGGATTTTAATTATCCTGATGTAAAAGCATTTATGTGGAATGACTTAATCATATTAACAGATAATAATAAAGAAAAATTTGTTGGTGGTATTTTAAGGGATGATCTTATAATAGATAGAAACTTTAGAGGACAAGGTGTAGGCACTGCATTAGTCTCTTTAAAATTACAGAATCCTGCTTTAGCTTTTTTTAGGCCCGATATGTTTTCAGAAAATGGCTATAAAACGGTATGTAAAGCATTCTTTGAATTAACAAATAAGGATTTAACAAAAGAGGCATTTAAAGAATTGAGTCCTGCCAGACATAATCCTTTATGCTCAGAACCAGGAAGAGCTCTTTCGTTATAAATATAAGCTATCTATCTAAAATAGTATTGTATCAATATTTTAATAAGTTGAAGCTGTCTTTGTTTTTCCATCATGAATTCAAATTCAGTTTTGACTGTCATAGGGGGTATAAGACTGATAAAATTAAGGATTTTATTCTCTTCTAATTTAGAGGATATGATACCTATTTTAGGAGTCAATTTTTTAACTAAAATTTCGATATTTTGTAATATATCGAAGCATTCTGATTTATTGTTTTCTTGTAATGCTGTCATAAAATCATTTGTTAGTTGTTCTAACTCTGAATTATATGGTTCAACAAAATACATAACACCTGGTTGAGAATACATTTTAGGTATTCTATGCATTAGTGAACTTATTTTCTTAAAAGCTATGTGTTTAAACATGATAATTATCTCCATATAAGCTCAGTATAGTCCATAATTATTTTTTTTTGTTAAGGATTTTATAATGCTTATTTCTAGAATAAGAAGCAGACTTATATTGTAACATTATTGAGTCTGTTATCATGTGAATGTAATTGATTGAGTGCTTTATCCTGTATTTTTTGATATATACTCATAATTTCATCATCCCTTATTTCCATAGAATGATATTGTTCTAGATAGTATTGAATTGCTTCAATATTTTCTTTCACTATGGAAGGAGGAAATACAAGTTCAATATATTCTTCTGGTGTTAATCCAAAAGACTGTATTGAATCCTTGCTTAATTCTATAGCTGATTGTATAGTTTGGGTTATGATATCTTTATAATTTTTGTCAACAAGTACGCTATCTATCATTTTGATATCTCGTTCATAATCGCAATGAGATTGGATTTTTAAAAATTCTAACATTGCAGAGTGTTTTTTTACTCGTTCTTCAACATATGATTTAATTACTTCACCATTTTCTTGTCTATGTTTGTATATTTTATTCCATAGCGATGATGCTTCGTTTGAAACTCTTCCAGTCAGTCCTACAGCGTTTGATGGAACAGATTTAACACCAAGCATTTCTTCTATAGCTTGATATAACTTAAATCCATATCCCATTCTTTGGAATTTGCCTTCTATTTGTGTATGCCCAGAAATTGTGCATTCATCATATATCCATGCGTTGACAGGGCTTGTATATTCTAACGTTCTATCACCTATACGATCTATTGTATTATGTTCTGAATTTTTATATAGGACGGCTACCTTTCCTTTATATTGACTTGTTTCTATCTTGATAAATAATCCGTCATCAAGTTCATATTGTGAACTTTCAATTTCCTTGATTTTTTCATTAATATTATCATAAACATTCTTATAGTGTTCCATATAAGATAGAATATCATGTATAATCTGCATATCCCTGGTCTCAAAGATTTTGTAATCATCTATATAAAGCATATGAATACCATTATCTGTTTTAAAATGAAGCAAGTTCTCGTTATCAGTCATGAACCTTCTATTTTTTAAGCGTATAGGTTCTCCTATTATAGATAAATTGCCCATCCAGTGGTCCATAGTATTTTCCTTATGACATTATAATACCACTTTGACATGCAAATGATAGTTTGGTATTAATGATGAAATTAATAGTTAATATATTCATTCAGTAAGCGATTATATTTACGTCACCATCCATAAAAATATTAATAATTTTGTGATATTATAGGATTAATAAAAATAGGATATATAATATGACAGATGATTTATTTAATTATGAGGGGTTTGCTGAATTAACTAAATTACCTATCAAAGACGCTTTTAAGAAAATAGATGAGATGTTACCAAAAGATGATAGTCTAGGTGTCTTCAATATCTCTGCTGATGACTGGGATGATGGTTCTAAGGAAGGAGGGCAGTTTTTTGGAGATGTAATTATATCAAAAGAGTTTGATAATAAGTTTGATATGGATATATATGATGTTAAAGCAAATTCCTGTGTTGAAGCATTATCTTATATATCTAGTATTCTAGTAGAGAATGGTGGATTCGGATATCGTGATCCTCAATTTGGCTTTAGTTTTAATGGGATTGGTTATGAATATAGAATAAATAAAATATTAACAGAATCAACGGATAAGTTAATAGATGATGTTGAGAATGAAGAAAATCAAAAAATATTAGTCTTAGCTTCATATGCTTTAAGAAAGGTACAAAATTTTAACAGCATTCTTTCAAAAGCGTTCTTTTCTCATTTCTAAATGACTTGCATAATATAGATCATATATATGGTATAATCTCTATCAGGAGCATATAAATTATGATCTATTGTTTAATTTTCATGTCTTTAATAATCTTTTCTCTTACAATAATTCTCTCTTGTAAGAACGATAAGATAAATTACTGTTTATTCTTTATGTCTTTTATTGTCATTTTGTTTTCAATGAGTTTAATGAGTTTATCTCAAAAAGATAACGATATAAGTTATGGATTGATCTTTATTTCATTTATGCTTGTTTTTTCTTCAATAATCATCCTACATAAAAATGATAATGATATAGCAATGAAGCACTATGGTTTTTGTAATTGTTTGGCTTTCTTTATGTTTTTTATGGGGGTACACCCTATTTTATCATCATTGGGTATAAAGAATCAGATTATAAACTTTAGTCTGTCTGCTTTTTTGGACTGTATATGTATATTTTCAATCACAGCAATATTAGTAATCATTCAAACGAATAGAGAGAATAAACGCTAAATGATTTATAAAATATCTCCAGTTGAGTTTTTCAACATATTCAGTCTGGCATCTCCGAAGCTTTGAGTAACATAGAAGTAATTATAAATTTCTTCTGCTGTTCTCCCCATATTGATTAAGATTAATATTTCTTCTTTGGGCATAAGGAGTTCAAGGGCAAAACGATTTAATCCTTGGATCACAGGATTATTTTGTATCATTGTAGAGGTGCTAAATATCATTTCATCGGAAATACCGGAGGTTTTTGCTCCATAACAATATGCCATTCCAATTCTTTGACGTTGCGGGATCATTGTACTATTGATTGAGTATTTATCATTCTGGTACAAAGCATACTGTCCATCTGGAAGGGAGACAGATGTAGGGCTTATAAATCCATTTTTCACAAAGAAAGAGAAATCAAAGGAGCCAAATTGTTTTGACTTTCCGCGAATGGTTTTAGCGAGTTCAGTATAAAAATCAGGGAACATTTTTGACTCCTATTGTTAAGTTTTATATTTTTTATGAAGGATGAGTAATTGATTCCAGGTATGCTCCTGTTTTCTCAAATGTATGATTAATACCTGCATTGTGTATTTTTATAATCTTTCTCTGATCGTTAAAGAAGCCTTCCTTCTTTTCATAATCCAATGTAATAACAGCACCTTCTGAAAATTCTAGCACTGCCAAATTATAACCACTTAAGATATTGTAAACAACATTTTCTGTTGTGAGTACAATATATTTATATTTATAACAAGGACTTATACAATCTGCATGGGAAACCAGAATATAGCTTTTAACAGCTTTAACTGTAAAACTAATAGTTTTCATAACTGGCATGTTTTTTGTCTTATTCGAGCTAGAGCTGAACATATATACCTTTTGACTCCCTGGTTAAGAGATATATATAAAATACACAAATATGTCAACGAATTTTATGTTGCTGGATAAAATGAATGCAATGTTGTTTATTAAATCTTTAATTCATTGTTATGTTTTTTCTTATGTTCTGTATTCAGTATTGTATTTAAAACAGCTTCATAACTTTGGGTCATTAGCCTATCAATGCCGTCACGAATTTCTTTTACTTCAGTATCATTTTCATTTTTAAAATGTCTGTTCAAGATTGCAACTCCATGTGAGAAACCTGCTGCTTCCAAGTCCATATTTTGAGGAACAAAACGGAGATAACAAATCATTGATTTCGCTTCTTCGGAATAATCATAATATGGATATGTCCATGAACCTTCTGTTAGGATTTCTTTAATTTCATTTTTACTCTTGTCCATACTTAAATAATCATGAACATTTTCTTTGGCGTCATTTATCATGCATTCCATAAAATGATTCACATTTGTCCCTAACTCTTTGGCTTCATCGAAGTTATCAAAAGCTATACCTGTTACAATCAGGCCATAAGGATATGATGTTTTAGATAGATCAATATAAGGAGGTATAATATAGATATTATATTCTCCCTTATCATTTTTTTTAATATTAATATATTCCATATAAAAAATCCTTATGATTTAAATATAACTATATGTACTGCATAAGACATATATAATTTAATCGTATTCTAACAAGTCTATGAAAATTTGTTAACTTAAGAGAGTTTAGCAAGTTTAGAGACCAACTCTGCAATAAGTTTATCCTTTTCTATATTGCTATTTTCCAGGCGATCTCGATCTTCTTTGAGTTTTTGATTGTCTTGATTCATCTCGATCATTTTAGCATTAACTGTTTTAAGAATGGGAGTTGATGTTCTAATAACGTCTCGCATACGACATGCCCATTGAGACCAGTCTGATAATCCAGCTCTGGACCATTCTGTTTCTGTACTATCATTAAGTGAATCAATAATTGAATCTAAAACTTGTGACATATAATTAATCTCCTTGAATATATTAGCTATATAGATTGCACATATTGAACTGTCAATATATTTCTCAATCTGAAAATTATTAGCATAATAAAGCAATCGGATTTTTGTGTTATTAGAGTTGGAAAGCTCTTGGTTTATAAGAAATAGGATATCTCCTGTTAGATTACATAACAGGAGATATCCTATTTTATGCTAGTACAACGGGATAAGTTCTAAATTCAGCGTCTGTATAAAATATTTCATATTCATACAGATTCATATATTCTTCAGATTCATTACAATGCCAAGGGAGATTGTGTTGATGGACCAATGCCAGACTGTCAGTTTTAACGATTGATTCAAGAATGGTTAAAAGTTCTGTTAGATCGGGTGTATTAGGTTTAATAGACTTCCCTTTATTATTAAACAGACCAATTTCCAGAGAAGTATTTTGATCGCCATTGTAATCTTCAAAGCTAACAACAACAGAGAATGAATGAGGGGTTTTACAGACTTTCTTAGGTGTAAATGCGATGTTCATGTACGATATCCTTCAATCAGAATATAGTACATTCCTTAAAAGTTGTCAATACTCCATCTATTATATCTCTTTAAGTTGTTGTTTTACCAAGAAGTTTATTGTAATATTCTCCAGGAAAAACAAAGTACTCCAGTGTTGTCATATTTGTGATAATGCAGTTACCTCCGAAAGCATCGAAATGGATTTCCAGGTTATTATACCCAAGTGTTTTGAGTGTTTTAATATAACCTTTATATAGTTGAATTCCGCTTTCATAGTCATAAAATTGATAAGGATTTTTCAATTTATTCTTACATACTCTAATTTCTTTCTTATACATGCTTCTTAGAATGTTAATATTTTTTTTAGGACTATTGTTAGAAAGTACAATTTTTGTCCCAGAATGTCCACCCAAAGAAAATCTATTCATTATTCATATCCTTTTCACTTTAGAGTTTAACTTGATTTGATAAAAAGGTCAATGTTATACTTTAAATATGATATTCAGAATAATGTGCTATTATGGCCATTATCTATATATATAGGAGTATAATATGAATACATCATCTAGAATAGCTCTCCCACTTCTTCCTAGACCAGAGGAGATTCAGGCATTATTTAATCATTGTTCTGATAAAGATCATAGATATACAACAAAAATTAATGATTCAAAAACCTTTTTTGATACAAACGTTCAAGCAACGGAATCATTATATCATTTATACCTTTCAATACATAATGGGTTATTAAAGACAAAATATGATGAGTTTTTTAGACAAGAATCATTTATATTAAAGATTAGATTATATCCAGATGGGATTAATGAGATAGAATCAAATGATCCTAAAGAATTGGTGGGTTTTCGTGGTTGCACTATAGAATTAGATGTTGATATTCCACTTTATGATAGAGAAAACAATCGAGTTCATGTTGCTGATGATATTTTAAAAAATATAGTAGAAAATTTTGGAGGCTATACAATAACACAGGATAATATGGAATATTATAATGGAAACGATGAGACCAAAGAATATATGCTTAAAAAACAGATTAAATTGCTTTCGACATCACTTTTTTCAGAGTTTAAAAGTCGATATAAAAAAATATTTTCTTCAGATAAAATAGAAGATATAAAAATAGAATGTCATAATATCGCTGTAGAATCTTTGAATGAATTGGATAGTAAATTAAGATTGGATTGCTATGATTTTCAACCTAAAAATAAATCTATATCTTTCGATATGTGATAATTTTCTTTTTATTTCTTTTTTTATTATAAAAGATAAAGTATATAATATGATATTATAATATATAAAAGGAATTGTATATGCGTTTGTTTCTTATGTTGGCATTTTTTTTAATTGGTTCCAATACTACTATGGCATCAAATCCGAATCATTATTTAAACACAGAGAAAAATTTAATAGAATTAAAACCATTAATTTCTTCAGGAGATTTTCAAAAATTAGAACATCTCTTGCCAAATCAAGAATCTTTAATAAGTATTGCGTCTTACGTGAATGTTCATCCACAGTATATAAAAAATATTGATTTTTCACATAAAAATCATTTAATTTTATTATCTGGTGATGATTCAAAAGCAATAAATAACTCTATTATCAAAGATTTTATAGAGCATCAAAAATATGTTGATAAAAATATTATTGACCCAGACTGTATGGGTCAATTCGACGTGACTGATTATCAATTAAACAAATATAATAATCTTCATTATAAAGCTTATATCATGATTAATAGTAATTATGATTGTCAAGCTCACCCGATGAACTATATATTTTCAAATGCAATAATGCAAATTAATAATAAAAATATCAGACCAAAATATATAGATATTGTAAGAGACATGAAATCTTATAATAAAATTGTCTCTTTGTTTAAAGATAAAGCAACTCATATTATAACTTATGATAAAGATTCAATATTTTATGATGACGCAATGACGAGAATAGCGGACGATATATTAAATAATCCTGTTATATTCGATGGAGATAAGTTTATTATATATGATGATTCAGATTTAATAGGACTATGTTATACATGTAATATAAACTCTTTAAGCTTATCTAAAAACCTGGTATTCCCTCTTCTAAAAAAAGAATACCAAAATATATTTAAAGAAAAGAATGAAAAATATACTCCTATATATATTAATCATGATTAATATACTATCTAATTTTATGCTAAAATGCAAACCAAAGGATTGATTTATGAAGTTTAATAATCTAAAATTTATGTTTTTTTTGATTTGTCCATTATTATCCATAACAGCTCATGCGAACTCTATCGATAAGTTAAAGATTTTACTTCCTTCTGAGGCACAAAGCCAAATAAAACAAATAAAGCATTCTCATAATACGATATATTCAATTTATTCATCATATCAGCCTAATTTGCTATTACAGGACGTTCCATATGTCTTAACTCAGAATAAAAAAGAAATTCTGGTTACATCACCAGATTTATTCCCCAAGGTTGGCTTGATTAATATAAAAAACATTTTTGATGACTTATCATATGATAGCTATAATTTTTCCCCTGAATCTTGTTGGGGGTATTCTTATGAAGTTGAAAGTAATATTAAATATGTAACAGATAAATATATCTGGACCCAATCATTGAATTCTAATAATATGTGTGGAACACATCCAAGTTCATCTATATGGGAAAGTAACGAAATTAAAGGCTTGGGTGCCAATATAACACTTAGACAAATAGCAAAAAATAAAATAGCATATAAGAAGATTCAAAATGAGTTTATTAAACAAGCAGATTCTTTTAAAAACGATTATGATAAAAAATCTTTTATTGACAGCTTATTAAAAGCTCCAATTAATGTAGATGATAATAATTTTAGCATATCAGATGGAGCATATGCTTTTGGTACTTGTTATGCTTGCGGTATGCATGAAATAGATGTTCCTAAAGATAAAATATTACCCTTAATCAAAGATAAATATAAAAATATATTTACAGAAAAATCAAGAGATATTCATACAATGAAAATTGTAACCATTAATAATAACCAGTCTGTTGATTCTCTAATACACCAATATATTAATAATGCTTCATTAAAGCAAATTATGGTTTTTTATCATTTAAATGAAGATTTCTTCAAAATATATAAATCAAAAAAAAGTAAAAATATTAATTGGGCAGCAAACATGCAAATTTCAATGCCTTTTATATATGAATTACCAATGATACTTGATCTAAAGGAAGGAGAAGACCCCAACGATGAAAATTCAACCGTATCGTTAATAACACATATTAAATTGTTGCAAAATCCAACAACACAGAAAAATATCTCTAAAAATATCGAGAGCTTAAAAAATATGTTATATATACTAATAACTAAAATGGATACTATGGAAGATAAAAAAGGAATATATCAATATAACGACAACAAATGGACAGAATTAAAATAATTATAAACTATCTTGTTTTCGTAATGTCATGAACGAATAATTGAGTTTAAAGTTTTAGACATATAATATAAACAAAACAGTTATAATTGTCAAGATTATTGGATACTATAAAAAACAGGAGTAAATTTTTTATGTTAGGAGCATTATCTGGTGATGTAATTGGTTCTATGATTGAGTATAGGGGTATCAAAACCAAGGATTTTTTATTATTTGACCGTTTTAATAATTTTACAGATGATAGTGTATTAACGCTTGCTTTAGCGGATGCGCTTATAAATAATACATCAATATCAGATAAATACGTAGAATGGGGAGTTGCATACTTAGAGAAGGATTATGGATTAAGTTTTAGATATTGGCTGACGGATGTTTCTCATACTCCTTATAATTCTTTTGGAAATGGTTCCGCAATGCGAGTTGGATTTATTCCTTATATTGCCAAAGATATTGCTGATGCCGAGGCATTAGCAATTCAATCTGCTTTGCCATCTCATAATCATCCAGAAGGTATTAAGGGCGCGTGTGCGACAGCAGTATCTGCTCGTATGGCTTTGGAGGGATATTCAAAAGATGATATTAAGGAAACAATCACTAAATATTATGGATATGATTTAAATAGAACTTTGGATAATATAAGACCATCTTATAAATATGAGATATCGTGTCAAAAATCAGTTCCTGAATCTATTATAGCTTTTCTTGAATCTGAAAATTTTGAGGATGCTATCAGGAACACTATTAGTTTAGGTGGTGATGCCGATACAATGGCATCTATTACTGGAGCTATTGCTTATCCTTTTTATAAAAATGATATAAGCTTTAATATAATATGGGAAGAGATTTTATCAAAAAAGATATTTGATGATAGATGTTTAATAACGATTAATCAATTTTTAGACAATTACTCTCAACGGACTTATGTGAAAAGTAATATTAACCTAATGGGATTACAGAATAATTATGTATCTGAAAATAAAGATACAGAAATAATTACAATTAGTATGGTAAAAAATAAAAAAAAGAATATCATTAACAAAATGATGGATATTTTTAATAAAAGAAATTAATCTCTATGATTTATATTTAATAATTAACTGCATATAAGATAAAGGTAATATTTTTTATCCCAGTAAAAATATTACCTCATTACATAATTATATTTATTCAAAATCGTTTCCAATAGATTTTTTAAGAGATTGCTTTTTATCTTGCATCTTTAACATTTCTAATTGACTATGATAGAAGTTATCAAGTAAATTTTCGGAATCTGGGACTTCATCTCCAAGGTAGCTATAAGAAGCAATAATATTATCAATTTTTGTTTTAAATTCACTGGTTCTATCTTCTGCTATTTGGATAAGATCAAATCCTTTAGCTTTATATGTGGCAATGACTTGGTTGTCTCCACGGTTTTCTATGATGGTTCCACCTGCTTTCTGAACAAAATCAGATAGGATATTAAACATATCACCATCTAAATCATGGCCTGAATATTTTAAACAAACCTGGCCATCTGCATTAGTTCCTTCAAAATTGATGTAACATGAATAATGTTCATCGCGTTTATGTTTTATTTGTAGTCCAAATTTTGTGTTTTCGGTATTTACAAAACTTGTTGTACCAAAATGGCTTGCATCTAAAATAAAATCCGTATCCATATATTTCATTCTTTCACAAATGTCATCAAAGGATAAATTACCATCAAGTCTGCATTCTATCGAATATTTATTCATTGTTGTTCTCCATGTCATAAGTCTATTATGGCATATAAGAAGGAATAAAAGATATCTACATATTCTATAATATTTATATGTTACAACTATAATCTTTAGTAGGGAGTAAATAATATGACTATAAATCCAAAATCAATCGTTGAAACATTAATTAATAACTATAATTTTGAAGCCATAGAAATGAATGGTAAAACTGTTTTTAAATATTTGGCAGAAAACCCAGATAAAATAACTATGGTCGTTGATGTCAGAGCTGATAAAGCAGTAACATCATTTAATTTAAACATAGGAGCAGAGGCAAGATATCTAACACCATATTTAGTACATGATTTTTCTAAAATAAAAAATGCAGAGGTTTTTACTAATAGCTTAATTGAATTGGCAAACGAACTGGAAAATACAGATTGGAAATTTAATCGTGATTATATAAATATTTCTAATAATGCGAAGAATAACATATCAGATAATAAAGAAGCATTGAAGTCAGCAAAAAAAATAATAACTGATAAAATCTTAAAAGAATTAGATAGAGATAATTTTAGTGGTTTAATGAATGCTATTCTATCAGTATCTAAAGATATTATTGTTACTAAATTATTTAATAAAGAAACCCCACTCTTGATAGCAAGTTATTTATTAGCATTTCAGATTTACAGTGTAGATAATGCAGATATTTTAACTCCATTTAAAAATCTGGGAACTGAAATGGATGATTATAAACTTTCACCATTTGAAAAGGAAGACTTTAAAAATATTATTGAAAGCCAAGTTCTTAAGAATAAAGCTCTTGAATCTAAAAAGTCTCCAACAATTTAATTGCAAATCTATAATATTATTAATTCCAAATAAACAATGAGTTTAAAATACAGAATTAATAATATTATACTTTCTTGCAAAGATTTAGAGTTCAGGTGTTTTTAATTTATTTTCTTTTTTTTGTTTTTTGTCATTTATAATTGTAAAATACCCAGTTTGTGAATTGTCCATTTCATGATAGATTACATTGGATGCTTTTACTTTAATAATGTGTTGATTTTCTTCCAAGATGGATTCCATATAGTATTCCATTTCTTCTGGATAAGCACGATCAGTTTCTAATGGTTTTTTATTATTTTTGTCTGTAATAACACAAAATGTTAATGGTTCTGTCAGAGTAATAGGATATTCTTCATTATTCTCTGACTCCAAATCAATGATTGACACTCCATTAGATTTTACTTCAAATGGAAAATGATATGCATGATGAGAGTTTTCTGGATTGAATAGTTCAAAGGTTCTCACAATTTCTTTCTCAACAAAAGAATTTTGAATAAGCCATGATAAGAACTGCACCTCATTGAAATGATGTTTTTCTAATCCTCTATATCCCATATCACCTATTCCATCTACATATTCATAAAGGTCGATATCATCTAAATAAATATTTTTTTGGAGAATATCTTTGTTAAATCTCTGTAGGAATTCCTTTATATTGATATCCTGTGTGGCTTTTAATGTTTTAGTAGAATATTGATTTCCTATGTTGAGTTTGAAAGTTTCGTTCTTTTTAATATTACTCATAGCTTGTTCTCCTTTAGGAATAATTACATTTTAATATAATAACAAACATATCACGTTTATCATTAAGATTGACAACGCTAAAAAAATATTATAAGGTATACATTATGAAAAATATTAATATTTATACAGATAATTTTAACATTAAGGATGCACAGCATATGGCCTCGGCTGTGATAGAGGCTGTAGGTCGTGGGGATTATCAGGAAATTAATATTTTTATGAATAGTATAGATGTTCATAAAGCTCATAAAACAGCTTTGAATGCATTGTTGCGTTATACAAGGTGTTGTCGAGATAAAATTGCGGACTATGATACTTTTCTATTGAAGACCCTTGATGAATATAAGAGTAGAGGCGTTTCTACATATCGACTCTCTACCCTCATACGAGAGGTGTAACTATTATGTCTAATCATATTGAACAACTAATAAATGGATTTTCTGAAGAATATAAGAACTCTAAGATTTATTTGCTTATTGATATATTTATAGAGAATATGAATGCCTTTCAAAATAAAATCATTCGTACATTCCAGGGTACGAATGAGATAATAGACTTTTTTGTTTTTATTCATGAATTTTATCTTAAAAATAGTAAATATCCTGACTACTTGTTCTTTTGTGATCTTTATCGTTCTGTTCTTATTATCTCAGATGAAGCTTGGAATGATGCAAGGTATCCACTATTTTTAGAGGCTACTCAAAAACTTAATTCACATATCATATTTGTATAAGTGTTATATAGTTTAATGAAACAATAGCACTTATATTTCTAGTGCTTTCGGTTTTTTAGTTACTTCAGGTGTAATCGGTTCTACAAGCGTACTAAACTGAATTGTTACGCCTTCATGGCTACCGAAAGAAACAGAACCATCAACATTTTTAAACTCTGCAAAATCGAATGGGCCATAAGAGTGACAATTTATTTTTGAATAATCCATACCTTCGAATGGTCTGAGTGAAACATATACTGATATTTTATTTAGATCAAGAGTATTATATCCATTGAATTGTATTAAAAAGGAGCCAATTGGAGCATCTTTAAATTGTTGGAATCCTTCTATATTATCTAAGAGTTCATGTTTTAAGCGATTGATTACTAAATCTTCTTGTCCCAGAGCAAACAGGTAATGGATATCGTTCTCGATATCATAAGCCATAACAACATGTTTTTCTTCATCATATAAATACATTAAGTCCTGCAAAGAGTCTTCAGGAATAAAATTTTTGAGCTTACTTGGGTGTATATTTGTTTTATCAAAGAAGTCTCTTTCTCTTAATTCAACTGCATCTCCTTCACCTTGGGCGAAATCTGTTACTGTATGGTATATATTCCCTTCGATACCATTCCCATCATCATCAAAAGCTGTAATACATGTTCCTAGATAATTCATAGTGTTATTCTCCTGGAATGTATTATACTTTACAATTAAAATAGGATAATTTATCTTACATTTAAACTATATGCTAATATATAAGAAAAAAGGTAATAAATATGTATACAAATAAAGATATAACAAGAGCTTTTAATAATCTTTTATTTTTAGATAATATAATTATGCATAATAAAAGATGTAATTATGATATAAGAAGAGAAAATTCAAGAATTATATTATCGAATATGGAAGAACAACAACAATTATATTTTTCTAATGAAACAATGAAGTTAATGGATTTTTGTATTACTGATTCACAGGAAAAAATCATTTCTAGCATTAGAAAATATTATAATACAAAAGAATATTACATAGGCAACGATATTATTGATTTAAACATTTGTAAATGCAATATATCTACAAAACAAATGGATTTCATTAGAGATAATAGTAATTTATTTTGTAGTGTAATCAATAGTATTGAAAATAGGGCAAAATTTAATGAATTAATATATTATTTACAAACGATTAAGCCTAATATTAAATATTGTGGTTGGAAAGATAAAAATGGATTTAAAATAAAAATTTTAGGTGCAGAAGGTATAAATAGAGATGATCTGGTAACTAGTTATTATGAGATTGGAGAATATATAGTTCATATTTTTTATACAACAGAATATTATGAATATGAGATATATCATATGAATAATATTCACGAAGAAATTATTTTTTATGTTTCAAAAGAATATTTCAGAATAAATAATTTAGATTTAGAAAATCCCATAGACTTTTTATTTAATATAGAAACTTATAGAATTAATGCTCTTACTATAGAACCTTTATTTTATAATTTTTAGTTGTAATTTGTAAAAAGTATTTTTCAATGGATAGCTTTTGATCTTGTATTTTTACTTTTTAACATTTCTAATTGATATTAGCTTGTTCTTCTGAATCTTCATAGAATTTTTCCATATCTGAATATTTAGATATGGAAAATATAAGACTCTCCCTTCTTGTGAAATTTATAAGTTTCTCTATACTTGTATAATATTCGAAAGTCTGTTCTGACCAATCTTCTGGATTAAGTGTTCCAACTTTCTCCTTTAGAGCTGTAAAAGCAATAATAACATATGGCTTTAGGTCTTCAATTGTCTCAAATCCAGAATAGTACCAATATTCATTTCCATCCATATAATGGTCAAATATTTCATCTGCTGGCTTATGTGTTTCATATACATCATAGAGTATGTCTGTCATATCGTGTCGTCTATGAAAACATATTCCTGATAAATAACTATAGAAATCCTTTAATTCTCTTTTTCTCATGAGAATTATATTGTCTGAAAATTCTTTCTTATCTTTATGATATTCTGGATTGTCTATAAAATTAGGATATTGGATTGTCATATAATCTATAATAGCATATTTATATGTAACTATTAATATTCTTGATGACAATGGCTCACTATATGATGATTTTAATACCGACAAATATGCAACTTTGACCTACAAGGACATGTATGAGACCATTTTGGAAAAAAAAAGAAGAAATGGATTATACAGATGATTGTATCCTTGTTTGGCGTGAAAGTGTATTAGCCAGTGGGACCGACTCCTTTATTTATGATTGGTGAAAGTTATTCACATAATTTTTGTCATAAAAAGATGTTTTATTAATATCCTTGTTATGTTAAAGTCTTAAAAACATAATAAGGATATTTAAATGGCCACTTTAGTTTATAATAAACCTGATATAGAAAGTGAGGTTAATTATTTTAACATTTGTAATTTATCATATGTAAAGCGAACTCTTTACAATGAAATCAATCCAGAGAACTATCTTATTGAGTCTTATGGTTGTCGGCTTTATTCTCCTACGCATAATGAATTAAAATTTGAAAATGGAGATATTCTTTATATTGATAGTAAACATGATTTATCTTATATAAAGGAATTTTTATCGGAAACAGATTATTCTTGTATAAAAGGAATTGATAATGATAGCAGAAACTATTTAGTCATAAAATATAATAACAATATATATATTTATAGGATCGCATTCGATCAAAAAACTGATATATATAGTATATATAACTATTTTAAAAGGCCGTCAGAGATTGTACAGATCATTGTACTAGATTTTATTCTTCAGTCATATATCTATGATGAAGTAACAGGACTAAATCATTTAATTAAAATAGGCTTTAAAGAGTTAGATTTAAATTTAAAAATATATGCCTATGAATGTCTTGATAAAGATGATAATACCTATTTAATGATAGATTCTTTTCAATCTATCAGTCATTCAAATATTGATGTTAAGCGGATTCATAGTATAGATTCTCTTCCTAGATTATATTCAAATTTTACATATTCAGAAAAACAAGAAAGATGTCCTGATTTTATTATTAATATAGAAGAGACATTTATCAATAATAAGAGAATACCAGTTAAAGATGGTATTCTTATTGTG
>Ga0157365_10000507_pt1 | contig 16855 bp, 14 predicted proteins | sample AttsexASBM3_FD_111478 | JGI IMG/M metagenome (GOLD analysis project Ga0157365, IMG submission 111478) | Fungus gardens microbial communities from leaf cutter ant in Ribeirão Preto, State of São Paulo, Brazil - Atta sexdens ASBM3 | ecosystem: Host-associated > Fungi > Mycelium > Unclassified ... | reverse complement strand
GGTTTGACATGAGGGGGGCTTAGCGAAACCTTCGGTCTGCCCTGACGACACATGCGCCCCGCAGCCGCATGAAAACTGCCGGATGTCGCGGCTTCAAACCACCGTCTCCGCCGCGGAATCCACGACAACAACCAGATCCCCGGCGATCGGGGTGGGTTCACGGTCCTTGGGCAACAGGGCCCGAAAGCGGATATCGTAACTCGCGGCCTGTTCGTATTCGGCATCCAGAATGCCGTAATGATCCATGAACACGTTCAGCCGGGCGGGCACACGAATACACCCCTCCGACGCGGGGTGGCCAAGCCGGGCTTCCAGAAAATCCGGGTCGGTTGCGTGGATTTCCAGCCGGATTTCGCCCTTTTCATGGCTGGGCAGCCACCCTTTGGTGGCCCACTGCCAGCCCATGTCCCACACGCGCATGCCCTTGGCGCCAATGCCGCGAATGCCGTTTTCGTTTTTCGTGCCCTCCGCGCGATAGCCCAGGCGATCCACGCCGTTTTCAAACACGCCGGTGGGGGTGATGTAGTAATATTTGCGCCCCGACTGCCCGGTCGAAACCCGTGTCCCGCCCAGCACCGACCAGGTGCCGTCCGGCAGGGCCAGCACGAAACAGACCCTCTGGACCAGCGGATTGCGATCCACCACCATCACGATCTGCGCGCGATCGATGATCGTTCCGGCCTGCGCGACCTGCTGACGCGCCAGCGCCAGAAAACGCTCACGGACAGCGGGGGTGAAGGTCGTGAAAAAAGGAACCGCGCTGCGCATCAGGCCGGTCAGGCGCGCCGCCTCCTGCCGGGCGGCGGCGTTATCCAGCGCGGGCAAGGGCGGCACGATCACGGCCGGATTGGGCGCGGCCACAACCGGGTTCGGCACAGGCGTTTCGGCCACATCGGACGCATGGCCCGGGGTTGCAAACAGGGCCGCCACCATCAGGGCCGACAAACCCCACGCCGCTGCTGAACGCTTCATATCGGCCCTGCCTTCGTGATCCGTCAGACACACGCAGACTATGGCACGCCCAAAACCCGATCGGTGCATCTTTTTCCGCACCGGCCGGGTGCGCGCCGGATGCTCCGCTAGATGTGAATCGCGCGCTTCTCCACCGCTAGCGCGGCTTCCTTCACGGCTTCGCTCAGCGTCGGGTGGGCATGGCACGTGCGGGCAATGTCTTCCGATGATGCGCCAAATTCGATCGCCATTGTGGCTTCGGCAATCAGTTCACCTGCGCCCGGGCCCAGAATATGCACACCCAGAACCGCGTCTGTGGTGTCGCAGGCCAGAACTTTCACAAACCCTTCGGTCATGCCCATCGCACGGGCGCGCCCGTTGGCCGTGAACGGGAACTTGCCCACCTTGAACCCGACGCCATCGGCCTTGAGCTGCTCTTCCGTGCGACCCACGGCCGCGACTTCCGGCCAGGTGTAGATCACCGAGGGGATGGCATCGTATTTCACATGCCCGGCCTGTCCGGCGAGACTCTCCGCCAGGGCCACGCCCTCTTCCTCGGCCTTGTGGGCCAGCATCGGCCCGGCAATCACGTCGCCAATCGCGTAAATGCCCGGCACATTGGTCGCAAAATGCGCGTCGGTCACGATGCGCCCGCGCGCGTCCAGCGCAACGCCGGCCTCGGCCAGCCCCATATTCGCACTGGCTGCCACACGCCCGATCGCCAGCAGCACGATATCGGCCGTCAACGTCTCGGCCGCACCGCCCTTTGCGGGCTCGATCGTCAGGGTGACGCCGGCATCGGTCTTTTCCGCCGCCGTGACCTTGTGCCCAAGCTTCATGCCCAGGCCCTGCTTTTTCAGAATACGCTGGAACTGCTTTGCAACCTCGGCATCGACACCGGGCACCAGACGGTCGAGATATTCAACCACCGTCACCTCCGCCCCGAGGCGGCTCCAGACACTGCCCAGTTCCAGCCCGATGACGCCGCCGCCGATCACAACAAGCTTTTTCGGAACCTCCGACAGCTCCAGCGCCCCGGTCGATGTCACGATCGTGCGTTCGTCAACCTCAACCCCCGGCAGCGGCGCGCTGTCACTGCCGCTGGCAATCACGATGTGCCGGGCCGTCACCGGAGCCCCGTCAACGCTCAGCCGTCCAGGCCCCTCGACCCGGCCAACCCCCTTCAGCCACGTCACCTTGTTTTTGCGGAACAGAAATTCCACGCCCTTGACGTTGGCGTCCACAACCTCGGCCTTGCGGGCCATCATGCGCGCAAGATCCAGCTTCACGCTGTCCAGAAGAATGCCGTGATCCGCAAAATCATGCGACGCCGCATGAAAATTTTCCGATGACTGCAACAACGCCTTGGACGGAATACACCCGACATTCAGGCACGTGCCACCCAGTGTGGCGCGCTTTTCCACGCACGCGACACGAAACCCCAGCTGCGCCGCGCGGATCGCACAGACATACCCCCCCGGCCCTGCGCCAATGACCACGACATCATAATCCACGGCATCCGGCACGGACGCGGGTTCCGGGGCCGGTGTGGCCACGGGTTCTGCAGGCGCATCGCCGGACGCGGCCTCCAGCGTGGCCAGCACGGCCCCGACCGCAACCTCGGCCCCCGGCTGGGCCTGCAGGGCGCCCAGAACACCGGCAGCAGGTGCTGGAACCTCCACACTGACCTTGTCCGTCTCCAGTTCCACCAGGGGTTCGTCCGCCGCAACGCGTTCGCCCGGCTGGCGCAACCAGCGCCCGACCGTCGCCGTGCTGACACTCTCGCCCAGCGTAGGAACCCTGATTTCAATGGTCATGACGTCCGTTCCATCCTCTCTACCCATACAAGTCGCCGGGGGTGCCCCCGGCTGGTGTCACCCTTGCGCCGTCACAGGCCCAGCAGCAGGCGGCGGGGATCTTCCACCCCCTGCTTGACGCGCACAAGGAAGCTGACGGCTTCCTTGCCGTCCACGATGCGATGGTCATAGGACAGCGCGATATACATCATCGGCCGGATCACAACCTGACCGTTCAGGGCAATCGGCCGGTCCTGGATCGCGTGCATGCCCAGAATGGCCGACTGCGGCGCATTCAGGATCGGCGTGGACATCAGCGACCCATAGATTCCGCCATTGGTGATCGAGAACGTGCCGCCGGTCAGTTCGTCCAGCTTCAGCGTGCCCTCGCGCGCAGCCTTGCCGAACCCTGCGATCCGGCGTTCGATCTCCGCGAAGCTCATGCGGTCGGCATCGCGCAGCACCGGCACCACAAGCCCGTTCGGGCCGCCCACCGCAATGCCCAGATTGACGAATTCGCGATAGATGATGTCCTCGCCGTCGATTTCCGCATTGATCGCCGGAAATTCCTGCAACGCCACCATCACGGCGCGCGCGAAGATGGACATGAAGCCCAGCTTCACACCGCCATGCTTCTTCTCGAACGCCTCGCGGTATTCCGCGCGCAGTTCCTTCGCCGCGGTCATATCGACCTCGTTGAAGGTCGTCAGGATCGCGGCCGTGTTCTGTGCATCCTTCAGGCGACGCGCAATCGTGCGACGCAGGCGCGTCATCTTCACGCGTTCTTCCCGCGGATCGTCGCCACGGGCGGGGGCAGCCGGCGTTGCCACCGAGGCCGCAGCCGGCTGCGCCAGAAAGGCCAGCACGTCGCCCTTGGTAATGCGCCCGCCCTTGCCCGTGCCCGCACCGATGCGGGCCGCGTCTACACCCGCTTCGGCCAGCAGCTTGTCCGCCGCAGGAAACGCAGCCGATGCACCGCGCGCCGCCACATCGCCCGGCGGCGTGGCCGGGCGCGCGACCGGCCCCGCAGCCACGGGCGGCTGATGCACACCGGGGTTGGGGTTCGCCGCCGAGGCCGCGGGCGAAGCCGGGCTGGCGGGGGCTGGCGCCTTTGGTGCAGCCGGGGCAGCGGCGGCAGGCTTTGCCGCACCGGTCCCGGCCTCCACCACCGCCAGAAGGCTACCGACCTCAACCTCCGCCCCTTCGGCCACCGCGTGGCTGCCCAGAACGCCCGCCTGTGGCGCTGCGACCTCGACACTCACCTTGTCGGTCTCCAGCTCCACCACCGGCTCGTCAGCCGCAACGCTGTCACCCGGCTGCTTCAGCCAGCGCGCGATGGTCGCCGTTGTCACACTTTCGCCCAGCGTCGGCACCTTGATATCGACAGACATGTCCTCGTCCCTCTTATCCGCCGGTGGCCGGCCCAACACCCGCCACCTGCGCCCCCCTTCTGCTCGGCCGTGCCGATCTGCCGCCCCGGTGCGGGGCCGTTACCCGTTGATGCCCAGTGCCGCCCGCACAAGGGCCGCCTGTTCCGCCACATGCACGCGCGCAAGCCCCGTCGCCGGGCTGGCCGCAGCCTTGCGCCCGGCATAGACCGGCCGTCCCGCCACATGGCCGATGCCCGCCAGAACCGCCTCGATCCGGCGATCCACGAACTGCCAGCCGCCCATGTTTTCCGGCTCTTCCTGGCACCAGACGATCTGTGCCTTGGGATAACGCGCCAGCGTCTGCGACAGCATCTCGGCAGGGAACGGATAGAACTGCTCCAGCCGCACCAGCGCCACGCGGTCCAGATTGCCCTCGCGCCGTTCGGCCAGCAGGTCGTAATACACCTTGCCCGAACAGATCACGACGCGCTCGACCCCGGCATCGGGCGCGATCTCGTCGATCTCGTCAATCACCGGCAGGAAGCGCGTGCCCGGCCCGAACGCATCCAGCGACGACACCGCCAGCTTGTGCCGCAGCAGGGATTTGGGCGTCATCAGAATCAGCGGCTTGCGCCAGGAATGCGCCATCTGGCGACGCAGCGCGTGGAAATAGTTCGCAGGCGTCGTCAGGTTGCACACCTGCATGTTGTTCTCGGCGCACAATTGCAGATACCGCTCCAGCCGGGCCGAGGAATGCTCCGGTCCCTGCCCCTCATAGCCATGCGGCAGCAGCATCACGAGCCCGGACATACGCAGCCATTTCGTCTCGCCCGAGGCAATGAACTGGTCGATGATCACCTGCGCGCCGTTTGCGAAATCGCCGAACTGCCCTTCCCACAGCACCAGTGTCGTCGGGTCGGCCAGCGAATAGCCATACTCCACGCCCAGAACCCCGAATTCCGACAGCAGCGAGTTATAGACCTCGATCTTCGCCTGTTCGGGCTGGATGTTGTTCAGCGGCACATATTCGTTCTGGTTGATCTGGTCGATCAGCACCGCGTGGCGCTGGCTGAAGGTGCCGCGCTGGCAGTCCTCGCCCGACAGGCGCACGCGGTGCTGGTCCAGCATCAGCGACCCGAAGCCCAGCGCCTCGCCCGTGGCCCAGTCGATCCCGGCGCCGGTCTCGAACATCTCCAGCTTGCCGCGCAACTGGCGCAGGATGCGCGGGTGGCCGTTGAAGCCGTCCGGCACGGTGCCCAGCGCGGTGCCGATGCGCCGCAGCGTCTCGGTCGCGATCCCGGTCTCGGGCTGGGTGGTCTGTTCACACGGCGGCTTCAGGCCGGCCCACGCCCCTTCCAGCCAGTCCGCCTTGTTGGGGCGATAGTCCTGCGCCGCGCGGAAGGCTTCGTCCAGCGTGCCCTGGAACGCATCCCACGACGCGGACGCCGCCGATGCGGTCAGCACGCCGCTGCGCACAAGCTGTTCGGCATAAAGGGTGCGCGCCGTCGGGCGTGCGGCGATGGCCTTGTACATCGTGGGCTGGGTGAAGGACGGTTCGTCCGATTCATTGTGCCCGTGCCGTCGATAGCACACGATGTCCAGCACGATGTCGGTTGCGAATTTCTGCCGGAAATCAGCCGCCAGCCGCGCGCAATAGACCACGGCCTCGGGCTCGTCGCCATTGACGTGCAGGATCGGCGCCTGCACCGATTTCGCGATGTCCGTGCAATACAGCCCCGAATAGGCATGGGCGGAGACCGTGGTGAACCCGATCTGGTTGTTCACCACAATGTGGATCGTCCCGCCCGTGCGATAGCCGATGAGCTGCGACATCGCCATCGTCTCATAGACCAGCCCCTGCCCCGCGAACGCGGCATCGCCGTGCAGCAGCAACGCCATGTGCGCGTGGCGCCCCACCGTGTCGCCGTCATGGTCCTGGGTTGCGCGCACCTTGCCGATCACCACCGGGTCCACGGCTTCCAGATGCGACGGGTTGGGCTGAAGCGACAGATGCACCGGCTTGCCGCCGACATCTATGTCGGTTGACGTGCCGAGGTGATATTTCACATCGCCCGAGCCCTGAACGTCGTCCGGCTTGAACGACGCCCCGGCGAATTCCGAGAAGATCGCGACATAGGGCTTGCGCACCACGTTGACCAGCGTGTTCAGCCGCCCGCGATGGGGCATGCCGATCGCCACCGACTTCACCCCGGCATGGGCGGCCTGATCGATCACCGCATGCAGGGCCGGGATGGTGACATCGCCGCCCTCCAGCCCGAAGCGCTTGGTGCCGACATAACGCTTCTGGCAGAAGCTCTCGAACCCTTCGGCCTCGGTCAACTGGTGCAGGATCGTCTTTTTCTGCTCGGCGCTCAGGCTGTTGCGCCAGTTGTCGCCCTCCACCCGGGCCTGAAGCCAGTCGCGCTGGTGCGGGTCCTGCACATGCATGTATTCGACGCCAATCGGCCCGCAATATACGGCCCGCAACGCCTCCACGATCCGGTTGATCGAGGCGCTGGCGTTGTCGCCCATCAGCGCCGAGACGATCCGCCCCAGATAGATCGGGCGGTCCAGATCATCCGGCCCGAAACCATAGGTCGCGGGGTCGAGGTCGGCGTGCGGGCGCGGGATCTGCAAACCCAGCGGGTCCAGCCGCGCCTCAAGGTGCCCGCGCACGCGATAGGCGCGGATCAGTTGCGTGGCGCGCAGGCTGTCCGCCGCGGCTGCCACCAACCCCTGCCCCCCCGGTGCCGCCTGAAGCGGCGCCACCAGCTCCGCCACCCGGGCCTGCGCGGCAGGAGCAGCCTCGATCATCGAAGGCCGCGGCGCCCATGAGGCCCCGCTTGCATCCTGAAGCACGGCCTCGGCTTCTTCATCCATCGAGGCGAACAGCGCCGAAAAGGACGGATCGACGCTGTTCGGGTCATCCACCCAACGCGCATAGAGATCTGCCAGATAGGCTGTGTTGGCGCTGCTGAGTGCGCCCGAGAGAATATCAATTCCAGGCATACCCGTTTCCCCTGAGCCCGAATGCGCACGTCATTGCGTCGTTCTTGTCCTGCTCGTCCATGTCCGGCCGGAACCGGCCTCTTGCAGGGCCTGTGCCTCTGGCCGGACGTCCCCGCCCCGAGCCTAGCGTGATGGATCGTTGTGCGCCGTCGTCTTTGGCCATGGTCTGCCCTGCTTGCCGTGCATGAGACACCCACCCCGCACGCCGCGGCCGCACAAGGCGAATGTCCTGCCGAACGGTGAAGCAAGAAATGGGCCAAACCCGGGCAACGCCGATTTTTTTTCGCACCCGTGCGGCGCCAGCCTGTCCGCGGCAGACCGTCATCGCGGGTTCACCGCGGACAGCGCATCCCGCCCCGCCGCCCAGTCGGCCCCGCGCATTTCCTCCAGCCGGGACGCCGTGCGCTCGAACGCCACCGCGCCCTCGCCCCGTTCATACAGCCGGTCGGGCATGTCCTGGGCGGACGCATAGAATTTGACCTTCTGCTCATAGAGTGCATCGACCAGCGTGATGAAACGCCGCGCAACATCGAAATTTTCTGGCCCCAGACGCGGCACACCGTCCAGAACCAGCACCCGGAACCGCTGCGCCAGCGCCAGATAATCCCCCGCCCCCAGCGCCCGGTCGCACAGTTCGGCAAAATCGCACCGCGCCACGTCGCCCGCCGCAACAGGCACGACGAACTGCCGGCCCATCACCTCCAGCGTCACCGGCGTCACCGCGGCGCCGCCGCTTTCGCGCGTGAAAACGGCATCGAGTTCCCGCTCTGCGCGGCCATCGGGGGGCACCACCCAGGTCCGCGTGCCTTCCTGCCGTCCGCGCCGGTAATCATGCGGGGAATCCAGCTCCAGCGTATCGAGTTCGCGCTGCAGGATCGCGATGAACGGGCGAAAGGCGTCCGCGCCGGGCCTGTTCTGGAAAAGATCGCCCGGGCGCGTGTTCGATGTCGCGACCACCACCACGCCCTGGGCGAACAGATATTCGAACAGACGCCCCAGAATCATCGCATCGGTGATGTCGTTGACCTGAAATTCGTCAAAGCACAGCAGCCACGCCTCCGCCGCGATGGCGGCGGCCAGCGGCGGGATCGGGTCGCGCAGGGACGGGTCGGCCTTTTTCATGGCATGCAGGCGCCGGTGCGTTTCCTGCATGAAGGCATGGAAATGGACGCGGCGTTTGTGGGGCACGGGCGCCAGACCGAAAAACAGGTCCATCAGCATCGACTTGCCGCGTCCGACCTGCCCCACCAGATACACCCCCCGGGGGCGCGGCGGGGGCGCCTTGGCCAGACGCGCCTTCAGGCCGCCCAGCAACCCGCGCCCGGGCGGCTGCGGCCGGTAAATTCCCACCGCACGCCACAACACATCCAGCCGCTGGGCTGCGCGGCGCTGTTCCGCATCCGCGCGCAGAATTCCGCCCGACACCCCGCGTTCATAGGCCGCAAGTGGCCCGGTGCCGGCGGGCACGCGCAGCAGGGCCGCAGGGTCGGGGACCCCGGGGTCGGGGGCCGCGCCGTGGGGATCAGGCTCCGCCACTGGGTCCATCGCTGGCGACAGGTCGTTCATGAACCACCGCGATAGCGGGCGGCATTTGCCGCTTCAAGGGGGTATATGGCGCAATTGTGCGACATAGCGTTTCCCTCGCGGAAGGGTGAAGGGGGCGCACGGTTCGTTTCGCCACCGCGACATCCAGGGTTTGCCGTGCATTCAGGGACATTCCGGGCGGCAAGCCCCGCGCAACGGGCACTTGCCGCCTGAATATGACGGACTTATCTGAACAGAAGGTTTCACCCACGGAGACGACCTTACGTCATGACAGCCGCCCACCCGGTCGCATTCGACTATGCCGCGCTTGAACGTGCGCCGGTCTCGGATGATCCGTTCGCCCATGTCGTCGTGCCGAATTTCATCGGCCCCGAAGACCTGCGCGCCGTTGTCGGTTCCCTGCCGGAGATGGCGTCGGGCGGGTCGTTTCCGCCGGAATCGCTGGCTCTGTCGCCGCTGGTGCGCGCCATGACCGACGAATTGCAGGGCCCGCGCCTGAAATCCATCATCGCTGCAAAGTTCGGGCTGGATCTGGCCGACGCCCCCACGATGCTGACCATGCGTGGCCGCACCCGCGCCAAGGACGGCCGCATCCACCGCGATTCCAGCGCCAAGCGGGTGACGATCCTGCTCTATCTCAACCCCGAGAACGAATCGTGGGCGCGTCAGGAAGGCTGCCTGCGCCTGTTGCGCGGACCGGATGATGTCGAGGATTACGTGAAGGAAATTCCGCCGGTCAACGCAACGCTGCTGGTGTTTCCGAACGGGCCGAACACATGGCACGGCCACCGGCAATATGTCGGCCAGCGTTATACCATCCAGCTCAATTACATGGAAACCAGCGCCAAAGCCCGGCACGAAATGCGCCGCCACCATCTCTCGGCCTTCATCAAGCGCCTGCCGTTCGCCGCCTAGCGCCATTCCACACAATTCTGGCGGAGTGGAATTGCGCTGATTCATTGTTGATCGGGCACCGTCACCAGTTTGAATGTGCCCCTTCGAACTGGATCTGCTCCAGAACGCCTGCACCGGGCCTTGGTGGCAAAGCACCACGCGGCGCGCAGGCTGGTGCATCCGTGCAGATAACTGTGTACACCGGCCGCATGGGGCACCGGGTCAGCCATAGCCATCACAGCCGCCCTTCATGAAAAATTAGGGACAAGCTGATGAAAGGTGTGACTTCCCACGACTTGGGATTATATCGCGCGTGAATTGAGCGCGCCACACTCTGCGATCAGGACTGACACAACTTCGAGGCCCCTTCTGACTGATGAAATCTTTCCCGACTGCCGAGTCCCTGATTGAAACGCATGGAACAGTTTTTCATCAGAGATGGTGGAACGAAATTACGGCTGGTAACAGTTACCGGGAAGCATGTGTCGAGCAGGGCGGTTCTGTTATCGGGGTTCTGCCTTATATTGAAACGGGCGCGCGCCCCTTCAAGCGGATAGGCATGCCCGCCCTCAGCCACGTTCTGGGCCCGGTCTTCGCGCGGCCAACCCACGATGATGCAAAATCGTGCACAGGCAGCATCGCGATCACCAGGGCGCTGCTTGAACAACTGCCGGACGCCATGCATGTTTTCTTCCGGCTGCACGTCGATATCAGGAACAGCCTGGCGTTTCAGATGGCCTCGTTTGAAACATCGACAGACTACACCATCTGCATCCCCGCCGCTTCGGATGATGTCCTGTGGCGCGGCATGCGCGATAAAACGCGCAACGTGATCAGGCGCGCATCGGATGTGTTGACGGTCCAACCGGGCACCGCATCCGATTTCGTAGATTTTTACGAGCATAATCTGGCGGCCGCCGGCAAAACGAACGCCTACTCAGGGTCCATGTTGCGTGAAGCCGTCGCGGCCGCAATCGCACGGTCCCAGGGTCAGGCCATCATGGCCTGCGACGGGCGGGGGGAACCGCAGGCCGCCATCTTCACACTCTGGGACAAACACCGGGAATATTATCTTTTATCCACGCGCAGGCCGTCATCAATGGCGGGCGCCAACAGCTTTGCCATCTGGCATGCCGTGCAACACGCCGCCCGGAACGGTCGGATCTTCGACATGGACGGCATCCATGTCGTTGAAAACAAATCGCCGAATCTGTTGCTGTTTTCCGGTTTCGGCGGCAGCATCGTTCCGCGTGTCACTGTCAAACGCACGTCATGCATCGGCCGGTCATTGTTCAACGTGCGCGCGGAATTACGGCATATGACCAACGCCATACGGTCCATCAGACTTAAAAGCCGGTGACCCGCGGCACGTGTTGCCGCATCCACCGACATCCGACGCCGCACCGTAAGCGATGTGCGTCCGAGGTGACAAAGCCTCGCCCTCAGGCATGAGCCACAGCCCTACGGCGCCAGATCCGCCGCCAGCACACGGGCGTCCGACCCGTCCGGGTAATAGGCCCGGCGCAGGCCGACGGGCACGAAACCCAGCGCGGCATACAGCGCCGCCGCAGGCGCATTGTGGACCGAAACCTCCAGAAACAGGCGGCGCACGCCCTGTGCCGCACACCGCGCCATCAACGCCCGCAGCAGGCCGCGCGCGACCCCGCGCCGACGAAAATCCGGGTGAACGGCGATGGTCAGGATCTCGGCCTCGTCCGCTGTTGCACGCGCCAGAACAAAGCCCGCCGGGCCGGTCTCCTGTGCCAGAATGGCCACCGTGCCGGGCATGGACATCAGCGATGTGATCGCGCCCGCGCTCCAGTGTTCAACGGGCGGAAAGGCGGCCGCATGCAGGGCCTCCAGCACCGCCACGGCCTCGGGGCCGACAACGCGCCACGGGGGCGAGGGCGCGGTCATATCGGCGGCGGGCGCAGGCCCCCGCGCGGCAGCTTGGCCTCGGCCGGATCGACATAAAGCGGCAACGCCGCGCGCGGCGCCAGATCGCCCGCCGCCCGCCGCAGGGCCGCACGCGCAACCATCATCGCATCGGGCGCCACCTGCGCCGACACAACAGCCCCGAGGTCCGGCCGTTCGGCCGCCAGCGCCGCCGCCGCACTGCCGCCCATCAGAACAGGCACCGCAAAAGCCGGCAGATCGGCGATCATGTGCCCGCCCACGGCACCATCTTCATCCAGAAACACGCGCCCGCGCCGCGCCATGATGGCGCACACCGCGCGCGCGATGCCCCGGTCCGCGGCCTCGCGCGCCAGAGCGGGGGCCAGCGCCTCGCCCACCGTCACACCCACCACCGGCGCGCCGGTGCCCAGCGAAATCCCGTGTGCCAGCGCGCACGACGCCCGCAGACCCGTGAACGATCCCGGCCCAACAACCACCGCCAGAAGGTCCAGCGTCCGGGGCGGCCAGCCCACATCGGCCAGCAGCGCCGCACACAGGGGCGACAGTTCCTCCGCCCCGCCGCGGCCGTGCACCCGGCGTTCGGCCACCAGCGACAGGCCATCGGCCCCGCGCGTTACGCACGCAACAAGGCTTTCGGCCGCATCCCCCGTGCCCGACGCATCAAGAACCAGAAGGCGTGTCGTGCCGGTCATGGGTCAGAGCAGGAGACAGGCTTCATCGAAGCTGAGGCGCGGCGCGCGCGGCGCATCGGGCGCGCCCTCGGCATAGCCAAGGCTGACCAGGAAATTCGCGCGCCAGCCCTGCGCGGCAAGGAACGTGTCCTCGACCATATAGCTGTCGAAACCCGACATCGGCAGGGCGTCCAGCCCCAGTGCGCGCGCCGCCATGATCAGATACGCGCCCTGAAGCGTGCCGTTGCGCAGGGCGGTTTCTTCCGACAGGCCCACATCGGCCGCAAACCACGACCGCACATCGGGCAGGTCGCTCAACCGGTCGAGCTTGTCGAAGAAAATAGGGTCGTGCGCGACAATGACCGTCAGCGGCGCGGTCATCACGCGCTCCACGTTGCCGGCCGACAGGGCCGGGCGCAGGCGTTCGCGCGAATCCTGGCTGTGCAGGAACACAAAACGCCCCGGCTGGCAGTTGCCCGATGTCGGGCCGAGGCTCACCAGATCGTACAACGCCGCCAGCGTCGGCTCGGACACGCGCCTGTCCGACCACCGCTGCGGCGTGCGCGCCGTCCGGAAGAGAAGGTCGAGATCCGCATCACTCAGAGCCATTGCCGTTCGTGCCATCCTGTTCGAAGGGCTTGTTTGTGCGGCAAGTGGTTCAGGCGGGCAAGCCCCGTCTGACGTGCGCTGGTGCGACGTGCGCTGGTGTCAGGCGTCCACCTGCTCCACCGCCACGACCTCGGGCACGTAATGGCGCAGCATGTTCTCCACCCCGTGCTTCAGCGTCGCGCGCGAAGACGGACAGCCCGAGCACGCACCCTGCATCGTCAGACGCACGATGCCATCGCGATAGCCTCGGAACACAATGTCGCCGCCATCGGCCGCAACGGCCGGGCGCACGCGCGTGTCCAGCAGTTCGCGGATCTGGGTCACGATCTCCGCGTCTTCGGGGGCAATCGCGTCCTCGATGATTGCGGCCCCGGCCTCGACCACCGGGCGGCCGGAGACGAAGTGATCGACCAGCACCGACAGCACCTGCGGCTTGAGCGCGCTCCACGTCACCTCGTCCGACTTGGTGACCGACACGAAATCGGCGCCGAAGAAAACGCGCGACACGCCCTCGACCGAAAACAGCGCATCGGCCAGAACCGAACGCCCGGCCGTGGCATCGGCGTCGATGAAGTCGGCCGTGCCGGTGTCGCCCATCACATCACGGCCCGGCAGGAACTTCAGGGTCGCGGGGTTGGGGGTGTCTTCGGTCTCGATGAACATCGGTTCGTTCCTGCAGGGCCGGGCATAGAGCACGGCGTTGGTCCGGTTTCCCTCCAGATGTGGCAGAACGCGCCCCGCCGCAACCCCCCATCGCGCAGCCGCGTCATGCAGGCTTGGGGGGCATGACCAGCAGGGCGCGGAAATCATTGACATTCGTGTGCGTCGGGCCAGTGCGGATCAGGCCGCCCACGGCCTCGAAAAGGCGGAAACTGTCGTGCCCGTCCAGCACGGCCCGCGGGTCCAGCCCCAGCGCGCGGGCCCGGTGCAGCGTGTCCGGGCCGACCAGCGCGCCGGCCGCGTCCTGATTGCCATCAATGCCGTCCGTGTCCGCCGCCAGCGCCCAGATGCGCCCGCCCTCCGCCACGCCATCCAGCGCCAGAGCGAACGCCAGGCAGAATTCGGTGTTGCGGCCACCCGCCCCGCCGGTCGCGCCCCGCAGGGTCACGCTTGTCTCACCCCCCGACAACAGCAGGGCCGGGGCCCGTGCGGGCTGGCCGTGTTCGGCCACGCTGCGCGCCATGCCGGCCAACACGGTCGCCACCTCCCGGCTTTCCCCCTCGATCGCGTCGCCCAGAACAAGCGGCGTAACCCCGTGGCTGCGGGCACAGGCCGCGGCGGCCTGAAGCGCCATCATCGGGCTTGCGATCAGGCGCACATCGGCCGCAGCCACCGTGGGGGGCGGCAGGTCCGGCCCCGCCAGCAGAGCCGCCACGGCGGGCGGCGGCACAATGCCGAACCGTGCCAGAATTGCCCGGGCTTCGGCATGGGTGGCGCGCGCGGCGGGCACCGTCGGGCCCGAGGCGATCACCGCCGGGTCGTCGCCCGGCACGTCGCTGATCAGCAGCGTCACCAGATCCACGCCCTGCGGCACGGCCCGCGCAAGGCCCCCGCCCTTGATGCGCGACAGCAGTGGCCGCACGCGGTTCATCAGCCCGATCGGCACGCCTGCACCCAGCAGGGCGCGGTTCAGGGCCTGCTTGTCGGCCAGCGTGATGCCCGGCACCGGCGCGCTGAGCAACGCCGATCCCCCGCCCGACACCAGCGCCAGCACCAGATCACCGGGCCGCGCCGTCGCCACAAGATCGAGCATGCGCTGCGTTGCGGCAAGGCCCGCCGCATCGGGCACCGGGTGGGCGGCCTCGGTGATGGTGATGCGCTGCGTGGGCACGGCGTGGCCATAGCGCGTGACCACAAGACCGCTGAGCGGCACATCGGGCCACGCGGCCTCCAGCGCCTGCGCCATGGACGCCGCCGCCTTGCCGCCCCCCACCACCAGGCAGCGCCCGCGCGGGGGTGCCGGCAGGTGGCGCGCCAGTGTCCGGGCGGGCAGGGCGGCGTCGATCGCGGCCCGCAGGCAGGCGTTCAGAAGGGCATGTGGGCTGGCGGGGTCATTGTGCATGGTCATACCGATCCAGTCTGGTCCGGATTATTATTGGTTTCATCAAGCGAAAATTAAGAATAAAGAAACGTCCAGAAGCACGTGGCCGCCGGCGCGAGTCGCGTGCCCCCATCACCAGGCAAGATGCGCGATGTTTGCAGCCCTTTCCCGTTCCCTGTCCGCCTCTGCGGTGTGCCTCGGCCTGCTGGCCGGCCATGCGGCCCACGCCGAACGGCTGGCGTTCGTCCTGAATTCGGCCGATGCGTCGATCAGCGAATTCAACATCGACACGCAGGAAGAAGTGCGCCGCGTGCCTGTCCTGCGTGAGCCACACCATACGGCCCCCACGCCGGACGGAAAATATCTGATGGTGGGCGACACGGCCGGGAACATGGCGTTCTTTCTGGATGCCGCGACGGGCGAGCGTGTGAAGCAGATTCCCATCGTCGATCCCTATCAGCTTCAGTTCAGCCCCGATGGCCATTATTTCACCGTCGCCGGTCTGGCCCGCAACCAGATCGACATCTATGACGCGCGCGACAATTTCAAACTGCTGCACCGCGTGCCGGCGTCGGCCATGCCCAGCCACATGAACTATTCCCCCGATTCCTCGGTGGTCTATGTCAGCCTTCAGGACACGGGAAAGCTGACAGCCGTGGAAACCGCCAGCGGCAAGGTGCTGTGGACCACGGATGTCGGCTCCACCCCGGCCGGGGTGCTGTGGCACAATGACCGCCTGCTGGTGGGCGTGATGGGCACCGATTACGTCGCCGTGGTCGATCCGACCGACGGGCACCTGGAACGCAAGGTCGAGATGGCCCCGGGCCCGCACAACCTGTTCATCTCGCCCGACGCCAAGCGCCTGTTCGTCACGTGCCGCATCTCGGGCGTGATCGAACAGCTCGACTGGAACACGCTGGCCATCGTCAAGAGCTTCAAGGTGCCCGGCGGCCCGGACGACATCGTCTTCGCCCCCGACGGCAAGATGTGGGCCACCCTGCGCTGGCGCCAGCACGTCGCGGTGATCAACCCCGAAGACGGCACCTACACCACCATCCGCACCGGCCGTTCGCCACACGGCATCTGGATGAACACGAATGAACCGGGCGTGCATGTTTCGATGCTGGGGGGATCAGCACAGCGGGGGTGAGAAACTTCTCAGTATTCGATTTAGGTATCAGAGTGTCGATTGTTAAAAAATGGGACGAATGCCTAATCAACAAAAAGGATAATTCATGGGAGTTAGGTCATACTATGATGCACCTATCGATCGTTTTATCCTAGAAGACAAAGATCGCATTCTCGGTGTGCTTGCTGCCGAGCACCGTTTCTCACTGGAAGATCAACAGCGGGACGCGTGGCTCTGTCAGTCTGAGATTCTAAAAAACGCTTTGTTCGGCCAGTCCGGACACGTCTTTCTTGAGTTTTATATTCCCCGCATGGGGAAACGTGCAGATGCTCTGTTCGTCACAGGGAACGTCATTTTCGTAATCGAATTTAAAGTCGGCGCAAGCGCGCATACTGCATCTGCGATAAGGCAGGTGGAAGACTATGCTCTCGATCTAAAAAATTTTCATGACGGCAGCCACTCTATTGCAATTGCACCCATCCTGGTGTCGACTTGCGCTCCAGTTGAAGCGTTGACTTTACCCAAGTTCGCAGAAGACCTTGTTGCCGCTCCGGTCACTGTTAACGCAAAATCTCTGGGTGACGTGATTAGAAAAATTATTGCGTGTGGAAATTTTCCTTCCATCGATCTGATGAGATGGATGGAAAGTGGTTATAAACCAACACCCACAATTATCGAAGCTGCACAAACACTTTACCGAACTCACAATGTTTCAGATATTTCGCGGTCAGATGCTGGTGCAAAAAATCTGCAAGAAACTACCGTGAGTGTGTTGGCTGTTATAGATGAAGCAAGACGTTCTAAGAGCCCTTTTGGAAATTGGGGGTATGGGGCTTTGCATTGGGTCTGAAAGGTGATTCACCCTTGGGATGTGGACACCTCAAGCCCGAGCACGCATGGCCGCTTTATCCCGCAAGACGAAG
>Ga0157365_10000506_pt1 | contig 16882 bp, 22 predicted proteins | sample AttsexASBM3_FD_111478 | JGI IMG/M metagenome (GOLD analysis project Ga0157365, IMG submission 111478) | Fungus gardens microbial communities from leaf cutter ant in Ribeirão Preto, State of São Paulo, Brazil - Atta sexdens ASBM3 | ecosystem: Host-associated > Fungi > Mycelium > Unclassified ... | reverse complement strand
GTATGCTAAGACACGAGACATCCACTAGGTGGTCGATTAGCATCAAGAGTATCAGGGTAATAATAAGTCCTTACCTTAATGGTCATGGGAATCTGAGTTGCATCATAGAGGCTTTCTACTCCTCGGAAACTGGCAATCCAGGCAAGAACGAAATGCACCGATATATCGGCCAGACTCGGAAGTTCCGTATCAAAAAGCCACTCGCGATCATCGCTGAGTTGTTCCTCAACCAATGCCTAGGTTATGCGATCATGTCTTAGTCACGACCGACAGCAACGCGGTACATACATAGTAAGAGGCTAGTTTGCTAATGGTCTGGGGCCTTGCAGCTTGAATTGCTGTGATGTCGAGTGGAGCATCAAGGAACTGTGTGTTGTATCTAAAGAGTGATTTGGGGTGACAGGATAGCTGACTCACTGTACTTCTGTCCTTGATGAAATCAGGATTAAATTTGTCCCAGGGTAAAAGGAGTGGCCCAAGACTGAAGATCTTGTCGACGTAATACTTTGAGAAAGCTTTTATCAAACCGGTGTCTGAACTTCTTCCATGTTTACCACGAGGGAGCAGGGTACCATACCCTGCGGAGGAAGGGAAGCGACGCTCCAGAACAGAGATAATCAGACTGGAACAAGGTCAAGAGCATGACCTTGGACTTGGACTGCCAGGGCTTGCCTCGTGTCACAATATATATCACTACCAATTGCAAGAATTGGAATCCGGCGATACGTGATTCCTAATAAGTCGGTGATCTCAGGACGAGGCAGAGCAGGAGACACCTAATTGATGAGTGAGTGCCCGCGGAGATCTACACATGTAGACACCTACATTCACTCGAAAATGACTAATATTCTTTATGAGCAGAGCATTATCTATTTTGTGCGAGTATGGCGAAGCGTTGTAGCTTTTGACGTTCGGATTTTCAACTTGTTTCAAGCATTCAAGCAGGGAGATAGACGCACCGATAGAGAATGACTGAAGGAACTGCGGACATGATGAGGGTCAGGGGGATAACCGCAGCGGGCAACTAATATATCAACGGATCCGGATTCCAAGAAAGCGAGAATTAACATGTGCATGTGAACGGACGCATGAGAATTATTTGACCAAGCTCTCAGATAGCAAGTCTGGACGTAAATTATCGGTAGTCGCACAAAAAACACCATTACTATTGAACTATTGAGCACCGGACTGGGCGTGACTACAGCCACGTGTAGATCATCATCACCGTTTCTATTTGGTCCCAAAAACGTTGTGCATTCGTTACGACAACCTTGCCTTTTTCCCTTTACTGAGTCGACTGTTCATCATGGCTGATCAACGACCCCAGTTGCCCTCTGCCGGTTCGAGTCCAAGACCTGACATATATGGTGACCCGTTCGCCGACCGCCCTCGTCAGACAACTTTTGCTGAGCCTGAGCGCCCATTCCATGGCTCTGCTTCGCCTCAGCCGCGGCCTTTTGAGAGCACGTCCACACTTCCCCAAGGCCTTGGTGGTCAAGACAACTATGATGACGATGATTACATCGAGAGGCAGCCCCTGAACGCAGGTGGTTCGTTCACTGGTGGATTTTATCCCCCACAGTATGTGCCATTTGACGAGCATTTCCCCTCCTCTAGCTGATGTGTCTGCCCTTAGACCTCTCGATCCTAGTGGTTATGGTGATTTCGATCCTGGTAGACCTGGGTCGAGCATGTCGATGTCGACCAACGGTGTTGAGAGTGCCTGGCGACGACGTCAAACTATTAAGCGTGGCGTCACTCGCAAGGTCAAGCTCACTCACGGTAATTTCATTGCTGAGTATCCAGTCCCAACCCCCATTTTCAATGCCGCAGAGGCAAAGTGGAAGAATGTTAACACGACTGAGTTCTCGTAAGTGCCACTTTCTCAAATTCTCGAGTATTACTGATATTCTACGACTCAATAGTCATATGAGGTATACTGCGGCGACAGTTGACCCTGATGAATTCACTGAGGCGAACGGGTGGTCCCTCCGCACTAAATTATATAATCGTGACACTGAGATGCTTATTGCTGTCACATCCTACAACGAGGATAAAACGCTTTATGCCCGGACGCTTCATGGCGTGATGCTTAACATTCGTGATATCTGCAAGACAAAGCAATCGAAATACTGGAGGAGACATGCTGAGGAAGGGACACCTGGCTGGCAAAAGATCACCGTGGCCCTTATCGTTGATGGCCTTGAGGCCATGGATAAGACCGTTCTCGATATTCTCGCCACAGTTGGGGTTTATCAGGATGGTGTCATGAAGAAACAGGTTGATGGAAAAGATACTGTTGCCCACATCTTTGAAGTGAGCATTTTGAAGCCATGATCCAAAACACACACTGATGAATATGAATAGTATACTACGCAGTTGTCAGTTGATCCTGCACCGCAGCTTGTTCTCCCTCAGGAGAATGATTCAAACAATTTGGTACCGGTGCAAATCATTTTCGTCCTCAAAGCGAAAAATCAGAAGAAGATAAACTCTCATCGTTGGCTTTTCAACGCTATTGGCAAGATCTTAAATGTAAGCAGGGCATTGGATATCTTGACTTTTACATGATGATATCTCAATAGCCTGAAATCTGTGTTCTCATTGATGCTGGAACCAAACCTGGGCACAAGTCGATATATTATCTCTGGGAGGCCTTCTACAATGATCCTCACCTTGGAGGATGCTGCGGTGAAATCCATGCCATGATCAAAGGTGGAAAGAAGCTCTTGAATCCTTTAATCGCCGCCCAAAACTTTGAGTATAAGATGTCCAATATCCTTGGTATGTGTTATTTCGAGTGTCTGTCATCAAATTTTGATTTTTTGTAGACAAACCGTTGGAAAGTAGTTTCGGCTATGTCTCCGTGCTTCCTGGTGCCTTTTCGGCATATCGGTTCCGCGCGATTCTTGGTCGACCTCTCGAACAGTATTTTCATGGTGATCACTCTCTGGCTGATCGTCTTGGACCGAAGGGTATCTATGGCATGAACATTTTCACCAAAAACATGTTCTTAGGTATGTGTCTCGAGTATCTTACGCTTGAAATCCTTTGATTCATTTTAAACAGCCGAAGATCGTATCCTGTGTTTCGAACTCGTTGCTAAAGCTGGTGATCGTTGGACCCTCACTTATGTCAAACCCAGCAAGGCGGAGACTGACGTGCCAGAGTCTGCTCCAGAACTTATCGGCCAACGTAGGCGTTGGTTGAACGGCTCATTCGCTGCTTCTATAGTACGTCGTCACATGATCAAGGTCGTCGGACTCAGCTCATCATCCTGCACACTAGTATGCCCTTGTCAATTTTTTCCAGATCTACAGGTCCGGCCATGGTATCATTCGGATGTTTTTCTTCCACCTCCAAGGTCTCGTAAGTGATCGATGAGAACAATGTATGAGTCGCTAATGTGATGGCTAGTATAACATCTTTTCTCTCATCTTCACCTGGTTTTCACTCGCCAACATGTGGCTCACCTTCAGCATAATCATCGATCTTCTTCCATCTTCAAACCAAACCCATCCAGTCTATATATTCGGTACCCAGACAATTGTCGGTAGTCCACTACCTATCTCTTTGCCATCACTGAGTTTGTTCTTCTTAGACGCATTGGGTCAACTTGGCTTTGAAATGGATTTATTTGTCGTTTCTTGCCCTACAATTTATCCTCGCCCTGGGTAATCGACCGAAGGGTGAACGAGTAGCCTACGTCGCTACGCTTTGGTAAATATTCTTACGATAGTCTTGATCCTTATGCGTGGAGGTGACGTCTTTGCCAGGGTTTTCGGCATTCTTGCGGTTTATTTATTGGTCTGTTCGTTCTGGCTCACTATCTTGGCCTTCCAGGTCAGTCTATACAGTTTAGTGACATCAGCATTCATTTTCATTCCATCTTTGTTTTAGGGAATCCCGGAGGTATTAAAGCAATCGAAAGAGAGCGCAATAGTCACCTTCTTCAAGCCTCCAATTGGTGCCCTGGTAGTTGCTATGATTTCGACCTTCGGTATTTACTTCACCGCCTCCTTCCTTTACGTAAGTGTGGTTAATCATTCTGGAAATGTCAAGAAACCTCATGGTTGTCCAGCGAGATCCCTGGCATATGTTTTCAAGTTTCTTGCAATACCTTTGCCTTGCTCCTAGTTTCACCAACGTGCTCAACGTATATGCATTCTGCAATCTACATGATGTTTCTTGGGGTACCAAGGGTAGCGACAAGGCTGAAGCACTCCCATCCATTTCATCTTCCAAAAGCCAGGATGCTGAGGTTGCTGTAGTCGAAGATACGACAAAAATACAAGAAGATGTTGATGCCGCATTCAAGGAGACTGCCATTCGTGCCGTCACCAAGGTTGAAACTACGGAGCAGATCGAGAAACCGACGATGGATGATCAAAACAAGACGTTCCGCACTCGTTTGGTCGCCATGTGGATGCTCACAAATGCTGGTCTCGCAATTGCTATTGAAAATATGAATGGTCTTCCGAGCAGTGACACCAAAGCAGACGAAGCTTCACTGGCAAAGAAGCAGAATTTCTACTTCGCTGTTATCTTGTACTCTACCTTTGCTCTTTCATTTGTGCGCTTCCTTGGGGTAAGTGCGAGCGCTTCATGTGATCAAAAACTGAATACTCATTGGAACCTCTCAGTGCTTGTTCTACTTCTTCAAGCGCAACCTCTTCAGGTGTTGTCGCAGGAACTAGAATTTTTCTTGTGATAATGACAACCTCCTTGGTATTCCTTTCCCTTACATTCGGACATCTGATTTGTCTTCTATCTCGACTCTGAGGGTGCTTTGTTGATGGTATTTCTTTTAGGCATACAATCCTTTCTCTTTTTCATTTCTGACTTCGGTTGTCATTGCCTGATGCAGTGATCGATTGATGACTCTTCCCTACTGAATTTTGAAAAGTTAGTTAATCTATGAGGCCTTCTGATACCCTAGTGATGATTTGAGAGCCTAGTTCAGGGAACGTTTCTTAATGGATATTTGGTTCGCGGATGGAAAATATTCGTTGTACACCCTCGACAATGTCTGTGAATGAACTAGAATAATATAACCCTCCGAGGAATACCTGACGTCCGTCTTTACCTTCGAGGTGAAAGAATTTATGAGATTGAGTACCTGAGGGATAAAACCTCAGGAATACATCCCAGAATATTCGTGTCGTACACTATCACTACCATTGTCATCTCCCCTCTGAGTGCTTTGGTCGATAGAGTGCATGCCAGAGAGAAAGCGATCGAGGTCTACGCTGCCATTGGTAACAAACATGTGCATTCCGACATCTGGATCTGATTCTTGCCAGGATTGGGGTTCATGTTCGTTTCCAGGTTCTATGAGACTCTGACGACACAGAGGACAGGTAAGTTTCTGAAAATCAATCATGTGAGAAGGGATAGATAGGTTAGAACACTAGTAAAAAAGCTTACTCCTGTCTTTATCCACTTGGTTACGCTAGCCAGAGAACGAATCAGTCAATCAGTTTCGCTGAGTTTAATAGAGAAGATGCGCAACTCGCGTCTGCAGAATAGGTGACCGCATTGCCAAGGTTGATTCAATTGAGTTATACCAAGCTCTCCGGAGAAGAAAGCAGGTGACACCATTACGGTCGCAGACTCTTCTTCAGCGAGAATAGCGAGGAAAGATTGCATGCAGACACTACATACAGAGTCTATATTGAGAAGTGAGATGGCAGAAATTACATGAAAGGATAACACGATATTACCTTTATGTCCTAGCTTCTCAAGTTCCTTTTCGGTAATAGAAGGTAGGGTTTCCAGAAGTTTATTGGTCCTCTCTTCATTAAAGGGAGCACTATATAAGTAGGCGTAAGCCGGCTTCGGTTCAAGGACAATGATATACTCACTCTTCAGTTGTGAGAAACTGTTGTAATGATTCTGTGACCACACTCTGAAATATTTCGAGTTCATCCCGGCTCTCGTCCATGGTTTATCAAGAGAACGTATTCATGACGTGACCGCTTGATCGCGTGATTTCAGTATATAGACGTGGGAATTTGATTGAAGTGTTGATACATATTACATAGTAAGTACAACATGACACAGCAGGCGCAGCCAGAACACATTAAACACAGAAAGGAGAGTAATAGTGGTATAGCTTGCAATGGAGCTCGTCTAGAAGGGGTTTTCATCATCTGCTTCCATCTTGGGGTGTTGGCTTGTGCTATTCACAAGGGGGTTGGATGATTCTTCCTTGTCACTTTCATCAGTGCCGGATTTTTGTTTATTCTGGTATGTAAAGAGCTGAGTTGGTTTGGGACCCCTACCGCTATAGTTCAGCAATAAGCTATGGGATGAGCAAGAGGCTAGCGTACTTGGTGAACTGTTTCTTCTTGGCCTCGTTCAGCTTTTGGGTTACCGGTGTCATGAGGTTGTCTGTGGGGGATATGAAGTTCGGGTTGCTGTAAAATGATCAGGTACTCATTCTCTGGTTCAGCTGCAAATAGGCGCACTGTGCTTTTGTAAATTTTTTTGCAAATAAGGCTTTGGCACCCATGCCTGGTGCCTGGTTTACGACGTTACCGAGTGGCGCCTGAGGTATGACAACTTGTGCCGCTTGGGACGGATTGTGCAAAGGCTGTATTGTGCTAGGCGAGGCATCATTGGGGGTGATGCTGGCAGACATTGGGAGCAAGGACCACGGACATTGAGCTACAGTAAACCGAACCTAGTCAGGTGATCCATCAGTTATGTAATGCATTCGACCAGTCTGGGGATTGCATATTAGTGTCCGTTCATGCACCTCTGATTCTTCCCTGCTCCCTTCTAAACATTACGCGTGTACTCGCTTTTTCTGCGGCACCCCAATGCCTTTCTCCAATATCCTCAAGAAAAAGCGCATTGTGGTGCTTGGTCCGCGCTCAGTCGGTCCGTTGTTTCACTCTTCTTCATCAACTCTCAATAGCATGATATTTGGCAGGAAAATCCTCTCTTATCCTTCAATTTCTCAATAATAAATTTTGCGAGAACTATTATCCCACCATAGAAGGTTCCTTTCAACGTTCTATAATATATAATGGTAATGAATATAACTGCGAGATAATCGATACCGCTGGCCATGTAAGCTGCTGTATTGTCCCCTCGCTCCTCCAGTGTCTCGACTTAACTATGACAACTCATAGGATGAATTCTCCCTCGTCAATGCCAACCATACTATAGGAACGCATGGTTACATCATAGTCTACTCAGTGGCGTCTCGCAACTCTCTTGATATGGCCAAAATCCTTCACGAGCGCGTGCTCGATTTCTGCGGGAGGCAACAGGTTCCATGTGTAATTGTCGGCTCCAAGTCGGACCTACAGCAATAGTATGAACTTCCCTAACTGGGTTGGATGTTGTAATAACGGATTGTATCGCCAGTCGTCAAATAGATCCAATGGAGGCGCAGGAATTTGCAAAGCTAAACAATGCTGCTTGGGTGGAAACTAGTGCGAAGGAAAACATCAACGTCGGTGAGCATAAAGGCTTCCTCACAATTTCCAGCGATCCTAATTCTGATTTAGCCCAGGTATTTGAACTTTGCATAGGCGAAATCGAGAAGGGCTCGACACAGAATGCTGCTTACAAGCCCCCACCTCCTGGACCATTCAAGTGTATTATCATGTAACGGTGCCTGACGGTTATCTCTCTCCTCGTCACCCTGTCTCACTGTTCGTCCTGCCTGCGTGCATCTCTGAATCTTGTGCCAAACATCAGTTTCGTCTCTTGAGTAAATATATATTTTGTAATCTTGGACATTTCACGTAATTGCGAAGAACAGTTAATCACGCATAATAAATCATTCCTGCCAATTTGTCCCAATCTTCTGCTTCGTTTACGCAGTGCCATCACCTAAAAATCTGGTCTTTAACTCCCTTCCATCTAACCCAACAGCGCGGATAGTCTGTGGATCCCCAGGCACTAAGTCGATTGCCTGATCAGACCATTTCACATCATCACCGTCAACGTCCAAGACGATGCCCTTGAGAGGCTTCTGGCATTCGAGGGTAATAGTTTCTCCATCTTGACCAACGGTGACCTTGAGGCCGAATTTTGACTTCGGCGGGAACTTGATGAACTTAAAGGGCTCAGGCCTATTCCCGAGACGACCTGATTAACGCGTACTCAAATCATCAAAAGGGTTTACGGCCCTACCAATTTGAATATCGACCCAAAACCTCGTCGTTGTCTCCTAGGAGCCTTGAAGAGAGAATTATGGTTCTCAAAACCTCGCTTCTCTTTGTACGTAAAGGAAGACCAGGAGCTTCGCCTCTGAAAAGTTCAGTGCTTGCATTTGGAGCTAATACAATGTCTTTGGACCAACTCTCTATCCAATCAGAGTGAAGATCAAATGCAGTGAGCTCAAGCTTGGCCCGTTTCTCCTCGAGAGTGCTATTCGTTCCCCAAATCTCCAACACGGTTTCAATTTTGAAATAAGCAGCAGTCTCGTCGGAATCAAAGGTTTGTTTCTCCTTCCGAGTCATTCCAACAGTATAGGGCTTCAGTTCACGAGCAATGCAGAAATAAGCGGGTTTAGGTCGAAGGAAGTAATCAACTATTGCCCATGACGTTACGGGCCAGCAATCATTGATCTTACAAAAAGTAGGAGAATAAATATTCGAAGATACCTCGAGTAAAATCAACCTTACCTGCCAAACAAGAGCACCTGCTGTAGTTTGTCGGCCAGGCCCACGCCAGTTGCGTCTCCATAAACGGTAGGCAGATGCCAAAGTTTCCGCTTGCATCACCTGAGTGTAGTAGACATAACTTCAAGACTTACAATAAGCTCGGCTATTGACACATGCATAACTGTTACCTCTCCAGATCAAAGGCGTGCTTGAAGTTTTCCATAAGATAAAGCTGATTAGATACGTTTCTCAGCTAATATTCTGGAACAACTGGCTTTCTTACCTCCAGCCTACGCTCGAATCCATCAGCTTTGTTGTGGTTGTTGCAAATCCTGATCACTTTGAATACGGGTCCCAAAGTTCCTAAATAAGAGTGCACACCGGGATTGGGGATAACGTTCAGACAGGTCTCCTCCGAGCCAGTAATCTACTGTTCGAATATTCGGATAGCCTTCCCTGTGAGAAGGATTAAAATGAGGAGTTCCATACTATCCTTCAGACCTACATTCCAAATTCGGATACGAAGCGTCCAGCAAGAATATCCCAATTATGCCATGGTTCCTGTGAACCATGCCATACATTCCCTACCATAATTTTAGCGTGTAGCATGAAAAATAGGTGATAAGACATGCATTGATGAATGTCTCCAAATGTTTTATCTGTTGTCGGTTTGCCGTGTCCGCTGTATGGAGAACCACGGTGGTAGAAGATATCGGAATGGGTACCAACAATCTCCGGAAGTACATTTTCGTATATATACCGGGCAGGGAAGTTGGTCTTGCGGAAATCGCTTGTTTCATCGTTGTAATCCAGGTCAAGGTTAAGGGATTCTGCGATCTGATAATCTGAGAAGATAGATGTGATGAGTAGAATTAGACAAGGGGAAAAATAAATACCCTCATTATTTCCAGCTGCGTAGGTTTTGAGTTACACACACAATTCTGCTACTGAAAAATGCAACGAACCGAATATAACAATGGAAGGATGTCGTCGCAACCGTTTAACATTTTGGACAGCTTCTTCCTTTACTGACTGGACAAAGGTATCGTAGGCTGGATATTGCCCACAACCAAACATGAAATCCTGCCAGACAAGGACTAGCAGAAAATGTCAACCTGTGATTGACAGGAATACAAAGGTCTTTTATGCTTACTACCGAGCTCTGCAATAGCAATCAGTTCCGATTTCCTGGGAGGGAAGAATAAATTAACCATCACAGGCGTCATAGAATGCGTCATGTTCATAGATGCCCCCGCCCCACACGCGAATCATGTTTTGATTGCCCTCCACCAGAAGTTTGAGCCAATTTTTGTAGCGCTCTGGAGTGACACTATTCACTGTGAGCCGGAACTGCAATGGGGTTAGTATATTTCTACATACGTAGTCAGGAAGGAATCGGCAGGGATCCAATTGGAACCTTGTTCAAGAACATAAACCAATGGTAGTGGAGGGAAGACTAAAACATGAGCCTACCACCGCAGAAAATTCTGATGTTATTGATTTCAAACAGGAATGTAAGCCCGTCTTGATCGATAAGTTTTTCTTGCACGACGCGAGCGCGGCGGAAAGCGAGTCGCTCCGTTCTTACATCCAGGAGTTTTCCATGCTGAATATCATTCACACCTTCCGTATCTATAGGATAGAATCTACCCACCTCGTCTCTTAACTCAACAGTTGCTATGTAAAGAGGTTGATCGCCATATCCAACAGGGTACCACATCTTCAGGTCTCCGGGGTCGAACTGGAGTGAAACCTTGGCCTGGCCAGACCTCGCGGCAATATAATAAGTTGCAGCCCTGAAAGTTCCAGTGGTTTCTTCCAGAATGAAGGTTGCGAAACAACGTTTCTTGTCGGAAAAGGTGAGACCGACTGTGAGGTTCACCCCGAATGACTCGGATACTTCGCTCCGAATGTCGACATCAACAATTTTGTTGTCATAAACTTGAAGTTCAATGGGTTTCCAAGGGCCAATCGTCATTAGAGTCGGGCCTGTGAGCAGTAGTGAAGATATGGACTAGAAAATCAATCGTATCACTCACCCCAGTCCCAACCATAACTGTTGCTCAAAGAATTAAGTGATTTCTTGGTCCTGGGGAATTAGACTTACTTATATTGGGCTTTACGAACGTGCAGACGACTCGAGTCACCGTTCCAGAGGCCAAATTTCCCATGTTGTTTTTCGATTTGACGGCCCTTTAAATTGTAAGCCATCCACTGATAGTTGAATTTCATTTTCAGAGAAAAGCAACATACTTTCAAGAAAGCACTTTCAAAATATAAAATGAGCTCGTTACTTCCAACTTTGAGGATTTCTTTTACTGCAACACGATACTCTATGAATTGGTTCGAGGATCTTTTTTTTCAAATTATTATGGCACGATCTACCCTAGGAAGGAAGGAACAAACTTGAGAATTTCTTTCCCGTTCTGAAATTGGATGAGGGCAAGAAGAGGGGGGAATACGAAGGGGAATACGAACCAGAACTACAGAAGCGAAAGTATCAAGTCCCTCGAATACGAGATCGGCCTGCGATACTGATAAATCACTGTGTGTCACAGGGAAACTGGTCTTGAACTCCCAATTGGCTTCCCCAACCCCTGCAGACGATTCAGTACCTTCAATTTTGTTGAAGTTCGCTGACTGACATTGTACATCCCACTCATGCAACCCAATAAACTGTATAGTCAGACCAATTGGTGAGTGAGCAGGCACTGACTCGGCATCAACCCACTGGATCAGGAATTTTTCCAATTTTCAGAAGTTCAACGTGTACAGTAGTTGGAAAGCTTGAGACTTTGATATTCTGGAGAGTTGGATCAGTACCATCACTTTGGCTAAGCACCCAGTCTGTCAAGCTTCTTTTTTGGAACGATTCCATCTCGGTCCACAATAGTAGGCCTGAACAGGAGGCTTTAGAAAGTGCAACTGGAGAATGTTATCGATAGGTTGATAGGATCTGATAAATCAGCCTAAAGCCTAATAAGGTCATTTTTCCACTTCATTCCTGGAGTAGCCTGAGAGCGAGGTTTCCCCGGAACACATGATCATGACTGATACACAGGGATTATCGAATCACCAGCACAAGGAATAGAGCCATCTCCACAGAGTGAACAGAACTTTAAGTTCCTGATAAGCATTCTTTGTCAGTGGACAAAAAAATTCAGCAGGTTTAGATGCTGGACACATGATTATTGGAAATGAAATAGATCTATCTTTATCTTATATGTCCGTGAGTCAGTAATAAGGTGGCTAAGTAGAGAAGAGTATTCTCAATGTATGAGAGCGCTCACTAGCAACCATGTCGAACACGCGTTTGAAATGCACATCTTGTTCAAGTATGGTATCTCCATTTTCGATTCTCTCTATGATCCTCATCCATTTTTGAGTTCAATCGCTTAAGCTTGCTCCTCAGCCCGAGAGAAACCAGGACACAACCCACTGCAGCAGCAATGCAGATAGCATATGACTTGTTGTATGTTGGTCCCCACTCCGTAACCCAAATATAGGAACCGACAATGTTACCGGTTTGAGAGATGGTATTGATGAGAGCGAGGGCGGCAGCACGTTTGACTGGGGGGTTTGAAACGGTTGACGATGCCCATGCGAGATAACAGATGAATCCCGCAAACATCTGGGCCATCAAGAACCTACGATAGGCATGAGTCCAACTTCATGAAAGGGGCAGAGGAAGATATCCTACATGGAGAAGTAACGGACTACAAGATTCATAGTTGACATAGAAAGTAAGAAACCGAATATCCCGATTACTAGAGAAGAAACGATATGCATACATCGCTCTTCCGTTTTGTCTGAGTGGCCGGAGAGCCATAAAGCATAAACAGTGGCAGTCATCCATGGCGGGATGCAAAGTAAAAGAGAAATGATTGGATCATATCCCATGGTTGCGGTGAGGCTTGGAAAATAAAGATGAAAGGATAAACTCAGAGCGTAGAGAGATAACCCAGCGGCCAGATAATAGACGTTCCAGTCCATGATTGTTAGTCTGAAGCCCGTCATGACACCACTACGTAAGAATGAACCCTGTCCAGATTCAGTGTTACGTCTGGCTAATGAAACGCCTCCGTTGTCTTCAAGCATCCTCCATTTTGCTAGTGCGTGTTCGGCAGGGGTAAGCCAGGTAATGTCTTTGGTTTCTGGATAGTCTGGGAGGATGAAAAAAGCCATAATGGAAACCAGAATTGTTGCTCCACCCTCCATGAAGAAGAGCCATCGCCATGCTGCAAATCCGAGAACGTCCTCCATCATACTGAGAATTCCTGATGCAATAAGTGAACCAAAAGCATTGCTGATAATACTTCCACAAGTCAAGTAGGCTGTTCTGCGTGACAATTCGTTTCGTTTGTACCACCTTGCAATGAGATAAAGGGCACCAGGGAAAAAGGCAGCTTCTACAAAGCCTAGAACAAAACGTGCGACAAGGACACCATGATAGCTGAACATATTTCTGGGATAAGGCAGCATCTCCATGGAAGGTGCTGTCACATGCCTTGTTGTAAAACCTTCAAAAAAGTTTAGCTGGGAGAACAAGGGAAGTTCTAGAGACTGAGCGAACCTGTACAGAACGAGACACCTCCCCAAACCATCACACAAAACGGCAAGTATATGGATGGTCTGCCGATCTGACTGAGGAACATATTGCTGATATCATGCTCATTAGCGTAGCCAAAATGCGTGCTAGATTAAGCTCACGAGGGTGTCTGCATGAGTAGATATCCAACATAGAGTATTGAGAGGATGGACGCGAATTGTGAATCCTCTAGCCCCAAATCCTCTTCGAACCCGTGGAGACGAGCAGCGCTAGAGAGGCATAAAGAGGTATAATAAGTGGGGAGAGTTGAGATATCAAGGGGGCATGGTGTACGCGGCGTTGTTCCGGTCGATGTCTTGAGGATAATTGTCATTCAATCGACCATCAATGCGAGAGCGGGAGTCATGTACTTACAATTCAAAATATAAATCAAGACAAGAATGCCCATTCGTATGTCCAGTTTACTGATGAGACTTTTCTCCAGCTTTTCGCGAGCTTCAGATCCTCCGAACTGCGGATCTTCATAAGATGTGTAAGGCCAAGTTGAACAAAAACTTGTAATTTACCATAATCTGGGAGGGGCACAACAAGAAGACGGTCTTCCTCGCTGAGTCTCATCCTCGGCGAGTAGGAGGGCAATTGCAAAGTGTGACAGTCATCAATAGAATTGATCATAAATGACTACCACACTCGCCTTGACAGACATTCCTCCAGATTACCACAGGATCATCTCTTCTACTCTAAAAATTCCAGATGTTCAAAGTATCCCAATCCCGGTTGGAATTCTTGCCTGCCAACGTGGGTTTTGAGGCTCCTCTGATTAGGATCTCATCGTCTTTGTAGGGGACCCTCTTCGAAAAGCCATTGATACAAGTATTGTGAGCGCCGAGATCTACCAGCCACCAACTTCCGATATTGGAAAGAAAGGCAAAAAAGCCGTCGTCGCTCCCACTCTACCCAGTTGTCCGATTATTCTTGTGACTCTCCATGACACCGTCATTTTCCCCGAGGGCGGAGGTCAGCCGACAGATACAGGTCTGATTACTACTACGGATGGAAAACAATGGGAAGTCCTACAATGTAAGAGACACGGAGGTTGTGCTGTTCATTATGTTCCTGTCGAAGGTACCACAGTTGAATCTGCTCTTACATCCTTCGAACTTGGTGCCCCTGTGGTTGCTGAACTTGGTGCAAAAGACTTTGAAAGACGGTATGACCATGTACGTGAGGAGTCACATATCTCTCCCATAAAGTCTACTCAATGCGAGTGTAGATGTCAATGCACACTTCCCAACATTTGCTTTCGGCCCTCCTCGAAACTCGACTCAGTCTCCCTACCCTCTCCTGGTCTTTGACATCTTATCCGCAACCGTGTTACGTAGAGCTTTCTAGAGGCATGTCTCAGGAAGAAATAGCTTCTGTTCAGCTTGAGGCGAATAGATTAGTTTTTGAGGGCCGTCGGGTTTACGTGGAGGTACAAGAACTCGACCGACATGAGTCTCAGTCCGCACCAAAGCTTGAGAATGGTCGGCCTGTCGGCAAAGCGTTACCTGAGGACTATACTGGCGGAGTGAAAAGGATTGTCGTCATTGACGGCGTCGATCGCAACCCGTAAGTGACACTTCAAGATTTTTACGAGGGAATACCGATTAATTTTCTCTTTAGTTGCTGCGGTACGCACCTTCCTTCAATCCATAATTTACAATTGTTCCTCCTTCCCCATACCGAATCCCTGGCCCGCAAGGATGCCAACTCAGGTTCGATGACCACTGTTCGGCTTTACTTTCTCTGCGGCCCTCGTTTAATTCATCACCTCACAAGTGTGCATACCCTCCTCACATCCACGGCATCGATTCTCAGCTCTGGAGTTCCCGTAGTACCAGAACGAGTGCAACAAATCGTTGATGAACGCAGAAGGGCAGACAAGCGGGTCAATGATGTCGAGTCTGAATTAGCCGGCTGTATTGGTCAAGGCCTCGTAAATGAAATGATCAAGGATACCCGAGATGGAGTAGGATCATGGAAGAAACATCTCCACAGAACGGACGACTCTTCTAACCCCCTCGGTTTTCTCTCTTCTATTGCTTTTGCTATCTCTGACGACGTCAAAGCGAGGGGAATAGTTTCTTCCTATCTGATCGCACTATCCTCATCGCCTTCAGCACAGACACCCAACTCGTTAAATACCATTCTTGTGACAGGGTCTGATGAGCAGAAGGTAAAGGAGCTTGGCAATATGCTCAAGACCAAGCTGGGCATCAGAGGTGGAGGTAAAGGTTCTAGATGGAGTGGGAAATTGACTGGTGTGTGGAAAGACACAATTGAAACTGTTGAAGTTGATAGGTACTTGGAGGGATTTGATAGTTAAGTGAGTAGTAAAATACAAGATCAGAAACGAATACAAGGCGTGAAAGACAAGAGGTCTTCTGGAGTACAGATTGAGAATGGCCAAGTCACTTTAAGAATGACGCATCGGTGGTGTAATGAATAGTCGTTTCGGCGGTATCAATATTCTTGGCTGAGATTCGGAAAATAGGTTGCATAAACAAGACTGAGGTTTAATTGACGAGATAAGGACAAGGAGAAACATACCGGATCTTTGAATTTCGTCCTCGCTGAATATGCATTTGATTCACCGTCCGCTAAACCCAGTTCAACTTCCAATTCCTCCTGTTCAGAGTCAGAAATCAACTCGGGATGATTGTCTCCTAATTCACCAAGGACATCGTCTATGCAATTGAGGTCATATTCAGCTTCATTTGCTAGATCAAAATCTGGCTCGTATTGAAGCGCTTCATCTTCAAACGTTTCGTCCACAGCCAACTCATTATCAGAATACCGGTCTTGAGCCTCGTACTCCATTTCATCTGAAGGTTCGTAGGATTCGTATTCTTCTGCTGTAGTGAACTCGGGAGGATCCCAAGAGTCGTCTTGATATGCCGGATCAAATTCAGGCTCAGGTTCCATGACTTGATGAAACCCAAAGCGAAAAGGATCGATATCCGGATCTTCCCCTAAACATGAATCAAAAAACGAATCCTCGACATCTTCTCCTTCTATCACAGGATCAAATTCCGAATCTTCACATTCTTCTTCCATATATTCCAAATCCGAATTCCTTCCTTCAACACTAAGGTCATCATATTCCGGATCATGATTGTCCATCCATATTTCCTCTTCTCCCTCATAGCCTTCCGATTCAGGATCAATCATCTCGTCCCAGCCAGGTACAAAAACATTGTCTACAGGAAAATTAACGAATTCAGAGGCGTTGGCGTCAACCTCGATATCTTCTTCCCCTTCAGAAGAAGGAAGATATTCGCCACCGTCGGATGAAGCATCGTCTTGATCTGTATGAATTTGGATAAATTGAAAGCGGCATGTTGGACAATTCAAGTGCTAGAAAGAACAAGTAAGCTTGACGAAACTCGGTATACGTATGTACGACATACATGTGTCTTGATCCATTCAATCAAGCTGGAAAAAAAAAGCAATCAGCGAATTGAGTCATTGTAAAGATAGAATGAGGAGTTTCTCACTCTCTGCGACAAAAAAAATGTCCACATCCTTCAATTTTTGTAATACCGTTCTCTTCATCATCTCCCTTGTCTTGTAGAATTTCCAGAAACGGAAGAAGACAGATAGGGCAATTATCCTCCAGAGGAACCTGCTCTTTCGAAAGAACAGGTAGATCTTGGATAAATGTTCT
>Ga0157365_10000505_pt1 | contig 16883 bp, 19 predicted proteins | sample AttsexASBM3_FD_111478 | JGI IMG/M metagenome (GOLD analysis project Ga0157365, IMG submission 111478) | Fungus gardens microbial communities from leaf cutter ant in Ribeirão Preto, State of São Paulo, Brazil - Atta sexdens ASBM3 | ecosystem: Host-associated > Fungi > Mycelium > Unclassified ... | reverse complement strand
TGTATCGCTCGACGGACTGCCGCTGTCGTCGTGGCGCTCCCGTGGTGAACCTGGCCCATAGTGCTTCCTTCCATTCCGATGAAAAGATTGCACCATCAAAACCCGGGACCAAACATCTAATATGGACCGCGTCGAAGAAATCACGCCACATGAATATCCTGCGGTGTTCATCGCTGCGCTCGACGATCCCCTCAGCGTCTGGGACAGTGCGTTCCGCACACATATCTCTAGTCGCTGCAGACATTTGTTATTTGCGATGTACGTTAGCGCCGAGCACGGCGCGGAGATTGAGGATCTGAAGGAAATCTTCACTCCATTGCATCAATCGCTTTGCCGTCTTTTCTCGCTTTTATCTGGTCCTAAAGATTTTGAGGAGAGTGTACGAACGCTTGAGGGTAGCTTCATTACGATCTCGAATGGCAGAGTATCGCTGATCAATCCGTCAGTCCGCGATTACCTTGCGTACTACCTGGCTGATAAGGAGCTGCTACGTGCCATGGCTCAGGGGGTGACTACGCTCCGTACTGCTAGAGCGCTCTATGATCATTTTAAGAAGATGTCTGACGTTAACCGCGACGACAAAAGAGATTTCCTGATCTCTTTTGTTCCCCTCGCTGCAAACGCAGTGCATGAAGACCCTTGGAAACGGATGCGTGGTAAATCACAACGGCTGCGATGGATTGGGATATCCTGTTCGGGGCGGGTCGAACTTTTGCTGGGATGGTGGAGGATCACCAAGCGTCAGGAGTTTCTCGACGCAGCACTGGGCGTAGCATCCAATAAGGATATCTGGTTCACTGCTTGGGCTGATGGCCGTTTGATGCCACGGCTAATCGCTAGCTTGCGCGGTAGTCCCAAAGTCGAGCGCGAAAAGACCTCGGCTCTAGTGGAAGCCCTAGAGAAACGGCTGGTTAAAATGTTAAATTTTGAGCTTGATCTTGACGATATCCATCGCATTCGTACCGAAATAATTCCGCGCAAAGGGCATTTGACTCAACATGTTGTCTGGAGTGCCGATTACGCGATGCACCGTGTGATCACCGAGCTACCTAATAATCTTGAGTACGTTGATTCCGAGTCCACATTGGATGACTACACGAATCTAGTCGAAGAACTGGGCCCCGCTGTTGGCGCGACCCTCACCGAAATCGAGTGTGCCAAGCGTGCCATATCTGATCGCGCCGAGCGCCTACGTGCAGAAATACCCAATGAAGACGAATTATTGGTAACGGGTAACGACACTGAGAAAAACGATACATTCACCGATAACGAACTACATAATCTTTTTGCGCCTTTGCTCGCGCCCGAAAAATAATTACGTTCACTAGACACAGGCCTCATAGCCAGAACATGACGGTGGCGGCGAGGCAGATCGCAGAGAAGAATCCATTTGGGGATCTATTGTAGCGTGTGGCAACGCGTTGCAGTTGATGTAACGTCACCCCTCAACTTCGTCCAGAAATGGCTCGGTCAGGCCCAGCTTTCTACCACGGCGATTTACGCCAATGCCTCAGGCTCAGGAGAGCAGGATATCACTCGTCGAATGTGAGGATAACCGGCTTTGATCCACGGCCAACCAGTGGGGAAAGGTCCGTTTTGCTGAATTACCGTGCGATTAGAGAAAAAATTTCTCTTCGAAAGAGGAAGGTGGTGAATCTAGCCTCGTGCTTTTCCTCTTGCCGGCAATGGAAGTTATTGCTTATGACCACATGCAAACATGCGGTCATGTAAGGATATACACATGCCAACAATTGCGATCATCAGTCAGAAAGGCGGCGCTGGCAAAACCACCCTTGCCTTGCATCTGGCCAGCGCCGCCGAAGATTCCGGGCATACCGCACTGGTGATCGACCTTGATCCGCAGGCGACGGCGAGCCAATGGGCGGCATGGCGTCAGGATGCCCCCCCGGTCGTGATCGATAGTGCCCCCCCTCGCCTCGCCGCCAAGATCGAGCAGGCGACGGGTCAGGGCGCGGCGTTCATTGTGATTGATACCCCCCCCCATGCCGACAGTGCGGCCAGCACTGCCGTCGAGGCGGCCGACCTAGTGCTGATTCCGTGTCGGCCGAGCGCGTTCGACTTGGCCGCGATCAAGACGACTGCCAGCCTTGTGAAGATGCGCGACAAGCCCGCGTTCGTGATCTTCACGGCAGGAAGCCCGACTGCGCCGCGCATGTATGAGGAGGCCGCGCAACTTGTGCAGGATTATGGGCTAGAGGCTTGTCCGCACCATATGGCCGATCGCGCCGCCTTCCGTCACGCAGCGGCCGAGGGAAAGACCGCGATGGAGATCGAGCCCAACGGCAAGGCGGCCGATGAGGTGAGACAGATTTACAAGTGGGCATGCAATCATGTAAACATGCAATCATCAAAGAAGCGGAGAGCTAGCGTATGAGCAGCCGGAAAGGATCATTGCTTGCATTGCGGGATCGCGATTCCGCGCCGTTGCTGGCGAAGAGCAAGGCGGCCACGCCGATCTCGCCCAACAGTGGCACGGCGAGGGGTAGTAGCCCGGTTGCGCCGAGCCGCCAGGGCAAGAAGGCGATGACGGGCTATTTCAGCCCAGAAATGTCGTTCGCCATGCACATGACCGCCCGCAAACATGGCATGAGTTTACAGGACGCGATGGCCGAGGCGTTCAACGACTGGCTCCGCAAGATGGGAGAAAGTCCTGTAGGCAAGTGAGCATGTTCACATGCAATCATTTGTGAGGGACATAGAAACAGTTAGTCGGATGGTTTCATTGCGGCGAGCGGCGTGAAGTGGTCCCGGACGTGGAACACAGCTTGTCCTATGAGCGACTAGACATATTGAGCGAAACGATTCAATCGTGCGCTAGCAGCCTTGGGACACCCTTGGACAGACTGTCCGTCCCCACTCCTAGCCAACAAGAAACGTACATGTTTGCATGTGAACATGTTTACGTGCTCTCATAGATTGGGGCTAACGGAGCGGCTTGCGTTCGTGCCGCTTCTTGCAGAAGCCGAGGAACGCGCCGGCGGGGCTTTTCAGCTCAGGCTTACCCATGTCAAGCCACCACGACACCCATTCATCATAGAGCGCGTAAACGTCATATCCCGGTGCGGCCGTCTTGGCGTCGTGCATAGTTTCAGGATCGATATAGGGCGCATCGTCGGTGATGGCGACCTGCTCGGGCTTGCTCTTGAGGCCCGAGCGGTTGCGGAACAGGATAACGTCATCGGCAATCGTGACGGCATAGTCGGGGAAATGACCGTGATCGGCGTCATGCACGCAGACCTTCTTGACCAAGGCCCGGAATACCCGGAGCGGGCTGTTAGAGCCGCATTTCTTTTGCAGCAACTCCAAGCCGATCTTCCATTCGTCTTTCACGCCGCAATGCTTGCGCGCCAGCTCATACATGCGCCGCTCGAACGGTTTGCGGAGGCGAAAATAATCGCGATGAAGCGTCAGGACATTCTTACTGATGACGGAGCGATACACCCAATCCGACAGGGTGATTTCGAGATCGAGCATCCGGCCATCGAACGTTTTGCGCGTGATCCTAGCTTCTTCGATCAAGCCGAAAATCCGCGTTTCTTCGACGCCGCCGGTTTGAATATTGGTCCGCACCGTGGTTCCGCGTAGGCGCGTAAGCGCGTCGGCCATCAAGCGATAGCCTTCACCGCTGGTCTGCCGATTGGTAGCAACGAGCATGTCATAGGCCTGCAGGCGCACCGTACGGCTAGGCTGCTCGCCCAAGTTCATCTTCGCGACGAGCTGCGAGATGCAGTAGATCAGGATATCTTTGTCATGGATCGTCGCCAAGCCTCTGCCCGAGGGGATGATCTCGATGATGTTTCCATTATGCTCATATCGCCGCATCCGATTGTCAGGTTTGGTCGATAGAGAAAAAACCGGATGCTCCATCGAGGCCATATCGTCCTTGGGGATGGCATCAAGCACGTCACAGATGAACAGATCCTGGTTCGGGTGACGTACCGGAAGCAGGGGGGGACGATCATCCCCTGCCAGGGTTTCGAAGGGCGTCACGTCGAAGAGGGAAGGGGATGATTCTATCGTCATTTCAGTGACAGGAGGTTACTATCGTCATTTCACATACACAAGCAGATTATCGTCATTTCAGATTCATCACTGCTTTATCGTCATTTCGATTACACTTGATGATGCTTCGTCAGAGTGGATTCACCTTTTCGTCACTTTGGATTCGTCTTTTCGTCAGAGTGGATTCACTGTGCGGTGAAATACCCCAAGAAAATCGCTAATTTTCAATTAGTTATTGGTGCACCAAATTTACGTAACACAACTTTTAACTCAAATATTAACACCACAGCTTAGGCTGTGGATAACTCCTGCCTGCACGCATTACACCCGTCATCGTTTTACCGATTAAAGGATCGAATCCTCGCTTCTTGGGGCTTCGGCCTCACCGGCTGGCCACTTTTGGCTGCCTACGAGGTGCTCGCTCGGCACCAGTAACATCTGTAAAACCGAGCGAAACCGTAATTTGCTCAAGACGCTACAAGTTCGGATGGCCGATCACACTTCACCCAAGAAAACAGCATGAAGAAGTTCACAATCCGGTAGGATCGGTGTATAGGTGTATAGGTGCTGATCTGGAGGTGAATCGTGTCTACCACTCGCTGGAATATCGCAGTTTCATCTGAAGTGGATCAGTCCGTTCGTATGTTTCTCGCCGCCAATAAGGGAGGACGCAAAGGCGATTTGTCCCGTTTCATCGAAGACGCCGTGCGATCCTACCTACTGGAACAGGCTGTAGACCAAGCCAAGGCAGCGACTCAGGATATGAGCGAGGCTGAACTGGCCGACTTGGTGAATGAAGCTGTGCAATGGGCACGCGGGCACTGATGCGGGTTGTTCTGGATACCAATATCCTTGTTTCCGCTCTGATATACCCTCGTGGCGCCCCCGATGCGATCTATCGTGCCTGGCGGGCACATCGGTTCGATCTGGTCACGTCCACAACCCAGCTTGAAGAACTCAGGCGCGTCAGTCGCTATCCCAAACTCCGACCAATTCTACCGCCCCACCGGGTCGGAACGATGATCAACAACATGCGCAAAGTTGCTGTGGCCGAGCAACTGCCTGCCTTGCCAGATGACGTAACCATCAACGATCCCGACGATGCCTTTCTCCTCACAATGGTGCTGGCATTCGATGCCGACTACCTCGTGACAGGCGATCATCGTGCCGGTCTACTGGAAAAAGGTCGTTTCCAGAGAGCGCGCATCGTTACGCCCGCAGATTTTTGCTCCATCGCCCTTGGTTAAGGGTTTTCAAGCCGATGGAGCGAGTGAGTTCGGCGTGATGGGTGGCATAGTTGGGTATGATTATCGGATAGCCTACTGGCAGACTCTATTTGACCCGGTAGTCGGCTAACGTCCGGCCCGGGGTGGACAGGGCATTGCATGTGGCCTGAACCCGATCGACATTTTCCCTTCCTTTCAGGTCTCTTCCCTGTCGGCATCGAAAGCCCGCAATCCGGCGCGTCGCCATCTTGTCCTGAGATCGGCAGGGGAGGTTGTGCCACTGCCCTGAAGCTGTGAGGCGAGGTCGAGGAAGGCGCCCAGCAGGGTGGCGCGGTCATCCTGTGTGAGATCGACCAGACCGGCCTTCTGCACCAGCCCGCCCAGTTCGATCATGTGGCGTGTCCGCTCGCGTCGTGTTCTGGCCCAGTCCCGCATGTCCTCTCGCGCCTTTCTCAGCCTGTGACGGGCCATGAGGGCATTCTGGCGTGCCAGTCGCTTCTCAAGCGTCTGGAGCCCCGTCAGCAGGCTGCTGTGAGGCTCTGCTGGCCTTGCGCCTTGGCCTGGCCTGAAAGAAGGCCTGACCGCGCTCGCTCCACCTCGCGATTGCTTCGGGTTTGTCCTCTGCCTGTTCCAGAGCCGAAAGCAGAACTCCGGCCAGGGCTTCGACGGGAAGTGCATCTGCTCCCAATGCCTCGACCAGTTCGCCCAGCTGCATGGTTCTCTGTGCCTTGAGGGCCTTGGCGCGTTTCTGCAGCGCATCAAGCTCTGCATCGATATCGCGTGGCTTACGCATCTGGGTCTCTGCCTCTCGCTATGTGGGTTGTCAGGTTCTGATGGGAGCACTGTCGTGAGTAACCCCATTCCAATGCACTTCAACCGTAAAGTTTATCTTGAGTGGTGCACCGTATCACAGGGAGAAGAACCGCGTCACTCTCGGTGGAACAGGAGCGGGTGTGTTTTCGTCTCAATCTGGAAGTGCGCGCTTATGTGTCATGGGATGACATAGCGCGTTGCGGGTGATAGCGTACGCCAATGGCGATCTACCACCTACATGTGAAAGTCATTAGCCGGGCAACGGGCCGGAGTGTGGTAGCCGCTGCGGCCTATCGTGCGGCGACCTGTCTGCAGGATGAGCGACTGGATCGTGCCCATGATTTCAGCCGGAAAGAGGATGTCGTTCATTCCGAGATCCTGATGCCCGAGGGAGCGCCGGAGCGGCTTTTTGATCGGTCTGTGTTGTGGAACGAGGTCGAGAGGATCGAGAAACGCAAGGATGCCCAGCTGGCGCGTGAGGTGGAGTTTGCTATCCCGCGTGAGATGAGCCAGGCGCAGGGGATTGCCCTGGCGCGGGACTTCGTGCACGAGCAGTTCGTCTCCCGTGGCATGGTGGCCGATCTCAATGTGCATTGGGAACGGGTGGAAGATGAGAATGGTCAGGTTGTCTGCAAGCCCCATGCCCATGTGATGCTGTCCATGCGTTCGGTTAGTGAGGCGGGTTTCGGTCTCAAGGTAACGGAATGGAATGACCGGGGCCTGCTCAGGGTCTGGCGGGAGCGCTGGGCGGCTCTGGCCAATGAGCGTCTGGCTGCCCTGGATATCGATGTGCGCATCGATCATCGGTCCCTTGCCGATCAGGGGATTGCTCTGGAGCCGCAGAACAAGATCGGTCCTGCCGGGATGCGTCGGGAAGAGCGGGGCGAAGAGGCAGAACGAGCAGCCGAACATCTGGAGATTGCGCGGCGTAACGGCGAGCGGCTTCTGGCTGCGCCTGTTCTGGCGCTGGAAGCGCTGACACGACAGCAGAGTAGTTTCACCCGTCAGGATCTGGCGCGGTTCATCCATCGTCATACGGTGGATGAGGCACAGTTCGGTGTGGTGATGGCCCAGGTCGAGGCGTGTCCCGAGCTGGTTGTGCTGGGCCGGGACGGGTACGGGCGCGAGCGGTTCTCGTCACGGGAGATGGTGGCGGTCGAGCAGAAGCTGGAAGCAGCCAGTCTGGCTCTGGGTCAGAGGCAGGCTCATGCGGTGCCGGTGGGTCTGCGTCGTGCGGCCATGGGACGTGGTGATCTGGGAGAAGAACAGGCTCTGGCCCTTGGGGAGGTGACGCGGTCGCGGGATCTGTCTGTGGTGGTGGGCTTTGCTGGTACGGGCAAGAGCACGATGCTGGGTGTGGCCCGTTCCGTGTGGGAAGCGGCCGGGTATCGTGTGCGGGGGACGGCGCTCTCGGGCATTGCGGCGGAAGGGCTGGAGGCAGGATCGGGGATCGAGAGCCGGACTTTGGCCTCTCTGGAGCGGGGCTGGGCGGCGGGTGTGGATCTGCTTGCGCGTGGTGATGTGCTGGTGGTCGATGAGGCCGGGATGGTGGGGTCGCGTCAGATGGTACGCGTTTTGTCTGCCGTTCAGGATGCCGGAGCCAAGCTGGTTCTGGTGGGTGATCCCGAGCAGTTGCAGGCGATCGAGGCCGGGGCGGCGTTCCGGGCTGTGGCCGAGCGTGTGGGATCGGTCGAGATCACTACTGTGCGCCGGCAGGGTGAAGGGTGGCAGCAGGAGGCCACGAAGGAGCTGGCGACGGGACGCACGGCCGTCGCGCTGGATCGCTATGAGGCGGCGGGAATGGTGCGGGGGCATGACACGCTGGAGGAAGCGCGTGCGGCCGTTGTGGCGGCCTGGCAGGTGGGGCGGGCAGGAGGCGGAGCCACTTCAGGGTGCCGTCAGATCATGCTGGCGCATCGGCGGGTGGATGTGCGGGCTCTGAACGAGGCAGCGCGGTCCCTGCGCCTGGAGGCCGGTGAGCTGGATCGCGAGCGGGCGCTGTCCGTGATGACGGCGCAGGGTGAGCGCGTGTTTGCGCCGGGGGATCGGGTGTATTTCCTGCGTAATGACCGTGGGCTTGGGGTGAAGAACGGAACGCTTGGGACGATCTGCGGTCTGTCGGGCGATGATGAGGTCGGGGTTGTGATCTCGGTTCGTCTGGACGGGGCGCGTGTGGGTGAGGTGGGGCGTGTCGTGTCCGTGTCGCTGCGCGAGTATGACGCGCTGGATCATGGTTATGCGGCGACCATTCACAAGGCGCAGGGTGTGACGGTGGATCGGGCGCATGTGCTGGCGACGGGCAGCATGGACCGGCATGGCGCCTATGTGGCGCTGTCGCGTCATCGCGAAGCGGTGTCGGTGCACTGGGCGCGTGACGATGTCGGGGGGCGGGACGGGCTGGTGCGGCGTCTGTCGCGCGAGCGGCTCAAGGATACCACGCTGGATTATCCTCAGGAGCCTGGTGGTGGTCGAGAGAGTTCGGAGGGATCGGCGCAGGCCTATGCGCGCAGGCGCGGGCTTGGCGTGCCGGAAAGCCGGATCGTGCTGCCAGAATTGGGGGAGGATCCGTTTGCGGGGCTGGATCTGGGTCTTGCTGCTAAGGGGCAGGAGGATGCTTTTGCCTCGCTGCGCCTCAATCCCGATCGTAGGCTGCCTGTAGCGGCTCCCGATCCTCAGGAACAGCTGGAGCGGGCTGTTGCCCGTTATGCGCAGGCCTTTCTGGCTGTGGGGCGGATGCATGAGGCGCGGCTTCCTGTCCTGACGCATCAGGAGCAGTCGCTTGATAGAGCGACAAAGGCTCTTGAGCGTGTGCAGCCAGGGGCCATTGATGATCTGCTCATGGCCCTTCGGCATGAATCCGATGCGCGTACTGCACTTCTGACCCTGGAGGGGGCGGAGCGTGGTGCGGTTCTGACGCGGGCGATCCTGCAGGAAGCCAGGATCCGGCAGTCTCCCGGATTGCGGGCGCAGCGTTTCATGAGGGTCTGGGAGGGGCTTGAGACCGCTCAGGCGCGTGATGAGGCGCTGGCCCGGCTCGGGAAGGATGCGGAGATGCGCTCGCTTTTGCGGCGCAAGGGAACATCCTTTGGGGTGACGCTGGGTTCGGTGCTGGATCTGTCGATCCGGGCGCTCGATGTGCCGAAGAAACCTGCGCCGCGTCTGGGGCATGAGCACAGGCCCGAGGTAGAGCCTGGACCGGAACGTGACACAGGCTGGAGCAGAGGGCGGTAGAATGAGCGGTAATGCAGCACAGGCGTTCGATGATCTGCGGGCCGAGGTCTCGGTCCTGCGTAAATCGGTAGAGCGTCTGCCCGAGGACTGGCGCGATGCCATGCCGCCGGATACGAGCCTGGATCTGGGGCAGGTCAAGCGTGCGATCGGCGTGATCGAGCAGCGTCTCGGGGAGATCGAGGGGCGTTCGGTGTTGCGGATGTCGCCGGCCGAGTTCCGGGTCGGGATCGAGCGGGTGGTCAGCGAGCGTTTGACGGGGGCCCTGTCCGGGATCGGTGTGGTCGAGAAGGAATTAGCGGAGGAGAGTAAGGCTCTGCGTTCTGCCCTGCCTCAGCTGCGTGAGGCAGGGCGGCAGAAGAGGCTGCTCGGGATCCTGTTCGGTGTAGGACTTCTGGTCGGGGTTGTAGCCCCTGTTGCGCTGCTGGCCTGCATGCCCGTCTGGGTGCGTCAGGATCTGGCCATATACTCATTGCCGGGCACAGGAATTTCTGTAGGGGCTGGGATCATGCAGCGGGCTGATCCGACCTTCTGGGGGGATGTCGTGGACCGATATCATTTCGTTGACCGGCACAGGGACGAGATCGATCAGTGCAAGCGGTTTTTATCTAAAGACAAGCTACCTGAATATTATTGCAGCTTCCTCTACAAAAAGGACGAAAGCTATTGAGGTATGTTCTTGCTGCGTCGGGTATTGGACCGCAGGCAAATTTAGATTTATATAAATTTTCCGAAATGATAGATCTAGAATATTTGTGGGGCGATATCCTTGCTGAGGAAAGTGTGATGCGTTTGCCGAGACGAAAACGTGGAAAAGATTCTTACGGCAGATATAAAACAGCAGTCATAATTTAGTTATTTCTCATCATATAATTCTATTATTTAGAAGAGTTGTTTTCGAATAATAGAACGTGCCGTTTTTCTAACAAAAGATTTACTATTTCACGTGTGTTCTGGCTATATACAGCATTTTGAGCAGCAAGTTTCGATGTTTTCAGATTTTGCCCCAAGAGGGTCGCTATAGGTAACATGGGTTGCAGGTGGAGCATGCAGAAAATACTTGCATTGAAAAAGAATGTCAAAAAGCCAGAGATAGAAAATCTTGGAGCATACAATATGAACACACTACACATAGTTAATGTAATATCATATGCGTTTACATAACGTAAATCATATCTATACTTATTTTCGTATAATATTTTCGCTTGTTTCTGTACAGAATTACAAATTGATACTACTTGTTCATCTGTAAATATCGGAATATCATCAATATATTTGCGGCAAAAACTCATGTACATCGTTACAATGCCGTAAATTCCTGTAGGACCATTCGGTACCATCGATAGACTGGTCAAGATATCTGCATGCATATCGAACTCAGAAATTCTTAGTAAAATTTCTCTATCTCTCAATAAAATTTTTTCTTTCCCTCGTGCAACATATTTTTTTGGAGAAAATGTCTCCAATATTTTGTGTGAATATATACTTCTAAAACTTTTAGTTATTAGCATCGTCTCTACAGCATTCATGGGTAAATACTTATCCAGTGAATACAGTGCGTAATCTTCTTCAGCAAAATTCGTTTGCGGTGGGGCAAAGTAACTTTTTTGTGAAAAATGTGGCATAAGGTTTCTCTTTCGATTCTTTGAGTTGCTGGATTATGTCTTAATATAATCAAAGCGTGCTTAGGAAAAAGATGAAGATGAACATTGGTCCATCAGATGCTTATGATGAACTTTATGATTTACCTCCCTGGGATGGGTTGCCTAAACGTCAATATCTGGTTGCGTCAGTTCCCAGGTCCGGAAGTACGTACATTACTTCACTGATTGCGAAAGACGGCCGTTTCGGTCTTCCTCTGGAATATTTTAATTTTTCTGGAGTTAAGCGTATGAGATCTAGGCTAAGTTCAGATATTATTTCTTATGTTAGAGAATTGTTCTCAATTAGGACATCTAGCGTTGGAATTTTCGGATCAAAGGTCTTTATCTCTGATATGGTCAATCTGTCTGAGAACCACTCAAAGGTTTTCGATTTACTGCAACCTGATTGCTTCGTGTATATTAAAAGAAGAGATATAGTCGGGCAGGCAGTGTCTTATTACCTGGCCTCAGTAACGGGTGACTGGTTCCATAGTACCGAAGAGCGATCGATCATCTATTCGTTCGAAGGAATTGGCGAGAAATACCGATCAATCTTGCGTCAGTACGAGGCGTGGGACATGTGTTTTTCACGTATGAATCTGACCCCGCATGAGATCTGGTATGAAGATGTGTTAGTCGAGCCAGAGAGTATTTTTACGTCCATGTCTGTTTGGATGGACGTTGAGAATCTGGAGGTCGAGAAGGGACGACTAGTTCCGCAGCCACGTCGGCAGGGGGGAGAAAAAAATCTGATTTGGGCGGACCGTTTCGTAAAAAGTGGTGGACCTCAAATATATTCCTAATTTTCTTCGTATAAGTGGAGAGACCCAAATGAAACTCAACAAAGCTCATTTTTCTGACCTAGGCATTCATTCCCTCGACGAAACAATTACAGTGACTGGATCGCCTCCGACTTCTGGCGGTAGCCCAGGCACCGGCGGTGGTGGCACTGGGGGTGGAGACGGCGGGTCGAGGGCAAATCCTCTGGCTGCCTTTACCCCTGATGCTGCAACTTCGACTTATCAGGCTTTTCACTATCGAGGGGGGCCACACGGGGGGGATTCAGGTTCAAGCAGTGAAGGTGGTCAGGTATATGGTAACATAGGAAGCCCTTTCTCAGAAAATCAGGCTGAGTCTGGTGCTGCTACGTATGATGCGACTTACAGCTCGGATAATAATGCAAGCGACCAGACAGCCACCGATATTATCTCACAATTTCGTGAAGATTGGAGCGTTGTAGCGCAAAGAAATCCTGGCGGAAGTATTTCCGCAGGTTTTCGCGAGCTGGCACAAGGAACGGCTGCCGCAGGATATGGGGCTGCTGCAGCTGTCGCTGCTGCCGCTGAATATTCTAAAGGCAATTTATACAAAGGAACTGGTGAGGTATTAAAAGCAATAGGATCGTTCAAATATGCTGCAAATGTAATAGGAAACCCAGATGCAAATGTCTCAGCCGCGCTAGACGACTTGTCTCTTTCTTTATCCCGTATATTCAACGGTCGTGAAGATGCACAATCGATTTACAACTCGTACATTCACCCAGGTACGAACGCTGTATCACCTATGTCTGAGACTAAGTTAGAGTCCGCTGGATACTCTACTCTCGTAGATCATAAAAGCACAAGCTCAGTGCAAAATATAGTCTACGATCCGACGAAATCGTCTCTGTTCGGATGATATTCTATTGCAGAAGATAGGTGGGGTAACAGCATGAATATATCTAACTTAATATTGGTTATTATCTATATTTATGCTGTTATCGACAGGTTGTATTGCAGAATCTGGAAAAGGCCTAGAGAAGGGAGTAATATTATAGGAAACTGCAAAGATGCATTTTTATTGATATTCTCTATTTTATATATCTCTACTTTTTTCGCCTGATGATAAGCTGACGGGTCGCAGGTGCTGGACCTACAACACGATGCTCTGGCGAAAGCCGGGGTCGATCCTGACCATGTCTATGAAGACACGGCATCGGGACGACGCGATGATCGTCCCGGCCTGACAGCCTGCCTCAAGGCATTGCGATCCGGTGATACTCTGGTCGCCTGGAAATTGGACCGCCTCGGCCGCGATCTGCGTCATCTCGTCAATCTGGTCGGCGATCTGACCCAACGGGGCATCGGTTTGAAGGTGCTTACGGGTGAAGGGGCCTCGATCGATACCACTACGGCAAACGGGCGCCTGATCTTCGCGATTTTCGCCGGCCTTGCCGAGTTCGAGCGCGAACTGATCGTCGAGCACACGCGCGCCGGTCTGGAGTCTGCGCTGGCACGCGGCCGGCATGGTGGGCGGCCATTCAAGATGACGCCTGCCAAGCTGCAGCTCGGGCCTTCCGATTGCAGGAGAACTGATCAAACGCGGCTTCGATGTGACCGGGGTAGATGGGACAGCTACAATGATTGAGCTGTTCAGGCGCAATCTGCCTGGCGTTGCGGTGCATTTCGCCGACATGCGGAAGCTTGCCCTCAATTGTCGTTTCCAAGGGCTACTGGCCTGGGACAGCTTCTTCCATCTTTCTCTGGACGATCAGCGCGGCATGTTTCCGCGTTTTCAGGCACATGCCGAACCGGGTGCACCGCTGATGTTCACCAGCGGAAACGCCGAAGGCGAAGCCATTGGCGAATTGGAGGGCGATCGTCTCTACCACGGCAGCCTCGATCCCGATGAATACCGGGCCCAGCTCGACAAAGCTGGTTTCGCTGTGATTGCCCATGTCGTGGAGGATCCAGACTGTGGTCGCCGGACGATTTGGTTGGCACAGCAACGCGGCAGATAAGAATATCGGCTAAGCTATGATCGCTAGCGAAATCCGCAACATGGGGTCAGTCGTCACACCCCGCAGGCTTAGCGTACGTTTTCGACCATTCTCTCACCGGACCCGATGATAATTTAGATGCTGTATATAAACTGATTATAAAACTCACTTTATATATCAAATGGCGGTACAATCGTCCTGCCGTACTCCACCATTGATCGTTGCACCTGCTGTGAGCAGGTCGGCTGTTCGCTCAAGCCGAGCTTGCAGTGTCATTTCATCCTTAGCCGCAACCGATCCTTTCTCCGCTGAATCGGCCTCTGAGCTCTGCGACAAGAGGCTCTGGCAAGCCTTTAGGACGGCGTGCTTCCCACGCCAGTTGCCGGAGTGGGCTCTATTGCTGTGTAGTCTCCATTGGCATCTCGACAGGTCAGCTCGACCTGAGATGTCGCCTGATGGTCTTTCAGCGTCGTATCCTGTCGCACCTGGCGGCAGAGTTTACCATTTGTCTGCGCGGTTTCAGTCGTTAGCGGCGTATAGGATCCGAAACTGCCGGTCGCGGGATTGGTCCATGTCACAGGCTGACCGACGGCTGTGTAACGCATCTGCTGAAGCGCCACCTGCGCCTGATAGCAGTCCTGCTTGTCCATTTGATTGCCAGCGATCATTCCTCCGAGCAGACCAGCGAAAGCACCAACACCCGCCCCAATAGCGGCGCCTTTGCCACCAGAGGCAAGAGCACCGATACCGGCGCCTCCGGCTGCGCCGCCCAGCGTTCCGATGAGGCCGCCGGACAATGTTTTGGGGCCAAAGGCGTGGCACGCATTTTGAGCCTGCTCCTGGGGAGAGTTATAGGGGCGATCCGTGCAGCCCGTGGTTATGGCCGTGAGCGAGATGCCTGCCAAATAGATAAGGGCGACGGGGAGGCGGATCTGAGCGTGCATGCGATTTTTCCAAAACAATAAGAAGGTAGCGGAATATTTGGGAAGAAATATCAGTCTTCCTTGGTCAGTTTCGCTGTTAAGGGTAGATTCACACTGGAGCCCGGAACGCCAATGGTTCCATGGAGAACATCCATTCCTCCCTCAAGACTGGCTCCTTCATTGGACCGTTTGAGAATGAGATTTTCCGATTTGCTGTCTGTGACGAGTGAGCCCGCAGTCGAAGCGGAAAGCTCGCATTGGCGTGTGTCGACCGCGCAGCGCCAATACCCGTTGAGCAGGACAGAATGTAGGCGTGTAATGCCGATCCAGCTATCGACGAGACGTCCGTCATGGTCGGTCAAGATCGACATACGCCCATGCAGTTCGTTGCCTGCGTCTTGAAGTGATATGTCATAGGTCAGCCCGTCCTCGGGCACGGCATTCGGCACGTTAAGGTCAGAGCCCATCCCTGCGACATCGGCCGCCATTGAGGCAAAAGCCAGCGACCAGAATTTGCGGATGTTATCGGCTGTTTGGCCGCCGTCCTTGATGGAAGAGCCGACGCCGAAGACATAAAAAACGCTTCGGTGAAGATTGACACCTAATGCGTCGCCGAAATCAAGTTGTCCAGGGACGATCTTATAGACTGAACCAAGATCGCTGTTCTCAGCCAAGTCGGAATACATGATGGCCCTGATCGTCCCGTGCTCGCTGGAATACCGCGCACCATCGGATGTCAAAGATCGGATGATGGATTTTTTCGGAGGGCTCGCGGGATTAATGGCAACGTCTTCGGCTGCGCGCATGCCGTTCTTATAAACCTTTGTGGCGGCGGCACCGAAATCCCTTACGAAAAACCCTTGCTGCTCCTTGAGGCTTGCCAGGGGGTCGCCCGAAAAGAAATGATGTTCGGCGGCCATAGCAACGGCCTGTTTTTTCGTTACGCCGGGCCAGCAGCCGCTCCAGATTTCCTTACTCTGTCCGCTTGTCGGTGACAGTTCAACAACGGTCGTATGCTCGCCAGGCATCAGCGTTTGCTGGAGCTTTTGTTGAATGGTTCGCGCCCATTCAACCTTGTCGCGGACAATATCGGTGTCGTCGAGATAGATGACGGTTTGCCGTGGCGGCTCGAGCTTGCAGTAAGATGTATCGAGGGTCGTGCCGCCGCCGAACATACCTCCTTCTGCACAGGCAGTCTGAGCATGCAAAAGAGGCAATAACGTCAAGGCGCTACCAAAAAGAAGCTTGCGGATCATGTCAATTCTCATGTGATGAGGTCAGGCGGCAGGGACAAAATCGATGGTCATGCGATGATAGTCCGTCGGGGAAAGCGGACGGGCTATTGCTCCCTGCGTCAGATAGAGCTTCGCCTTGCCGTTCGTGGCGGCCTTCAGAAGGACGTCCTTGTAGGCGGCAACATTCGCGTCTGTTGCTTCCTTGATTTCTCTCTCGATATCCCGATGGTGAATGGATATCTGATTGAGCATGTCCAACTGCGGACGAACGGATTTGGAGCGAGTTTCAGCCGCGCGCTCCTTGTCCTCTATCTCCTTGTCAGATGCCGCAATAATATGCTGTCGGCGAGACTTCATGACCCTTTGCATCTTTTCCCACACCTTACGGTGTGCATGGTATTGCTTGGTGATATCCATGTAATCCGGGTCGCGGTCGTGACCTATGTAGGAAATGATGACACCGACCATCCAGGCACCCAGATTGGCAATGAGACTGATGAAGACGTCTCGTGCAGGATTAACCTGAACGATGCCCACATCGCCGAGAATGCTGTCCCCTCCTCCTTGGCTGTGCATTGCCTCAAAGGCAGCGGCCCAGCGCGCCCAGCCCGTGAAACCCAGCACGATTAGGAGAGCTGTCGTCGACATTGTGAACATGCGCCAGCTGCCTGCCCTGTCCCCGGGAGATTTTGAGGGCGCGAATAGATAGGACCATTGCTTTATGAGCTCACCGTGCTGATGGGCAGCCAGTGCCAGCAGAACGCCGAGGATAATCGTGGTGCCCAGTGCAACGGCGGGGACGCCCCAGAATGCGTTGAACGCATGGTAGTTAACAAAACATTCTGTAACAAGAACGAGTGCCAGAAGCGCCCAGTATATTTTTCTCTTGGCGAACATTTGAGCGTCGCGATTTAGAGCATAATCCGATCATTCTGGTTCATACCCTGCGGCGGTGAAACACGCGGTGGCCTGCCTTGGGCAGACGTTGTCGATCGCGGCGCATACGGCATCCTGCAGAGCCGCGACGGTGCGCG
>Ga0157365_10000504_pt1 | contig 16908 bp, 16 predicted proteins | sample AttsexASBM3_FD_111478 | JGI IMG/M metagenome (GOLD analysis project Ga0157365, IMG submission 111478) | Fungus gardens microbial communities from leaf cutter ant in Ribeirão Preto, State of São Paulo, Brazil - Atta sexdens ASBM3 | ecosystem: Host-associated > Fungi > Mycelium > Unclassified ... | reverse complement strand
CTGAAAGCCGCGCCATGACGCTGACCACCGCTTCGCGCATCCTGATCGTTTCGGACGCATGGTTTCCGCAAATCAACGGTGTCGTGCGCACGCTGGGCATGATGCGCGACGAACTGCGCCGCCTTGGCCACACGGTTGATGTGATCGGGCCGGAGCGGTTCCGCTCCATCCCCTGCCCCACCTATCCGGAAATCCGGCTGGCGCTGGTGACGGCGCGGCGCGTTGCGCGTGAAATCGAAACCTTCCGCCCCGATGCCCTGCATATCGCCACCGAAGGGCCGCTCGGGTTGGCGGCGCGGCGCTGGGCGCGGGCGCAACAGTTCGATTTCACCACATCCTTTCACACGCGCTTTCCGGAATATCTGCACGCCCGCACGGGCCTGCCGACGGGCCCGGCCTATCGTTTCCTGCGCTGGTTCCACAGTGGCGCCACCCAGACGCTGGTGCCCACCCACAGCATCCTGCACGACCTGACCGCGCAGGGCTTCACACGCCTGACACGCTGGAGCCGGGGCGTTGACCTGACGCAGTTCCACCCGGGCGCAGGGCGCGACTGGCTGGCAGAATTCGGCGCTCCAGGACCCTATTTTCTGAATGTCGGCCGCGTGGCCGTTGAAAAAAACCTCGAAGCCTTTCTGAAGCTGGACCTGCCGGGCACCAAAATCGTGGTGGGTGACGGCCCCGCGCGCGCAGACCTTGCCCGCGCCTATCCCGAGACCCTGTTCGTCGGCGCGTTGCAGGGCGATGCCCTGCGCGCGGCCTATGCCGGGTCGGATGTGTTTGTGTTTCCATCCCGCACAGACACGTTCGGACTTGTGATTCTGGAAGCCCTGGCCTGTGGTCTTCCGGTCTGCGCCTATGACAGCGCCGGACCGCGCGACATTTTCGCCACCAGCCCCGCCGGCATTCACGCCATCGGCGAAGACCTGCGGGCCGGGGCACTCAGCCTGCTGGACGCAGACCGGGCCGCCTGCGTGGACCACGCACACAGCTTCAGCTGGGCCGCCTGCGCCGCCACGTTCGCCGACAGCCTGCACCCCGCAACGCAGCCCGAACCCATCCCCCCGCTGCGCCGCGCAGCCTGAAGCCTCAGGCCGCGTTGTCCAGCGGAAAATGGCACGCCACCATGCGGCCACCCGAAAGCGGCCGCAGCGGCGGCACATCCAGCATGCAGCGCGCCTGCGCCAGCGGGCAGCGCGTGTGGAACCGACAGCCCGACGGCGGCGAAATCGGGCTGGGCACGTCACCGCGCAATGACGGGCGCAGCTTCGTGCCCGTCACAACCGGCTGCGGCACGGCCGCGATCAGCGCCGCGGTATAGGGGTGTGCGGGCGCATGCAGGATGGCGTCCGTCGGACCCAGTTCCACAATCGCCCCGAGATACATCACCGCAACGCGCGTCGATATCTGCCGCACCACCGAAAGATCATGCGCGATAAACACATAGGTCAGGCCAAGCCGCACCTGAAGGTCGATGAACAGATTGACGATCTGCGCCTGAATTGACACATCCAGCGCCGAGACGGGCTCGTCTGCCACCACCAGCCGCGGCGACAGGGCCAGCGCACGCGCGATGTTGATGCGCTGCCGCTGGCCGCCCGAAAATTCATGCGGATAACGCCGCAGCACATCGCCCGACAGCCCGACCAGATCCAGCAGAACCTCGACCCGCCCGGCAATTGTCGCAGCCGAGCGCCGATGGTCCAGCACAGGGTCAGGGTGAACACGCAGCGGTTCGGACAACAGATCCCCGATCGTGCGGCGCGGGTTCAGCGAGGCATAGGAATCCTGAAACACCATCTGCATGCGCGTGCGCATCGGCCGCATCGCGCCCACCGAAAGACGCGTGATGTCGCGCCCCTCGAACATGATCGTGCCGCTGTCGATGTCGCCCAGCCGCAGCAGCGAACGCCCCAGCGTCGATTTGCCGCAGCCCGATTCCCCCACGACACCCAGCACTTCGCCTGCGTGCACATCGACAGACACATCATCAAGCGCCCGCAGCTTCTGGCCATGCGACAGGCGATAGTCCTTGCGCAGGTTCTGCGCGCTGAGCAGCACATTGGTCACGATGCGGCCTCCGTCATGCGGGGTGGAAGCGGCTGCCCCTGCGCCGGCAGGATGCACGCGACCTCACGCACGCCTGAACGCACCAGCGCTGGTCGCCCAAGGCCGCAAGACCCGCGTTCATGCCGGCAGCGCGGCGCAAACGGGCACCCGCGCGGTCGCTGCGCGGCAGATGGCGGCGCACCGGGGATCGACGGCAGGCGCGGCGGCCGCACCCCGTGCAGCGGCGGAATCGAATCCAGCAATGCGGCGGTATAGGGGTGGCCCGGCTGGGCGAAGATCGCCTCCGTCGGGCCGCGCTCGGCCAGATTACCGGCATAAAGCACCATCGTCGCATCGCACGTCTGGGCCACGACACCCATGTCATGCGTGATCAGCAGCACCGACGACCCGTAATCATCGCGCAAGGACCGCAGCAATTCCAGAATCTGCGCCTGCACGGTCACATCCAGCGCCGTCGTCGGTTCATCGGCAATCAGCAGCCCCGGCTTGCACGACAGCGCCATGGCAATCATGGCACGCTGGCGCAGGCCGCCCGACAATTGATGCGGATAGCGGTTGGCCGTGCGTTCCGGGTCGGGCACGCCCATGTCACCCAGCAGACGCACGGTGCGCGCCCGTGCCTGCGACGCGCCCAGCTTTTCGTGGGCGCGGATCTGTTCGTCGATCTGCCAGCCAACCGTATAGACCGGGGTGAACGCGGTCATGGGGTCCTGGAAGATCATCGCGATCTCGCGCCCGCGCAGCGCCCGGAAATCGCGCGGCCGCAGCCCCACCAGTTCGCGCCCGCGATAGCGGATGGAGCCGCTGATCTGCGCGCCGGGAATGTCGATCAGCCCCATGATCGTCAGGGCAGTCAGGCTTTTGCCCGACCCCGATTCCCCGACGATGCCCAGAATTTCGCGCTCGTGCAGGGTGAAGGAGATATTTTCCAGCAAAGGCAGCATGGCGCCCCGGCCCTGCGGAATCGCAAGGCTCAGCCCCTCGGCCACCAGAACCGGCGCATGTTCAGCGGCCATCACGCACCCTCGGGTCCAGAACGATATACACCATGTCCACCACGGCATTCGCGATCACCACGAACACCGCCGAATACATCACCGTCGCCATGATCAGCGGCAGATCGAGGTTTTCCAGCGCCTGATAGGTCAGGCGACCAACCCCCTGCAGGCCGAACACAACCTCCGTCAGCAGCGCGCCACCGCCCACAAGCTGCGCAAAATCCATGCCGAACAGCGAAACGAACGTGATCAGCGACGTGCGCAGCCCGTGCCGCAACAGCACGCGCGTGGGCGTAAGCCCCTTGGCGCGCGCCGTGCGCATGAAATCATCGCCCGAGACCGCAACCAGATCGGCGCGCAGCACACGGCTATAGATCCCGATGAACAGGATCGCGAGCGTGATCCACGCCATCAGCAACGCCTTGAACCACCCCCACGGGCTTTCCGACAGCGCGACATAGCCCAGCGCCGGCACCCAGCTGAACAGCCATGTGTCGTGATAGCGGCTCTGCGTCACAAGGTTGACCACTTCGCCCAGCCAGAAGACCGGCATGGAAATCCCGATCAGCCCCAGGATCATCAGCCCGCGGTCCACCAGAGTGCCGCGCAGGGCGGCCGCGACCGTGCCCATGGCAATCGACACCGCCACCCAGATGATCGCAGCGCCCGTGACCAGCGACAACGTGACCGGGGCCGCGCCGAACACCTCGGGCACGACCATTTCGCCACGATCGACGTAAGACGCCAGATCCCGCGTGACGAACAGCTTTTCCATCATCTTCACATATTGCACGGGCAACGGCCGGTCGAAGCCATATTCCCGGCGGACCTGCGCCATCGTCTGCGGGGACGCATTGCGCCCGGCAATGCGCGCCGTGGGGTCTGCACCCGGCGTTGCGAAAAACACGCTGAACACCAGAACCGAAATGCCCACCAGCACGAACAGCATCTGGGCCACGCGCTGCACGATCGCCATCAGCATCAGTGGCTCCTCCGGCTGGTTTCGCGCACATCGAAGGCATCGCGCAGGCCATCGCCCAGCACGTTCAGCGCCAGCACCACGATCACCACCGCAAGCCCCGGCGCCACCGCCACCAGCGGCCGCGTATAGATCAGCCCTTCGCCATCCTGGATGATCGTGCCCCATGACGCCGCCGGCGCCTGCACCCCGATCGACAGGAACGACAGCGCCGATTCCGTCAGCATCGACAGCGCCATCAGCAGCGGCGCCAGCACCACGATGGTGCCCGTCACGTTCGGCAGGATGTCGCGCCGCAGGATGCGCCCGCCCGAAACGCCCAGCCCGCGCGCGGCCAGCACGAATTCACTGTGCCGCAACGCCATCACGCGCCCGCGGATCGGCCGCGCGGCATAGGGCACGTAAACGATGGCAATGATGAAGATCGGGATCAGCAGATTGTCGCTGCGGATGGTGAACGGCCCGATGACCAGCCCCTGGCTGACCATCACGATCGACAGCGAAATCGCAAACAGATAGACCGGCACGGCCCACATGATGTCCATCACGCGCGACAGCACGGCATCGATCACCCCGCCGAAAAAGCCCGACACCACGCCCACCACCGTTGCCATCACGATGCACAGCGCCGCCGCGGCCGATGCGATCAGCAGCGAATTGCGCCCGCCATAAAGCAGGCGCGCCGCCACGTCCCGCCCCTGGCTGTCAGCCCCCAGCAGATAGGTCGCGCGCCATGTCGGCCCGATGGGCGAAAGACCAAGATGCAGCGGATTGTCGTTGGGCTGCATGATATCGACCGGATGCCCCCCCAGATCGACCTGCCCCGCCACGTTCGAGAGGAACGGGTCGGTGTGCGCCACGCGCCCGGCATAAAGCGGCGCGCAACAGCACGCCACAATCAGCACAACCAGCGTGACCATCGAAACCACGGCCGAGCGGTTGGACGCCAGCGAACGCCACGCCATGACCCAGGGGCCCGCCGGCCTGCGGGCAGGCGCGGCCCTGGACGGCGCCGAAAAATCGGAGGACATGCGGCGCGCTCCTATTGAACCTGAAGTTGCGAGAAAACAAGCAGATAGACCGGGCTTGTGACCAGATGGCGCACGCGCGGCCCCACCAGATCGACATGCCGTATCTGCACCAGCGGCACGATCGGCGCCTGCGCCATCAGGGCACGGTCCGCCCTGGCCCACAGCGCCATGCCAGCCGCGCGGTCGGTGCTGGCAAGGTGCCCGGCGCTGGCCATCAGCGTATCGATCGCGGGGTCGCAAAAGCCGCTCATGTTCACGGAATTGTCCGACCCGGGGTGGAAGCTGTCGCACGACAGCAATGTCTGTTCGAACGACGCCGGCGAAGGATAATCGGAAATCCAGCCCGTCAGCGCGATCTGCACATGGTTGTTGCTGTTCTGGATGTAATTGAATTCAACCGCCTGCGTGATGCCGCGCACCACCGCAGCATAGCCCAATGCATTGAGCGTGCTTTGCAGTTGCGCGGCCAGTGCCAGATACATCGCGTTCTGCGGCGCCACGATGGTCACGCGCTGCCCGGCGGTGCCGCTCTGGCGCACCAGTGCGCGCGCGCGATCAAGGTCCGGCGCGCGCCAGTCGGTGCCCGGATGTTCAGGGCTGGCCCCCCTGGTATAGGCACAGGCGGGTTCATATCCGCCCAGACCACGCGGCACCGTCTGGCAGGATGGCAGCGCAATCGCGCCCCCGCCCTCATAGATTACCATCGCGCGCCGGTCGATCGCATAGTTCAGGGCCTGACGCACACGCACATCATTGAACGGCGCCTCATGCACATTCAGCATGGCATAATAGAGGTTCGGAAAATCGGAGATCCGCACACGGCCGGCATAGCGTTTGCCGATCTCGCCCAGACGGTCCAGCGGCTTGTTTTCCGCCATCCAGTCATACTGCCCGTTCTCAACGCCCGTGACCTCGGCCTCTTCATCCAGACCAAAGCGATAGTCCATCCGGTCCACAAAGCCTGCCGGCTGCGCCACATGGTCCCATTCATGAAAATACGGGTTGCGCACAAGCGTCATCCCGCTGTTCGGGTCATAACCGGTGATCTGATAGGGGCCGGTGCCGGGCGGCGCGATGTTGCCCATGTCGTGCGGCGGGGTGTCGGCCGGCAGGATCGTCGCGTGGCCCCAGCCAAGCTGGTTGAGAAAATCGGGGTCGGGGCGGGTCAGATGGAACGTCACCGTGCGCGCGGCCGGATCGCCGACCACACCGCCGGCCAGCGTGCAGTGATCGGGGTCGGCCAGACACGCATCGGCCCCCACGATCACCCCGTAATAACTGCCCGCCGTGGGGCCATGAACCTTGAAGATGCGCTGCATCGACGCCACGACATCGCCAACATCCAGTTCCTTGCCGTTCGAGAAATGAATGCCAGGCCGGATATGAAACACATAGGTCAGGCCGCCATCGGTTGGAACCGGTGCCGCATCGGCAAGATCGGGCACCGCGGGCGCGTCCATGGATGTGGACGTCTTGGCATAGGTCATCAGACCGTCATAGACCCCGGCCGAGACCTGGGTCTGAAGTTCCAGATATGCCACCTGCGGGTCCAGCGTCGTGCCGATGGCCCGCGCGGTCAGATGCAGTGTCCCGCCCATGTGCGACGTGTCCGCCAGCGCCGTGCGGGGCAGCGCCGGGGTGGCCAGCACCGCACACAGCGCCAGCACAGCCGCGAAACGGTGCCTCATCGTACCCAGACGCATGAAAAACACAGATGATAGAGCATGGTATAAAGATAATTCCCCATCCGCGCCGACACCAGATCCAGATAACGGATCTGGATCAGCGGCGCAGTCGGCGCATCGTTCATCACGGTGCGCGCGGCCTGCCGCCAGAGTTCGTCACTGCGTGTCTTGTCGGTTGTCTGAAGGGCCTGCATCATCGCAGACTGCGCAACGGCGCTGCAATAACCGGCCATATTGATGGAACTGTCCGATCCGGGGTGGAAGTTTTCACAGCCCAGCAGATCGTCCAGAAAATTCGACGGTGACGCATAATCGGCGAACCATTGCGTCAACGCAACCTGAACCCGATTATTGGTGTTCTGGATATAGGTAAACTGCACCCCTGCGCTGATTGGCTTGACCTCGGCCTGATAACCGATCGCCTGCAACACGTTGCGCAGATATGTGCCCACCGCCATGTCGATCGACCGGTTCATCACCACAAGGCTGACGCGCTGCCCCGCCGTGCCGCTCTGGCGCACCAGGGCACGTGCACGCGCAAGGTCGGGCGCATGCCACGCGCCATCGTCCGTGGGCTGCGCGGAATAGGGGCAGGCGATGTCGCCGCCCGGAAACCCTGCCGGCACCATCGTGCAGGTTGGCGATGCCAGCGCCGACCCGCCGAACAGCAACGTGACCGCATGACGGTCAACCGCGAGATTCACCGCCTGCCGCACCAGCACATTGTCGAACGGCGCCAGATGCGTGTTCATCGCCAGATACCACAGCGCGAACATCGGCTGCACATGCACGCGGCTGGCATAGCGCGCGCCCAGCTCACCCAGCCGGTCCTGCGGCTTGTCGTTATACATCCAGTCATAATGGCCGTTTTCCACGGCCGTTACCTGCGCTTCGTCGTCCAGACCAAAATCATACTGGATCGCATCGACATATCCGTCAGGCTGCGCCAGCGCGTTCCAGACATGGAAATACGGGTTGCGCTCCAGCCGCAGCGTGCTGTTCGGATCATAGGACACAATCCGGTAAGGCCCGGTCGAAGGCACCGCCGCGTTGCCGACATCATGCGCAGGCGTGTCGGCCGGGACGATCACGGCGTGACTGAACGCCACCTTTTGCAGAAATTCGGAATCCGGGTGCAACAGATGAAACACAACCCGCCGTGTTGCCGCATCGGTCTCGATCCCGCCGGCAAGGGTGCAGGTCGCAGGGGCCGCCAGACACGCATCCGCCCCCGCGATCGCCCCATAAAAGGCTCCGGCCGTGGGGCTGCCAACCTTGAAAATCCGTCGATAGGTCGCAGCAACATCGTCAACCGTCACGGGCCGGCCATCAGAAAAGCGCACCCCGTCACGCAGGGTGAAAACCCACGTTCGCCCGCCATCCTGCGGCTCCGGCACGGCTTCGGCCAGATCGGCCACCACCGCGGTTCCGGCCATGCCCGGCGCCTTGGCATAGGTCAGCAGGCCGTCATAGACATCAGCAAAAAGCTGTTGATATTGCGACGTGTAATTGATCTGCGGGTCCAGCGTCCCGCCCGAATTGTCGGCTGTCAGCCGCAGCGTGCCGCCCCGGTGCCCAGCCCCCGGCGACACAGCACCGCCCGGCGCCGGCGCAGCATGCGCGCCCCACGCCCCTAGCAGACACGCCGCAGCCGCCAGCAGGCCACGCCGCACGCCCCTCAGCCCTTGTGCATCAGGGCACGAAGACGGGCCGCAATCTCGTCCGCAGTGGCCGTGGCCTCCAGCGTGCCAACATATTGGCCCTGCGGGTCCATGATGACGATACGCGGCGACGGCACCATGCTCACCGTGCCATCGGGCAACGTCCGTTGTTCGAACGGCGCGTGATATTCCGCCGCAACCGCCTTCACCATCGCCGGCGCACCCGTCAGCGGCACGATCCGGTGCCCGAAGCGCAACCCATAGGCATGCAGCACATCCGCACTGTCACGCGCCGGATCAAGCGAGATGAACAGCGGCGCAATCCGGTCCCCCGCCACACCGAACGAGTCCGCCGCCTGATCCATGGCGGTCAGCGTGCGCCCGCACTCCGCATCCGGGCAGTGCGTGTCGCCGAAATACACCAGCACCCACCGGCCATGATAATCCGCGTCGGTGACGAAATCCTCGACCGTGGTGACAAGCCGGAAACTGCCGCCCACCTCGTTCCCGTTCGACGACAGCACGGTCCCGTAATGTGCCGACACACCATACGCCACGGCACCCGCCGCAATCCCCAGACCCAGCACGCCCGCAACCAGCGTGCGCGCCCGGCGGTCGATCTTCCTTGTGTTCAATGTGCGTCCGCCCAGTTCCGGCCAATGCCCGTTTCAACAACCAGCGGCACCGAAAGCCGGGCCGCCCCTTCCATCACGTCGCGCGCCAGCACCGCCAGCGCCTGCGCGTCGTCTTCATGCACTTCAAACAGCAGTTCGTCATGCACCTGCAACAACATGCTCGCGCGCAGGCCCGACGTGGCCAGCGCCCTGTCCAGCCGCACCATCGCGCGCTTGATGATATCCGCAGCCCCACCCTGCAACGGCGCGTTGATCGCCTGACGCTCGGCATAGGCGCGGCGGGCGCCGTTCTTTTCCGCAATGCCCGGCACGAAACACCGCCGCCCCAGCGCGGTCGTCACATAGCCATGGGCCCGGGCTTCTTCCTTCATCCGTTCCATGAAGTCACGAATGCCCGGATAGCGCGCGAAATAGGCATCGATATAGGACCGGGCCTCGCCCGCACCGATCTTGAGCTGCCGCGCAAGCCCGAAGGCGCTGATGCCATAGATGATCCCGAAATTGATCGCCTTGGCGCGCCGGCGCTCGCGCGCGTCAAGCTGGTCCAGCGGGATGTTGAACACTTCGGACGCGGTGCGAGCGTGAATGTCCTGCCCCAGTTCGAAGGCTTCGCGCAGGGGCCCGACATCCGCCGCATCAGCCAGCAACCGCAGCTCGATCTGCGAATAGTCGGCCGAGACCAGCACATACCCGGGCCTTGCCACGAACGCCCGGCGGATGCGCCCGCCTTCCTCGGTGCGGATGGGAATGTTCTGCAGGTTCGGATCGTTGGACGACAGGCGCCCGGTCGATGTCACCACCATCTGGAACGACGTGTGCACGCGGCCCGTCTGCGGGTTCACCTGTTCGACCAGCGCATCGGCATAGGTGCTTTTCAGCTTCGCCAACTGCCGCCATTCCAGAATCTTTTCCGGCAGGTCGTGCCCCGCATCGGCCAGTTCCTGCAAGACCGATGAATCCGTGCCCCACGCGCCGGATTTCATGCGCTTGCCGCCCGGCAGCCCCATCTCGTCGAACAGGATCTCGCCAAGCTGCTTGGGTGAACCGACATTGAAACTGCGCCCGGCCAGCCTGTGCAGTTCCGCCTCGATCCCCGCCATGCGCTGCCCGAAATCCGACGACATGCGCCGCAGTTCGGCTGCATCGATGGCAATGCCCGCGCGCTCCATCCCCGCCAGAACGCCAATCAGCGGGCGCTCCATCTGTTCATACAGCGCCAGCGCACGGTTCGGCAGCAGCGTCGGGCGCAGCACCTGCCACAGCCGCAGCGTCACATCCGCGTCCTCGGCCGCATAGGCCGTTGCGCGCGGCAGATCCACCTGCGCGAAGGAAATGCGGTTGCGCCCGGTCCCCGTCACCGAATCATAGGAAATCGGCGCGTGGTCCAGATGCAACTGCGACAGTTCGTCCATGCCCTGTCCGTGCGCCCCGGCCGACTGCGCATAGGACACCAGCATGGTGTCGTCGATCGGCGTGGCATCGGGCGCCCCGGCACGGCCCAGCACCAGAAGATCATATTTCGCGTTCTGGAAAATCTTCAGCACGCACGGGTCGGTCAGCAACGGGGCCAGCAGCGCCACCGCACGGTCGGGCGCGATCTGCACACCGACCGGGTGCTCCAGATCACCCTCATGGCGCAGCGGAATATAGCAGGCCCGCCCCGGCGCCACGGCCAGCGAAATGCCCACCAGTTCGCAGCGCAGCGCGTTCAGGCCGGTCGTCTCGGTATCGACGGCGCAAATGCCCGATGCGCGCGCCGCCTCGATCCACGCGCCCAGCACCGCCTCGTCCGTCACCGTTTCATAAGGGCCATAGGGCACCTGGCCGACCGGGGCGGCGGCGGGTTCACTCTGCTGCGGTGCGCGCAGGGGGGCCGCACTGCCCTTGATGCCCAGACGCTGGATCAGGGATCGGAACCCCATGCGTTCCAGCCACGCCGCCAGAACCTCGCCATCAGGGTCGTGGCAGCCCATTTCATCAACGGCCATCGGCATCGGCGCGTCGTCACGCAGAATCACCAGCTCGCGCGAGACGCGGGCAGCATCGGCGTGCGCCAGAAGATTGTCGCGCCGCTTCGAGGGCTTCATGCCCGCCGCCGCGTCCAGAACCGCATCCAGCGTGCCGAATTCGGCGATCAGCGCCGAGGCCGTCTTGGGCCCGATCCCCGGCACACCGGGCACGTTGTCCACCGAATCACCCATCAGGGCCTGAACGTCCGTTACCTTGTCGGGCGTGACGCCGAACTTGGCCTCGACCTCGGCCGCGGTGATGGGCTTCTGCTTCATAGGGTCCAGCAGTTCCACACCGGGGCGGATCAACTGCATCAGATCCTTGTCGGACGACACGATGGTGCAGCGCCCGCCGGTTTCGACCACATGGCGGGCATAGGTCGCCAGAAGGTCGTCGGCCTCCCACCCGGCCAGTTCGATCGCCGGAACCGCCAGCGCCTGCGTCGCTTCACGCACCAGCGCAAATTGGGGGCGCAGATCTTCCGGGGGCTCGGGCCTGTGGGCCTTGTATTCGGGATAGATGTCGTTGCGGAACGTGCGCCGCCCGGCATCGAAAATCACCGCCAGATGCGTGCCCACATGGTCGCGCATCAGGCGCGTCAGCATGTTGGTGAAGCCATAGACGGCGTTGACCGGCGTGCCGTCAGGGCTGGTCATCGGCGGAAGGGCGTGGAAGGCGCGGAAGATAAAGCCCGAGCCGTCCACAAGCACGAGGTGGCGCTGCGATTCCTGTGTCATGAAGCCGGACGATCAGTGCGCGTCTGTGACCTCGGCATCCGGATTGAGCACAAACAGGCGCGAGCAATAGGGGCAGAAGGTCTGTTCGGTCTTCATCTCAAGCCACACGCGGGGATGGCCCAGCGGCGCCATGCCGCCATCGCACGCCACGCGGCGATGCTCCACGATGATCGTTTCGACATGCCCCAGAAGCGGATGCGGGGTCGGATTCGCAAGATCGACTGACATTGTGGGCGCTTCCCTGTTATGGCCGGACGCGGCGTTGTGCGCCCCTGCCCCGGCGTGTTCAAGTCCGGACCCATGATACAGCTCCCGCCGATGCTTTCAAACTCCCCCTGCCGCAGGGTCGTCCACCGGCTGGCGGCGCTGATGCTGCTGCTGCCGGTCGGGCTTGGCGCCTGCGCCGTGCAGCCCGCGCCATCCCCGCCACCCGGCACGGATTATGCCCGCCTTGTGGCGCCGGATACGGCCATTCCCCTGCCCGACGGCACCAGCGCCCCGGCGCGCCTGTGGCCCGCGCAGGGCGCACCCCGCGGCGTGGTGCTGGCCCTGCACGGCTTCAACGACTCGCGCGATGCGTGGGAAATTCCGGCGCCGCTGTTCACCGCGGACGGGCTGGCCGTGGTGGCGCCGGACGCGCGCGGCTTTGGCGGCACCGCCACGCGCGGCCACTGGGCGGGCACGGCCCCCATGCTGGCCGATATCGGGGCCGAGATCGCGTGGGTCCACGGCCGTTTTCCCGGCCTCCCGGTCTATCTGATGGGCGAGAGCATGGGCGGCGCGCTGGCGCTGCTGGTCGCGGCGTCCGAGCCGGCCCCGCCCCTGGCCGGGGTTATTCTGCTGGCCCCCGCCGTCTGGTCGTTCGATCCAGGCAGCCGCGCCCTGATGCGCCTGCTGGCCACAGCCGCCCCCGCATGGCGCTTTACCGGCAATGAACTGCCCGTGCGCGTGCATCCCTCCGACAACCGGCAGGCCCTGCTGCGCCTCTATTTCGATCCGCTGAGCCTGCGCGCGACCCGGCTGGAAGCCATTGACGGCCTGCTGGGGCTGATGCACCGCGCCGCGCGGCCCACCGGGCCGATGGCCGTGCCAGTCCTTGCCGTCTATGGCGGGCGCGACGACCTGGTGCCGCAGGCCGCGACGCGTGCACTGTGGAACCACCTGCCGGCCGGCGTGCGCCGCGATTATGTTCCCGGCGGGCACCATCTGCTGCTGCGCGACCTGCGGGGCGCCACCACCACGCGCGACATCCTGTCATGGATCGACCGGCCAGAGGCACCGCTGCCCTCGGGCGGGGATATCGCGGCAGCCGCATGGATGGCGGGATGGACCGACGCGGCCCCGGCCCCGTGGGTTCCCGCACGCATCGATGCGCTGGCCGAGCCAAGCCGCTGACGGGCCCTGTCGGATTTTCAGGGGCAAATCGTGCGAACAGGACTGGCGCACGACGCACGATCAGGCTATGCAGACCCCGCTGGACCCGTAGCTCAGCTGGATAGAGCGTTGCCCTCCGAAGGCAAAGGTCACGCGTTCGAATCGCGTCGGGTCCGCCAATTTTCATAGAAAATAGCCATTGCCACGAGTCGAAAATGTTGAACCCTCACGGTTTAACACTGAGTCGCCCGATGGCCTCACGTGTCAGTGCAACTTGCCTGACGTCACGGGTGTATCGCTCGACCTCAGACAGCGTGCGATGCCCGGTGATCGCCACGGCGCTGGCTGCGCGGCTAACGCGACGCATGGAAGCATTCAGCGGGCTTGATGCCACGCGCCCGGCTGGCCGGGCTTTGCCGCGACCGAAACCCTTTCCCGCCGTCATCAAGCGGGCTTGGGTGTCGCGGACTATCAGCAAGATGAGCCTGCAGGCAAACGCTCACGCTCGCCGCAATGCCTCGTTGATCCGCCCCTGCCAGCCCGGCCCCGTGCTCTTGAACTTCTCGAGCACGTCGTGGTCCAGCCGCAGGGACACGACCTTCTTGGTGGGCGCTTTCTGTGGCCCACGGACACGACGCACGCCCACAAGGGCAGGAGCAGCCTCCGATACAGCCCGCAGCGATACGAAATCCGCGTCCGTCAGTTCCGGGTTGTCCGCATCCCGCGCAATACCAGAATTGATCGCCGCATCTTCGTCTTCCGTCGGCATCATGATGTCAGTCTTGCGAGACATAAAAAGCCACCTCCCGTCTATTGGCCTTGCGCAGGCTGATGATCCGAACACTCCGCGTCTCGATGCTGAAAACCAGCACATGCAGTCGCTGACCGATCGGACCCAGCGCCACAAGGCGGGGTTCATCAGCAGATCGGCTGGCCGTTACGAAGGCGGCATCCCACTCGAACTCATCTGCCACCACGAAATCAACGCCGTGCTTTTCGATATTGGTGGGGTGGTGATGGCGCTGCGCGCGAAAAAACCCCGGCAGGTGGAGCGCACCTGACACAAAGCCGCCTCGGAAATGGGGCGGCTACCCGTCAAGGCTTCCTTGTGAATTGCCGTCACAGCCCGCGCAGCATCGCACGGGATGGGATACGGGTACAAGGGGAATAGTCTAACACATTTGGAAAATCCGATGATTTTGGCGCACGTCAAGTAACTTGGCTTTACCGCTCAACCAACTGAACTTACCATCTGCGCGCAATCGCGTCGGGTCCGTCAATTGTCCCTGAAATATGCCGTGCGTCACAAACTGCCCGGCAGATCGTCGGCCCCGTTGCCCTGCGGGCTGGGCGGGCGCGGCTTGGGCGGGTTGTCCAGAGGCAACGGCACGCTGGGATCGGGCTTGGGTGGCAGTTCGACGGGGTTTTCTTCCGGATCACGCGACATGCGCTCCCCCTCCAGCCTCATGGCGCGCGGCACGGCAACCAGCGCCTCATGAGCAAAAATTTCCGTCAGACGTGCCTGCACTAAAACCATCATGACCATCCACACCATGAGGGGCAACGGGCGGCACAGCCACCTTCGTGCCCAGACCATGAAAATGATTTCAGGCCAGCCCGGTTGCACCCGTCACACTGAAAATTGAGGCCCCGTCAGCACCGGCGCAGCACAAACCCGCGCGCCACAGCCAGACCGATCCCCGTCATTCCGCCCACCAGAAACCACGCCACAACACCCGCCACGCCGCCTGCAATCGCAGCGCCCACGCATCCGGCCACACATGCCCCATCACGCCCGCGCGCCAGCCAGCCATGCGCCTGCTGCCCGCCCGCCAGATGCAGTCCGAACACCAACACCCACAGCACCACCGCCACACCATAGATCACGCTTTCCGCCCCCGCCGCAGCACCCACCGCACGCCCACGGCCGCCGCCCCCAACGCCACCGCAACACCCCAGACACCCACCGTCACCCCGGGGCTGACACCACCCCCGACGGGGCGCACGGCCCAGTCCAGCAACGGCAGGCACAGCGCCAGAACCCCCAGAACCTCAAGCGCCCGCCGCCACCCGGCCGCGGCACACCCCGCAAGGCTGGCCACAACCCCGCCGACCGCCCACAACCCCCAAACACCGAAAAACACCGCAACCTCGGCCCCGGCACGCCCGGCCTGAGAGGGCGGGATCAGCCTGTTCGCCCACAGAAACCCGACCGACGCGCCTGGCAACCCGCTGACCACCGCCAGCACCAGCCCCTCCCCCAGACGGAACGGCAGGGTCGCGCCAAACCGGCTGCGCCGCTTGATGAAAAACAGCACCAGCCCGCTGCCGATCAGAACCGTCCCGGCCAGCCCCGACAGGAAATACAGCCACCGCATCGGCCACGGCGTCCACTGCGCGATGTGCAACCCGTCCACAACCTGCTGCACGCGTCCACCGCCCGGATCAGACCTCACAAACCCCAGAAACCGGCCATCCGCACGGTCGAAATCCACATGGTCGCGCGTCATGGCCAGCCGGCTTGCGTCACTGCGATAGACCGAAATGCGGGTCGCATCGAACAGCACGAACCCGATGCGGTCCGGCGCCAGAACATCTGCCCCGCGCCCCAGCGCCCGCGCCAGCACACCCTCGAACGGCACGCCGTCCGTCTGCACGCCCACGGCCGCCGCATCATCCGCCACAGGCCGGGGCACCGGAAACAGCAGGTCGGCCTCGATCACCGCCCCGGTATAGGCCATCATCACGATGAACGGCAGGCACAGCACCCCGGTCAACACATGCCCGTCCAGCCACGCCCGGAAACGCCCGGCAAAAGGCCGGAACGTCAGAAGATCCCGCACCAGCCCCCGCACATGCAGCACCACCCCCGACACCACCCCCACCAGCATCACCAGCGCCAGAACCGCCACGACCAGCGCGCCATAGCGCTCACCCAGTCGCAGGGTGAAATGCAGGTCATAGAAAAACGCGCCGCCTTCGGTCGCGCGCAACGGCACGACATGGCCGTCGGCCGGGTCCAGCGTCGGCCCGACAAACGCATGCCCGTCATACGACACCACATGCAGCCCCGGCCGCCGCGCGCCGGGCATCATCAGAAACGCAAACGGCCGGGTACGCCATGCCTGTTCCAGCGCCGCCGCCGTGCGCGTCACCGCCTGCGGTGACGGGGTCTGCGCCGTCCCCACAACCGCATCAGGCTGCATCCAGAGCGTGATTTCATCATCGAAGACGGCCAGCGTGCCGCTCAAGAAAATGCAGAACAGCACCAGACCGCCCAGCAGCCCCAGCCACGCATGCAGCCACCCTATCCGAAGACGCAGCGAATCCCGCATCAAACCCGCCAGGCCCGCCGCATCGGCACAAGCCGGCCAATGATGCGCGCCCGCCACGACACAGCTCCGAACAGCGCCACCACCCCCACCGGCAACAACGCAATCGCGCCCATCTGGACCGCAAACATCACATCGTCCGAAACCCCGCCACGGCCCAACACGCGGCACAGCCCTTCGACCAGTATCCACATCAGGCCGCTGAAGCCCGCAACTTCCGCGATCCAGCGCACGACAGGCCGCCTGCGACGGGCAGAATGGGCATAAGCCAAGGCAATGTTCCCCCTTCGATCGGGGCTTTCCTAACATGCTTCCCGCAAAAAGCTATTGCGAATTAATCTCAACTCCAAGAAATATGGCGCGGTTCACTTTCGCGTAACCATTGCCGCATAGGCT
>Ga0157365_10000503_pt1 | contig 16942 bp, 20 predicted proteins | sample AttsexASBM3_FD_111478 | JGI IMG/M metagenome (GOLD analysis project Ga0157365, IMG submission 111478) | Fungus gardens microbial communities from leaf cutter ant in Ribeirão Preto, State of São Paulo, Brazil - Atta sexdens ASBM3 | ecosystem: Host-associated > Fungi > Mycelium > Unclassified ... | reverse complement strand
GTGTAAGGAAGCTAAACTCCAAGCTGGAATAAAGCCAACTGCTCTTTGTTCAGCGATTGACAAAGAGAACTCGATAGAGTCCCTGTTAGATTTTACTATACTATATATACAATTACTGTCGTGGCTATGCACCTTGTCTCCCACAGTTCTCATGCCTGTCAGCTGACTTCTTTGTCACATGCTATGACTATGATCTGTGACTATGTGTGACATGACCATTCTGTGACTTTGGTCACACCTTTGTGACTCTGTGACTGTCATGTGATATTTCCCATGCTCCACCTTAGTAATAATCTAAAAGAAAAGAAAAGAAATATAAATATTGACTTAGCTGTTTTGCCAAGTCATGACATTCGGAGTGGAGGGAAGTCATCAGAGAAGAGGTCCTTAAGGAAGTGAACTAGGAATCTGGAGTGGACAGGAAGAGTGTTAGGACCAGATGACGTTAATTTACAGACTGAGGAATTACACTGTAACTACACAGTACTTATAGGAAGTCTGGAATAGGAGGAGAGTAGTCTACTACACTATCCTACTATTATTAATTTTAGGAGAATTATTAGGAGAAATAAATTACATAATTATCATATTTCTGGAATATGACAACCATCAAAGGAGTGAAGGAGGCCTAAAGTTTGAGATATCATTTTTCTGGTGATTGAAGAAAGGGAGAAATGTGCAGCATTGGTAAGGGTTTATGACAACCAGGTAATAGCAAGGTGTAAGAGTACTTATGCTTGTAGCTTATCATGCTCACAGCTGCAATGAGCACATAGTACTTGTTCCCTGGAGCCCATAACTTGTTTAAGAGTGGCCAGAGAACATGGTGTAGTGGTAAGAGCGCTAGTCAACTCACCTGGTGATTGTTCAAGTATAATGAGAAAGGCTAAGAGGCAAAAGCAATGATACTGCTACATACCAAAGGGACACTTTATATACTAGACTAACAGTGTAGTGTGATGGAATGATAAGTCAGAACAGAGACTATTATGTAAACTAATATAATGAGTCACTATTTAACAGAAAGGAGTGCAGCAGACACTACTTACTGTTCCACAGATCATGGTAGGAAAGGAGCACAGCATACTGACAAACAACACAGTTAATGCTATTCAGAATCAGTAGAGGTGATTATCCAGGCTGGAGGCCTGATTGTAAACCTCGCTACATATGAACAGAGCAATCAAAAGAATTCACATAGTAATCCAAGAAAAGCACATCAGGCAAGAGAAGGGTAGATTTGTCGTTCAATATAAATACAGAAATTCGTTGTTGATTGAGTGTAACTGAAAACAGAAGTTTCTGAAAGTGAAGAAACACAAAACGACATCACAGCAGGATTCTTTTTTGCTTTCGAAAACGGAAAACCTCATACTCTGATGCCATTTAGATGATGGGATTCTGCTGAACGTAAACGCTGCACCTCCTCTTGCGAACTAGTCGAACCGCGTTTATGCTTCAACTTGTCTTTCGATTTCGATGGTGAACGGCTCTCACTCTTGTTTGTGATCGTTGTCGTCGACAACGTTCCGTTCGCAACTTGCGGAAAAGTCGTATCCACCAGAGAAGGTGCCGACGCACTCATGCTAAAATGTAACCCATTCACCACCTTTGCATTTCTATTAAGCTCCTCCATTGGTACAGGACTCTCAGTAAACGTCATCGAACATGGTGTTGCACTTGCACTTCTCCTCGACATCACATTACGAACAACGCGAGCTCCAGGTATCGGTGAACGAGATAATGGTGGCAGTGATGTTGGATGTGGTATCGATGCAGTCAAAAATCTGCCTTTCCTGGTATCCAGATCAACACTGGCACTTAACCCAGACGTAGTTCTTTCCTCTTCCAGCTCTGACCCCTGCTCATGTGTCTGCGGATGAATACCAGGTTTGGTTGACAAAAGTAGCGGCGGATGTACGTCAACATCAACCTCATCAACCAGCGAAGCAACACTTTCTTCCCGATGGACAGCTTTCAACTCGGGTTTCAGCGTCTCTTCTGAGCTCCTTGGACTCCTGTCATGACCCGACGATGGATAGACACCAGGAAGATCCAACATGGCACGTTCATAGTATAACATGAACGCTCCCATTCCCTCTTGTAATACCGTCTCGATACCACATTCACGTACTGCATCATCGCTTATTCGTAACCAACCTTTCCCCGGTCGAGAGTCAACTTCGTCAGAGAATATGTAGCGAGGTGTTGATGAAGTGTATAGGTTGCTAATATTGCTATCTGAACCTATACCATCACCATGTCCGCTCAATATGCCATTAGCACCAGAGGGATCGTCTCCTGGCTTGTACGTGTCGATGATCCGAGGTGGTGCCCAGCGCTTTTTGGGACCAACACTAGGATGTCGAGGTTTCCGGCGGTAGCAAATGTAATGTCCAAACGAGTGTTGACCATAATGGCATACGACAGCTGTTAGACGGTAGATGGTGCGAGGATTGGAATATGTAGATGGCGTAGGTGTGGTCGAACGAGGAAGGCTGGGTGGAGGCGTTGAAATAGCAGAGGTGGGAACAGTAGAGAGATTTCCGGAGGTGGTGTAAGGCGTTAGGTCGAGGACTTCGGGGAATATAAGACGAACATTGTTTTTGGAAGCGTAATGCCCATAATGGACGGATCGGTTGATGTGGAGCGCAAGGACTGGCGGAGGCTAGGCGGCAACAGTAAGCACGTGAAAGTAAGAGGTTGATGTTTCTTACTCGAGCTATCATAGCTTGTTTTGTCGATGCCGGGCTGACAATTTTCTCCATGCGGACGTCTTTGATGTCATCTTCAATACGTTCTTCTGCAACCGCTCTCCGGACCCTAGCTTCCATTTTCCGTACTCTCTTGAGTCGTTCTTTTTTAGAATTGCTAGGCTTCTTGTCTGACCCGGTTTCTTCTTCAAGTTTGATGATCTCCTGCTGTAACCGTTTGACAGTAGCAATGACAGAGCATTTGCGGCAGATACAATCTGCAAGAACTTCCAAACGGGTGTAGTCTGCCAAACAGTCTTCTAATCGATATGCCGCCTAGACAGTAGGAAATACAGATGGTGAGGACAAAGGAAAGGAAAACCTACCTTGAGGCGAGGAACAGCAAGTTGCCAGTTGTCCAAAGAAAAATGCATAACTGCTTCTGTGTATCCACATATACAGCAGCTCCGTCTATTAGCAGTCAATCCATCAAATACACTTTTCTCAATGTCCCTCAGCGTTTCCGGTGGAACTTTGGCCAGACCGCTCAAACCTCGGTCTCGATAGGCCTCTTTATCTACCGTGCTAAGTTCGTTCTTGATACACTCGGATACGACTTGGAAGAACTCCTGAGCGTCTTGGTGTTCACGTGAATAGAAAAGTGAGTTGGAACGGCCTTCAGTCTGGCTACTAAAGACATGGATGATATCAGTGGGGCGGATGGCATGATAAGAAGAATGAGGTTTGTTGAGACCTGCGTTCCAGTCAGAATGGATGTGAGGAGTGACATGAGTGATAGTTTACGCCTGAAAAGTTCTTGAAGGGCATCAATGACGGGCGTAGGAACATCAAGTGCCTCTGCCTTGGCATTGATAGCATCGAGAAGAGGTTGAAGATACGACAGGGAGGCTAGAGCCTGAGTGAAATTGGGCAATCAAGGCGAGACTCGAAGGTGAAGGGAAAGTTGGCTCGAACCTGCAGTGTCGAATTCATGAAACAATATGTACCGGATATATTCACTAGTCCAGGATAGTATCCTTCATCTGCATATTTGCTATCTGCTATCAAAGTGTGAGTTCCATATACGGGCCATAGGATAAATCAATTAACTATTCTGAACAACGTGCTCGGCCCTATTGCGTAGCTTTCTCGCTTTCTTTGTTGCGTGGCTACCACCACCACCTGAGCTTTGGGGAAGTAGCCATGAAAGACTGGCTCCTATGTTTTCAAGGCCCATGATTAGGGTGTAAAAAAGCCGAGCTGGGTTTACTGTTGCAGTGAGAAAGAGGACGAATGTGGGGACGAAGAAAAGAAGGAAAAAGGATGCGAGCTGGAAGAACAAGTCGCTTTCGAGGATATCTATAAGCCAGGCAAGAGAGTGGTTGGATATGGGCATATGTGGACGGCTGTCGTCCCTCAAATGGATGCACGGGATGACGATGTTGCCACGTGGGTAGCTTTGTCCAAGCTTGGGATCTGATGTCCATATATGGAAATGAATTCAAATAACATCAGTCACGTGTCTTGACGCGCCTTTCGGAAATAAGATTCGCGTTGTCAACTGCATGGACGAGCAGAGGAGTTTATTGTCCCACCACTCCTCTAATCCACTCGAACTTGGCTCTTCAGACGTGCGGAACAATTCTTATAATAAGAGATATCGCGCCTCGCTCGCCAGGAACGACGACCTTTTCTCTGACGACCCGATCGAAGATTTCACCGTTCCGGAAAATGTGCAAAACTACCAAGATCACATTTCGCGTCTCTATCCTCATCATCCTGCAGTAAGGACAATGCGTAAAAAAAAGAAAATTGAACACGAGATCGACGACGACATGAGTGAAGATGAGCTTGCCACTCCCATGAAGCAGGATTATCAAATTCTGACCCGCACGCGCCCAACCGAAGAGGACAACGAAAGCCATGAGGAGGGCCACTCTGATAAAGATGAGGAAAATGATGATCTTGACGGAGATGATGATGGCATGTCTGTTAACACTGTTGAGACTGACGAGGAAAATACAATCAATGAGCGGACTCCTCAGGAGCGGAGAGAGATCGAGGAGGAGATAAACGACCTCCTAGAGAGCGTTCCTCAGTTACAAGAGAACTACAGAATTGTTGACAGACTAGGAACAGGAACATTTTCATCGGTATACAAAGCTTTGGATTTACATTACCATACCAAATGGGACAACAGTCCCTGGCAAGGCCACCATCCTCCTTCATCCTCAGCCCATTATCAGTCCGTTTTAAAACCCCCTGGAACAAAAGTTTTTGTTGCAATCAAGCGCATATATGTGACGAGCAGCCCGGAACGCATCAGAAATGAACTTTCCATCATGGCGGACTGCATGCACTGTCGACATGTATCACAGCTCATCACAGCAACCAGGTATTTTGATCAGGTTGTCCTGATTATGCCGTACCATCGCAATGAAGATTTCCGTGTAAGTCGCAGACTCAATTTCACACTGGTGTTCACTTTATGGGCTTGCAGGAATATTACCGAACACTGTCAATGCCTGCAGTGAAATCCTACCTTCGGTGTTTGATGGCTGCTCTACGTGACATCCATGAACGGAAAATTATCCATCGGGACGTTAAGCCAGCCAATTTCCTATTCGATCCTCGGACAGGTATTGGAACACTTTGCGACTTTGGTCTAGCATCTGTGAGCTACGATCCTATCGCACGACATCGGGATGTGATTTTGATAGCAAATTCATTCAGCGTATGGCTCCAAGTAGCCAATCCTGTGGGCAGTGTCTGCATACTGGTTGGTCGAAGCAGCATCCGCATGGATTCAATCGAACATTACCAGAGGAGAATAAAGAGAATGTCCGAAAAATGCAGAAGGAGGCCAGAATCAAATCTTCAGCGCCACCGGACAAGGTTGGCTACCTAGACAAAGATACTAGGTACTCAAATCTCTTATCGTAAGAATGCTTGACTAACGCCTGGATTTCAGACCAGTCTCAAAAGCAAATCGAGCGGGTACCCGAGGTTTTCGAGCGCCTGAGGTTCTCCTCAAATGCAGTGAACAAACTGGAGGTGAGGCAATCTATGCATGTTAAGGACATGCTAGTGATTGTCGCTGTACAGCCATTGATGTCTGGGCCGCTGGAATGATTCTTCTCTTCTTCCTTACTGCAAGGTTCCCTTTGTTTCAGTCCAACGACGATATTGAAGCGTTGATGGAAATCGCTGCAATTATTGGTCGAAAGCAAATGGAAAAAACGGCAACCCTTCATAGTAAGTCGATGACAATCGATCTCCATCTAACCCTCTCATAAAGATAATAGGTCGAACATTCATTTCAAATGTACCTGCCGTGATGGGGGACGGTATGTCGTGGCGAGAATTTGTCACAAAACAAAACCCGAACCTTTACATACCAAGAGAACCTGACCTCCGATATTATCCTTTCAACACTCCGATATACCGTTCGCTGTTACATTCAGAAACTGAGAAGAGTCAACCACCACAGTCTTCTTGCATCAATGTGACAACAACAATCACGACAGTGAAACATGACCCGGAGCAAAACCCAGAACATTCAGCAGCCCCCGCCAACTTACACCTAATATCACCGATCCAACATGCCATCGACGTCGACAGTGCCTTTGACCTGCTTGAGCAGCTCCTGCATCCCGAGTCAACAAAAAGAATAACGCCAAAACGAGCGTTGGCTCATTCGTTCCTAGCGGGGAAGCCAGATGAAGATGATGCATTACCAGATGACGACGAATTTGTACCACATGAATTTGGAAAGGGGCCATGTGCGAAATGGCATTTCAAAGATGATGTAACAGAAAAGATGTGTGTCAAGGTCAAGGTCAAATGTGATTGTGGTGAGTGTGAGGGCGTGGAGAGAGAGGAGCTTAGGACTGTTATGCCTGGTGAGGGGATCTGCATTGGGAGGGAACTGTGTGAGTTTCACCAGGATATGGACCTGGAGTTCTGGGCATAGCTCTGGGCAGTCTTCAGGACATGTGGTTCACGGTTTCCCCTCAGAGTGTTGAAGAGGAGCTTGTGATAGACTTTGTATATATGGATCATAATTGTCCTGTGCTCGTTACATTGCTATTGAGGTTCACTGGTTATGTTCAACAATGATACTGAACTAGGAGATACTGTTCGCAAGACTTGGGATTGTGTTCAAAAGCTATTTCTTTTGGAAATTTCTCTTGAAACATGGCATATGAGAGAATTGTTGTCAGCCTAGAATATTGCTGAAGGGGTGAGAGGGAGAAGAGAAAATATGAAGTAGCTGCTGTAGCTGTCATACAAAAATGTCAAATACCTCACTTGGAAAAAATTGATCATGTGTGTGTATTTTTTTGCATCACACAAGGATTCATGTACATGTGAAGGCTGAATAGTTTTTAAGAGAATGCGCATCGGAGGTTGAAACAACGTAAAAGTACAATTAGAGGGGGAAGTGATAGAGTTATCGATGGATTACATGTCCTGAGTATAATCAACTCTTCCTCCCTCAAGCTTGCACGAACAATAAAACTTGCAAAACACTAGATTTCAATGTAAATGACTCGGGAAAATATCAACGCCGAAGAGGGTGGGGTAGGGTGAGGTTTCCATCCTTATCTAGCTGGCCGATTGAACACTGAACACAAGCAACTCTGGACCTTTCAAAAGCAAAAGTATTCACTCTCACCGAGTCTCCAACTTCTCCAACACCCGATCCAACTTTTGCTTCAGATCTGCAATCTCCTTCAATATCGTCGCCTCAGTCGACTGTGTACAAATAAATGCCCAACCCAGGCGGTACCATGAATCAACTCTCCAAAGAAAAAATCGGATGAACAACACCCAAAAAAAGGGCCGTACCTCAGCAGTCGGAAACACTCGGACCAATTCCTCAAACGATACCTTTGAGATCTCGAACCCTCGACAATTCGGATCATCTACCGTAGGATTCCTATTCTCTGCCGAATTTTCAGCATCGTCATCGCCGCCGCGAAGCCAACATTCGACCCATCTGTTCTTGTATTCGTTGTTCGAGGAAGATTCATACAGAGCAATGACTGTGAGTGGAATTAGGAAGATGAACGACATGACGAAGCGGTTGAGCTGATATGGATAAAAAAGGGCGTCGTCAATTGATATTGATACGCTGGGCAAAGAAACACAAACCTTGGCGTAATTCTTTTCATTCAGACGGACAAAGGGAAGTTTCCTGTTTACATAGTTGAGTGGCACTCATGAGCAAAAAAAATCAAGTACCTACTCAAAAGGAGCAATGAAAATAGCCTCGATCAGGTTAAATGGTGCCGGGTACACATAAGAATCGGGAGCACGAATCATGGCAATAGTCTTTGACGCAAAGAATGCAAGATATTGCGCTTCAGCGTTGTCAATAACTTCAGCATAAGCAGATGAGAACAAAGAGATGAGAATGTTGAGGAGTATAATTGCAGTAACAGTGTTCCAGCTATCCAAAAATGGTCCGGTCAATTGAAGGTATGAATGACTGGGAACAAAACATACAAATAGTACAAGAGAAGGCCAATCGGGCTCGTGCTGAACCTCTCATAGTCGGGCGATCTGTGAACCGATGTGATAATTCAGTAATGCAAGTTTCACGAAATATCACCAACTGTAGTAGCGCTTGAACGAGAACATTAATAACCTAATAGCGATCAATAGGCTCATTTCAAAACGAGTTGCTTTGAGTCTGCTCACCGTATATGGCGATTCAACTGATCCGTCTGCAGCATCCAAAGCAAACAGACCTTGTGCGAAACCTATTGCGAGAACTGAGAGCAACTGACAGAAAGTCTTTAATTCCGAGAACATTCAGACGATGCGCATTCAATTACCGCGAAGAAAATTCCAGATTCCTGCAACATGCGTGCCACACAGATCTGCATGGTCCCAATGTACCTATTGAGTACCACGGTCCACGTCAACAAAATTACCCCCAATAGAGAGGGTAAGACACTTACTTGTAACCATCAAAAATTGTTACAAGTTCTGTACAGCAGAATCAGCATTTCTGTCGAGGAAAATCCCACTAGGTAGCAGGCATGACTTACTCATCCAGATGAATGGTGCCACACAACTCAAGACCTGGAAACTGTACAACCTCCAAAGTGCACCCACATCTTCATTAGCCACCTGCGATCCAACGACACGGAAAGAGAAAGCGACAATGAGGAGCATATCCGTTATGTAGGCAATTATGTTCCAGAATGAGAAAGCTTGCCACCAGGTGATGAAATGTAGAAGTTTAAAAAGCTACGAGTAAAAGATAAGCTGGCCAATCAAACAGCTTCGAAGCTCAGCATACTTTGAAGGTATCTTAGTACAACGCCTGTCAGTTGTCGAATATCTGAGCGCATCAACTAGATTGACCTTCAAGCGTGAAAGAAAGACCCATGAAATACATGATGATCTCCCAAACATCAAATTCGCGTTTGTTGACATCAATCTTATCTAGCGGCTCGCGAACTACGAAACCCGTTATGCGAGGTCAGAAAATGTAGATAAATTTGGCACACCGGCTTGAGAGTACACCCCAAGGAAAAAAAGCCAGACTACGACACGAAAGATGTTTTGGTATCTGGAAGACGATGAATGACTCCACCAGACTAGTGATTCAGGACTTACCTAGGGACAGACAGCCGAGAGGGGTCAATACGACTCATTAGCGTATGTTCGCGTAGTTGAGAGTAAGGAATGTCTGACGCCGATCAGCAAGATGTCAATGAAAGACAGGAGTTAATGTACAGTCAATATCATTGTTCTTGTTATTGATTTGAACAAGCTCGCCGTTCCAGAGTGCGTTTACGACTACCACAATATCAGTGTACGCATATTTAAGAAGTTCCTCAGGGCCTTACCCTCCTGCGCCTCGCTGGATGACAAAAAGATTGTGCTTGAAAGCCGTGTCATTAAGACGCGCCCTCACATTCCGAAAACCATATAGCATACCAATGTTGGTCGATTGCCATTTCAAGGGCACTTGCAGGGTCGCTCACATCCCCATCAGACTGAAGGTGTTGATACCTAGTCGACATGACGTCCGTCAACTTGTCCCTCGGGAACAAGTGCACAATCTTCCTGGCCAATACTTCACAAGCAACAGCTGGCAAGGACAAAGATGTGCATAGGTAGACATGAACTGGATACAAGAAACGGCAAACCTCGACCGTAGTTCTCTTCATAATCCACAGGGTTGTGATTTGCATCCCACATAAATTCCTCACGAGCATGTAGCAAGCAATACGGCAGCTACAAAGAATAGCAGGGCAAGTATCAGAATGATATTTAAGCAAGACTCATCAGGCCAGAGCGAATCACGGGATGAGAAACGAAGGTGACAAAAAGCCTCCGAAAAGAACAGCGGACTTACAGCATGTTCAAAGTCCCCACCGGCAGCACGATATGCAGAAACGACTTTGTGAGTTATAACACGACTAGTAGGATCGGTCAAACTCTCCGGGTCGACCTCGACAGGCAAGAGTTTGAGCGTCAATGCCCGAAGGCGTTTGGCCAGTTCTACACGTAAGTAATTGAAGAAAAAATTAGTTGTTGATTGTCGTAGGAACGTACTGGCAATAGTATCAGGAGCAGGATAACCGCGAGTGGGCAGAATCTGGTTCGCCTCCGAGTCAAAGCCAGCCAATAAGGCTGACATTGTGTAAGGGAAGATGAGGGTAGATCACAAACAGACACAAGCATTTATCGTCTCCGACCACCATGCCTGTGCGTTCTGAATCGGTTTGCACGGACTCATAGCCAATAACAAGGAGATATTGAACAGGCTTACCACTCGACATTAAATGAAGCGCCTGATATGCGCCAAGTAGGCAATCTAGCCGTCCTTCCATTCCGGACAAAAATCCGCGGGCCTGCTCCCATTGGTATTCTCCCAATCTGAGTGCTTTCTCGTATTCTAATCCTTGAAAGGTGATCCATCGCAGTACGACATTATAGACGAAACTCTCGATCTCTTCCGTGCCAATTCTTTGTTCCGTAATTTCGAGATTAAAGGTCCTGCGGATAGAACCCTCATCATCCTCATACTCTACGTCTCAGATTGTCTTTCCAAGCTTGGCTCTCAGCGCTCCTCACCATCCCAGATCGAGGCTGGAAAGCTGTTGAACACCTTATCTGTCGACACTTTTGCGATTCCAGGCGATGCAAACTTTCCTCTGAATGCTCATTATGCTGCGCCGGCAAGCCGTGCTGATGCCGGTGCGTCGTTGCTGAATTTCTTGTCCTATAAATTGTGTCTGAATTCTGGTAACTAGAGTATCTACGTGGATATCTGGTACAGGCGCGACAAGAGCTTGCGTCACGTCTTGTGGAGAAAGTGTATGCTGACGGGACAGGCAAACCAAGTAAATGGTGGATGTCATTCCAAAAGAGAAGATTCATGAACAGGAGCCTTGGTTCATAGATCTACGTAACTGTAATGCCTTTCTACTTGTGCCTCCTCCTCTCATTTGGATTCTTCCTTCCGTATCCAATAACAGGCATGTCTCCATCCATCCCTGAAGTTCTCACCGTCCTGCCCTTCCCTCCAGCACCCACACTCAGGATCTCTGGCACCCAATCCGGGTCCATCCAACTGTTGATATTACCAGTCTCCTCTTGCACCCCTCTGTTCAACATCCCCTTCAACATCCTTGCTTCTTCCTTCTGACGTTTACCATCTGCACGTTTCTTTGCCCGCATGTATTCTGCCTGATCTTCTCGTAGAATCAGTCCCTCTCCTGGGCCTTTTTTTGCTGAGCCAGGCTTTGGGGCTGGGATAGGGTATTTTGTGCCACGGATACGGTATTGGAAATTTGATTTGAGATGGACTTGGAGTACAGGAGCGTCTTTTGCGGCGTTTGGCGCTGATATTGTCACTGTCGCCCGTAAGAGCGAGGGATTACCACATGAAGGACAGAATTTTTTTGAATGATCTTTGCATATCCTGAGGACTATTAGTTTCCTTCTCCAGAGTCGATATAAAACCTACTCACTTGAAACATGCATGACATCGTAACACATAGTTCCTGACTTTTTGAATCCTCTTTCCGTCTATGCTAACCAGATCTAAATGCATCTGCAACAACACATTCTGCATTGCAAAATCTGCAGTCATACACCCTGCACCGATCTCCTTCACATCTTTTTTTCTACCCTTGCCTTTTGCCTGATTATCTGGTAAGAGATCAAGAGCACGCGATTTATGGATGCCAGCATTCTGAGGAGTGATCCATTCCCCTTCACCGTCATCATCGTCTGATGGATCTGCATAGATTTGTTGTGGTATCGAAGACGTATGAGATTCGAGTTCAGGTGAGGAGGCATGTTGTTCGGATTCACCGAATGGTGTTTCATGATCTTTTATTGGGTGAACTTCGACATCTAGAGGATCGAGCTGTTGCACATCATCTTCACCAATCTTTTGCTCCGTGCTTGTTTCCGAACTTGTTTCCTCACTGGGAATAGTTGTCGAGGAGTCAATTATCATATTCTCGACCTTTTGGATGAGATCATCCGTTGTCTCGTCTTGTATAGACATCGTTGAAGGCCTAACCTACTAATCCACACTCAATCAGCGTTCCCGGCCGCACAAACCGTCAAATTGCTTGCCTGGCATTCTTCCCTCTCCGCCTGCTCTTTCTTATACTCCTCGTTCAACATATATGTCAACGCAATTACACACATATCCGCATGTGAAAGTACAGAATAATCTCCCGTCTTCTTAGCCCATTGTATCACTATACACCCATAGAAAAGAGAAAAAGAAAATTCGAACATCAATCTCAATCTTCCAAAAAGAAGAAAAAAAACTCACCATTAGTTAAGCTCATAGCATCAGGACTCTTCACGACAACCTTCACACCGGACAACAACCCTAATTTCTCAAAATGTTCTCTCGCACGATTATCTTTTAATTCAGCCAAAACTTGAGGCGTGGTGTAGTATATTGAGGCTAAGCCTCGGAGAGGTGAGAGTGAGAGAAGGGGGCCGGCATCTAGAATTAGAGATTTGCATTTCGGTTTTTGTACGCTGGTCATTGTGTCAGCTTTTGGGGGAGGAGAACTACAGATCAGAGGAGCAAAAATCCGATATACCTTTTTGGTAGGTGGCTGTGCATTGACTTGTAAGGGTATTACAAAGTATTCAAAACAGGTAGAGACACCATGGACATATTTGTGGAAAAAAATTGCCGAGTGAATTCACTTCTTTTTCACACGGAATAACACCAGCTAATAAGTTGGTTGACACACCACGATGACAATTTTCGAGTACAGGGGCTTCTAGTACGTCTGCTGAAGCTAGCAGAACATTCATAACAGTAGCTACGTTGGTCTTGAATATCTCTATCGTGACCATTGCTTGTATACTACTTTGAAATGGACTAGCTGTTGTGTAGGTACTCAAAACATCTCTAATGAACTATCGTTCCTGAGAGTAGGGGTCTGCAAGTTGCCAAGTAGCGTGAGCAAGGGGCGAGTTGAATCATACAGTCCTATCAAAACCATCGACTTCCATGGCACCTGAAGCAGCGGTTTGGGTTTGGGCTTGACCTCCCAGTGGTTCATTGGTAAATGGGGAATTGTTATTGTCCTCACCGGACACAGGAAGACGAGTAGCACTGCCGTTTGCTCGTTTGCCCTTTTCAGATAGCCAGGCTAGGGTTGCAAGAGTTGAGATGAGCGATATATATCTAAGTAAACGGACCTTGATACTGCTCATTGAGGATAGGGGAGAGATGGCTGAACTCAATCAAGTCGAGTGCGTGGAGGATGTCGTTTGCAGAGATAGACTTGTGTTGTTTTGACGCTGCGATATCATGGGCACTGGATGTCCAAGGTCACGGAGTGCTGAATAAACAAATACAGGGCATACGTTGCAGCTAAAAAAAAGGGTCAGCGGACAGAGACTGGAGAAAACTGGTGTTCTCTAACCGAGGTAGTTGATAAAGACCGTGGAGCATTTGACGAGGGCAAGGACGGTATCTTTTTGGAGCTTTGCATTGTCAGGAAGGGCACTTTTTGCAATTCTTGTGACGAGAGACTTTGGAAGCTCAAACTGGTCAATAGCATCTGTGAGCTGCTGCTGCTGGGCCTGAGCAGTGAGCGAAGCAGTCGACGTCCGGGGCATCGCAGCCTGTCACATCCTGTCACACCCAGTCCAAGAATAAATGACCAATAAATCTCCTCCAAGGCCTGCGCTCCTGCTATGGCTCTGTTCTACTACCTCATCCCAATTTTGTCTGTGTTCGTACTCATATCTCTTGCTGCTGCCTGCTGGCTCATGTATGGGTGCTGTACCCGAAGACCCAAGTATCGTTGTGCACAAGACAAGGACTGGGATGATGTCGAAGGATTCAAAGCGCTGAAATATGACGACTGCACCTCCCAAGCCCTGATATACGACGACAAAGCAGACTGCAATCCTCAACCCTCTTCTGATCCAGATCGTCAGTCCCTGCTTGACCACGCGTTCAAGTGGCCCAGTGTCACCGAACTTCCTCGTTCTATCACTGTCTCCAATCACAACATGGACTTATCTCGTGAAATCACTCGACAAAGAGAGAGACTGACCAAACATCGAGAGAGTATGGCCAGTCTTCCTGCCGGCATGCTGTATAGTCCTCCCTCGGTTGCGGTTTCAATGTTTAGCTACGATGTAGCCTCATAATTTATCCTTGCTTCTTGATCACGCTGTTCTTAATCACATCCCCTTCGCAGGATCATTTAGATCTGGCCTGAACTGAACCAGGACTCGATATAACCAAAGTTTAACATACCGATTTAAATCAAATCTAAGATAGTTGATCACTCTGAATATCAATCTCGGCCTAGTGTCATACGGTCTCATGTCAATATTTAATGGTTTGATATCACAAGTGCAAGGTGAAAGGACTATTTATATTCTACAATTGGTAAATTAATTATAATAAACGTGTCAAATTTATGAAAAAATGGAGTCACAAGCTTTTTTTCATCTTATCAAGAGGCATACCCCTAACTCCCCATCCATCATGGTCCCCAAAAAGTATGGTGCTTCTTTCTCCGCAGCAATCTGATACCTTATGATCATACGTCAGTTTCCGAATTGTTCTTCTTCATGGTGACGGAATCGGTATGGTCTGTCAGGCTGATGATCAGAAGATGTAAATTATTGACTTGGATAAATATCGACAGGACCTGAAGTCGTCACGGAGGCTGTGAAAGTTCTTGAAGTAGTCGATGAGCACTACTCCGATTTTAACCTCATACTCGATCCTTGTCTGTTCGGTGGCTGCGCGATTGACGCTGTCGGGGAGCCTTTACCGCCTTCAACTCTCAAAGCCTGTCAGGAAGCCGATGCTATTCTCATGGGTGCGCAACTTTTTCAAGTAATTCCATCACTCGATGAATGGAGAAAATAGGCTCCATTGGAGGACCAAAATGGGGTGTCTCGGCACCTGTTCGCCCCGAAACAGGTCTCCTTGCTCTCCGAAAAATTCTCGGCCTCTACGCCAACATTCGTCCCGCCAACCTTGCTTCTGAGAGTCTTCTCTCCAACTCTCCTCTTCGCCCCGACGTTGTCCGTGGTACCGACTTTATTGTCGTCCGTGAACTCATTGGCGGTGCCTATTTCGGCAGCCGCAAAGAACAAAATGTTCAACCCGATCCTGACGTCGCATGGGATACCATGATTTACTCAATTGCAGAAGTTGAGCGTATCACTCGAGTTGCTGCTCAGATCGCTCTGGCTGCCGATCCTCCTTTGGCCATTCATAGCATCGACAAGGCAAACGTTCTTGCTAGCTCTAGGCTATGGCGAAGAGTCGTGACGGAAACGTTAGAGAGAGAATATCCTCAGATCAAGTTTGACCACCAGTTGGTTGATTCTGCTGCTATGATCATTGTGTCTTGCCCGAGAAAACTGAACGGAGTCATACTCACCGAGAACTTATTCGGTGACATGTAAGTTTCTCTTCTACTTTGTTCCTTTTTCCACATCTGTTCATTCCAATCTCTATCAGTCTCTCAGACCAATCCAGTGTTATCCCTGGGTCTTTGGGCCTCCTCCCCTCTGCTTCCCTTGCCGGCACACCCTGTTCTCCTTCCTCAGAGAACTTCAAACCCACTCCAGGTCTTTATGAGCCTATCCATGGCTCCGCTCCTGATATTGCCGGTAACGGGATTGCCAACCCTATCGGCACTATCCTCAGTGCTGCCATGCTCCTTCGTTATTCCCTTGGTCTCGAGAAACCTGCCAAAGCTATTGAGGATGCTGTACGCAAGGTTCTTGATACGCCTGATCTGGGTGGATTAGGCCTTCGTACAGCCGATTTGGGTGGAAACGTGCGCACGGCAGAGATCGGCGACAGAGTTGTTGCAGAACTCAAAAGAATCTTGGTCATCATGGGACAGTCATGAGAAATGAGGGTTATTTCATGTCGTAGTATATGTATAGATTAAAATTGAAAACAACGGGGATTACAAGGCTGAATACTTGAGAAATCAGTAAGAAAAACGTCAAATTCATTGTTCACTGAATTTTGTTTTGTTTTACTTCCTAAGCATCCAACTTAGACACATTTTTTGTCCATTAACCAGAATGCACCAAAGCCTGACTGACTTTTGCAATATGGTATGGCTTTTTCTATATGACAGCACTTTGCCAAAGCATAAACAATAAGTTTCTCCATCCTATTTGCTGCCCTGTTTGTGTTTCAAGAGTTGAATTCAGATATCTAGAATAGCCATAAAAGGTTGACAATCGAAACCAACACAGGTTGCTCAAAGGGAGCATACTGGATACATTTTCAAATGGACCCAAAGAAGTCACTGTGTCTGTCCAGGAGATAGTCTTAACTTTCTGAAAAAACACCTTGAGAAGAGCTATGTAAGACTTTAGCCAAGATGACTTAAATCCACTCCAAGTCTGAGTTGACAAGGAGAACTCAATGGAGTTCTTATTCGTTTCTGTACACTACTTATACAACTACTACATGGTCTGTGCACTATTTTCCCATGCTTCTCATGTGACTTGATCATGTGATGTGATGCTGTGACACCTTGTGATGTGACACTTTCCTGCACTTCTTATATGTAGTAAGTCCAAAAGAAAAGAAAAAGAAAAAGAAATATAAATAATGACTTAGCTGTTTTGCCAAGTCATGACAAGCTGATGCTGTATGTCACAAACTTCATTTGGCCATATCTCCATCAATTCTTTGATGATTCTCACAGTCTCAATGGCTATGGAAAGCCCTCAAAAAG
>Ga0157365_10000502_pt1 | contig 16948 bp, 19 predicted proteins | sample AttsexASBM3_FD_111478 | JGI IMG/M metagenome (GOLD analysis project Ga0157365, IMG submission 111478) | Fungus gardens microbial communities from leaf cutter ant in Ribeirão Preto, State of São Paulo, Brazil - Atta sexdens ASBM3 | ecosystem: Host-associated > Fungi > Mycelium > Unclassified ... | reverse complement strand
CCGGAACAGCCGCCGGGCGTAGGGCGATACGGATTCCAGATACCGTCGCTGCGCTTCCGCATACAGCGTCCCGAAGGCGAGGGATGACTTCCCCGATCCCGAAACCCCGGTGAACACCACCAGCCGGTCACGCGGCATGTCCACGTTTACGTCCTTCAGGTTGTGTTCGCGTGCGCCGCGCACATGCACGAAATCCGCCCGGTCGGATGAATCGGGGGCGGGATCGGAAAAAGGGCGCTGCGACATGGACGAAGCCTTCATGCAATGTGCCGGTTACGGCGGTGCGTCTGTGCCCCGTTATAACGCGGGAGTGAGATTTTGTCTGGTCCGGCTTATAATATTATCGCACGTTAGATAATTAGGTATGGTGAAGTCGCGGGCCGCCCGCTTGACCGATGGGACCGGGCAGCGCATCAGGAAGATTGATACAGAACGAACGATCAGGGCAGGCGAAAGCATGAAAAGGTTCATCATACTGGGCGCATCGATATGCCTGTTTTCCGGGATGGCCCATGCGGCGGGCACCGCCCGCCACGGGGAGGCGACGTCCGTCATCGCCGAGGCCGAGCGTCATGTCGCGGCCACGCTGCCTGATCCGCACGGGGTGACATTCCGCAACGTGGCGGTGCACCCCATGGATGCGACATCGGTGGTGTGCGGTGAAATGGCCCCGCACAGTCCGCCCGCCGGCGGGGTGTTCATGAAGTTCGGCTATGTGCAGGGACAGGATGACCCGGTGATCTTCAGCGGCCGTGAAGTGCCACAGAAAGTCGAGTTCAATGAAGTCAATTCATGGCTGAATGACAGCATCAAGCTTGAGGATCTGGAGGAAATGGGTTGCGTGCCCCGTGGCACCTACCATAGCTATAACGAACGTCTGAACAAGGTCATGTCCCAGCGCAAGCAGTTTGGCGTGAACTGAGGGCAGGGCAACTTGTGCCCCCGGCGTGTGTTATGCGGGGCATGTATCCGGGCGCCATGTCTGTGGCGACATCAATCGCAGCCTGTCTGCCGGCCTGTGTTGCCAGGGCGGCCCCGTGACCGGATGATCCTGTAATGATGGCGGGGTTCAGGCCGACAGGGTAGCGCGGTGTTTCATGCCGCGCAGGGAAGGGAAATTCATGACAGATGTAACGCAGTCCATGCTGGGCCAGGATGTGTTCGCGACAGGTTCGGGCCGTATGGGCACGCTGACAGCCGTCAACACCAATGCGACCATCCAGATCACGGTTGATGGCCCGGCGGAAAGTACCTTCACCATTCCCGTATCATGGGTGCAGTCCACCGATGGCGGCAAGATCCTGCTCAGCCATACGCTGGAAGATGTACAGTCCTATACCCCGCCCGCCTGAATGACGGTGCGCTGACCGCGTGATGTGATGGGAAGTGCCGCGCATGCCGCATGAAACGCAACGGCAGGCAGCCCCGGTGACTGATGCGCAGCCGGACGGGGATACGTTCCGCGTGCCGCTGCGGCATGCGCCCGAGGTGCTGCTGGCTCAGGCGCGGGCCGCGCGCATGCCGGCCTTCGCGCCATCCCGCAGGGTGTCCGATCTGGTTGACATCATGCAGGTCGATCCGGCCGTCGCGCTGGATATCCGTTATGCCACGGCGCGGAATTTTCTGGGGTTTCCTGTCTATTCCGCCGCCCGCGCCTTCCTGCAGCATCCGGCGGCCCTTGCCCTGTCCCATGCGCGCAGGCTTGCGGCGCGGCATGGTTATGGGCTGCTGGTTTATGACGCCTATCGCCCCTGGCATGTCAGTTACCTGTTCCGGCAGGCGGTGCCGGACACTTTGTATGAATTCGTTGGTGATCCCACGACCGGTTCACGCCATAATCGCGGATGCGCCGTGGACCTGACCCTGTGGGATCTGGCCACCCGGCAGGTCGTGTCCATGCCGTCGGGTTTTGATGAAATGACGCCGCGTGCCCATGTCACCTATGCGGGCGGTGATGTTGGGGCACGTGCCCGGCGTGACCTGCTGGCCCATATCATGACGGCAAGCGGCTTCGTGCCGCTGGCCGAGGAATGGTGGCATTTCGACTATGTGGACTGGCAGGATTATCCGGTCATGGACCTGTCTTTTGATGTGGTCGGGAACGGCCTCATACGCTGACCGGACCCGGCATCAGTCGTTATGGATGGTGCGGTCGATCGAGCGTCCGGCCTTTTCCGCCGGTCCCTTTGGCGGGTCGAAGGTATCCTGCATCTTGTCGCCGAAATGATCTATTTTCTCGCCCGTGGTTTCGTGGTGGCGCTTGCACGCGCTCAGCCCCGTGCCCGCCAGTACCAGCGCCAGACCAAGCGCGGTCAGCGAGCGCACGCGGCGGCGGGGCGGGAGTGTGGGGCGATCATGATGCAGGGACAGGCGGAACTGGATACGGGTCAATGCGGTGGCTGTGCCCGGTGATGTTGTGGGCGAAGACGTATGCGTATCCATGTGCGGGTTCCTGCCGTGGTATGATGAATCCTCAACTATGAAAACGCCACCCGGGTTCCGGTTGCACATAAATGTGAGCCGCCTAGCTGAACATGGCCCGGCAGTCCGGGCACAGGCGCAGGAAACGGCCATCCGCGACAAAGGCGGTATCGCAGTTCAGGCAGGTACGGCGTACCTGGTCCGGCCGGTCCATGGGCAGGGCGTTGCGGAGGCGGTGGCGGCGCAGATGGGCCTCCAGTGTCTTGATGTTCAGGCCCAGCCTGCGCGCGGTTTCACGATTGGAGCAGCCCTGCCTGCGTAACTGCGCAATGGCCGGGGCAATGGCCGCCCAATCCAGTCGTGGCGGGCGTGGGGGCCGGGGTGTGGGGGATGTCTGTGCGCTCTGTGCGGGTTTGTGTGCATATTCCATACGGAATTTGTGTTAAAAAAACACACAGTCAGCAAGAAAATAATGCGCCTCGGGAAAATATAATTATGCCCGCCAGATGTTTGTGTATTTTTTTCATACACATGCAAGGACACATCATGCACGATCCCCATCTGCCCGCAGGCTGTACCCAGGCTGACATCGACGCCCGATTCGAGCCGGAGGAACCCACATGGGTTGCATCCTATGTCACGCAGCTCCAGCATCGCCTTGACCGTCTGGAGACGATTCGGATGGAACTGGCGGCCGATTGCTTTGATGGCGCGTATGACGGGGCGGATATTCTGGGCTATCTGGACGATGAAATGGAAACGGTCCGCATGGAAATCGGGCGCCCCCAGCTCATGGGCAGGGACTGATCCCATCCGGTCGGACAGGGTCTGAATATTTCCATTTGAAAATGAAATCGGGAACCGGCAGAAGCGAAGGGAAACCCCTTTTTGCATGGATATGGAATGACCGAACCGACCTGCCTGCCCGATCTGGATCATGAATATTTCCTGCGGCAGTCCTTTGCCGTAGCGGAGCGCGCGCGTCAGGATGGCGACCATCCCTTCGGCTGCGTGCTGGTGGATGCACAGGGCAATGTGGTGATGGAACAGGGGAACGGATACACGGCGGAAGGCGGCGACATGACCGCCCATGCAGAACGCCTGCTGGCCACGCGGGCATCAAAAACCTATGCGCCGGACATGCTGGCGTCATGCACCATGTACACTTCCGCCGAACCGTGTGCGATGTGTGCGGGTGCGGTGTACTGGAGTGGGATCGGCCGCGTGGTCTATGGACAGAGCGAGGCCAGCCTGAAGGAGATAACGGGCAACCATCCCGAAAACCCGACCCTGGACCTGCCCTGTCGCACGGTGTTCGCGGCGGGTCAGCGACTGGTGGCGGTTATCGGTCCCCTGCTGGAAGATGAAGCTGCTGAACTGCAGCGTACGTTCTGGCGGGAAAAGAACGGGTCAGTCGTTTAGGGACCGGGTTCAAAGGAATAAAAGTTTCTGGGTGCCGCCCTTTTTCAAAAAGACGGCACCGTTCCAAAGCTCTTGAAAACAGCTTCATCATGAACTGCTTATGATTTTCAGGCCTATGCTATCAGAACCCGTTGGTCGTGGTCTGTCCGTTGGCCATGGAATAGGAACAGGCCCGGTCCCCGTCGGTCACGACCAGCCAGATGATATTGCGCAGCCCAGTATAGAACTGTCCCGCATCCTTCAGCGAGGTATAGCCGTGATGGCGGAACCATGAAGCGATGATGGTTGTGGGCTGGGCGCCAAAAGATTTCTTGATCGTTTCCAGCAGCTTGTCACATTGCCCACGTGTGAAGCTGTCATGGTCCTGATACCAGATGCCGACCAGTATGCTGTTGCGCCGGGGGTCGAAATCGGCCACTGGCATCATGTCGCTGTCATAGCTGTCGGGCAGGCTGTCGATTTCATGTTGCATGGCGCGCTCGGCCCGGATCAGGCCAAGGTCCATCATGGTCAGCTTGTCGGCAAATAATGTGCTGATCACCTGTGATGGAGATGTTTGGGCGGCCGCGGTGCCGCAATATCCGGACATAAGGGCAAGAAACAGAAACAGGTAACGCACGATATCCCCCGTGACAGGAACTGGTTCGGGCCCATCCTTGTCACGGATGGGTCCGCTACGGACGGTCCTGTAATTCATGTCATGACATGGATTAAATAAAAATAACCTTTTAGGCCATCATACGTATCTTGAAAGTTATGCGAATAGGTCTTATCTGCCATGATAATAACAACTGACATGGCGGTGAACGGGAGTGCATGCGATATGACACGGATGAAACTTGCCCTGCGTGGCTGGGTACAGGTGGTCTGGGGTCAGGTCGTGCGTGAAATCGGATATGCCATCAGCCATGATCGCCTGCAGCGTCGTGGCATCCTGATCGAAAAGCTGGGCCATGCCCTGCTGTACCGTGCCCACCGCATGGGGGCGGCGCCTGGTCCCGACATGGGCAGGGTTGATCCCTATGCCCCGCCGCCGCGCGCCTGAGGGCAGTGCGACGCCTGCCATGACCGCGCGGGTAGCCGACAGGGCGATATATCAGAAAAAATTCATACGACTCTTAACGAGTCGTGGAAAACACCCACCTTATCCCCGGTTCCCAACGGTTCTATCCACAGGGTTGCCCGGATATTCGTCCCCTGAATCTGTGGATAAGGTAAGGGCGGCACCAGAAAGAAGTGTTTGGTGAAGTTTTTCTCAAAAAGCTTCAGGGAACGCCGCCTTTTTGAAAAAAGGCGACACCCAAAAAACTTTTATTCTTTTTGAACAGTTTTTTAACGATGTCCCGCAAGGTGCTGCATGTCATCGCCTACATGTCGCAATGCATCACGCACTGACATATGGCGGCGGTTGCCAGCTTCCGATACCACGGTCACCGTTGCCGTCATGCCTGCGGCCAGTACAAGGTCGGGCGGAATGCTGTCGATTTTGACACGCACCGGGATGCGCTGCGCCAGCCGGACCCATGTATAGACCGGGTCCACTGCCGGCAGGCCCTGTATGGAGGTCGCAGCGTTGTTGCTGGCGATACCGCGCGTGATGCTTTCCACATGGCCGAACAGGGGTTCATGGAAGCCCATAAGGTCCAGCCGCACCGGCTCACCCACCTTGATGGAATGGATTTTCGTTTCCTCGAAATACCCGTCCACCCAATATGAATCCGCATCGATGATCTGGATGTTCACCTGTCCTGCATTGGCGTAATCGCCCGCGCGCATGGTCAGGTTCGTGACGTACCCGTTGATCGAACTGCGGACTTCGGTGCGTTCCAGGTTGATGCGTGCCTGCTTCAGGTCCGCAAGGGCGGCTGCGTACTGGGCTTCGGCCTGCTGGGCCACGGCCTCGAACTGCTGCTTTTCCTCGCCCGATACGGCAACGCCCGAAATCTTCTGGCGGCGTTCGTACTGCGATGTCTTGAACTCCAGATCCGCGCGGCGTTCATTGACGGCGGCATCGGCGATATCCAGCTTCACCCGAAAATCGAACGGGTCGATGACATACAGCACGTCGCCCTTGTGCACGAACTGGTTGTCATGCACGCGCACTTCATTGATCTGGCCGGAAATGCGCGGTGCGATATTGGCAACCTGTGCACGGACCTGGCCGTTCCGTGTCCAGGGGGAGGCCGTGTAGTAATCCCACAGCACGATGGCCACGATGGCCGCGACCAGCAGGATGACAGCGGTAATCGCCACACGCACAAGGCGGTTTGCATATGCGAACACGTCAGGATTCTTTCACAGGATCAGGGTATACAGGCCAACAAGGCAGATCAGCAGGCCGAACTGCGCCAGCGGCGGGTTCCAGACAAACCGCCACAGGTTGAGCCATGACAGCATGATGCGCAGCACCAGCAGCGTGCACAGCGCCAGCCCGAGGTTCATGACAAAGGCCGAGATCAGCACGCCTTCCAGATCGACAACCTGTCGCATCAGCCGGCCTTTTCCACTTTGATGATGCCGTAATGCCGCAACCGGGGCGCTGCCGTCTGCCATGCCCGCAGGACGGCGTCCAGTCCGGCCAGCAGGTTGATGGCCGCGACCTGCGTCTTGGGTGGCAGTTGGGCCTGCGGGGCGGGGATTGCCGCGATGGCGTCGCGCATGCGCTGTTCCACGTTCCATGGTGCATGCAGCGACAGTTCGCGTTGCGCCAGTTCGGCTGCGGGGCGCAGCAGGGCGATCGCCTGTGCCTGATGGGCATAGGTCCGTGCCCGCGCCAGTGCGCCGTCCAGTTCGGCAAATGTCATGAAACTTTCCATCTGTCGTGCGCTGCTGGAATTGCCGGGCAGGCGGTCGGTCCAGAACTGCATCTGGGCCAGACGGTCGTAGGTACGGGTCAGGCGGGTCGGGCCATCAGTTTCGCCATGTCCGGTCATCTGGCGTTCCAGCGCGCGGACGACGGTGGATGCCATCCAGAACCGTTGCCGCCGGGGGGATGGCGGAAACAGCAGCACAAGGACGATGAACGCCAGCAGGGCCGCCAGCAGGTAAAAGATGTTGCGGTTGAGGAATTCCGTGGGGTTATAGCTCTGGTGGTTATCCAGACCCAGTATGGCGAAGAAGAATACGCCATAATTGAACCCGATGGCCGCCGTTGACGGGCGCATAAGCAGAAGACAGGCCAGGAAGGTCTGCGGCAGCAGCGTCAGCGCCAGAAAGGGCATGTCCGCCCCGTGCAGCAGCACGAAGAAGTTCAGCAATGCGGCCGCCAGCACGCTGCATGGCAGGCCGATGATCGCCCCCATGCCGAAACGCGCCGTATCCACATTGGTCGCGGCAAGGGTCAGGGTCAGCGCGGTCTGGGCCAGTGCGACGGTCGCCCCCGGCAGGCCGGTGATCACGCAGACCCCGGCCGCGAACGAAAAGCCGACCAGAACCCGCAGCGCCCCGATCAGGGCCAGCAGGTAATTGGGCTGGATCGCGATATTGACGGTCCTGCTGTGGCTGGCGCTGCCGGTGCCTTCGGTCAGTACTTCCTGTCCGGCATGCATGCGGGTGCGCGCGGTCAGCATGCGGGCGGCGCGTTCAATGGCGAAGGCTTCGTCCGCATTGGGCACGTGTTCGGGCAGGGTCGTGCGCACGGCATCCAGTATATGCGTGGTGAAACCGGCCTGATCGGTGCGCAGGTCGGTCTGCCGCGCGACGCGGGCAATGGATTCTTCCACCACCGGGTCGATATTGCCATGACCGGTATGACGGCCCAGCCCGCGCGCGCAGTCCAGAATGGTCAGCATGGACACCATGGCCAGGCGCGCCCCGTTGGCGCGTGCGCCGCCCCGTTCCAGTTCCGTGCGGGCATAGGAAAGTGGCGTAGTCAGCGCCAGTATGCGCGCGCCCAGCCGGATGTCAGTCTGTGCGCCACGGTCGTACATGTGCTGCAGGGCGGCGCGTGCGGTCTCGCTAAGCGGACGGATCAGCTGCTTCAGTCCGTTGGCCAGTCCCCGCCATGCCTCGGGCGAGCCGGACAGGATATTGACCACCGCCACCGCAAAGACCCCGAGCGTAATGGCCGAAGCGCGGGATACCGCGATGTTGAAAACGTTCTGTGGCGTATCAATGCAGTTTACGGCCACAAGGGCGACCGTATAGCCCGACAGCAGGGCGGCATAGGACCGGAAATCGCGCTCCAGCGACCCCACGAAGGCGCAGGCCGCAAGCCACAGTGCGACACCCCCCAGAAAGGGGCCGCGCTGCTGGTTCCATACCGCCACCAGCACAATGGACACGCCCATGCCCACCATGGTGCCCAGCAGCCGGTAAAATGCCTTGGACAGCGCCTGCCCGCGCAGGGGCTGCGCCAGGATCATGACCGTAACGCCCACCAGCAGGGGATTGTCCAGTTGCAGCCAGAAGGCCGTGGTCAGTCCGAGTACCAGCGAGCACCATGTACGCAGGCTGAACCCCACCCAGCCCGCAGGCAGACGGTCAGTCCAGGGCTGGAAGATGCGAATGATGCCGTGAATACGCCGCGCGCTTGTTGCCTGTAGGTCTGGCATGGCCTCCCTGACCGTTCAGTGGCCTCATGGCGCTTGATACAATGGAAATAGCCGGGAATTCATAACAAAGGATGTACAGGCACAAGGTGCATGGCTGGTATTCACATAGGAGATATCACCCGGTGCCGGACCACTTCGCCCACAATGATCAGCGCAGGGCTGCCCACGTCGGCCTCGGCCGCCTGCCGCGCAAGCCCCCCCAGCGTGCCGGTCAGCACGCGCTGGTCCGCGCGCGTGCCGCGTTCGACAATGGCGGCAGGCCAGTCAGCGGGCAGGCCGTGGTCCATAAGCTGTGTACACAGGGCGGGCAGGGCGGATACCCCCATATAGATCACCACCGTCTGTCCCGGTCGCGCCATGCTGTCCCAGGGCAGGTGCAGCGTGCCATCAGCGCGGGCATGGCCGGTTACAAACATGCAGGCCTGCGCGCAGTCACGGTGGGTCAGGGGGATGCCGGCATAGGCGGCGCAGCCATTGGCCGCCGTGATGCCCGGCACGACCTGAAACGGAATGGCGGAGTCCAGCAGGGCTTCGATTTCCTCGCCCCCGCGTCCAAAGACGAACGGGTCGCCCCCCTTCAGCCGCAGCACGCGCTGTCCCGCCCGTGCGCGGCGGACCAGTTCGGCGTTTATTTCTTCCTGCGGCATGGTGTGTCTGTTGCGGCGTTTGCCTACGAATACCAGTTCCGCATCGCGTCGCACCCGGTCCAGCAGGGCAGGGGAGAGAAGCTGGTCATACAGCACGCAGTCGGCATTCTGCATGAGGTGCAGCGCGCGCAGCGTCAGCAGGTCCGGATCACCCGGCCCCGCGCCGACCAGCCACACTTCGCCCCGCGTGCTGGTGGAGGCAATGATGTCGTCCAGTATGGCGCGCGCACGTTCGTTTTCGCCCCGCCGGGCCGCCTGCGCGCCCGCCCCGTCAAGGAAGGTTTCCCACACCTGCCTGCGTCGCGAAATGTCAGGACAGGCAGCCCCCACATGCTCGCGCTGCTGCTGCATGAATACGGCAAGCTCCCCCGTGCCATCGGGTATGGTGCTTTCCACCTGTTCGCGCAGGCGGCGCGCCAGAACGGGGGCGGCCCCCCCGGTGGAAATGGCGATGCGGACCAGCCCGCGATGGATCTGGGCCGGGGTGATGAAGGTGGATGGCTGCGGGTCATCGACCGCGCAGACGGGAATGTTCATCTCCTGCGCCAGGGCCGCGACAGCGCGGTTGACCGTACGGTCATCGGTCGCGGCATAGACCAGGCGGCAACCGGGCATGGCGGCGCGCAGGGTGGTGGCATCGGCCGTGCTGGCCACATGGGTGATCGTGCCGTCTTCCTCCCATCGCTGCATTTCCGGATCAAGGCGCGCGGCAATGACCTCGACCTTCGCGCGGTGGGCCAGCAGCAGGCGGACCTTGTTGGCCGCGATCATGCCGCCGCCAATCACCAGCACCCGGACATTGTCCAGCCGCAGCGCGATGGGAAACCATGCGGGTTCGGAAATATGGGTCATGCAGTCAAACAGCCGGTCGTGCCGGCATCCTGTGGCTGGGGAAGGGCGGGTCTGGATGGAAACGTGTGTAGCGGTGGTGTGGTGGCGTCAGTGGGAGGTGACGTTCTTCACCCCTTCGGCATAACCCCAGCGTGCCCATGTCGAACGGTCCTTGACCGATCCCGGCGTGTTGGTGGCGCATGCGGCCAGCGACAGCACGATGGCACAGATACCAAGAACGGGAAGAAAACGGGCCAAAAAAACCTCCTGCACGACGCAATGGCCGACATAGCAGAAAAGCCATGCCTTCACCACGACCATATATGAATTGACGTGCGCCCTCACGCCCCATCGCGCATGTCATGGAAATGATGATATGCACCCTGCCTGAAACAGGCCGCTGGCGGAATGCCAGAGACAGACAGAGGTAAGGGCAGGCAGGATGGAAACGATCAGCACCGTAGCCGGATTGCGCGCGCGTGTCAGGCAGTGGAAGCAGGCGGGCGCGCGTGTTAGCGTGGTGCCGACCATGGGTGCGCTGCATGACGGGCACCTGTCGCTGGTCCATGCGGCGCGGGCGCAGGCGGAGCGGGTGATTACCACGGTTTTTGTCAACCCGATCCAGTTTGACAATGCCGATGACCTGGCCACCTATCCGCGCACGCTGGAGGATGATGCACGCCTGCTGGCGGCGGCCGGGGTGGATATGCTGTACGCGCCCACCGTGTCACAGATGTACCCACCCGGTTTCGCCACCCGCATCAGCATATCCGGCGTATCGGAAGGGCTGTGTGGAGGGGCCCGCCCGGGCCATTTCGATGGTGTGGCGACAGTGGTGTGCAAGCTGCTGATGCAGACGCTGGCGGACTGCGCTTTCTTTGGCGAGAAGGATTTCCAGCAGGTTCAGGTGGTCCGTCGCATGGTCACCGACCTTGACCTGCCGGTTGAGATCGTGACCTGTCCGACGCAGCGTGAGGCGGACGGCCTGGCCCTGTCATCGCGCAACCGGCGTCTTGCGCCCCATCAGCGCCAGATTGCGGTTGCCCTGCCGCGTATCCTGCGGGTTTGTGCCGCCGATATTGCGGCGGGCGCGGATGTCCCTGCCGCATTGGCGCAGGCGGTAGTCCAACTGGCGGATGCGGGTTTTGACCCGGTGGACTATGTGGAATTGCGGTCGGAACTGGACCTGCAACCACTTGCTGTTGTGAGCAGGGGCATGCCCGCGCGCCTGCTGGCGGCGGCATGGCTGGGTGATGTGCGGCTGATTGACGGCATGGCCGTGCCATTGCCGGAATAAAGAAGTTTTTGGGGCAGCCTTTTTTCAAGAAGGCTGCATTCTTCGAAGCCTTTTGAAAAAAGCTTCACCAAAAAATCCTGTTTTTATCAGTATTTCAAGCGTCCAGCTTGCGGGCTTCGTCGGGCAGCATGATGGGAATGCCGTCACGCACCGGAAAAGCCAGCCCTGCGCGCCTGCTGATCAGTTCACCGGCCTCGCGGTCATAGACCAGCGGCCCCTTGGTCACCGGGCAGACAAGGATGGACAGCAGCCGGGGGTCCAGCGGTGGGGCGGGCGGCTTTTCAGTCATGGCGGCAGATCCCATGCAGGTTGCAGTTATTCAGGCGACATTGGTCACGATGGGGATGCACCCTCATCGGGTTCATGTCCAGCCCCGTCCAGCAGATTGCGCAGGATCTGGGCGCGGGCGGCGGGCGTTGGCGCTTCCAGCATCATCTGGCGCGGTGCGGTGCCAAACGGGCAGATCATGGGCAGGGTGACCAGCAGGGCGGCGTCATCCATCTGGCGCAGCGCGTCCCATTGCGTGCTGACGCCCTGGGCCTCGCAGAAATCATGCAGGGCGTTGAGCAGGCCTTCACGGTCGAAGGGAATGTCATCCCCGCCATCCGTCAGGTCGGATACAAAGGATGACGCGTCGATCCGTGCAACGCGGTAGCCACGGCGCATCTCCGTCTCGCGCAGCAGGCGGAAGCGGGCGATACCCGTCAGCGTGATGGCATAGGTGCCGTCCGTGCGCTCGGTCATGGCGGTGATGCGGCCGATGCACCCTATATTATAAAGGGGCGGGGTTGTGCTGTAGCCATCATCCATGTCGGCATCTGTCGCATCATCCAGCGGGCTGCCGTCCATGCCATCCAGCGGGCGGGGCTGGATCATGCCGATCAGGCGGTTGCCCGCCAGCGCGTCTTCCACCAGCGCGATATAGCGCGGTTCGAACACGTTCAGCGGCAGCCGCCCCTGCGGCAGAAGCAGGGCCTCGTCCAGCGGGAACAGGCCCAGCTCTGCCGGAAAGTCCGCCAGTGTCATTTCCCCGATCTGCGGGATGCGGCGGGGGATGTCATCATGGATGATGATGGTCCCCCGTGGGTCATGACGCGTCACGAAAACAGCAACGAGGACATGCGCCGACGCGCCGCGACCGTGTCGGGATCGGTCTGGCCCCAGGCTTCGAACAGGCGGATCAGCTGCTTGCGCGCGCCGTCGTCATTCCACTGACGGTCTTCTTTCATGATGGTCAGCAGTTCATCGGCCGCCTCCGCGCGCTTGCCTGCGGCGTTCAGGGCTGCAGCCAGTTCGAAGCGGGCGGCGTAGTCTTTCGGGTTGGCGGCGATGCGGGCGCGGATTTCCTCGGCTTCCTCAGCGGCCTTGCGGCCTTCGCGCTTGAGTTCCAGCGCGGCCTTCGCCCCTGTGATCTCGGCATGGTTGGCAATGGATTCAGGGGCGTCATTCAGGGCGGTTTCGGCACCTTCCTCATCCCCCATTTCAATCAGGGCGCGGGCAAGTCCACCCCATGCGGCGGGGTTTTCGGGCTCGATTTCCAGCGCCTGCGAAAACAGGCTGGCTGCGGCTTCGGCGCGGCCTTCCTCCATTTCCTTGCGGGCGGCTTCCACCAGATCGGCTGCGGGCAGGGCGCCGCCGGCGGATTTCAGCACGTTTTCCACGAAGCGGCGGACTTCGCTTTCAGACTTGGCGCCCTGGAACAGGTCGAGGATCTGCCCCTGCCAGAAGGCGGCGACCAGCGGGATCGACTGCAGCGGAAGGCCGATCTGGGTCAGCTGCTGCGCCAGCGCGCGGTTGGCGTCCACATCCACCTTTACCAGCCGCACCCGTCCACCGGCAGCGCGCACCACCTTTTCCAGAACCGGGGTCAACTGCGTGCAGGGCTTGCACCATGTCGCCCAGAAATCGACCAGAACCGGCATGTCGCGGCTGGCTTCCACCACGTCACGCATGAAGGTGTTCTGCGTGCCTTCCATCACCGGGTCGGGCCTGCCGCCTGCTGTCGGCGGGTTGCCCGCAGGGGCGGAACCGGCGGGGCGGGGTGTCTGGCCGATAATGTAGTCCATCTGGTCACGTTCCTGTTGGTCTGGCGGCCAGCATAGGGACGGGGGCATTGCCTGCCCTTATGCCCATGCCGGTCGGTTCACATGTTATGGTGATAGATTGGCATTCCCGGCCATCCCCGCAACCGCATTCTGCGGGGATGAAAAAAAACTTCGACAAAAGCATTTTAACCCCTTGCACGCCCATCGGGTTTGCCGTAAACACCGCTTCACCGACACGGAGCGCGGGCGTAGCTCAGGGGTAGAGCACAACCTTGCCAAGGTTGGGGTCGTGGGTTCGAATCCCATCGCCCGCTCCAGATTAAAATAGTCGGTTTGCAAACGACCCTTCGGGGTCGTTTTTGTTTTCTGGCGGTTTGTCAGGAAACTGCTCCCGGTCTGAACTGCCGGAATCAGAAAATCAGGAACCATTGCAGGATTTCAGCCTGCCGATCCGGTTCATGCGGAACGTTTCCCGTGCTGGTGCGCTTTGACCCCGCATTGCATATTCATGCCGTTTTTCCGCGTTAGCATGATGACCTGACAGCGGGTGCTGGCGCGTCCATGGAAGGGGAGGACTGGCGTAACCGTGTCGAAACGTTTTCCTGTCGTTTGCATGCAGGTTTCCGGGGTGATGTATTGATGGCTGGCGGGGCATGCAGGCAGGCAGAAAACAGACGTTTAATGCGTGCTTTTTCGGGGTTTCCAGCTTTGTGGGACAATCAGGTTCTTACCGTATGGTCAGTCAAAGTGTGATCTGATAAAAGGCCCCTGCGTTGCTCTTCTTTCCTGTCCATGAATGTATGCAGGCGCGCCTGCCTTGGCCTGAATTATATTCTCGATCATCACTTTTAGCTGCGGTGCTACATTGACCATTTCCTGTCTCCCGAAAAATTTGGGTTCAGTCTTACGGCATGTTCGGAAGGGTCGGCATTTTGCTGTGGCTGGCGGAATGGTTCTGCTGCTTGCCGGGTGCAACACCCTTCCCGACAGTGGTCCTACGGAATACAAGATCAACCACGCGCAGCGTGACCCCAAGAGGAACAGCGTAGGCTACAATATTGTCAAGGTCAGCCCGGAACTGATCGGCCTGCTGGAAAGTCAGGAACCGCCGCTGTTCAGCAGCCTTGACGCGGATAATGCGCCTGTAAGCGTGCCCAGGAATGATACGATCGGGCCAGGTGATGTCCTGCAGGTTTCGATATACGAAGTGGGCAGCGCCCTGTTCAGCCCCAATAACGGGGGCATGTCCGCAGGGGGCAACATGTCCATGGCGTCCAATCTGCCGCCATTGAGCGTGGATGGAAGCGGGAATGTTGAAATTCCTTTTGGTGGCCAGATGCATGTGACCGGCATGACCACCAATCAACTGGCGGATGCCATTACGGCGCGACTGAAGCAGAAATCGCAGTCACCGCAGGTTCTGGTGCGCATCCTGTCCGATATTACCAATTCGGTCATCGTATACGGCGGGGTGCGGCGGCCCAGTCGCATTCCCCTGACACCAAATCGTGAACATATCCTTGATGTCATTGCGCTGGCAGGGGGGGAAGACCGGACGGTCCAGTCGGATGAGGATTATATCGTCCGCCTGACACGTAAGGACAAGATTGCTGAACTGCCGCTCAAGACCATAGAAAATGATCCGGCGCAGAACATCGTGATGCAACCCGGCGATCGGGTGCAGGTCGTATATGAACCGCGCACCTTCTCCGTATTCGGGGCAACCGAACGGGTCACCCAGACGCAGTTTACAACCCCGACGCTGACCCTGGCCGAGGCCATTTCGCGCAGTGGTGGCCCGCTTGATTCCCGTGCCGATCCGAATGCCGTTTACCTGTTCCGCTTCGAGAACGCTGATGTCCTGAAACGCCTGGGCCTATCGGTTGATAATGGGGCGACAACCGGACCTGTAATTTATCAGTTGGATATGATGAACCCGAGTAATTATTTTCTGGCGGAACGCTTCATGATGCGTGATCAGGACATTATTTATGTCGCAAATGCCACCAGCAACAAGTTCTACAAGTTTTTCGGGTTGATCAGTACACTTATCGCACCGGGGATCACTGCGGCATGGATGGCAAAATAATGAAAAAATTTATGCGACATGAATGCTGCGGATGCGTGTCCGGGCCTGCTTTCAGGTCTGTTATGGGTTGCATTGGTGAATATGGTTCGGTGCGTGTCATGGTTGGTACTTCAGGACGGAATTGCATGTCATGAATATTGATGTGTACCAGGAAGACAGAAATCAGTATCAGGGAAATGATCCCTCTTTCCTGACGCGGGTGGGGAACTGGTTCCGTAATAAAATACAGAACCATCTGCCTTTCATGATTTTTGTTGTTCTGCCGACCGGTCTGGTGTTTCTTTACCTGACCCTGATCGCAACGCCCCAATATATATCGGAAGCGCATTTTGTCGTGCGCGGACGGTCCGGCCAGTCCGGCATTTCGCTGAGTAACATCCTGCAGTCGAGCGGGGGGAGTGGCGCCACTTCCGAAAATACATACGTGGTGCAGGATTATATGCAGTCACGTGACGCGGCGGAACTGCTGGTCAAGCAGAATAACCTGCTTGATGTCTATCGGCGGCCGGAAGCGGATTTTGTCGCGCGTTATCCGATGTTTGGACTCCCACAGGATTTTGAACATTTTTACAAATATTATAAAAGGCATGTGCTGGTAGAGCAGGATTCGGAAACAAATATTTCCATCCTGACGGTCCGTACGTTCAGGGCTGATGATTCCCAGAAAATTGCCCGTGCCCTGCTGGATGCCGGTGAAAACCTGGTCAATGATATCAACCGCAGGCAGCGGGAAAATCTGATTCATGCGACTTTGATGGAAGTTCAGGCTTCTGAAGCCAAGCTGCGTGATATTAACCAGAAGCTGGCTGAATACCGGAATGTGATCGCCCTGATTGATCCGATGCGGCAGTCCGTGCCGATGATCAGCTTTGTGACCACATTGCAGAATATGCTGACGACGACCAACATGCAGCTGGGTCAATTACGGAAATCGGCCCCCAACAGCCCGCTGATCGCGGCGTATCAGCGTCAGGCAGATATCCTGACTGAACAGATTAAAAAGTCCGGTGGGGAGATTACCGGGTCAAATGACTCCCTTGTCCCGAAGATTACCGGGTACGAGGATCTTATGGTGCAGCGTGAGATCCAGCAGCGGATCCTGGTCAGCAACGTGGCGTCCCTGGAGGCAGCCAAGCAGCAGGCCAACCAGCAGATGGTCTATGTTGATGAAGTTGCGCAGCCCAACGCAGCGGACTGGCCGGAATATCCCCGTAACATTCTTGTTCTTGTTATTACATTCTTCTCTACATTGGGTCTGTACATAATGGGCAGGCTGCTGGTTGCAGGGGCGCAGGAACGTAATATCCGATAATTGAAGGCGTGTTTCCGACGGGCGTCATGGATCATATGGTCCTGAGTGATCCGGGGGTTGCCATGTACGACAGAACAAAGAGTCCATAATGTTACGCTGCATTGATATTGTTAAAGATTATCATGTTGATAACGTGCATCGTCGTATCCTTGACGGTATTAACCTGCAGGTTGAAAAGGGCGAAAAGCTTGGCATCCTGGGCCGGAATGGTGCTGGCAAATCGACACTTATCAAGATTATAGGCGGTGTTGAGCTTCCGACGTCTGGCCGTATCGAACATACGATGTCGATCTCATGGCCGCTTGCCTTTGGTGGCGCCTTCCAGGGCAGT
>Ga0157365_10000501_pt1 | contig 16987 bp, 14 predicted proteins | sample AttsexASBM3_FD_111478 | JGI IMG/M metagenome (GOLD analysis project Ga0157365, IMG submission 111478) | Fungus gardens microbial communities from leaf cutter ant in Ribeirão Preto, State of São Paulo, Brazil - Atta sexdens ASBM3 | ecosystem: Host-associated > Fungi > Mycelium > Unclassified ... | reverse complement strand
GCCACGGGCGGGAACGTCGCGAACTTCGATGCGGGTGCCCAGCAGCGGTCCGAAATGGCTGTAAAGCAGATGGGCGTTGACGCTCTGGGGACCCTGAAGGGCCTGGGGCGGCTGGATTTGCCGGAGGTCCGTCAGGCACTCGGTGCCACGGCCAACATGGACAGCACCAACCCGGCGAACCTCTATGCTCTGACGAAGGAGCGCATGAACCAGATGGGCTATCAGGACGGCATCCTGAAGGCGTGGGACAACCTTCCGAAGGGCTCCCCGCAACGTCTGCAAGGGTTCAGCAAGTTCCGCACCGACTACCTCAATGGCGACGCGACGGCCTACAAGCCGACCGACATCATGGGCAACGTGGCGGACTACAACAAGCAGCACAGCGTGACGACAGTAGCCCCCGTCAGTGCAGCCCCAGCGGCCCGTATCGGACCCGCCCAGGGCATCACAGGAACCACCAGTGGTGGTCATTCCTGGTCCTTCACACCCGACTGAGGAGTCTATGGGAAAAATCTCGGTCCCCGGCATGGGGACCTTCACGGTCGATAACTCTTTCGGCCAGCTCTCACCGGAGCAACAGCAGGCTCAGGTGAACGAGATGATTGCCCATGTGCAGTCCTCTCAGGCACCCGCGCAGAGCCCGGCAGGAGCCTCTCAGGCGGCCACGTCGCAGCCCCAGCAGGATATCGGCGGCCCGTCCTCCGGGATCGGCACAGCGGCTTGGCAGGGGCTCGTTCATGGGCTCCCTGCGGCACTGGAGAACGGTGCGGCCACCATAGGCCAGACCATCGAAGACCGGACCGGCTCGACGGGCCTGGACGGGATCGTGCAGGGCCTTAGGTCCTCCGCTGCGGAGAACCGACAGGAGCTCTCACGGAACTACCAGCACCCGGCCTCGGTCGATCCGTCGATTACCCACGCGCTTGGTCAGGGGAACTACCTCGGTGCCCTGAAGTCCCTCGGATACAACGTCGCGGAGAACGCTGGGACCATGGGTGCCCAGCTCGGGCTCGCTGGTGTCGGAGCGGCAGCAGCCGTCCCCACCCTGGGTCTCTCTCTGGTCCCCACTGTGGCCGCAGAGGGTGCGCTTGCGGCAGATGGGATTGACCAGAGCAAGCAGGCAGCAGGCGTGAAGGGCACACGCGGCCTTTCCAACGGAGACATGGCGAACCTGGGCGTGCAGACGCTCATGAACTCCATCCCTGGTGAGGGTGCCGTGGCCCGGATCGGAAATGGCTTCCTGAAGGGGGCGGCTGGGTCTGGCCTGAACCAGTTCTCCGATTATGCCCAAGGCGGCAACGTCGGGACGCTCGGGGACGCGATCAGGAACTCGGTGGACGCAGGTATCACAGGAGCAGCCCTGACAGGCGCGGGTGTGGCCCACGGCGGTGCCAAGCAGCTCGCCAACGACCACGTGTTCGACCCGATCTCGGCTGGACCGGAGTGGCGCAAGGGGCTCGCGGAGCTCCAGGCCGCGCGAAACAACAAGGGTCCGATGACGCCTGCCGCGCAGAAGGTCCAGACGACCCTCAACGCCAATGCGTTCTTCGACGCCCGGCGCGGGGCCGAGAGTGCCGATCATGGCAAATTGCCACCCCTAACGGACACCATCAAGGGTGACCTAGATCAGGGTAAGGCGCAGCTCTCCACCATCTTCAAGGGGATGCGTCAGGCTGGACCGGCGAATGGGGGCGTCACCCCGGACCAGTATGATGTCCTATCGAACGCACTGAAGGAGGCTGGGAACCACAACCGGAACCAGGCTGAAAACGGGCTCGATACGGGCTACACCGACACCTTTCGCGACAAGATAAACGCGCTTCCGCTCAGTCCTGTAGCCAAAGCGAACATCCTAGACCGCCTCTCGACCATCAATGCCGCGTCCTACAACGGCAAGAAGATGAACTCGAAGGCTTTCGTGGGCCCCCTTATCCGGGGGATGGCGTCCCAGGCGATCCCCCTCCTGGGTGAGTATGGGGCAGAGGCGGGTATCCTGGGGGCGACGGGGCACGCCGCACCGGCCATAGCAGGCGCGACCGGCCTGTTCTACGGCCTGAACTATCTCCAGAAAAAGGCGATGTCTGCCGTTGCCAACAAGGTAGGGAACTCTGCCGATGTGGCGTTGGGCCGTGGCTTGCCCCCTATCATGGCGAACATAGCGGCGAAGCGCAGGCTGGCCGATAGGGCCGGTGTGGGTCCGTCCGTGACACCGGGAGACATCCAGGCGCTTCACGATAAGTGGAGCACCGTTGGGAACAACGCGGCACAGGCCAGGGCGGCCACCGTGCGTCGTATGGCACAGCCATCACCCGCTGCGGTCCCACCCGGTGGACCAGTAGCCACGCCACCTGCCTCCGTCCAGACCCCACCGGGACCATCTCCGGCCCCCGGCCTCACACCGCAGTCCCAAGCAGGTAGCCCACCCCCACAAGTGGCACCAGCAGCAGCAGCAGCCCCCGCGCCAGTGGCACCCAGCGGGACGGCAGCGGCGAACCTCGCAGGCACCCGCAATCCGGGGTGGTTCGGTCCGATCACGGGCACGAATGGGGGTTCGGCGCTGGAGCCCAACCCGATGCGCGTCCGGCAGTTCATGAAAAACCTCGTGTCCTCCGGGCAGATGACGCAGCAGGAGCACGACGACCTCATGTCGCAGGACCATATCGGTGACGCTCTGGGCCTGTTGCAGAACGAGATTGGCAGGCGTCAGCTCATGGGGACGTGGCAGGCCGATAGCGCCCACCCGGACGCCCCTGACGCGGGACAGAGTGCGCCCCGGCAGGAGAACCCTGTGCGGAACCCGCAGGCATATCAGGCGGCCATAGACGAGGCCCACGCGGCCAGAGACCACATTGCCACCACCTACCCTGCGCTTGCCCTGGCGGCCCATGCCATAGCGAACCAGAAGGGTCCCTCCGCGAAAAAGGCGGCAATGGAGGAGCACGTCATGCATCTGGAGTCTTCTGATGACCGTGCGGCGGCTCGCGCCATCCTATCGAAGCTCACGACATACGGCGGAAAGGACCCATAATGTCGTCCACATCGCACGCCCTGGATATTCTCCATTTCACCCGAGAAATCACCTCTGGGACGATTGGGGACACCCAATGGGGAATAACGGGCCTTGATGCCCTGAACGAGCTCCAGACTACCCTTCCGTGGACAGTCTGGAGGTCGAATTATCCCGCACTGACACAACTGGCTGAAGCAGCTCTTGGAGAGGCTATTGGAAGACACACCGGGACCCCGAAAGGGGCCACGGGAGCGCCCGAGGAAACACCAGCGCAGACCACTCACTCCGGCGCAAGCGGCGTTCCTCCGCAGCCCGGAGCACAGGGAGATGCTGAAACGAAGCCGGGAAAAGTTCATAGCAAGCAACGGCGGAAAGCCAGCGACACGTAAGGGGTTCCCTGATGGTGTCAAAGGTCCGGTCGAGAAACGCAAATACGCCGAGGCGAAAGAGAGTGCTCGGCAAGAGGTAATAAAGATCATGGAGAAGCTGGCCGAGGACGGCCAAATCGACAAGGAAGCCCTTGGTAATCAGGTCATCATCGAAACGGCGGCGATTGCGATCACCCGTGACGTGGAAGGCAAGCATTACCACGGCGTCCGCGACCGGGTAGCGGCAGCGAACACTGTCTTGCCGTATCTGGTCGAGAAGAAGCAGCAAAAGCAGGCGATCACCGTCCAGACCGTTGACGACTTCCTTAAGGAAATCAACGAGGCTGAATGACAGAGGACCCCAGGAAAGCCGCCGTAAAGCGGCTGAAGGGTGATTATCGTCTCTACGCCTCGAAATGCCTGAAGATCAGAACGAAGGATGCGAAGATCGCGCCTTTGATCCTCAATCAGGCCCAAGAGATACTTCACGAGGCGATTGAAAAACAGATCGCGGAGCTTGGGTTCGTCCGCATCATCGTCCTGAAGGGCCGACAGCAGGGTCTTTCGACCTATATCAATGGTCGGCTCTATCACAAGACGAGCATGGAGGGGGCCCAGAAGACCATCGTGGTCGCGCACAAGGCAGAGTCCACCAGCGCGATCTTCGATATGACGAAGCGATACCATCAAGGCGTCCCGGACGTTATCCGCTCGTCCACAAAGTATCAGAGCAAGCGCGAACTATCGTTCGATAAGCTGGACAGCTCTTATCTTGTCGTGACGGCAGGCGGTGATGACATCGCACGGGGCGAGACCCTTCAGAACGCCCACCTATCGGAAGTGGCGTTCTGGCCCAAGGGCACCGCATCCTCGAACTTCAATGGCCTGATGAAGGCTATCCCACCCCGTCCGGGCTCTATGGTTTTCATCGAGAGCACCGCGAACGGCGTGTCGGGTGTCTTCGCGGACATGTGGCGCGGTGCGGTGGATGGAAAGAACGGCTTCTTGGCCGTATTCATCCCCTGGTTTGTCCAAGATGAATACCGCAGGGCCGTGCCTGACGGGTGGAAGCGCACCCCGGAGGAGGAGGACCTAGCGGCCCTTTATGGCCTGGATGATGAACAGCTTGCTTGGCGCAGGGTCGAAGTGTCCCAGAGTGGCAGAGACCTGTTCAAGCAGGAGTATCCATCCTGCCCTGAGGAAGCCTTCCTTACGACAGGCAGTCCGGTGTTCAATACCGAGATGCTGGTTCGGATGCGAGCCTCCCAAGTATCCAGCGACTTCACCCGCCATGGACACACACCGGGGATTGGGTTTGCGGAAAACCCACGCGGGGACCTGTTCGTATGGCACCCACCGTATCCCGGAAAGAGCTATACGATCGGTGCAGACGTTGCCATGGGCTACCGAGGCGGCGACTATAGCGTGGCGGTCGTCCTGGACGATGATAGGCGTGTCGTGGCTCGATACAGGGCACACGTAAATCCCGAGTATTTTGCAGCGATCCTCGACAGTCTTGGCCGGTGGTTCAATAAGGCCCGCATCATTGTCGAGAGCAACTCACACGGAATCCTGACGTGCAAAACCCTGGCCCAAGAGCTCTCCTATCCGAACTTCTATACCGAGGAGACGGTGGACAAGCTCACGACCAAGGTTTTGACCAAGCTGGGTTTCGCGACCACAGCCAAGACGAAACCCCTCATTATTGACGAGCTCAGGACTGCCGTATCTCTGGATGAGATGGTGATCCCAGACCGCCTAATCATCAACGAGATGCTGACCTATGTGGTGGACGAGAACGGGCGGATGGCTGCGGAGTCCGGCAAGGACGCCGATGGCGAGGCGCTTCACGACGACACGGTGATGGCCCTAGCTCTGGCGAACCACATCCACGAAGCAAGGTGGGAACCCGTCAAAGTAACAGAAGACTTCTATTTTAAGGCTCCGTAAGATTGGCGAATAAGCCGATAAGTGACGAGGAACTCGCTTCTCTCGTCCGAACGCGGATCAGCACATCAATTTCTGCCGGGACATCCAATCTTGAGCGGGAACGGCTTCGTGCGATCCGCTTCTATGCCGGGGTTGAGCCCCGACGACTCCATGACGGAAGCTCCGGGTTTGTCTCACGCGACGTTTACGATGCGGTGGAGGCCAGAAAGGCGGCCCTATTGGAGACGTTTACCGGAGATGTGAAACCCCTTCGGTTCAGCCCCCAAGGCCCTCAGGATATCCAAGAGGCCCAGATCGCGACGGATTATGTTGATTACGTCGTCTTTCGTGAAAACAACGGGTATCAGATCATCCACGATGCGATCCACGATGGGCTTCTGGCCCGGACCGGCATCGTTCAGGCGTGGTGGGAGCATGAAGTCCAGCATATCGAGGAGACGATCCCCGACTTGGACCCAGCATCGGCCCAGGTGTATTTGGACGCGCACCAACAAGACCTAGTGGACGCTGATATGACCGTGGATGAACAGGGTTTGATTACCCTCGACATTACTCGTCAGATGGACCTTTCAGGTGTCCGCATCGAGAGCGTCCCCCCGGAGGAGTTCGGTGTCAGCGACCGGGCGGTAAACCTGTCTGACTCTGATATTGTTTGGCGCAAGCAGATCAAGTCAATCGCAGAGCTGCAACAGCAGGGCATCCCGTCTGATCGCCTCGACCTCGTGAAGAACTGGACAGGGGACGACCTGTCCCTCGACCCTGAGCGTATCCAGCGGTTCCAGCCAATCGAGGCGGGCATCCCACCGGATGACTTTGGGGACCAGTGGCGCAACAAGTGTGAGGTCTATGATGCATATGTGAAGGTCGCGACTGAAGATGGTCGGACAGAGACATGGCATGTGGTCTATGCCGCCGGGAACGTTCTGAAGCGGGAGCGTGTGGTTCGGCACCCGTTTTATGCCTACACCCCACTCCGCATCCCTCACCGCTTCTACGGTGACGATTTTGCCGGGACCGTGATCCCGGTCCAGGTATCAAACACTGTCCTCACGCGGGCCGTTCTGGACAGTGCGCTTATCACGACCAATCCGAGATATCAGGTTGTCCGTGGTGGTGTCCCGAACATCAGGGAACTTGTCGAAAGCCGCCTCGGTGGTGTCATCAACGTCTCGACGCCTGAGTCGATTGTCCCGCTTCCGGTCCCGCAAGTGAGTCCACTTGTGATGGGCGTGATGGAGCGTATGGACGCCGCCAAGCAGCTCGTTACGGGAACGACTGACCTGTCGCAGGGCATCTCGAAAGACGTGATCTCGTCGCAGAATAGCGCCGATCTCGTGTCTCAGATGGCCTCAATGGGCATGACACGGGCCAAGATCATGGCCCGAAACTTCTCTGAGTTTCTGTCAGACCTTTTCCTCGGCGTGTATCAGCTCGTTATCGAGAATGAGGACAGGCAGAAGGTAATCGAAGTCGCTGGTAGCTGGGTGAACGTTGATCCGTCTGAGTGGAGGTCTCGTCGTCATGTCACCACGACATTCGCTATCGGGTATGGCGAGGCAGAAAAGGAGGCCGCCCTGTTCCAGCAATGGGACGAGTATGCCGCTTCACAGCCTGGACTCCAGCAGATCTATGGGACGCAGCAGCGCTACAACACACTGACCAGGGCCATGCAGCGTCGGGGTGTGTTCGATGTATCGAATTACATTCAGAACCCAGCCACGCTTCCCCCTCCGCAGCCGAGCCCGCAGGAAGTCATGGAGGCAAACCTCCAGAACCGAGAGATGGCAGTTAAGGAGCAGCTCGCCAACGTAGCGGCGATGAAGGCCCAGACTGCGGCACAGAATGATGCCCAGGTGACAGCCGGGAAGATGCAGACAGCGGATGTAAGTGCCCTCCTGAAGGCGCAGCAACACCAGCTCCAGGTCGAGAAGTTCGAGCATCAGCGGGTGATCGACAGTGCCGAGGTCGCTCTACAGCACCGAGCCACAGAAATCCAAGCAGTCGCCATGCCGAGCAGAGACGAGTGATGCACGACGAACACAGCCTAACCCTCGGTAGGGCCGCAAGAGCGGTTCAAGAGAATGACCTGATTATGGGGCTGATCCAGTCCCTTCAGGCGAAATGGGTGACTGCGCTGTTATCGACGGAGACCCATGAGGTCAAAACGCGAGACGCGCTCTACCTCAAGGTGAACGCGATGCGGTCGGTAGTGGCCGAAATTGAGGCCCTTGTGGCCGAGGCCGACACCATCATCGCGGCCCGAGAAGCCCAGCGAGAAGAAGAAAGGGCAGACGCCCACATGAAGGAGACTGAAGCCCTCTATGTTGCACATCGAAACTGACACTACCCCCGAGGGCGGGCGAGACGATGACGCCCTTGTCGCTTTTCTTGAAGAAAAGTGGAAACCCAAGGACGCGACCCCCGTTACCCCAGCACCGGAAGGCGCAACGCCGACCGAGCCCGAGGGTGAACCTGAACCGAGTGAGCCGACTGAAGGCCACGGAGAGGGGGAACCCTCGGACCCTCCTGCCCCCGTTGAGGAAGACCTTGCGGACGACAGGACGGTCTCAGTGGGCGACCGCAAGATTTCCATCGGTGAGCTACGGGCTCTGGCCCAGCGCGATACGGAAATTGAGCAGCAGCGCGTCGCCACCCAGCAGGCACACGAAGAAGTCCTCCGCATCCGGCAGGAACACCTTGACGGTCTCCGTCAGGTAGCAGAGGGCGCGAAGGCCAGATGGGACGAGTTCGCCCGCCTGGACATCGAAGAAATCCGCCGGAACGCCTCTCCGCAAGAGTGGGACCAGTTCTCGGGTGCGGCGCGGCAAGCCTACGAACAGTTCCAAGCGGCGCAGGATCGCCTGACGCAGCTCGAACCGCATGTGATGCAGGCTGCGCAGGAGAAGCGGCAGCAGGCCGCACAGGAGTGCGTCCGCAGCCTCACCGACCCCAAGACGGGTATTCCGGGCTATTCGGTCGAGAGAAACCAGAAGGGAGTCGAGTTCGCGAAGACCCTGGGTGTCTCGAACGACTACCTGAACTCGCTGACGGACCCGGCTGCGTGGCGTCTGATTGACATGGCGCTCCGCTATCACGAGGCACAGTCGCAGGCGAAAGCCGCCAAGCCCGTAACGAAAGTCCCCGCAACGGGCAAGCCCGCGCACACTGCGCAGAGCTCCACCACATCCGGCGATGCGGCCAAGAAAGCCGCCCAACGCCTTCGGCAATCCGGCTCGGACGACGATGCCATTGCCCTCCTCATGGCCCGTATGGCCTAACCGAATTTCGAGAAAAGAATAATATGTCCGGCACCAACAGCAACATGTTCGAGTCCTACGACCAGATCGGCAAGCGTGAAGACGTGTCCGATGTGATCTCCGATATCACCCCGACGTTCACGCCGTTTCAGAGCTCCGTGGGCTCCGAGGCCATCAAGAACATCCTGTTTCAGTGGCAGGAAGATGCCCTCCGCGCGGTGAAGACGAACGCACAGGTCGAAGGCGCGGCCTTCCCGATCAACCCGATCACGCCGACCGTCATGCGCAGCAACACCACGCAGATCATGACCGAGGGTTTCCAGATCACCCGCACGGCGGACAAGGTTGCCACCTATGGTCGTGCGCGTGAGACGGCCTATCAGACGGTCAAGGCGGGCAAGGCCCTCAAGCGCGACTTCGAGAACGCGCTGGTCGGCACCGGCCAGACCATGAACGTGGGCGCAGACGGAACGGCCCGCACGTTCGCGGGTGTGCAGGCCCAGATCGCACCGGCCAACATCATCCAGGCTCCGACCGTATCGGACTCGCAGGCGGCCACGGTCCCACTCACGGAGGACATGGTGATGGCAGCGAACGAACTCGGCTACAACGCCGGTGCGGAGTTCAAGATCATCCAGATCAAGCCGTCCGATGCGATCCGTTTCGCCAACTTCGCCCTGACGACCTCCACGGCCTCGGGTGGCGACGGCAATGGTCGCATCCGAGATGTCGGCACGGGCACGTCCATCGTCAACGTGATCGACGTTTACCGCTCGCCCTACGGCACCCAGAAGGTCGTCCTGAACCGCTTCCAGCGGGCCACCGACGCCCTGTTCTACGACCCGACGAACTGGAAGATCGCTGTGTTCGACCCGTGGACCCGCAAGGTTCTGCCGTCGATCTCCGACGCCACCCAGATGGCTATCGTGGGCGAATACAGCCTGAAGCACAGCAACCAGCTCGCTTCGGCGCTCGTCACCGCGCTTTCGTAAGGAGTGTGGGGGCCTGAAAGGGTCCCCTCCCCTCTATGCACACGTTTGGTTTTCGACCCAATGGTGCCACACAGCTCGCTTTCACGTCGAGCTCTGCGGCAACCTTCACCGCCTCCGCTACGACCCGCACCGTGCGCCTCCTGAGCTCGCAGCCGTGCCTCGTTACGTTTGGCTCCCCGCCGGACGCACCGGCCACAGCGGGTATGCTCGTCTCCACAACGGTCCCTGAATATATCACGGTGAACCCCGGAGAGACCCTTTCGGTCATCGCCAGCAGCGCGAGCGGAACCCTGAACATCACGCCCATCACCAAGTAATTCGACCAACTTGAAAGACATTCGACAGACCCTCGGTGAAAACACTGAGGGTCTATTTATTCGGAACCGACAGGAAATCCCGCAGGACTTCCTGGACGGTCTCAAAGACTACCGCAACGCTACCGCATCTGAGCCGTGCAAGGATCACGTCCGCGTTGCGTCAATTCCGGTCTCCGTAGCGCACGCCTGGAAGCAGCAGGGCTTCGACGTGTTCGAGATGACCATCCCTGAAATCATCAAGAAACTGAAGGCAGATGGCCTGGATATGTTTCTGACAACCGACAAGGCGTTCTAAGGTGAGCGGAACCAACACCACCGACCCATCCAGCAGCCAGACGCAGGCCCCGTCAGCCCCACAGCAGACATACATCGCATCGGGCATGACGCTCGGTTCGATCCGTCCGCTTCTCCTGGATTGGTTGAACCGGACCGACATCTCCACGCAGCAGGCAAACCTCCTGATCCAGCGTGGTCTGGCCCGTTGCAACAACGACATTCGCGTCCCTGCAATGGAGCAGCAGCTCATTCAGCAGGCGAACGGGAACCCCATCGAGCGGATGCCCCTGCCGGATGACCTCTTGGCCGTGAAGTCGGTCGAGGCGGACGGGATGACGCTTCTCCCCGTGACCTATACGAAGCTCGTTCAGCTTCCCCCGTTTCCGGGACGTGGTGCGGTGTTCGCGCGTGACGGCGGCTCGCTGGTAGTCCGCCCGCTGGCCCAGAACTATGTCCGGCTGATCTATGTCGGCGCGTTCGGCCAGCTCGTGAACGACACCGATACCAATGCAATTCTCGGCTTCAGCCCGGAGGCGCTCCTATTTGCGGCCCTGTCCTATGCTGGAGACTTCTTCTCCATGACGGACAAGTCGGCTGCGTGGGAGACCCGCTATCAGCAGATCGTGACGACGCTCAACCAGAACGCCCAGAGCATCGACAACTTGGGCGGCCCCATGGCGGTGCGCCCGGTCGGTGCCGGATACGGATACGACGCGGGATACTAATGGCAGGCGCTTGGTATTCCCCAGCGAGCCAGTTCACTTCCACCGAGGAGGAGACGGGCTCACAGGTCTCGTTCTTCAACCGACTTCTCACGGGTTATTCCGGTGTTTACGTCGATCTTTCCCAAATCATAGCTGACCTACAGACGGTAGCCCAGATGATCCAGAGCACAACGGCGGCACAGGGGCTAATTTATGCCTCCTATCCGCGCTCCCCGGAGGGTCTCTCGCCAGGAGACGCTTGGATCAACAACGGCGTCGTCTGTGTGGTTGAGCCGAACGAAGACTAAACAAAGCATGTCTTACTCAGGATCGGGCTGCACCCAGAACCAAGGGCCGTATGGTGGCCCCTTTGTCAGCTCTCAGGCGGGGTTTTTCAACAGCCTCCTAACTCGTTATTCGGGCGTGTATGTGAACTTGGAGCAAGTATGCGCCGATGTGCGCACTCTGGCCCAGATGATCCAACAACAGCAGGGGTTAATCTCCCTAGCGTTCTCGGGTCTCCCTGTTTCGCCCCAAGGTCTTCCAGCGGGAACCCCGTGGCTTAACGGGACCATAATCTCCATCGTTCCCCCGAACCTGTCATCCTACCCAACCTCCTCCGAAGGGCTCCCTTCGGGTTCCTACTGGAATCTCAATGGTCTTTGCCAAGTCGTGCCGTAAAGCGGTCAAGGTAGCACTGCTTGTCGTGGCGTTCGCGTCCACCCAAGCGTTAGCCCAAGGAGTGGTGCCGTCTCCAACCCAGGGTGTGAACCTTGGGATCAATTCGTTCCTGAACGGTGTGCCACTAGCGACTGTTCAGTCGCAGGCCGCGAACGCCATTCCCCGAGACCAGATCAACACCCCCTCAGGCGTGGCAGGGCTGGACACGAACGGGAACGTGACGGCACCTGTGTCAAGCCCGTCCGTCGCAGCGGGAACCGTTGTGCATATCGGCTCCCTCGCACCGTGGTCGACCCTCGGCATGTCCGAACCTGCGCGCCCCGTGGCGTCGTTTTTCGACACCTTTGGTGATGGCGATGCGGCCGTGAACTCGATTCTCATCGGGGGACTTCAGGATGGTGTCAGCGCCTACGTGAAGCTGCAAGGCGCGACCGTTGGGAAGGGCGATCTAGGTGGAGACGTGTTCACCGTCCAGGACACCATCACATCGACCTACGGAAACCGAGGGTGCGCCGGAGACCAAGACGGCGTTCTGATGTGCGAAATCTCGAACAGCAATCCGCCACTCTCCAAATTCGGCCAGGACATCACGAACAGCGATGGGATTTCTCGGACGGTGACCTTCACCGGGACAGGCTTTACGGTCTCCCCGCAGATGAACGCTTACCAGATTTGGCAGCTCACGCAGATGCCAAACGCGCGCGTTTACACGAACATGGACAACGGAGCGCCGCAGACCCAGCAGTATATCGCCACGCATCCGAACGAGTATTTCGGATACCTTCCGGCGGGGGCGTGCTCGAACAGTGCAACAGCCACCACATGCTCAGTGTGGACGGATCAGGTTGGGGGCAAAGCGGGGTGGCGCACAGAAAACAACGGTGGCCCGATCACGACTGCCCCCGGAGCAAACCCTGGGGACCAGCAGGACACGATAATCTGGGGAAACCGCCCACATCCGGCGGTATTCATCGGAATGTCGGACAAGAAGTTCATCGAGAACCCGTTCTTTCGCCAGTCTTCGGGTGACGACAGCCTGTCCCGCCAGTTCAACTTCGCGGAATACGACTATGACGGGGGCGGCTGCACACAGGACTATCAGTGCAACATGGAAGGGTTGGCGTTCAACTTCGACACGCATGGGGTCCATGCGGACGACAACTCATACGGAATATACATGGGCGGGTTTCTGCCCGTCGATTACATTGCAGCCCCTGACGCAGAGGGACGAGACTTTCAGGGTCCCGCGTTCTCCGTTGGATCGTGGGGCGGCGGAATGGACCAGACGCAGGGTGCGCAGAAGGTCCTGGCGCAGTTCAAACAGCAGGACGGCCCCGACACCGATAACGGGCACGCCGGTAGCGGTGATACCGACGCCCTTGTCTTCGTTCAACGGAGGATAAACGACAACTCGACCGGACAGCATCAGGCCCCATCCGACGTGGCCCTGTCGATCGAGCAGGAGATAAACCCAGGCAACATTGGGCACGCTGGAACGGGAGGCAGCAGCTTTCCCCAGGCGGCAATCCAGTTCGTCGCCGGACACATCAACCTGTGCGCCTTTGCGCAGGGCACTCCACTAGCCTCCGGGCAAACAGCGCAGGCAGCGTGTGACCTGTCACTGTGGCAGAACCAAGTGGCGGTGAACAACACGCTCAACGTTCTCCCGCTTGGTGTTTCTGCCAACGATGGGCTTACGGTGGGAACCCAGATCGCGGGCCATGTGGCGGCCCTGGGTGTTTACGCAGCGGCAGGGTATCCGAACAACCTACTTGAGCTTGGACTGGGCCAGACCACCGAGTTGTCCGTGGATACGTCCGGCAACTTGGCTGTGGCCGGGACGGTGCGGACTGGTCAGCTCATTGCGGTTTCTGCGGACGGAACAGGGGCGGCATTTATGGCTGCACCGGACAGGTCCGACATGGACCTTAGCAACGATGCAGGAAGCTCTGTAACCCTGCACACGGGTGGGGTGACAACGGGTCCGATCACCGCTGCGTCTTTGAATGTGTCGGGGTCGGCAACGCTCGCAGGCGGCGGCGCAGTTGGTAACGGACAGAGCGTCACATTCTACCCCAAGGCAACGGGTGTGGGCGCTCCGGGTCTGACGGCGAGCGGCGCGGACACCATGGCTATCTCCACGAACGACGGCGGGGCGTCATACCTGCAAGTCGGGGCAGTCATCGAGACCCTCGCCACGCCGTCCAGCAGCGCGTCCCCGTGTGTAGCAGGCCAGTTCACCGACGACGCGAACTATCACTACGTATGCGTAGCCACGAACACGTGGAAGCGAGTGGCTCTCAGCTCGTTCTAAGGACAACAGGACTAGATTATTGAGGAAATTAACGGCGGCCCTGTTTGGGGTCATGCTGGCGGGGGTTGCCCATGCGCAGACCCCAACCACGCTCCCGGCATCGTCCTATCCAAGCCCCATTATCTCCGAAACGGCCCCCTTCACGGGGGCTGTAGCGAGGACGAACCGGGACAAGATGGGCGACCTAATGGACGTGGCCGACTTCAAGGCCAAGTGTGACGGGAGCACGGACGATAGCGTGGCGTTCCAGACTGCGGCCAATGCGGCCACGTCGCGAGGCCAGGGGCTCCAGTTCCACGGGCACTGCGTTGTCAACTCGCAGATTAACGTAGCGGTGAGTTCCCCGTCCGGGTTCACGCTCTACGGCAACGGCAGCGAGCTCATCTCCCACGGGAACAACCTGTTCAATGTGACGAAGGTGGGCTCCTCTGGCTACGCTTCGCGGTTTATTGGGTTCAGGGTGACTAACGTGGGCGCACAGACGGGCTCCCCGATCACGATTGACGGGACCCAGAACGGCGTCGGGTCCTCGCAGAACGACCGTGTGGAAGACATCGACTTCTACAACACGGGGACGCCGATCACGGCCATTGCCACAAGCAACTTGGTCGTGGACCGGATCAACTCCCAGATATTCGGCTCGACATCTATCGTTGGCCTCGCTTTGTCGGGACCAACCATCAACGGCACGACGTATTACAGCACGAACACAACGGTCACGAACTGGTATAACGTTGGTGGGCAGAGCCTGCTTACGATGTCGGGTGGTGTCCAAGGTGTCACGCTCAATACCTCGCGCAGCCTCGATAACTCGGGGTGGTCAGTGCAGGAGGTCGGAACAGGCACCAACTTCGAGGGCGTGACGGTCCTTGGCTCATACCTCGAAGGGGCGCTTGGCGGCATCAAGATACCCGATGCGCATGGCATCACGATCCATGGGGACTCTTTCGACACGTCGCCAGAGTATCCGCATCTCGCGACGTGGGCCTCCATGGAAATTGGGGACCCGTCTGGGACCGGCGATCCGGTCGTGGGCAACGTCATCACGGACAACACCATCCAGCCCTATGACATGGCCGGGATGTCTGCACCCCTCCGCTACTATGGTGGGCAGGGCAACATCTCGGGCAACGTTGTGCTCGGAGTGGCGAGCCATGCGGTGGACTGCATGTTGATCGACACGATCAACCTGACAGGGTCGCAGGACAACTACCTCTCCGTGAACGGGAACACCTGTTGGGATGCGGGCAAGTTCGACGTTCAGGGGTCTCTTGCGAGTCTTACCCAAGCGTCGGGGAACAGCGCCACAACCTACAACGGCACGATGTATGTCCCGACATACTACAATAATGCTGGCTACCTAGCCACACCGCTTGCCTATATCGACAAGCTGACCTCTAACGGTTCTGGCACTGTTGAGGTATCGAGCGCGATCAAGTTCGATTTTGCAGTATCAGCAACGTCGCAGATCGCCACTCCGACACTGTTTGCCGACTCCATTTCATCGAATGGCTCTGGGACGATCAATTTCAACCAGCCAGCCTCCTTCAACTTCGGCACGACCGTCGCGTTCAAGAACGTGACCAAGAGCCAGCTCCCTGCAACGTGCACCGTAGGGGCGCAGTTGTTCGTCACCGACGGGCGTAACAGCGGGGAGGCAGCAGGGGCAGGGTCGGGAACAGAAGCCTACTGCACAAACAAACAGGTTTGGTATGCCAACGGGTCTCCTGTTCAGAACTGAAGGGGTGAACCGTGGCCTCCGACTTTGAGCTTGAGGTCCTCACATCTCTGTCCGACATTCGGGAGCGCGTGACCCGCGTTGAGGTCAAGCTGGATGGACTCGACGGTATCACCAAGAGGGTGTCCGACCTAGAGTCAAAAAGGGCATCCAAAACAGCAGTTTGGGGCCTTATAGCGACCTTCCTGGGGTTCATGGAGCCCGTCATAAAAAGCCGGTTTGGCGTGGCCCTTTGGCCATAGCCCGAAACAACTTCGCATAAACGACCTGCCCTCCCATTTCTCGGGTGGACGGGTCGTTTTGGTTGACATAATGTTCACGCAACGCAACCGAGTGAAAGTAAGGCACAACAGGGCATGTCATACGACAAAGACCCCGCCATGGACGAGCAGATCGCGAGAGAGGCGGAAGCCCTTCGCAAGGCGGTGAGTAAAGAACTCGAAGCAATGTCCCCATCGCGGGGAAAGAGGAACAGAAAGGGAGAGCCCACAGCCCAGCATCTTCGCGACCGAGTTCGCGACTACCTCATCCACCTTGTTGCCTCGCGCATCGGCAAGGGTGGTGTGCGCCCCGTGTGGGAGCCCGTTCTGTCCGGTCTGGACTTCGAGGCCGTGGCCGATATGGCGATCCAGTGCGGCTGGGAAAGCGTCCTGCGTTCGCAGCGCCTGTCGTCTGCCCTGAAGATGATGGGCCGTCGTCTTGCCACCCGTGTTCGGTCTGGTGCCCTTGGTATCGCGCAGGAAACACCGTGGGTCGCGGATGAGATCGAGACTATGCGGCTGGGCGCTCCTTTGTGGAACGCCCTGTTTTCATCGGGGGTGTTTCAGAGGGCACATGTCCCTGGGGCGGGAGGGGACAATGACACGACCGTAGTATCCCTGTCCGACCTCGGGCTTGATCTATGCGCCGAGTTGGTGACGCTCGATAACGCCCTGACGCGCCGCTACTTCCAGCCCATGCTCGTGAGCCCGAAGCCGTGGCTGACGTTCACCACCGGAGCTTATCTCTGTTCCGAGATGTCGTCGCTGGTGAAGCTGATCGCCCGCGCCCGCCCTTCGACGCAGAACGCGGTGTGCAGTGCGATTGTGGCAGGCACCATGCAGCCCACCATGGACGCCCTCAACTCTATCCAGTCGGTCCCTTTGCGGATCAATCACGACGCCCTGATGCTCCGCGAGTTTGTCTGGGAGAAGGGCATCCAGATCGAGGGCGTCACCCCGATGCGCTCCAAGCTGGAGGTTGCAGCCGCGCCCCCAGCCGATATCGACCAGTGGGAGCCCCGTGACCGTCGCGCCTATTTCGAGCGCCAGAGGAAGGCCAAGCGGATCAACATGGGCGTGGTCCCCAACATGATGACGTGGGCCAGCGACACGCAGGAGG
>Ga0157365_10000500_pt1 | contig 17003 bp, 17 predicted proteins | sample AttsexASBM3_FD_111478 | JGI IMG/M metagenome (GOLD analysis project Ga0157365, IMG submission 111478) | Fungus gardens microbial communities from leaf cutter ant in Ribeirão Preto, State of São Paulo, Brazil - Atta sexdens ASBM3 | ecosystem: Host-associated > Fungi > Mycelium > Unclassified ... | reverse complement strand
TACCCAATCCTGCGGCAGCACAGCGCCGGTCATGCGTTCGTTCTCGACCCGGATCATGGTCAGCGACTGCCCGGCGAACGCCATGGCCTGCGCGTCGCTGATGTCCAGCCCTCGGGCCCGGGCATCGCGCGCGATCAGCCGGCAGGACGGGCCTTCACTGTCGATCAGCACGCCGTCACAATCGAAAATCACCATCCGGTAACGGCGCGGGTTGCGCGGGGCGTCCATCAGACAGCCCGGATCGCATCGACCAGCGCGCCGACATGCTCGGGCGGGGTCTGGGGCACCACACCATGCCCGAGATTGAAGACATAGGGCAGACCGCGCATCGAATCCCGCAGGGCCGTGGCTTCGTCCGTCATGGCCTTGCCACCTTCGACCACCAGCAGCGGGTCGAGATTGCCCTGCAACGTGACATGCGGCGGCACAAGGCTGGCGGCAGCGCGCATGTCGGCCGATGTGTCGAGTGCAACGACATTCACGCCGGTCTTGCGCGCATATTCGCCGACCATCACCCCGGAAAGGCGCGGGAAGCCGATGATCCGCACATGGGGGTGCAGGCGGTTGATATGTTCGACGATCTGGCGTGCCGGCTCGATGGCATAGCGGCGGAACTGCGAGGGCGGCAGCAGCCCGGCCCAGCTGTCGAACAGCATCACGGCCTCGGCCCCGGCATCGATCTGCGCGCACAGCATGTCGGCCGTGGCGCGCGTCAGCATGTCGATCAGGTGATCGAACAGGGCCGGGTCGTGATAGGCCATGGCCCGCGTCTGGGTAAATTCGCGTGCGCTGCCACCATCGACCATGTAGCACGCGACCGTGAACGGTGCCCCGGCAAAACCCAGCAGCGTGACACTGCCGCCAGAGGCGACGCCCACGGACTCCGGCCCATCGAACGTGCGGCGCAGGCGGCGCAGCGTTTCCATCACCGGTTCGGTTTTTTCCGGCACGCGGGCAGGGTCCAGCCTGTCGATGTCCGCCCGGCTGCGCAGGGGTGGCAGCACCGGCCCACGGCCTTCGATGAAATCAAGCTGCTGGCCCATCGCCCACGGCAGGATCAGGATGTCGGAGAACAGGATCGCGCCATCCATGCCAAAGCGGCGGATCGGCTGGAGCGTGATTTCCGTTGCGATATCGGGCGTCATGCAGCGGGTCAGGAAATCGGCCTGTTCGCGCAGGGCCCTGAATTCCGGCAGATAGCGACCGGCCTGCCGCATCAGCCACAGGGGCGGCGGCCAGACGGCTTCCCCGTTAAGGGCGCGCAGAAGCGGTTTCGTGGCAATCGTCATGGTCGGTGCAGTCCAGGCCTGATCTCGGAACGTCTCGGTCCTACAGGAAAGAGCGTCGCACGTCATCGTCCGGATCGTGAACCCCTCTTAATCAAAAAGAAAAGAAGAAAGAAAAGGAGATGAGAGAGATAGAACCCTGTGGATGGTGTGGTACCCGGCTTTCCGAAAATGTACCCCATCTTTTCCCCAGTGTGTACAACCCTCAGACCAAGGGTTCCTGCGGGCTTCAGGAAGTTATCCCGTTTTCTCCCGAGAAAGCCTGTGTACAACTCACCGTACCCGAAGTGTGATTCGTTATGCACGGTACTCGGTACGGCCTCGAATCAGCACGAGTACTATCCCCAAGTACCCCAGTACTCGGGATAGTACTCACCACCCCGAAAACGGGGGAAGACTGGAGACATGGGATGAACGACTCGATTCTGCACGACTCAGTAGTACCAACATCGACTCGAGTACAGGGTTCGTACCCGCGATTCCTTCTGGCCAGTCAATCGCGGGCGCGCCGGGAACTGCTGGAAAATGCCGGTATCGCGTTCACCAGCCAGGCGTCCGACATGGACGAAGACCCGATCAAGCGCACAGCCCTTGCTGCCGGCTGGGACGTCGATGCAACCGCGCTGGCACTGTCAGAGGCCAAGGCGCGCGCGGTCACGGTGCCGGCCGGAACCCTGGTGCTGGGTGCGGACCAGATTCTGGCGCTGGACGGGCGCCGGTTCGACAAGCCCGCTTCCGTGGCCGAGGCCCGGGCGCACCTGATGGCGCTACGCGGCCGCATGCACACGCTGCACACGGCATGCGTGCTGCTGCGTGACGGCGCCGTGGTCTGGCGGCACGTTGCACATCCGATTCTGACGATGCGCCCGTTTTCCGATGAATTTCTGGAAGCATATCTGGCGTCGGAGGGCGACGCGATTCTGTCGTGCGTCGGGGCTTATCGGCTGGAGGGGCTTGGCGCGCAGCTTTTCTCGGGCGTGCAGGGGGAACAGGCGGCGATTCTGGGGCTGCCGATGCTGGCGCTGATGCAGACCCTGCGCGAGCAGGGTGTTTTGATGATGTGAATTTTCCGGCTTGTCAGTGGCGCCACACATGGTTATACCCCGCCCACGCACCTCGGGGACACCCAAGCCCGAGGTCTCGGTGGGGCCATAGCTCAGTTGGGAGAGCGCCTGAATGGCATTCAGGAGGTCGTCGGTTCGATTCCGATTGGCTCCACCAGTATAGCGCATCTTTCCTGTCAAAATTCAGAGACACATCCGGTCAATGGCATGGTCTGCCGTGGTCTTGAGCTGTGATCCCCCGTCGCTCTTGCATAGAAGTGCGAGCAGTGATCCTTTCGGACCGGGCAGGATTTACGCGCTGGCCGGGCAGGATCTGATCCACCCGGTCGAGCCCTTGTGGTGTTCTGCTTTTCATCGGCAAGGTGCATGAACGAAACAGGGTCTGTGACGGTTTGCCGTGACCGATCGCCGCAGCATTGATCGATCTGTCGCATGACCGTATGCGATTTATGTCGTCTTATCGATTGATCCATACCCGCTAGGGTAAGCAGTGGTAATCCGATCAGACGGGAAACGACAATGAAAAAGCGTATTCTTGGGACAAGCGGCCTTGATGTTTCGGCCATAGGCTTTGGCTGCATGGGCCTGAATTTCAGCTACGGCCATGCTCTCAGCCATCAGGACGGTGTCACGCTGATCCGTCAGGCCGTCGAACGGGGTGAGACCTTCTTCGACACAGCCGAAGTCTATGGCCCGTTCACGAACGAGGAAATCGTGGGCGATGCCCTCCGACCCGTGCGCGATCAGGTCGTGATCGCGACGAAGTTCGGCTTCAACATTGTCGATGGCAAGATGCAGGGCATGAACAGCCGCCCGGAGCATATCCGCGCGACATGCGATGCGTCGCTCAAGCGACTGGGCATCGAGGTGATCGACCTGCTTTATCAGCATCGTGTTGACCCCGATGTGCCGATCGAGGAGGTCGCAGGCGCGGTAAAAGACCTGATTGCCGCAGGTAAGGTGCGGCATTTCGGCCTGTCGGAGCCCGGCGCCCAGACGGTGCGGCGTGCGCATGCGGTCCAGCCGGTGGCGGCGTTGCAGAACGAATATTCGCTGTGGACCCGCGGCCCGGAGACGAACGGTATCCTGGAAGCGTGCGAGGAACTGGGCATTGGTCTGGTGGCCTACAGCCCGCTGGGCAAGGGGTTCCTGACCGGCGCGATGTCCAGGGGCACCACGATCGGCGAGAACGACTTCCGCAGGTTGCTGCCGCGCTTCACGCCCGAAGCCATGGAAAAGAACCAGGCGCTGATCGACCTGCTGGTCGGCATCGCAGGCACGAAGGGGGCGACCCCGGCACAAATTGCGCTGGCGTGGCTGCTGGCGCAGAAACCGTGGATCGTGCCCATTCCCGGCACCACGAAACTGTCGCGGCTGGAAGAAAATCTTGCTGCGGCGGACCTGGTGCTTTCGGCTGGCGAACTGTCGCAGATCGACACTGCCCTTGCAGCTATCGACATCGAGGGCGACCGTTATCCGGCCCACCTGATGGCGACGACGGGCCGGTAAGCACAATGTCCGAACGTGATGGGAGCCCACCAGCGCATGGCTGGTGGGTTTTGGCGATTCTAAGCCTTCTGATGGGGTTTGCCTCGATTTCGACTGACCTCTATCTGCCGGCCATGCCGACGATGGGGGTGGCCCTGGGGGCTTCGCCGGGGCTGATCGAATGGACCGTCTCGGGGTATCTGCTCGGGTTCAGTTCCGGGCAGTTGATCTGGGGACCGGTAAGCGACCGGCACGGGCGGCGCCTGCCCATTGCGATCGGGCTTGTGTTCTTTGTCGTGGGATCGGCGGGGTGCGCGTTGTCCACGACGACGACGCTGCTGATTGCGTGCCGCCTGTTTCAGGCCTTCGGGGCGTCGGCCGGGGTGGTTCTGTCACGCGCCATGGTGCGGGATCTCTATTCCGGGCACCGGGCAGCGCAGATGCTTTCGACCCTGATTACGATCATGGCGATTGCGCCGCTGCTGGGGCCACTGGTGGGCGGCCAGATTCTGCTGCTGGCCGGATGGCGGGCGATTTTCTGGACGCTGGTGGTGATCGGCATCCTGACGCTGGCTGCGTTGACCACGGTGCCGGAAACGCTGGCGCCCCATCGGCGCAACCCCGAACATCTGGCCCGCGCCATGCTGCGTTATGGCGAATTGCTGACGCACCGGCGGCTGCTGGGTTATGCCGGGACTGGCGGGCTTTTCTATGGCGGCATGTTTGCCTACATCGCGGGAACCCCTTTTGCCTACATCACCTATCACCACCTGTTGCCGCAGCATTACGGCATGGTGTTCGCGCTGGGCATTGTGGGGATCATGGGGTCCAACCAGCTCAATGGCCGGCTGGTCGCGCGGTATGGCAGTGACCGGCTGATGCGCTTTGGTGCGGCCATGGCGATGGTGTCCGGGCTGGCAGTGGCGGCCGTGACCGTGACTGACACCGGCGGGCTGGCCGGGCTGGTGGTGCCGCTGATGGTCTTTGCGTCCAGCACCGGTTTCATCGTTGCCAATTCGATTGTGGGGGCGATGGCTGATTTTCCCGAACGTGCCGGCATGATCTCGGCCCTTGTGGGGGCCGTGCAATATGGATGCGGCATTTTCGGTTCGGGGATTGTCGGGGCGTGCGCCGATGGCACGCCGCGACCAATGGGGTGTGTGATCGCTGTGACCGCGATCATCAGCTTCGTGTGTGCGTTCTTCGTGGTGCCGCGGCATCAGGCCGCAGAATAAGGCGTATCGGCAGACGGAGCGTTGAGCACCGGTTCTGTCGGCGTGTTTGCGTTTGCACACGCAATCGGGTTTTGAAAACCTTATGCGTTGAGCGTGGGCATACGATTTACAGCCGACATGAAAAAAATGATGTCCGGAAAACACAGGAAGAGTATTTGTGAGTATTTCAGGATTATTTCGAAATAAATTCTTTGAATAGACCGTAAAATTCCTGAAAATTTCAGAATTTCTGAGAATTTTGACTTAAAAATTCAAGTTTATGGCGAATTTATTTTTTTAAGTATATGAATTTATTGAGAAAATATTCCCATATACTTCTTCTGCATGAAAAGGCTTTGATCGTCGAGTATCCAGATTGGAAAAATAAATTAACGAATGATTCATAAAGCATAGATAAAATAAAATATGAAAATAGCAGGAGGATTGAAGGATTCTTTGAATACCGACTCAATCTGTTACTGAAAAGTGACATGTTTGGAGATGAGAGGCGGATGTGACTTTTTGGAATTGCACAAAAATTTGCAACTCGCTAAACGATTGATGTTAGGCATAACTTAACCAAATGGTGATGCCTAAACGATGTGTCGTGTTTACTGTGGCGGTGCAAGGTGTGATTCGTGAAGAGAGATCATCTTCTTTGATAGCATTCAAAACTGTCAATATAGAACATAACATGTTGGGTTCCGAAAAATATATCCATATCCTTATTGGTTGGGTTTAAACGCATGCTCTCGATCGTTTCGAATCTGTTCGCCCTCAAGTCTGACCGTCGTGCAGTCACGGCCATGGAATATGCCCTGATCGCCGGGCTGGTGGCAGTTGTTATCGTCGGCGCTGTTACCACGCTTGGCACCAACATCAACAATATTTTCACAAGCATCGGCAATAGCTTGCAGTCTAAGGCTGGCTAATTCTACTGAAATGTAATCATCTGGTGGGTTCCTGAAATTTCCAATCTCACCATGTTCTGCAATGTTCTTGCAGTGATGCTTGCAGTGTGGGCCGCTGCCGCGGATATTGGCTATCGATTGATTCCCAATCGTGTCGCCATGATCTCCGCGGCAGTGTGTCTATGCATAGCCACGCTTGAGCACCATTGTGTGCAAAGTCTTGGCGTGGCGTCTGTCGTTTTTTTGCTTGTCGTCTTTTTGTGGCGTCTGGGCGTCATGGGCGGCGGAGACGCAAAGCTGATCGCGGCCCTGTCTCTGGGCCTGTCGGCTGCCGATGCGGCGAATTTCGTTCTGTTTGTCGCCTGCTGTGGCGGGATATTGGCGATTTTTTACAAAATCGTTCGTCAGGTCACGGCTTTCCATCCGATGCCTCGCCCCTCAACGCGATTGCGTCGGTTTATGCGCGCTGAACTCTGGCGCATCCATCGTGGCTGCCCGCTGCCTTATGCCGTGGCCATCATGTCTGGTTTTGTTGTTTTGAAACTTCGTTAGTCGGGTCCATGGTCGCGCGTATCATAGCAATTCTATTGGCGTTTCTGAGTCTGACGGGTGTGGTGACGCTGGCGTTTGTCGCTGTTCACGGCAACGCGCACAAACAGGAAGTCGCGGCTCCGGCAAAACCGGAAGTGCGTGTCAAAATCCTTGTTGCTGCGCGGGACATTCCCGGCGGGATCTTGTTGCGTCCTGACGATCTGCGATCGAAGTCGGTGTTGCAGAATGATGTGCCGGTCGATTCCATTCCGGATAGCGGCGACGAACGCAAGGCGCTTAATGGCGCGCTGCTGCGCGTCAGTGTGTCTTCCGGCGGCGTGATCTCGCCCGGGGCTGTCGTCAAGCCGGGTGATCACAGCTATCTGTCCGCTGTGCTGCGTCCGGGGGAAACCGCTGTTTCCATCAGTGTCGATGCTGTGACCGGCTTGTCTGGCATGATCTGGCCGGGAGATATTGTGAATCTGATCGTGACCCATGATCTCGATAACGGGGACAAGAAGCCGCTTGCAGCCGAGACGGTGCTGGGTGGCGTCCGGGTTGTTGCGGTGGATCAGGATCTGGAGCACGGCAAAAGCCCCGGTGGCAACATACGCGAGACACGGACGATCACGCTTGCGGTCAGCCCGAAAGATGCAGAAACCGTCAATCTTGCAGGGCAGATGGGAAAATTGTCCGTGGCATTGCGGTCAATCGCCGATGGCGATGCGCCATCCGTGCCGCATGCAACCCTTGCCAGCGAGATTTCTCCGGCGATGCAGCAGGTCAGACAGCATGTTTCGACCGATGAAAAGCCAAGCATTCATGTTTTCAATGGCGCCACGGAGGCGCAATAATGTCGATGTTCCCCGCTTCCTTGCGTCATACTGTCCTTCTGATGGGCGGCTTTGCTGTTTCCTATGGGGCCATGGCGCCTTTGCCCGCTTTTCAGATCGTGACCCCGGCTGCCGCCGCGGATCTGGCGGTCACTTTGCAGGCCGGGTCGGGCAGTGTTCTGCCGTTGGCCGGGGTTGCGGCCAATGTGTTTGCCGTGGACCCCAAGATTGCGGAGGTGCGCTCTGCCGGGCCGCAGAAGATTTTCATCTTCGGCATTGCCCAGGGCGAAACAACCGTCACGGCGGTCGATGCTGATGGTGCGATTATTGGCAATTACCGGATACGGGTGATGCCATCCAGCTATGTTGCCGATCGTGTCACACATGCGACACAGTCCGATCCTGCCAGCAATGTTGCGGTTCACACGGATCGACGAGGCGTCAAGATCGATGGAAACGTCAAAAGCGCGTCCGACGCCTATCAATTGATCGATTCCGCGAATTCCGAGATTCCAAAAGACCAGCAACTGCATGGCATGGTGGCCATGCAGGATTCGATTCAGGTCAATCTGCGCGTTCGCATCGTGGAAATGTCGCGCCAGTTGGTGCGAGAACTGGGTGTCCAGTGGGAAAACGTCAATGCACTGGGCACGAGTGCCGCCATCGGTGTTGCAACGGCCAGTCCTCTGGCCGCAATGACAACGGCGCAAAGCAGCCTTGGCTTCCTGTCGCGTTTTCACATTGGTGGCCGGCCGACAACGCTTGAGACGGTTATCGACGCACTGTCGTCCGACCAGTTGATCCATAGCCTTGCCGAGCCGAACCTGACGACGGTCAGTGGCCAGCCCGCAAGTTTCATTGTGGGTGGCGAATATCCGATTCCGGTTTCCAGCTATAACAACAACATCTCGGTCAGCTATAAACAGTATGGAATTTCGCTGGCGTTTATTCCGACCGTGATCGATTCCGGCAAGATCGTTCTGCACGTCAAGCCAGAGGTCAGCGCCCTGACGTCACAGGGTGCTGTCACGTTGTCCTCCAGCAGCGGCGGGATCACGATTCCGGCCCTGACCGTGCGACGTGCGGACACGACCGTCGAGCTTGGCAGCGGACAAAGCTTTGCCATTGCCGGGCTGCTTCAGGATAACACGACGACCAACGGGCTGGGGCTGCCATTCTTCGGTGACATTCCGATTCTTGGTGCCCTGTTCCGGTCCGACAGTTTTCAGCATAACCAGAGCGAACTGGTCATTATCGTAACGCCTTACATTGTCCGGCCTGTCGATAACCAGGCGCAGCTTCATGCGCCAGACGATGAATGGTCTCCGCCGAACGACCTGGACCGGATTCTGCTGCTGCGACAGAACGGCCGCGCCCCGTCCGCTGCAACCCCCATGCACATCGTTGGCGATGCCGGCTTCGTTGTGGAGTAACCCATGTTCGCACACTATACATATGCACAGATGATCCGGTTTGCCGTGCTGGTGGTTGCGATGCCGGGCCTGCTGACGGCCTGCGCGCGGCTGGACCCGCTTACGCAGCCCGGGCACTGGGTTCCGACAGGTGCAAACGACGCCAACCTGCGTGCCGAAGTCGCGAACCCCCACGACCTTGTTCATGGCCAGTCGGACCCCTATTCCGATGGCACGGAAGCCGCGAATGCGATCGAGAGATGGCGCACCGATCGTGTCAAACCCCTGCAGCAGAGCGGTGTTTCTGACCTGAAATCGACGGGCAATGCCGACCAGCCGGGTACCGGGCAATCGGATGCTGCCGGCAGCACGCTGGGGGCGCAGTAATGTCTGGCACAACGCTCGACAGGGTACAGACAAACACGCAGTCAGCGGCGCAGGACCAGACACGGCCTGCGATCATGGCGTTTGTGTCCGATGCCGCGACCGAAGCCATGATGACCGAATGTCTTGCGGAGATGCGGTCTCCGCAGACCGATGTTCGCCGGATGAACTGCGAACAGGCCCGGGATTATCTGGCACGTAATCCGACGCCGAAGATATTGATCGTGGATGTCGGGGGGTATGAACACCCCAAACACCTGTTGGCCAATCTTGCCGATGTAGTCGAGCCTGATGTTAAGGTGCTTGTGATTGGCGACCGGGGCGACGCCCATTTCTATCGCCATATCACGCGCGATCTGGGTGTCAGCGAATACGTCTATCGCCCTCTGAGCCGATCGATGATGACGCGCCTGTTCGCCCCGCATATCGTGGGAGAGGACTACGCGCGCGCGCCTGCGCGGGGGGGACGGCTTATCACCATCACCGCGGCGCGCGGCGGCGTCGGTGCCACCACGATCATGAGCAACCTTGCATGGTATGTCGCAGAGGAAACCGGCCGGCGCACATTGGCGATCGACTTTGACCTGCATTACGGAAAGGCTGCGGTTATTCTGGGTGCGAAGGGGAATGGCGGGCTTCGCGCGGGGCTGGAGTCGCCGGATCGGGTTGATGATCTGCTTGTTGAACGCAGCACACAACAGGTTGGAAAAAGGCTGGATCTGCTGTCCAGTCTTCTCGAACTGAATGATCATCCGGTATATGGCCACCATGCCATGACAAACCTTCTGGATGTCGTTTCGACAAAATATAACTATGTCTTCAGTGAAATCGGTCCACAGCCGCAGGTTGCCTGCCAGGAGCTGAGTGTGCGGACCAATCAGCACATCATCGTCATGGACCCGACATTGCCGGCCATCCGGGACACGTTACGGATTCTGGCACAGCCGCGCTCGGCCAATCAGGAAACGCGTCCGATTGTTGTGATGAACAATATGGGGCGCCCGGGTTCACTGACGCGCCAGGAGGTGGAGAAAGGGCTGGAGCGCAAGCCCGATATCGTCATCCCTTATCTGCCGAAGCTTCTGGGGGAGGCCGAGATCAACGGTGTTCCTGCCGTGCAGGCACGCGGGGCATTTCGCACGGCGATCAAGGCCCTGGTGCAGGAAGCTCTGTCAGTCCAGCAGGTTGAGGCTGAAAAAGGCAGCAATAAAACACTGTTTTCCAAGCTTCTGAGGCGCGCGCGATGAATATGGCCCGTGGTTTTGGCAGGCTTGAACGCAAGCCCGAGGCGATGGCGGCCGATCCGTTGGTGGCCCTCGCCAAGGAGCATGAAACCGTTGCTGTCGAACAGTCTGCGCCGGATCGCTCGATTGAAATCCGGTCCTTGTGTCTGGCGCGGATCGACCCGGCCGTTGTCCTGAATCTGAGCCCGGATGCGCTTCTTGCGGAAATAGAAGCCATCGTCGACAAGATTGCTGCCGAACGCCGGCTGCAGTTCAATACACGCGAACAACGTGAGATTGCCGGCGAACTTGTTCACGACATGTTGGGGCTTGGCCCGATCCAGCCCTTGCTGGACGACGAGACCGTGACAGACATCATGGTCAATGGTCCGGCACGAATCTTTGTCGAACGTCGTGGAAAAACCGTTCTTTCAAACGTGAAGTTCCGTGACGCTGCGCATCTGACGGCCGTCAGTCAAAGAATTGCCTCGGCTGTCGGGCGCCGCATTGATGAATCGAGCCCGACCGTCGATGCGCGTCTGAAGGACGGGTCGCGTGTGAACATCGTCTTTCCACCGCTTGCGCTGGATGGGCCTTATCTGTCGATTCGAAAATTTTCAAAACGCCCGATCGATATGGCCAGGCTGGTTGAAAACGGAAGCTGTTCGGCGACCATGGCCCGCATATTGGAAATTGCCGGACGTGTGCGTCTGAACATTGTGATTTCGGGCGGCACGGGTTCCGGCAAGACCACGTTGATGAATGCCATGTCGCGCTTCATCAGCTTTGGAGAGCGCATTCTGACGGTTGAAGATGCGGCCGAACTGCAGCTTCAGCAGCCGCACGTGGTCAGGCTGGAAACCCGCCCTCCGTCGATTGAAGGTAGGGGCGAGGTTACACAGAGAGATCTTGTGCGCAATGCGCTTCGTATGCGCCCGGATCGTATCATCATCGGCGAAGTCCGAGGCGCGGAAGCGTTCGACATGTTGCAGGCGATGAACACCGGCCACGATGGCTCAATGTCAACCATTCACGCCAATACCGCACGGGATGCGGTGACGCGTATCGAGAACATGGTTCAGATGGGCAGTTTCGGACTGCCGATGTTTGCGATCAGAACGCAGATTGTGGGTGCGGTTGACCTGATTGTTCAGGTCGAACGGCATCGCGACGGCACGAGGCGCATTACCCAGGTGACCGACGTTGCAGGTTTGGAGGGCGAAGTTGTCGTTCTCAACGACATTTTCAAATATGTCGTTGAGGGTGAGGAGCATGACGGCAGACTGCGGGGTCGCTATGAAATATCGGCGATCCGGCCGAGCTTTTACGATAAACTTAAATACAATTCTCTTGAACGGGCCTGGACATCGGCGTTCGAGGGAGAGATCTGACACGTGGGAACGCTTGTTCCAATTCTGCTGGCGACAATCCTTTCGTTGATTTCAGCGATTGGCTGCCTTGTGCTCTATCTCAGAAGCAGTCGCGCGCGAGAGATAAGGACGCAGCGGCTGGTCAATGAATTACAGCCCTTTATTGCCAAAAAAACAGGGGTTACACAGACACGGTCTCAAAGTCTGGCCCTGGCGCAGAAAAAGCTGATTGCCAGAATCATCGGATTTCGGTCGCTTTCCCGCGCGCATCAGAAATCGGGGATGGCGAAAATCCTGCTGAAAACCCTGCCTGTTGCGTGTGTGGCGCTCTTTGCTGCCATGAGGGTTACATCGGGGCTCGTTGCTCTTTTTGTGTTCGTGGGGGGCTGGATTTGTTGCGCCCGGTTTGTGTTGGGTCGGATCGACGATAACTATTCCCAGAAGCTTTTTCACCAGTTGCCAGATGCCTTGGGCATGATTGTGCGCACCATTCGGGTTGGTGTTCCGCTCAGCCGTGCCCTTGTGGTTGTCAGTCAGGAAGCAGAAGAACCAACGGCATCCGAGTTCCGCGATCTGATTACCGATGTGGAAGTGGGGCGCGAACTCCCGGAAGCCTTGGCAGCTCTTAGCGATCGGACGCGTTTGCAGGATTACAGATATTTCGCCACGGTCATGGCCTTGCAGTCGCAGACAGGTGGAACGCTGGCAGATGTGCTCAGCGGGCTGGCCGATATTATCCGCCAGCGCATCGCCCTGAAGAAGCGCGGGCATGCGCTTTCAGGTGAAGCGCGTCTCAGCAGCTATATCATCGGGGGCTTGCCGTTCTTTCTCGGCACCGCGCTCTATATCATGAATCCGCAATATTTTTCAGTTTTTATAAATACGCATACCGGTAATATATTGCTGGGCGTTGCCGCTTTTCTTCTGACGATTGGCCTTTTGAGCATCCGGTTTCTCATGAAAAGAATGTTGGGATGAGAATTCTTACGATTCTCAAGGATCTGACGATCATTCTGGGCGGTTTTGGTTTTGTCGCGCTTATCGTCGGGGCAATCACGTTTCGTATTGTCCAGCGACTGCGACGGAACGAACGGATCCTCAGCATCAGCCGCCTGAATAGCAAAAATGTTGTCGCCATCGACGTATCGTTGCAGAAATCTTACCCGATTATTCATGTCCTGTCGCAGATTGGTCTTACAATCCTGAAAAGCGGGTTGCTCAGCCAGAAGACGATATCTGAACTCAGGCAGACGACATCATCCGTCAAAGCCAGGGGTTTCAATCCTCTGGCGGTCTTCATCGGTGCGAAATCCCTATGCTTCTGCGCAGGAATTGCGGCGGCGTGGATTGCGTTCAGGCATACGATACCAGGCACTTTCGTTCACCTTCTTCTGCCGATTGCGGCCCCCGTTGTGGGGCTTTTGCTGCCCGATATGATTGTGAAAAAGATCCGGGCCAATTATCTGGCGCAGGTGGATTCCGGGATTGCCGATGCGCTTGACATGCTGGTGATCTGCGCGGAAGCGGGGCTGCCGATCGAGGCCGCGATAGGCAGGGTTGCGAAAGAAATGGAAAAAGTTAATCGCTGTGTTGCCAATGAATTCCGGATCACATCGGATGAGATGCTCGTTTTCACGGATCGCCGTGAAGTGTTGATGAATTTCGGGCAACGCACAGGATTGGTAAGCATCAAGCGCATTGCAAGCGCGCTGAACCAGACAATTCTTGCGGGTTCGTCGATCAGCCAGGCGTTACGCGTTCTGTCTGTCGAAATGAGGCAGGACATGCTGACCCGTTATGAAGCGCGTGCAGCGCAATTGCCGGTGATGCTGACACTGCCGATGATCCTGTTTATTCTGCCAGTCGTTTTCATTGTCGCGGCAGGGCCTGCGATCATGAAACTGGGTCAGGCTTTTTCCCATTGATGTGCCCGAAAGCAACCCCCGCCATGAGCCCTCTGCGTCAAATGGGTGTCGTCATGATGTGCCTGAGCGTCTCTCTTGGGGGTGCCGGCTGTGCGTCTGATATCGATAACGCCAAATCGCGCGACCTGAAAATTGCAGATGACGAGCTTGCGACTGGGAATCCGGCCATCGCGCTCAAGCTGATGCAGAAATATTACGCTCATGCGTCCGACGATGTGCCGACCCTTGTTCGAATGGGGCAGGCGGACTCCGCGCTTGAGCGTAACGCAATGGCTCAGATTTTTTTCGATAAGGCGCTGAAAATCGACCCTTCATCGGATGCAGCCCGCATGGGACTGGTCCGGATTGAACTCAAGACAGATCCGCATAAAGCGTTGCGGGATATCGAGATCTTTGCCAAATCCCGGCCCAGAGATGCAAAGTTGCTCTCTGATCTTGGCGTGGCGTACGACCTGTGCGGCTATCCGGGGGAAGCTCAGGATACCTATCGCCGGGCGATGAATGAAGACCCGACGCTTCTGGCGGCGCAGGCGAATCTTGGCCTTTCCCTTGCGATGAACGGGAAACCGCAAGAGGGGCTGGAGTTTTTAAAGCCGTTGGCCTTTTCATCAGATTCGACCAAAAAAATCCGACAGGACTATGCAATTGCTGAGGTTCTTGCTGGAAACGAAGATGCCGCCCGCAAAATATTGGGTGTGGATCTGCAGGCCAAAGATGTCGAAAGCACAATTCTGTCTTACAGGTCTCTGGCCGCGCATGAAAAATAAAAGCAGCCTGGCCGGGAATCGACGTGCAGCGACGGCCGTTGAATTTGCGCTTGTTGTGCCTACGGTTATCTTGCTTCTGTTCGGCATGATCGAAATCGGCTGGCAGGCCGTGACCGAGATGGCATTCCAGAATGGTGCGTCGGATGCGGTCAGATTTGCCATGACCGGACAAAGTGAGGTTCCGGATACAAGCGGCTCTCCGTCATGTCGGGCAGCGTCGATTGCCTGGATTACGATCCATGTTGCGCCCTACATCCTGACGGCAAGCCGCCTGAGCATTTCCAGCTCGACGAATGGCGGCGCCAGCGTTGCATCGAATGCAACGGGGTTTGGTGGCGCAAAATCGCAGACAATTACATACAGATTCACATATACGCAGCCGTATCTGACGTTTCTCGGGCCTATGATCACGGGGAATGATGCGTTAATCCACACTGTAACGATGCTGGTGCAGAATGAGCCTTATCCGACGTCTGGCTGCTGACCGCAAGGCAATCGCCGCCCTGGAACTGGCGTTGATCATGCCGGCCTTTCTGTTGCTGATGCTGGGTGCGGTGGATCTTATGATCGCCATCCGGACATGGCACACGCTGGATCAGGTGACCGCGCAGGTGAGTGAAATCGTCTCGAAATGCGAGTCTATTGACGACCCGCAGGATATTAATGTGTTCATGGCCGATGGACAGTTGATTGCAAACCCGATGGATATTACGGGCGGAACACAAGGTGCCCTGATTATCAGCGCTATTGGAAACAACAGCAGTGGCAAGACGGTCGTGTTGTGGCAGAAGAAGAAGGGTGCAGCCCAATTCTCCAGCCAGATCGGCACCACCGGCGCGGTTGCAAATACCGGCGCCTATGTCTTGCCGGACAATGACGTGCTGATCGCGGTTGAGGCCATCTCCCAGCCCGGGCTGTGGATTTTCTCCGGCGCATGGATGGGCAGGCTTCAGCCGACTTTATACAGCCAGTCGATGTTTTTGAGTCGCGCGACGGATTTCACAGATATCACGACCCTTCAAACCACAAACTCGACCAGTGGGGCCTGTACGTCATCGTGAGTAAATTTTCAAAAGACCGTCGCGCAGCAACGGCTGTCATGATGGCGGTATCATGCCTTGCCCTTACGATCTTGTTTGCTGCGGGCGTTGACCTGTCCCGGATCTATATGGTGCGTGGTCGTCTGCAGACGGCACTGGATGCTACGGCTTTGCTGGCGGCACGCGAAATGACCTCGGACAGTCGCAATGCTGACGCGAGTTCCATCTTCTGGGCCAATTTTGCGGTTGCGCATGTCGCCACGGGTGTTGGTGTTTTCGGTGCAACGACCGTGGGCCCGACCTTCACGGTTGTCGATGACAACACGATTTCGGTTCAGGCAACGGTTTACGTCAACCTGGTTTTTGGGCAGTTGCTGGGTCAGAATTCGCTCACGATGGCAGAACACGCACAGGCTGTGCGTTCGACGACAGGGCTTGAGCTTGCGATGGTGCTGGATAATACCGGCTCTCTCGGCACGTCGGGCATGGCTGCGGTACGGCAGGGTGCGACCAATCTGGTCAACACCATCTACGGAGATAGTGACACGATCAAAAACCTTTGGGTTTCTGTCGTGCCTTTTACGTCATCGGTCAATATGGGGACTGCTGAAAGCAGTTCATGGTGGGCGCCATCCAGTCCCCCGTCTTCTGCGTGGCTGAACAAATCCTGGCGTGGATGCGTCATGGCGCGTCACACCAATTCGCATGACAGCGATGATGCGCCGCCTTCGCCGTCGGACAGCACAACGCAGTTTGTGAAATTTCTCTATCCTTCCACCTATCATGTCTATTACACGACAACTACGACAACCAGTCATGGACACCAGACCACAACCACGACCTATCTGAAGGGTGATAATGACTGGACGCCGACAAATATCACCGAAGATCAGGAAGCCAGTTATTTCAACTCATCTGTCGGCCCCAACCTTGGGTGTGACTTTGAACCCGTGCTGCCGTTAACGGCCAGCAAAGCGACAATCCTGGACACCATTTCCGATATGCCGCTGACCCCGCGTGGAGGAACATTCATCAACCTTGGCTTGCAGGCCGGATGGTTTACCATCAGTCCCCGGTGGCGTGGCATGTGGGCGAACTCGCCAAGCCAGCTTCCACTGGATTATAATACGGCGAATATGCGCAAAGCCATTGTTCTGATGACAGATGGTAATAACGCCTGGAATTCGGTCTCTTCAGGGTATCCGGACCAGTCTGGCGATACGGACGATACGGCTTATGGTCGCGTGTCGGATCACGTCCTTGGGTCATCGGTCACGGAGTCGAATGCAACATCCATGATCAATTCGTTGATGTTACAGATGTGCACCAACATCAAGGCGCAAGGCATCGTCATTTACACGATTATTTATAACCACAGTTCGGTGTCATCCAGCACGCAGTCATTGTTTCAGCGGTGTGCAAGCTCGGCTGCGAATTATTATGTGGCCCCCTCCGAAAGCCAGCTTGAAGCGGCTTTCAGCGACATCGGCGGTCAGCTGTCCGCTGTCCGCGTATCCCAGTAAGCACCATGCCGGGCGATCGGGTTCTGGAGCGT
>Ga0157365_10000498_pt1 | contig 17022 bp, 15 predicted proteins | sample AttsexASBM3_FD_111478 | JGI IMG/M metagenome (GOLD analysis project Ga0157365, IMG submission 111478) | Fungus gardens microbial communities from leaf cutter ant in Ribeirão Preto, State of São Paulo, Brazil - Atta sexdens ASBM3 | ecosystem: Host-associated > Fungi > Mycelium > Unclassified ... | reverse complement strand
GGTCGAGCGGGCGCGTCTTCCCGCAGGCCATGAAGGCTTCTCCTTTGCTGCGGGCGTGGCTGGCGCGCCTTGCCGAACAGGGCGTGCGCTTCGCGCTGCGTCATCGCTGGGAGGGGTGGGATGAGCAGGGCGCGCTTCGTTTCGACAGCCCCGACGGGGCTGTAACCCGGGAGGTCAGCGCGGTCATCCTGGCGCTGGGAGGCGCCTCATGGCCGCGTCTGGGGAGCGATGGTGGCTGGGCCAGCTTCATGCCCCCTGGGGCGGTCATGCCACTGGCACCCGCCAATTGCGGCTTTCTCACCGCCTTGCCGGAGGCGTTTCACGCGCAGTTTCATGGAGAGGTATTGCATTCTGTTACGCTCAGCGGGGTGGGCCAGAGCGCGCGCGGTGATGTCACCATCACCCGTACAGGCATCGAAGGGGCGCCAGTGTATCGTTTGTCGGCCTCATGGCGCGAGGTTCTGGCGCGTGAGGGGCGTCTGCGCATCGCGCTCGATCTGCGGCCCGGCATGAACGAGGCGGATCTGGCTGCGCGTCTGAGTGGATTTCGCGCGCGTGAAAGCCACGCCAATCGTCTGCGGCGTCTCGGACTCTCGCCCGTCGCGCGCTGGTTGATTCGCGAGGCGATGTCGACGGATGAAGGGGGACAGGCCGCGGGCAATCGCGCGCTCGCGGCTCTGATCAAGGCCTGTCCTCTCGTCCTGACTGCGCCGGACACCCTGGCCAGAGCGATATCGACAGCGGGCGGCGTCAGGCGCACGGCACTGGATGCGCATCTCATGCTGCGCGAGCGCCCGGGTGTGTTCGTGGCCGGCGAGATGCTTGACTGGGAGGCGCCTACCGGGGGCTATCTGCTTCAGGCCTGCTTTGCGACTGGGCGCGCGGCCGCCGAGGGAGCGGATCGCTGGCTGGCAGCGCAACAGGAAGCCGCGCATCGTGGCTGACTTCGGGGGCGGTTTGCGCTAGGGACAGCGCCATGAGCGTATCCATCACCATGGGCCGTGGCCGAGACGGCGCGGATGTCCAGCTGGACCTGACCGAACTTCTTGCAACCCGCCTGCTCGTGCAGGGAAATTCGGGGTCGGGAAAATCGCATCTGCTGCGCCGGTTGCTTGAACAGACGGCTACGCTCGTCCAGCAGGTGATTGTTGATCCGGAGGGGGATTTCGTCACTCTGGCCGATAAATACGGCCATCTGGTCATTGACGCCTCGGAGCAGACGGAGGCCACGCTGCGTGCGGCCGGTGAGCGCGCACGCGCGCATCGTGCCTCTGTGGTGCTCAATCTGGAGTCGGTCGAGGCCGAAATGCAGCTCAGGGCGGCAGGGTCGTTTCTCAACGGCATGTTCGAGGCCCCGCGGGCGCACTGGTATCCGGTCCTCGTTGTTGTGGACGAGGCGCAGCTTTTCGCGCCGGTGGCGAGCGGCGATACCTCTGACGAGGCGCGTCGTCTCTCGCTTGGGGCGATGACGAACCTCATGTGCCGCGGCCGAAAGCGTGGTCTGGCGGGGGTGATCGCCACACAGCGTCTGGCCAAGCTCGCCAAGAATGTCGCGGCGGAGGCCTCGAACTTTCTGATGGGGCGCACTTTTCTCGATATCGACATGCTGCGTGCCGCCGATCTTCTGGGTATGGAGCGCCGCACGGCAGAGGGATTCCGTGATCTCGCGCGAGGGCAGTTCATGGCGTTGGGGCCCGCACTCAGCCGAAGGCCACTGATGGTCACGATCGGAACCGTCGAGACGGCCAGCCATGCCACCGGCCCCGTGCTGACCCCCTTCGAGGCCCGACCTGCGGAGGATAATTACAGCCTGATTCTCGAGCCCGTGGTTGAGGCAACGCCCCGCCCGAGAGAGCGTCGCGCCCCGACCCCCGATCTTCTGGCGCAACTCGATGCCTATAGCGCGGCCGCTCCGGTCGAGGAGGCCGTGCCAGAGGCGGAAGCAGCCCCCGAATTGCTCTGGCGGTTGACGGAGGCGGTGATCGCCGAGACAGATTCTGCCTATCGACCTTTGGCGACACTTTACCAGGATTTCCAGCTGCGGGCGCGTATCGAACGGCTCAGCCGCAATGTGCTCGACCTTGGCGCCTTCCGACTGCTTCTGGCCAGCGTGCGGTCCGGATCGAGATTCGTGCAGGCGCAGGAGGAAAGCTGGCACCAGGCACTCGATATCGCCCGTTCTCTGCCCGAGGACGTGCAGGGCGTGGTTCTGCTCCTGGCGCGCGCCGCATTAGATGGTGCTTCCTGCCCCGGTGATGAAGCCATTGCAGAAGCCTATGGTACGCATTCATTGGGACGTGCGCGGCGCCAGCTGGCCTATCTGGAGGAACGTCAGATCATCGTGGTGCAGGATATGCCCGCGGGGCGCCGCATTGCGTTCATCGGCTATGGCTGGCAGACCGGATAAGCCCTGCAACCGGGTTGCGGGGCGTCTCGTTTCATCCCGGACCGAGACGGTTTGCGGAGAAAATTATGACAAACGATGAACTGATCGCCCTGGTAGCGCTTAATGGCACTGATGCCACCTATGACGCACGGCTCTCTGGATACGACATTACGGTGCCGGTGCACATTCAGGGTGGCGATGGGCATTACGTCATCAAGCATCGCGTCAAGCCCATGTATTTCTCCGGGGCGATGATCATCGACGCCAAGTTGCTGGATGCTGACGCGCCTCACCACGACTGACGGGCCTCATCTGCGCGGGAGGCCCACCCATAACGACCAACGGGGAGCCTTATGGCCGAGGAAAACAGGAAAGTGCTGCCGGGAGCCCTGGCAGCGCTCGGTATCGTCTTTGGTGATATAGGAACCAGCCCGCTCTACACCCTCCAGACAGTCTTGAACGATACAGGCTCTACCGACCGGGCCACGCTGCTCGGCGGGTTCTCGTTGCTTGTCTGGACGATGATCGTGGTGGTGGCGGTCAAATACGCCACAGTGGTTATGCGCGCCGACAACAAGGGGGAGGGCGGGATACTCGCACTCTTCTCGCTAGTGGGCGGCTCTTTCGGCAAACACTGGTATACGCGAGGCACGATTCTTGCCGCGGCAGGGCTATTCGGTGCTGCTCTCCTCTATGGTGACGGGGCCATTACGCCGGCCATCTCGGTACTGAGTGCGATCGAGGGGATCGGTGTCGTGACCAGGTCGCTGCAACCGTATATCCTGCCAATTGCCTGCGTCATCCTGTTCGGTATCTTTGCCATCCAGCCGCTGGGCACGGCGCGGATCAGCGCTGTCTTCGGGCCGATCATGTTGCTCTGGTTTCTGGCGATTGGCGGGATCGGTCTGTACTCTTTGCTGCATGACCCTTCCGTGCTGATCGGGCTCAATCCGTTTTACGGCCTGCGTTTTCTGTATGAGCATGGCGCGAACAGCCTCATCATCCTGGGGGCGGTCTTTCTTTCGGTAACAGGGGCCGAGGCGCTCTATGCCGATATGAGTCACGTCGGACGCCCCAGTGTGCGGCTGGCGCTGGCGGTGATCGTTCTCCCCATGCTGGTGTTGAGCTATGCAGGTCAAACCGCCTTTCTGGTCAGCCATCCCCAGGTCAAGGACAATCCGTTTTTCGCGACCATGCCTCATGTTCTGGTGCTGCCGATGGTGGTGCTCGCGACATTTGCGACGATCATCGCGAGCCAGGCCATCATCACGGGAGCTTTCACCCTGACGCGCCAGGCCATGCAATTGGGTTGGTTCCCCAGCCTCAATATTCGCCAGACCTCGGATAGCGAATACGGCCAGATCTATGTTTCTGTGGTCAACTGGCTGCTCATGGTCATCACGCTGCTGATCGCGCTCAGCTTCAAGAGTTCGGACGCGCTCTCCGGCGCCTATGGTACCGCGGTCTCAACCACCATGCTCATGACCACGCTGCTCATTTTCGACGTGATGCGGGAACGCTGGGAATGGCCGCTCTGGAAAGCCCTTCCCGTCGCGCTGTGCTTCTCGGTCGTGGATGTGGCCTTTTTTGTCGCCAATCTGCTCAAGATCGACAAGGGCGGCTATGTGCCGCTTCTGATCGGGCTGTTCATCTATGTAATCATGACCACATGGCGCAGGGGAATTATCCTGCTGCGCGCGGGACTGGCTCCTCTGGGCGAGCGTTCGGACAAGGTTCTTCAGAAATTACGGGACGGCGACCTCATCAGGACGCCTGGAGCGGCCGTGTTTCTTTCACGTTATGAGAGTGCCCTGCCGCCCATCGTGATGCGCCATGTGGCCGATTTTCATTGCCTGCCCGAGCATGTGGTCATTCTGAACGTCAAGTTCGATACGGTGCCGCGCATTCCGGCTGATGAGCGCATGACGGTCAAGGAGGTCGGCAATGGACTGTGGCAGATCAACGTCACCTTCGGCTTCGTCGAGATTCCCAACCTCTATTATGTTCTAGGTCAGGCGCAAGAGCAGGGCTGTACGCTCGATCTCGACAAAGTCGTGTTTTTCGCCGGAGATGACGACGTGGTGCCTGATCTGAAGACCCCTAAAATGGTCTCTCCCCGTCGAATCCTGTTCGGCTTCCTCTATCGCAATGCGGTGCGGGCCTCTGACCGGTTCACTCTGCCACGCGAACGTCTGGTCGAGATCGGTCATCAGGTCGAAATCTGATCCGTCGCTCCTCGCCTGCGTTGTACTCCCCTTGCCATCCCGAGAAAGAGGGATGGCCAGCAGATAAAAGGAAGAATCCCATGCGTCACGTCTCTGGCTATTCGCTTCTGGCCGCATTGATGGTTGCCGCGGCCCCGGTCGTAACACTCTCGGCTGCACAGGCTGAGCCAGGTGGCTGCCTCAAATATGGCGCCGCAGGTGCTGTCGGGGGGCATCTGGTCAATCATGGCGTGCTTGGGGCTGTGGGGGGCTGTGCAACCGGCATGTACAAGCGCCATGAGTACCGCAAGGAGGCCAAGCAGAAGGCCGCGTTATACGACAAGGAGCATCCGGGCGCGAAGGGCAGCTATGAGGAGAAGGCCACCGCGTATGACGTGGAGCACTCGACCCAGCCCGGCAAGTCGGCGCCCTCCGATGGTGCCACACCCGATGGTGGTGCACCGTCTCACAACTGATCTGATCCTCTTCCTGTGAAGGATCGACGGCCCCGTGCGCCTGGCGCCGGGGCCGTTTCTGCTTATATTAAAAAGTAACGCATTGTATCTCATGTCAAAGCATGTCAGAAGCCCTCCCAGTTTTCGGTGAACAGAGTCCCCGTCCAAACGATGTCCATTCATCCGCGTATCAACTTCGGGCCTGCCCGAAACGCCGTTTCTACCATTGGTATCGTCCTGCGTGACTTCAGGTTGGGCGGGAGTGAGCGCGTGGCGATCGGCCTTGCCAATTACTGGGCCTCGCTGTCGCTTGACGTGGTCCTGATTGTCGGGCGCGTGGATGGTCCGTTGCGGGATCTGGTTGATTCGTCGATCGAGATTGTGGATCTGGGGTTGTCCGGGCGTCTCGGTGATATGGCGCTGGCATGGGCGCTGGCGGTTCACGCCAGAGGCATCTTCCGTGCGCGTCAGATCGATAGCTGTTATGTGCCGGGCAATAGCCATTGGCCTGTCATCCCGGCTCTCAAGGGTCTCAATGCCGCGCATCGACCGTTCATGATCGCTCAGGTCAGTTCTCCTGTCTGTCGGGAGGGACGCTCCTCACTAGGGCAGGCCGGGTATGACTGGCGTATGCGCTGGCTGCTTCGCGGCGCTGACCGCATCACCACGCTCAGTGAGGATCTGGCGCGGGATACGAGCGGGATCGTAGGCTGCGAGGGCGTCGAGGTCGTACCGCTCCCCGCCCTTTGGGATGAGGGGGCGCCCCGCGAGGCACCAGATGGTACGATGACCGTTCTGGCTGCCGGGCGGCTGGTGCCGATCAAAGGGTTCGACCTTTTGATCAGGGCATTTCGTCTCGTCGCTGATCGTCATGCGCGCGCAAAGCTCGTGTTATGCGGGGAGGGCCCCGAGCGCGACCGCCTGGAGAAGCTTACGGTCGACCTCGGACTGGAAGGTCATGTGATCTTCGCGGGCTATGTGCCATCCATCCGACCGCATCTGGATGCAGCGCGTGTGTTTGTTCTCTCTTCTCATTGCGAGAGCTATGGCGCGGTTCTGCTCGAGGCGCTGGCCGCGGGGCGTCAGGTGATTACGACCCGCTGTTCGCCTGCTGTGGACGCTCTTGTCAAAAGCCCAGTTGCCGGGCGGAGCGTGCCTGTGCGCGACGTCGAAGCCCTGGCGCGCGCCATGACGGAGCTACTGGCAGAGCCTGCACCATCCTGCGACCGGTTGGCCGCGCTGGTTGCCCCTTTTCATGTTTCCCATGGGGGCAAGCTCTATCTTTCCCTGATGCAGTCGCGGCCTGAGGTGCGGCTCGATTTGAAGGCAGCCCTTTGACAAATTCGATACGCCACGATCTCTTGCCGCTCCATGGCTTCTGAACAACGCTCCGCGCTGCATCGTATCTTCAGCAATACAGGCTTTCTGATCTCGAGCAGGATCATCAACGCGCTTTGCAGCTTCGCCTATGTTGCCTGGGCAGCGCATACGCTCGGGCTGGCCACGTTTGGCGTGTTGTTGCTGATCACCACCTTTGTGACACTGGTTTCCGACATGACGCATCTGCAGTCATGGCAGACCTTGCTGCACTATGGCGCGGCCGCGTTCGAGGCCAGGGACCGAAAGCGCTTCATGCCTGTTCTGGGCTATTGCATGCGCTCGGACATGCTGAGCGGCGCTGTAGGGCTCGTAGGCGGCATCATTGTCATCGCGCTCGTAGGAAGCACGCTTCTGGGCTGGTCGCCCGGAGTCAAGCGTGACGCCGCATGGATGATGGCGACGGTCGCGTTCATGAATACGGGCTGGTCGACAGGGGTGATCAGGCTCAGCAATCGCTTCGGCCTCGCCGCGGTGTTCGATTTTGTCTCCACCTGTGTGCGGACGCTGGGCTATCTGCTCGGCTATCTGCTGCGTGCCCCGCTCGAATTCTTCCTCTTTGTCTGGTTCCTGCATCAATTCGCCCTGTTCGTTGTCACGAGCCTGGGCGGCTTTCTGCTGCTGCGTCGCCAGATGGGGCGCGATATCGGATTTCTGTCCTGTCTCTTGAGCGCTGCGGATATCAAGGGGATCTGGGGCTTTACCCTCAGGGTCAGCGTTAATCAGATTCTCGATGCCGTGTTCCGCCAGGGAGGCACGCTCATCATCGGCGCAATTCTGGGCGCGCGTGATGTCGCGATCTATCGAGTGACCAAGCAGATCTGCGATGGCCTGGCCAAGCCTGCCCAGATGATGATTCCGAGCCTGTATCCCGAATTCGTGCGCTTTCGTGACAACCAGAACTGGCATGAGCTGCGCCATGTCACGCGGCGTCTGGCGCTGGTGATCATCGGCTTTTCGGTGCTTGCCGTTCTGGTAGCGATCTTTGGCGGCAAGGCCATTCTGCATATGATGCTGCATGATAATTTCGCGCATGAATTGCCGATTATTCTGCTCATGGTCGGCAGCGCGCTGCTTGAGGTTTGCATTATCCCGCTTGAGACGTTGCTGACCGTCATGGGGCGGCTGGCGATCATTCTCAAATACCGCCTCGCGGTGATCGCAGTTTACTTCGTGGTTCTCGCCGGGTTCCTCACCGTTTTCGGGGTAACCGGCGCAGCATTGGCCAGTGTGCTCTGCTCCGTCATGATCTTCGCCATATGTTTGTTCTTGGCAGCGCGCTGGATCTCGCCCCGCTGGGCGGCACGCTATGGCGAAGTCTGAACGGAGGCCTTCCGGCCTTGCGCGTGCATGGCGGCCGGGCGCCCTGTTTTACCGGTGAGGGGCCTGCTCATGATAGAGGCCGAGCCAGAGCAGGGAAGCAAGACCGAAGCTGACGGGGGAAACCCAGCGCCCGAGGAGCTCTGTCGCAGTTTCGGTATGGGCGATGATGCCGAAGGCCCAGCGATGATCGGGATAGAGAAACAGCCCCACATGGGACTGCCAGAAGGGCCTGAGCATCCCCATCAAGGTGAGCGCGAGGCAGAATAGCCAGCCCAGAGCGCGGAGGGGACTGATCATGGCAGGCTCCTGTCGGCGCTTCCCGACACTTTTACCTCGCAAACCGCCTTCTAGCGTCGGATGTCGAGACGTGTTTTGCAGAGAGATAAGGAAGTTATTGATGTATCTCAGGATGTTCTGCGATGCGCAAGGAACATCTCGGCCCCGCCTGCGAGTTGCGCTTTTCCAAATGTCGTCTCAGCGTAGCTTTGCCAATAAGTCCCGTCCTTTGGCGGGCTAATCTATCGCTCACGGCCCTATCCGAAGAATAGAGTGGCTCCCGATAAGGAAGGAGGCCGCGCTAGAGGGAGTGGTTCCTCGTCGATTATTCTTTCGGGGCAGAAGATACGCGGGTCTTCAAGAAATTCATCTAACTATAGGCATTAAACCCTGCTTCTGCTTGCTCCTCTCGCACAGACGCTTCTGTTACGAGGGGCTTCATGATGAATCCCCGTGGGAAGTCGTTTCGAGTCTTCTGCAGACCATAAATGTGAAAGACTACTATCAGGACTATGAGTGCTGGTCCTGACTGGAAAACGACGATCTGGGTTGTGACGCGTTGCTTGGTCAGAAGAAACGTTTGCGGCGATCAAGCTAGTTTGCGGCGTTGGAGCCGTCCCTGACTTTGCGGCTACACGGGAATCTTTCACATCTCCCGATCACGCGCCCGCAAACGCAGCATCATCCATCCCCAACATTGGAACCTGGATAACGCCATTGCGACTTTTCGACGAGGCAGGTTAAGAGCGTTTGCGCAGTGAAGCGGGGGCTCTGGACATTCGTTGAGGTTGGCTTGTAAATCCTGCGGGTTCTAGCTTCTCGACAACGGCAGTTGGATGGTCACGGAACCACACCATATAGATCCGGTTCATCCAGCGTGAGCTCGTTCCCTCCCAGCCCGCCGTCTCGTCTCTTTGGGGTTTAGTCTTACGTGAAAATGAAATTGCTCGCTCATCTGAGTCTCTTCGCGATTCTTTTGGGGTTCTTTGTCGCTTACCGATGCTGGACTATTCCCGATACGTTTATCTTCCGGACGGCGATGACGGGAAGCGTTTATCTGCCTACGTTCTTTCCTCCTGGGGCTGGTGAGAGACTAGATTTCAATACGGGAGATACGGCGCCATCGCTTATTCGCCCTGATACGCCTCCATTGGCTCGTGTAGGCGACTACGCGGTGTATTCGCCCGCGCCTACATCGGTCTTTTGCAGCGAGCACAAAACACTATGCTCTCAGGGGAGTAACGGGATCTTTATCCTGTCGGGGTCGTCGCGAGACGGGCAGATAACGTCATCTTCCTATGCACGTATAGACGAAAACCGTACCTCGCTCGCGCACTTGCGAAAGTTGTTGAATACTGGTGCGCCTTCGCAGAGATTGTTCGTTGTATCGGTGAGTGGAGGGAAGAAGATCGTAGAAGAGATGGTGCGGGATGGTGATTACTTCAGATTGAACCTTAATAAAAGCAGTGTCTTTTCCAAGAGTTTGTTGTACTACGCGGTGGTACTATCCTTTCTGCTGACGGAGGCGTTTTTCTTGCTCCTTTCTGCGCCGGTAAGAGGGTTCTTTCATCGGCTACATAATTCTAATCCGTATGCGACTACTGTGCTCGTCATTTGGTGGACTGTTTTCTATGCGTGTGTGTTCCCATCGCTTTTTGCGCATGACACATTAATCCGCGCCACCAATGCGCAGGCCTATACTGATTGGTATTCTGGCTTGTATTTCGTATACACGTCTTTCGTACGCATTATTGGATTCGAGTGGATTCAGCTTTTACCGGCCGTACTGGGGCTGTTGAGTGCATTTCTTCTCCTGAGATGCGGTGATATGGCGACATCTGCATGCCCCGTCTGGCAGAAGCGGCTTTTGTCGTTTCTCACCGTGATTTCATTTATCGGGAATCCAGCCGTTGTTGTGAGTATGTTTTCGCAGCAAAGATACTTCTTAGTAATCACAGTTGCGTTCTTCGCCGTAAGTTTGATGTTTTATACGTACTTCAGGCTCACCAACCGAGATTATTCGAACTTTTATCGGTTGATGTCAGGTGTTGTGATAACTGCAGGGGTAGCTTGGCTGTTTCGCCCCGAATATTTTGCGCTTTATACGATCGCGATCGTTCTTTTCACGTTTTTGCTTTTTAAAGAACGCAAAATTTTGCGACCCCTACGCGGAATGGCAGCTCTCCTGGTCTCGGCCTGCCTGATCCTGGCTCTGAAGCAGTTCATCGATAGAGCGCTGCCATATCATTATGGCTTCGACAGTCAGCTTTCAAAGGCGAGTTACACCACAGTTTCTGTTGTTGCTATGGCCGATCCGTATGTCTGTGCAAGCACGCCGGAACCTAGGATTTCAAATGCGATGGGTCATTTTGGCCCGGTGAAGCGCTTGTGTGCCGAAGGGCCTGAGGCTTTCTGGTGGCAAGTTTTAACCCCTCAAGCAAATCGGCAATCGATACCAGCCCTCGGTGAGATGCGCCGAATTACGCTTGACGATATCAAGCGTGACCCAATGCCGTTTCTGAGGTATCGGGCCAAAACGGGATACGATCTGCTCAACGACGACATATGGCAGATGGAAAGTCCTTATGATCGACGCGATGAAGTGAGAAAGTTCAACGCGTATGTTAGTGACCACATCAGAGTTCCAGACCAGTTCGGTTTAGTGCGTGATCATCCTCTGACCCGTGGGGTGGCGCGCGACTTCACCCGTTTCTATCATTGGGAAGGTAAGAAGATCGGTATCAGGGGTCTGAGCGTGGTTGTGGTTGTCACTTTCCTAGTCGTCGCGACTGGATGGACGTGGCTGACGCCCCTTTTCTCCCTGTTGTTTTTAGCGATGGTGGTTCCTGTGGTGATGGCGTCACCCACCATTAATTGGGCGTACATTGCTTTCTTGCCAGTATGGGGAGCGTTCGTGCTGCCCCTGGGAATCTCTGAGGCCCTCATCGCGAGAAAGCAGAAGGGGCGGTTTCTATCAAGCCATTTCGCAAATGTCATTGGGACCATACAAAATTTTATACGTTTCGCAGCGCTGTCCGGCGGTGGCTGGATTTTAGATTTGACTACGTTGCTGCTAATTTCAAATACGGGGCGCGTCCCAACAGTCTTGGCTAACATTATTAGCTCGTCTCTGGCTTCAAGTGTAGTCTTCATGATGGCACGTAGAAGAATCCATGATGGGCAAAACGATGGAATATTCATTCGAACCATGATCTACATGTCGTATACGGGTTTGAGTATAGGACTAGCTTCTCTTGCTATTCCGGGCTTGGTCTCATATATAAATAGTGCCGGAATATCGGATTCTAATCCGAAGGATGCGCTGGTGTTGGCGAAGGTGCTTGTCACGCCGCCCCAGTTGATTTGTAATTATCTCATGTCGCGATGTGTCGCCCGATGGATCTTCTCTTATCGACGGGTTTGAGATATGTGAGGCGTTTGACTCGGACAATTCTTCAAAACGAAAAGCTGCCGAGCCTATATCGTTTGTGGTGAGTCCTGATGGTTCTGAAGCCCTCGCGCATCCTCGTTTTTATACCGATGTACAATTGCGCGCGGCAGGTAGCGCGTGTTTTGAGGCAGCTTTCGGATGTCAGGGTTTCTGGTTGGGTGGACGGGGTATTGTGCGTCGACAATCAATCGTCAGATGACACCTTGTCCGCGGCAGCCGCTGGGTTGGCTGGACTCTCTGGAATCGTCGACCGCACCCTTCTACGTAATGATGACAATTATGGGCTGGGCGGGTCGCATAAAGTGGCGATCGGCTATGCACAAAAGCATGGATATGATTTCCTTATAGTCCTCCACGGCGACGATCAGGGGGCAATCGCGGATATCCTGCCGGAGCTCGAATCCGGACGTTACTTGCAGCAAGACTTTCTCATGGGAGCACGCTTCATGAAAGGCGCCCGTCTCTCAGGATATTCGTTTATACGTACAATGGCAAATAAAGTATTCAATACGTTATTTTCGGTCGTCTCGCGTCGGCGGCTTTGCGACTTAGGCTCGGGTCTGAATATGTTCAGGCTCGCATCTTTTTCGGACAACTTTCATAAACGTTTCGCGGACGATTTGACATTTAATTACTATTTGATTCTTTTTGTCGCGGCATCTGATCTGCGTCTGAGGTTCTTTCCTCTCACCTGGCGGGAGGATGATCAGGTGTCGAACGCCAAGCTTTCCCGCATGGGTTTCCAGATACTAGGATTGTTGGCACGTCGGTGCCTCTCGCGCAGGAATTTTGAATCCGGAGAGCATAGAGCTTATGCAAGGGAAAATTATCCCTCAAGTCTGGTTGGATCATGGAGCTACAAGGAGGCAGATGGTCCGTCTGCGAGTGGCAGCTGAGAAGATTTGTTGTGCGTACGGCAAGTGAAACTCCTGCGCGGTCAGATTTCGATTTGCGCCGGTCGCTATGCCGTATTCTCTTCGAGGGGCGGTTTGTTGCGGTTGCGATTGCGGGAATAGTTTTGCTCATCGGTGGTGGCCTTCTGATAGCACGACTTTTGGGACCGGTCGTAGGCTTCTATGTGATCATCGCCATGATATTCTGCTTACTTGCGCACTGCTTGAGGGCAGCCAGGCTATGCATTGTTTCTAGCCACCTTCTCAAAGTGCCTGCGCGTACGATTTTTTCTCTGCACTTTGCTACGGCACCGTTCGCAATTATCCCACCATTCAAGTTTGGGGAGGTGATTCGTCTTCTGAACCTTTGGATCGTGGCGCAGGACCTATCGAAAGTCATAGTCACGGTTGTCGTGGATCGTTTGTTCGATGCAATCATGCTCCTGTTGCTGCTTTCCGGGCTGTACCTCAATGGACATGCGTTGAACTGGGCCGGCGGGGCAGCGAGAACAATCCAATGGATGATCTTGGTCGTGACGCTTTCTGCTGGGATATGTTTCCTTATCTGTCCATGCGCGTTGACCAGACTACAGAACTATGTGGTGGTCCGACATAGCGGTAATCGTACTCTCTTGGCGCTGCGACTACTTGATATGCTGCGTATCGGAACCACGGATGGGGAACGCCTGCTACGTACCCAAGGTGCTATACTCATGATGATCACAGTACTGATTTGGGGCTTGGAGCTTCTCGCAGCAGCGTTCATCGCGAATATCGCTATCGCATCCTATTATCACGATGCTGGCGTCCTGTTGGTGAGTCGTACAACTCAGGAATGGCATGCCATCATAGCAAAGGGTATAGACCCCGCCTTGTCAGTATCAGCCGCGGGCAATATCTTTGTATTACTGCTCATGTGGCCTCTTGCGGTATGGGGCTACCTCGTTCGGTTGGCTCGCTATGGGATGCCGTCTGTAACGCACAGAACGAAACTCTGAGGGAATAGCGTGGCGCACAGCGTAACTATAATATTCGATGACAGGATTTCCCCGTCTTCCGATATTGCGGCGATAATAGGAAACGTTTCGTTCGCTCGCATTGTGCGGCGTCGTAAACGTTTGGCAGTCGAAGTCGAAGAAGCAGCCGACAAAGCACAGGCTGATTTTTTTCTAATCAAGACTGACGATGAGGCTCGTCAACTCGCGCTGCATATCGAAAAACGTGACTCAAGCCGATTCTACCTCGTGCTACCGTCGTGTATCGTGCCGCTACGCATGGATAAGTTGGTGGACATCATTCTCAAGTCGACCTTCGCAGTCGACACGATGCTTCTAGCGCCTATGAATGACAACGCTGCCCCACTGCTATTATCCGCCAAGGATGCTGTTGCTCTCCTCAGCGTCAACGATGAGGAAGACCATCGTAGCGTTCTCCGGAGGCTCTCTGGAAATGCTCCATGCATTGCTGATCATGCTGTCATGGTGGATCTTCGGATCCTGCGAAATTTGCAAAAGTTTCTGGTGGGGTCTACGGAAGCTCGACATTTCAACGACACTTCTGCCGACAGCGGGGTCTTCTACAAACGCTCATCTGATATCGCGAAGATGGAAGGAGAATATAAATATTTCCATGTCGCACCAGAGGAAATGAAGCGTTTTCTCATGCCTACATTTGAGTTTTGGAAGGCAGCGGACAGTGCCGGCTATGCGATGGAGCACCTTCCTATTCCAGATGTGGCTCTTCAGTCTCTTCATGGCGCTTTACAGCCCCATGAATTCGAGGCTCTGCTCGACAGCTTTTTCGCCTTTATTTCATCGCGTAAGAAAAGTGAGTGCAATCATGTAGGGACAGTGACCGAGGGGAAAAGGCAGATTCTCGGCAAGCTTGATACCCGAATGACGACTTTTCTAAGCACGGAGCACGGCAAAAGGCTTGACGCCATCCTGAGCGCATCAGGCCCGCGCGGTGGATTGCGCGATATGCATTGGGCGGCAATGCCCATCATTGAACAAGCTATCGAATGCTTCCCCGACCCGCATCTTGTGTTCGGCCATGGAGATCCCTGCTTTTCTAACATACTATTTGAAAAGAGATTGGGTTTCATGCGTCTTATTGATCCGAGAGGAGCAGTCACTTTCGAGGCCGGCCTCATGCACCCCCTTTATGACCTTGCAAAATTCAGTCATTCGGTGATGGGTGGCTACGATTTTATCAATAATGATATGTTTTCATGCGCTCTCAATGAACGAATGACTCTAGAGTGCGCATTGGATGGTGGTGGCCCCCCGACATGGATGAAGGCAGCGTTCTGTAGGCGTCTGCAAATGGCAGGTTTCGATATTGCTGCGGTTCGCGCAATTGAGCTATCTTTATTTCTATCGATGCTTCCGCTTCATCGAGACAGGCCAAATAAGTTGGCCGGCTTTGCCCTCACGGCAGCATCCATACTTGATACGTTGGAAAATAAGGCATGATTCGTGAAGATAGAGTTCTAGTCGTCGATGTGGATGGCACGCTGTGCGATATCAAGGAGAGCGGAGAGAGCTATCTCTCTGTCGCCCCCGAGGCGACAATCGTCGAAAAACTCCGAGAGCTTCATCAGCAAGGGTGGCATATCATTTTGAACTCGTCTCGTGGCATGAGATCGAGCCGGGGTAACATCGGCGTGATCAATAAAGAGGTCAGTTCGGTCATGTTGCAGTGGCTGTCAAAACACGAAATCCCTTTCGACGAACTTCACCTTGGCAAGCCTTGGGCGGGACACAATGGTTTCTATATTGATGACAGAGCTGTTAGGCCGAGAGAATTCGTTGACAACGACCTCGACGCTATCGAGGAACTCATCAAGCGTGATCGCATTGCCAAAGGCTGACTGAAATGGGGATAATGGCAATCACGATGGCAGGTATGGGGTCGCGCTTCAGCGAGGCCGGATATGCAATGCCGAAATATGAGATAGAGGCGCTAGGTCGCCCGCTCTTCGATTGGTCCATGTTGAGTTTGTCGGCATTTCGTGACGCTAATTGGCGATTTCGCTTTGCCACGCGAAAGGAACTCAATGCCAAATTTTATATTCTCGATCGCTGCGCTCGGCTGGGAATTGAGGTCGACGATATTGTCGAATTAGATCACAGCACTGACGGTCAAGCTACGACAGCATTAGCGCTCGCTGAAGGCGCGCCAGGTCACTTGCCTTTCGCGGTTTACAATATAGATACTTTTGTGAAGCCTGGTTTGATGACACCACCCGAACCGGTTGAGTGCGACGGCTGGCTTCCTTGTTTCAGGGCCCCGGGAACTGGTTGGTCGTTCGCGCGCCTTGATGATGATCGCAATGTTGTAGAGGTCAGGGAGAAGGTACGGATCTCTGATTTCGCTTCCCTCGGTCTATATTGGTTCAGTAGCGTTGACCTATATATTGAACTTTATGAAAAGCAGTTTTCTAGACCTGATGGAATGGAAAAAAATGAACGGTACATAGCACCCATGTATAACCGCCTGATTGAGGGCAGAAGAAAGGTATTCATATCCGAAATTCCCCTAGATGAGGCCGGTATGCTCGGTACGCCGGAGCAAGTGTCCAGCTTTATCACTCAAACACCATTGGTCGCTCTCAAGTTGCTAGGTGCGGATCGGCAATAGTGGGAGGCTTTGCGAGCACATGTCATAGCACTCAGATTGCAGCATTATCGCGTCCCACGCTGTTTAGCCTCTTTTCAGGAAAAATTTTTACTTCCGAATTCTGATTGCAATATCCCATCCTGCTTTTGTACAAGACAGTCGCCGGGTGATGAGACGCCGAGATATGCCTTGTTATCGTTGTTCAAGGGCGCTTACCATCACAGAGACATTGTAAGGAGCGTAGATTCGTGAGATGCGCGCCCTCCGGCTCTCCTTTTGGGCTAAGTAACGCCCTCCCTAGTTCATCGGAAATCTCGACCAAATTGCTGCGGCAGGCGGTCGGTCCTCGTAGGCTCAGGACCCATTGATTTGGGTGGGCAAATTTGATTCAGGCTCCTTGAGGAGACTGAAGATGAGCGACCTGTATTGGCTGACGGACGAGCAGATGGCGCGTCTGGAGCCGTTTTTCCCAAGGCGTCATGGCGAACCGCGTGTTGAAGACCGGCGTGTATTGAGCGGGATCATCTTCGTGAGCCGCAACGGGCTGCGCTGGCGGGATGCTCCGCGAGAGTATGGCTTGCACAAAACGCTCTACAATCGTTGGAAACGGTGGGGCGCCATGGGGATCTTTGCCCGGATGATGGATGGTCTGGCGGCCGGCAGATTGGATCACCAGACGATTATGATGGACGCGACTTACCTGAAGGCGCACCGCACGGCTTCCAGCCTGCGAACAAGAAAGGCGATCCTGGCCGCCTGATCGGGCGGACCAAAGGCGGCATGAACACGAAACTGCACGCGGTGACAGACAGGGATGGCTGCCCGATCAGGTTCTTCATGACGACAGGCCAGATCAGCGATTACACCGGGGCCGCTGCCCTGCTGGACGATCTGCCCGCTGCGAAGTGGCTCCTGGCTGATCGTGGTTATGATGCCGACTGGTTCAGGGACGGGCTGGAGGAAAAAGGGATCAGACCCTGCATTCCAGGCCGGAGATCCCGCACGACGCCCGTGAGCTACGACAAACGCAAATACC
>Ga0157365_10000496_pt1 | contig 17054 bp, 15 predicted proteins | sample AttsexASBM3_FD_111478 | JGI IMG/M metagenome (GOLD analysis project Ga0157365, IMG submission 111478) | Fungus gardens microbial communities from leaf cutter ant in Ribeirão Preto, State of São Paulo, Brazil - Atta sexdens ASBM3 | ecosystem: Host-associated > Fungi > Mycelium > Unclassified ... | reverse complement strand
CGGCGCGCGCTCGCAAGCATCAGGCCGATCGTCATCTCCGCGACGGAGCGGCTGTTCGCACCCGGCGCGCGTGTCACCAGCACGCCGCGTTTCTTCGCTTCAGCGACAGCGATGCGGTTGGTCCCGGCGCCATGGCAGGCAATCAGGCGCAGGCGGGGAGCGTGATCGAACGCCGTTGCCGGGAAACCCATATCGCGCGTGATGACGGCGTCGGAGTGCCCGATCTCGGCCTGCAGGGCCGCCGTGATCTCGGCGCTTGCCTGCACTGTCTCTATCCCCTGCGCCTCGAGATAGGCGACTGCATCGGCATGGATCGGCTGCGTGATGAAGCAGCGCATCTTCAGGCCTCCGTTACGGCGCTGCGGTCTGCACGGCGTCGCAACAATCTTTCGAGTACCAGGACGCCCTCATCGAAATCGGTCAGCTCCATCGCTTCATCGGGATTGTGGCTGCCGTTCTGGTTGCGCACAAACAGCATCAGCGTCGGAACGGAGCGCCCCGCGAAGACGGCTGCATCGTGTCCGGCGCCGCTGCGCATGACCCATGGGTCGACCGACGATTCCGAGGCCGCCAGTTCCGCCATGGAAAGCAAGGTCGGGTCCATTATGGCAGGTATGCTGCCCGTGCGCTCGCCGAGATCGATCGTGACACCGCTGGTCTCGGCAATGGAGGCGGCCAGAGCGCGGATCTCCCGCTCTGCCGCGTCCAGCAGCGCCGGATCGTGCGCGCGTACGTCGATAGCGAGATCGACCTGTGCTGCGACGGCGCTGAAATGGGCGTCGTCAGGCGTACGCAGGACGCCCACAGTGACCGTCATCTCCTGGCCGTCCGCGTCATATCGAGCCCACAGTTCGTCGAGCGCGATCACGAGCCGCGAGGCAGCGACCGCGGCATCTGCCCTGAAACCGCGTGGCGTGGCTCCGGAATGGGCGCCCCGACCGATGATGCGCGCCCTGCGGAACCGGAAGCTGCCGCAGATCCCGCCGACGATGGCCACGGGAATTTCGCGGTCGATCAGGATCGGTCCCTGCTCGATATGCAGTTCGACGAAGCTGTCGATTGAGCCCGGATCGAGATGGCGTGAAGGCTCGGCAAAGACGTCGGGATCTCCTCCGGCGTCGCGGATGTGCTCGGCAAGCGATTTTCCGTTGTCGATGCGTGGCGTCTGCATGTCCTGCGGTCCCAGCAGGCCGAAGGCTGCGCGGCTGCCGACATAGGAGAGTGGAAACCACGCACTTTCCTCAGCGCGAATCACAATCAGGGTTGTGTCCCGCAGCGGTCGGCAGCCTTCCATTTGCCAGGCGAGCAGGACCGCCAATCCGGCGAGCACGCCCGCCGCGCCGTCGAAATTGCCGCCGCACGGTACGGTATCGAGATGAGAGCCCGTCATCACGGCAGGCAGGTAGCGATCCCGGCCGGGATACGTCACCAGCAGGTTGGCGGCCCAGTCGCGTCGGACCTCAAGCCCGTGCGCGCGTGCCGTAGCCTCGATCAGGTCGTGTGCGGCCGTCTCGCGGCGGCCGTAGGAAGGGCGCGTCATGCCGCGTCCGTCAAAACCGATCGCATGCAGGTCGTCGAAGAGACGGTGTGCGACCGACAGGGCACGATCGAGAGACGGTGAAGCGGCGTGTCGCATGGGGAGGGGGCCTTTCATATGCGGCTTAAGGATCGGTTGCGACGTGCGATCATGTTGCGGGAGCGCCAAGCTGGCCCGCTGTGACGTCCAGCGCCTCAAGAAGGGCCGACAACCCTTCTCCGGGTGGTCGGTCGGGCATCAGGACGCCGATCTCGCGCGTGGGGCAGTTCGTGCCCAAGGATACGGCACGGATCTGAGGCAGCAGGCCTACAGCAGGAATGTCTGGCACGATTGCAAAGCCCGCGCCGGCTGCGACGAGATGAAGGATGGTATGCACCTCCTCCGTTTCCAGCACGGCACGGGGCTGAATGCCCTGACAGGCAAGAAACCGCACGACGCGCCGGCCGCCGAACGATCCTGCCTCGTATCGGATGAATGGCATTGTGCGAGTCAGTTCCTGCCAGTCCGAGCCGGGCGTCTCGCTTGGAACGATCATGACGTAGTCCTGCGTCAGGAGCGGGTGCCAGCGCAGGTGCGACAGCGGACCGAACGGTGGACGGACCATGATCGCGGCATCGAGCTCGCCTGAATCGACACGGTCGAGCAGCAGGATCGAGACGCCGGGCGTCATGCGGATGGAGAGGTCCGGCAGGCGCCCGCGCAACCGCGCGACGGCTGGAGCGAACAGGGTCGTCTGGGCTGTCGAGATCGCACCGATGCGCAGGGTGGGCGAGGAGGCCGCGCGCGGCGCGTCCCGCAGATCGTCGAAAGCGTGGACCACGTTGTCGATCGCCGGAAGGACTGCCTGTCCCTTCGCCGTCAGCGACACCGACCAGCCGCTGCGATCGAAGACAGGATAGCCCAACTCTTCCTCAACCCGCCGGATCTGCGCGCCGACGGCCGACGCGGTCAGCCCCACCTTGCGCGCGGCCGAAGCGAAGCTGCCGGTGGCGGCGACTGCGAGAAGAGTGCGAAGGGGGGCGATCATGCTGTGCAAAATTCTTCATGCCGTTCATCAGTCGAACACTAATTTTGTTTGATAGCACCAGAAAGCCGGCTGTGTCCCGGAATCTTTTCTGTTGCTATCCCGATACGTGTATGTTTTCGTCTTAAAACAATCACAAACCCAGAGCCCGACCGGTCCAGGAGAGGGAAACATGACGCCGACGCGCACCATGCCCGACATGCGAGCCATCCTGTGCTGTAGCGCGGCCGTTGCCGCGCTGTGCCTGCATCCCGCCGCCAGAGCCGACACGCCGCACCATCATGCCGCAGCCCGGCATGCCCGGCACGCACATCCAGCCGCCCCGCAGCCAGGCCACGCCCCGGCCTACCGGGCGCCCGTGGCACAAGCTGCTCCCGCCAAGGTCGAGCAGGTCGAGGTGGTGGCCGGCCCGACGTCGGGAGAATCTGTTTTTTCCCCTTCGACGCGCGTTCACAGCACGACGCAGGTTACGGTGTTCTCGGGCGCGCAGCTGGCCGCAACCGGCCAACCGACCGTGATGGCGGCCCTGGCGCAGGCATCAGCTGCGATCACCGCGCCGCCTCAGCCCGGCGTCGGCAACAACGCGCTGGTCCAGACGATGCAGCTTCGTGGCCAGTCCGCCGATGACACGCTCATTCTCGTCAACGGGCATCGCCGGCATATCGGCGCCAATTTCAATGCGAATGCCGGTCCGAACTGGGGCACCGAGCCTGCGGATATCGCGCTGATTCCGATTTCCGCCATCGACCATATCGAGGTCATTACCGAGGGCGCGTCCGCGCTCTACGGTCAGGACGCATTGGCGGGTGCCGTGAACATCGTCCTGAAGGACAAAACGAAAGGCGGGTCGATCAACTTCCAGAACAGCGGCTTCTATGCCGGTGACGGCCAGGCGCTGAATGGATCCGCAGACTGGGCGACTGCCCTCGGGCACGACGGCGGTTATCTCGATCTTGCTGCCCAGGTCGTTCATCAGATGCCGACCAATCATACCGGCGATTTCGTGGGGCAACTCTATCCGGCAGGCAACCCGCTCAACGAAAGCGCAAGCCGGGACGTGCAGCGTATCATGGGGATCCCGAAATCGACGCTGGAAACGATCAGCGAGAACGCATCCCTGCCGATTGCTGAAAATGTGAATCTCTACAGCACGTCCACCTTCAGTCATCGACGCGCCAATGTGGCAGAGACCTATCGCAGCGCTGCCAACAGCCTGACGGATACCAATCTCTGGCCCAACGGGGCCATACCGTATGTTTTTCTCGATCAGTATGATTTCGAGACGGATAACGGAATAAAGGCGCGTGCGCTTGGTTTTTCCTGGGACGGCTATGTGAATTTCGGGCGCGATGATCAGGCGACCAGCACGATGCATAGCGACAATCTTTCGCTGGGAGACATGGACCAGCGCGACTTCTACGACGGCAAGACGATCGTTTCAGAATTGTCGGCCGGTCTGCGGGGTTCGCGCCTCTTTCACACGGCGTTTCTGCCCCGGCCGATCTCGCTGCGTTTCGGCGGCGAATATCGTCACGATACCTTCCAGATGACCGAAGGCGAGGAGGCTTCCTGGATCGGGCTTGCCGCCATGGATCACGGTGGCAACAACCCGCAGGCCGTGACCGATCGTGCGCGCGATGTCTATGACGGCAACGTCAATCTGGACTTCTATGTGACGAAGAAATGGGAGTGGACACTGGGTGGCCGCGCCACATCCTACAGTCATCTCGCCACCGTCGAGACCGGATCGATCGGAACTCGATACAACTTCAACCGTAACTGGGCAGTCCGTGCGAGCATCAATACCGGATATCGTCCGCCGACGCTAGGCCAACTCTATTACTTCTACAACGCACCGTTCGCGACCTATGCGGTTGACCAGCTTCCCAATAGCAACCCGGCCGCGCGAGCACTCGGCGCCGGAAGCACCAAGGGGGAGTATTCGCGCAATTACAGCATCGGCATCGATGCGACGCCGCTGCCGAACTGGACCCTGACGGGTAATCTTTACTACATTGCCATCAACGACCGCCTCGCCAGCACGACGACGCTTGGCGGTCCGGGGGTAGCGTCCATTCTCGCGGCCAACGGTCTGCAGAACGTCACGTATGCGTCGTATTACACGAACCCCGTCAACACCCAGACCTACGGCGGAGACATCGACACAAGCTATACGCTGCATACACAGGCTGCCGGAGCGTTCCGATTCGCTTTCTCATTCAACTACTCCGATAACGAGATCCGCAGCTACAACCGGACGCCGCAGGTTCTGGACAATCTCGGTCTGGCTACCTTCAACAAATATGCCGAGCAGGTCCTGCTCCATTCCGCTCCGAAAAATCGCGAAACGCTGACGGTAAACTGGACAAAGGGCCGCTTCGATGTCATGGCCCAGGAGCAGCGCTTCGGCTCCACCGCGTTTCTTGCCAGTCCGACCTCGCCCGTGGTCACGGAAAACCCGGCCTTCCTGACCAATCTCTCGGTCACCTATCACATCACGCCGCGTTGGAGCGCCAGCATCGGCGGCAATAACGTGGGCAACAAATATCCGACGCGCATTCCTGCGAAAATCATCGCGCCCTATTTCGGTGCCTACAAATATTCCTATTACAGCCCTTACGGTTTCAACGGCGGCATGTATTACGTTCAGACCAGCATTTCGTTCTGACCTCATTGCCCAGGTGACGGCCATGCCCGACCAGACGAGCTCCGAAGGCAGTGCGCCCGCGCGCTTCCGCTACGTGATCTATGCCATGGCGATCGCCATGTGCATCATCTGCTACGGAGACCGGGCGGCGCTGTCGGTGGGCATGAGCGGCATCGCCCATGACTTCGCGCTGACACCGGCCGGTACCGGCTGGGTGCTGTCGAGCTTTCTGTGGTCCTACTTTATCCTCAATCTGCCCAGTGCCATCATTCTGGACCGTTTCGGCCCGCGTCGGGTCGGAGCCGCCGCTGTCGCGCTGTGGTCGCTCGCCATGGTCCTCGGCAGCTTCTGTACGGGGGTCGTGGCCTTCACTCTCACCCGGATCCTGCTGGGCGTAGGCGAGGCACCGACGTTCTCGCTTGGCAACAAGGTCGTTCGCGCCTGGGCGCCCTTGCGCGAACGCGGCCTGATGATGACAGCCTTCATCTGCGGCATTCCGATCGGGCTGGCCGCCGGCTCCTTCGCCGGAGCCTGGCTGATCGCGCGCTTCGGCTGGCGTCCCGCCTTCACCGCGCTCGGCATCCTCGGGCTTTTCTGGTCGATCGGCTGGCTGTTCACCCACCCGGAACGGAGGACAGCCCCGGATGCAACCCGCGCACGCCTGATTTCGGTCCCTACCGTGTTCCGTGCCCGGTCGTTCTGGGGCGTCATCGTCGCCCAGTGTTGCGGAAACTACGCGAATTTCCTGCTGATGTCGTGGATGCCTCTCATGCTGCGCCGCATCCTGCATCTCGATCTGGTGCAGTCAGGCGCCTACACGGCCTATGCCTATCTCTGCGCCGCCTGCCTCTCGATCGTCGCCGGCCGGCTCGGCGATGTCCTGATGCGCGGCCGGGCGATGGAACACGGTGCACGGCGGCTGGTCGGCGCGCTGTACTACCTGTGTGCGGCCTCGATGGGACTGGTGCCCTTCTGCCATTCCGCAGGGGCGATCGTGGCGCTGATGGGCGTGTCCCTGGCCTTCGTCATGGGAGGGACCGGATCCAACATGGCACTGCTCGCCGATCTGCTGGTCGAACATGAACTGATCGGCTCGGTGACGGGGCTGGCGCTGACGTTCAGCAATGGACTTGGCATCGCGGCTCCGGTCATGACGGGTTATCTCCTGCAGGCGACGGGCAGCTTCAATCTCGTGTTCTTCATCACGGCCGGCGTGCTGCTGCTGGGTTCTCTCGGGGCACTGCTGATCCCGGGTCCGCAATTTCACGCGGTCGCAGCCAGGGACGCTGCCCTGAAGGCGGCGGCATAATGCGGATTCACGCCGCAGGTACAGGGGCGTGTCTGCTGGACGCCGCAGAGGGACCATTCGACGAGGCCGTGCAGTCACGGGTCCGTGGTGCAGCCGCATGGCTCAGTGACCGTGACGAGATCCGGCAGGCGGTCTGCGGTGTGAACAACCTGCTCGTCACCTTCGATTCCCGCCTGACCGATCCGGATCGGGCAGAGAACCTGCTGCGCACTGCCTGGGAACACAGCGCGGAATGCGACATGGAAACCCGCGAGCATGTCGTGCCGGTCGATTATGCCGATGGCGAGGACCTGGAGATCGTGGCCGCGCACGCCGGGCTTTCGATCGAGGAGGTGATCGCCATTCACGCGGCGGGCAGCTACCGTGTCGCGGCCATCGGGGCGATGCCGGGCTTTCCCTATCTCACCGGGCTGGACGAGCGGCTGTGTCTGCCGCGCCGCGCGACACCGCGCCTGAGCGTTGCGCGCGGCGCCGTGATGGTGGGAGGCGGCCACGCCGGGGTCATTCCCTGCACCGCGCCTTCCGGCTGGCACATCCTCGGCCATACCGACACGATCTTCTTCGATCCCGACCGCGACGAGCCTTGCCTGATGCGGCTTGGCGATGTCGTGCGTTTCCGGAGGGTCCGATGATCGAGGTCATGAACGACGCGCCGCTCAACACCATCCAGGATCTCGGCCGGCCGCTGAGCATGACGATGGGCGTGTCGCAGGGGGGCGCCATGGACCCGATGGCGCTCATGCTCGGCAACGCATTGCTCGGCAATGCACCGGATGCGGCTGGCGTCGAGATCGCGTTGTTCCCGTTTCGCGTGCGCTTCGAGCGATCCTGTGCCTTCGCGCTGACAGGCGCGCGGGGGCCGGCACGTCTGGATGATATGCTGCTGCCCCCCGACTGGGCCATGCCTGCCCAGGCTGGGCAGGTTCTGACCATCGGGCCGCCCGTGACCGGGACGCGCGCCTACCTCACGCTTTCCGGCGGTCTGGATGTGCCGGTCGTCCTGGGCGCACGCGCGACCGACGGTAAGGGCGGCTTCGGCGGCCTTGATGGGCGTGGCCTGCGCAAGGGAGACCAGATCGGCACGCTTCCCGCGACGGCCTCGCTGCCGCCGGCCTGCGGCTTCGGACTGGCGACGCCTTGTCCACTTCCCGAAGGCCGGGAGACGACCGTGCAGGTAATATGGGCCGCCGAGCATGAGCGCTTCACGCCACGGGCGCAGGCGCGTTTCGTCGAGCATGCCTGGCGCGTCTCCCCAAGCGCCAACCGCACGGGGTTTCGGCTCGAGGGGGAAGAGGCCCTTGCCCTCGATACGCCGCTGAGCCTGTTCTCGCACGGAATCGTGCCCGGGACGGTGCAGGTACCCCCTGCCGGGCAGCCGATCGTGCAGATGGCGGATGCCAATACCTGTGGCGGCTATCCGAAGATCGCGACCGTTATCGAATGCGATCTGCGATTGCTGGCGCAGACGCGGATCGGCGCGTTCGTGCGGTTCGAACATGTCGATCGCGCGGCGGCGATCACCCGGCTGCGCGCGGAGGCACGCGCACTCGACGCGCGCATCGCGGCAATCGTGCATCTGCGCCGCAGTCTCGCCACCTGACGGGTGGACCAGCGCTCCGCACCTTACTTCATTCGCTGCAAGGAATGCCCGCCATGTCATCAGACTTCATCGACCTGAATGCCGATCTGGGCGAGAGCTTCGGCGCCTATACGATCGGCGACGATCCCGCGATGCTTGATATCGTCAGCTCTGCCAATGTCGCCTGCGGCTTTCACGGTGGCGACCCGGAGGTCATGAACGCGACCTTCCGCCTCGCGCGGGAGAAAGGTGTCGCGGTCGGCGCGCATCCGGGCTTTCCCGACCTGTGGGGATTCGGGCGCCGCGTCATGCCATACAGCCCGGCCGAGATCGAGCGGATCGTCGCCTATCAGGTCGGTGCGGCGATGGCGGTCGCATCCTATGCCGGCCATCGGATCAGCTACGTCAAGACGCATGGCGCGCTGGGCAATCTGACGGAACGCGACCCGACCGTGGCGGACGCGGTACTGAAGGGCGTAGCCGGCGTAGATCCCTCGCTGCCCGTCATGGCCATCGCCCGGAGCCACCTCGAAAGTCTGGGCCGTGAGCGGGGTGTTACCGTTTTTTCCGAGATCTTCGCCGACCGGGCCTATACCGAGGACGGCCACCTTGTGTCGCGGAAGGAAGCGGGCGCCGTGCTCCACGACGCGGACGATGCTGCCGCGCGCGTAGTGCGGATGGTCCGCGCCGGCGCGATCGAGACCCGCAGCGGCGCGCTCCTGCCGACACGGATCGACACGATCTGCGTGCATGGCGACAATCCGACCTCGGTCGCCGTCGCACGTCACGTCCGCGATGCCCTGACACAGGCCGGCATCACCCTGCGTGCTCTGACCTGACGAACGGCTCTCTGCGAGATGATGGACATCGACACGATCGTCAGGCTGATGGCCCGGATGCGAGCCGGGCGTATCGCTGAACTCACGTGGGAGAAGGACGGTGAGCGTGTTCACCTCGTCGCCGACGGACGTACGGTCCTGCAAGCGGACGAGACGCGCCCGTCGCCTGATGCGGGCGGAAGCGCTCTGGATGCCGCGGGCGTCACCGACGTGCGGCCTCCACCCAACGTCGAGGAGATCATCACTGCTCCCATGCATGGCCTGTTCTATGTCTCGCCCGCGCCCGATGCCCCGCCGTTCGCGGCGCCCGGCCAGCGCATCGAGGCAGGCGGACCGCTGTGCATCCTAGAGGTGATGAAGACGCTATCGCGCATGGAAGCCGAATATGCCTGCATCGTCAGGCGGGTCCTGTGCGGGAACGCTCAGGCGGTCGAGCCTGGGACGCCTCTGTTCGCAGTGGAGCGGATCCGTGACTGACCGTCCGTTTCGTCGTGTCCTGATCGCCAATCGCGGCGAGATCGCCCTGCGCATCACACGCGCCTGCCGTCTGCTGGGGCTCGAAACCGTGGGCGTCCACAGCGCGGCCGACGCCGATCTGGCGCATCTGCGCCTGGTGGATCAGGCCCTGTGTATTGGCCCAGCCGATGCGGGCCGCTCCTATCTCGACATCGACCGGATTCTGCGGGCGGCGATGCTGACGGGAGCCGAGGCGATCCATCCGGGCTATGGTTTTCTTTCGGAAAACGCGTCTTTTGCCGAGGCGGTGGAAAAGGCCGGGTTGGTGCTGATCGGGCCGCCGTCCGACGTGATGCGCCGTATGGGAGACAAGATCGCGGCGCGGCAGGCGATGATGGAGGCAGGCGTGCCCTGCCTTCCCGGCTCGGACGGCCCATTGCCGGAAGATCCGGATGCGGCACGACGGGCATGCGAAGCGATCGGGTATCCCCTGATCGTCAAGGCCTCGGGCGGCGGCGGCGGACGCGGCATGCGCGTCGTGCGGGCGCCCGCGGATCTGGCGGGGGCCGTCGCCTCCGCGCGGGAGGAAGCCAAACGTGCCTTCAACAATCCCGTGGTCTATGCGGAGCGCTTTCTGGAGCGTCCCCGGCATGTCGAGATTCAGGTGCTCGCGGACCGTTATGATCAGGCAGTCTGGCTCGGCGCGCGTGACTGCTCGGTGCAGCGTCGCCATCAGAAACTGATCGAGGAGGCTCCGGCACCGGGCATTTCTCCTGCTGCGATCGCCGCGCTGGGAGAGGCCTGTGCCGAGGCCTGCCGACGGATCGGCTATGTCGGGGCGGGAACCTTCGAGTTTCTTTATCAGGACGGCGCGTTCGCCTTCATCGAGATGAACACCCGCCTTCAGGTCGAGCATCCCGTAACCGAGATGACGACCGGCATCGACATCGTTCGCGAGCAGATTTTCATTGCCCAGGGACATCCACTCAGCATCTCCCAGGAGAATATTCGCACACAGGGGCATGCGATCGAGTGCCGGATCAATGCGGAGGACCCGGTATCCTTTCGTCCATCACCGGGGCGCGTGACCGGCTGGCGGCCACCCGGAGGGCCGGACGTGCGCTGCGACAGCCATCTGTATGACGGGTATGTCGTGCCGCCGAATTACGATTCGCTGGTCGCGAAGCTGATCGTCCGGGGTCATGACCGCAAGGATGCGCTGGCGCGCATGCGCGCGGCTCTCGACGAGACGCGCATCGACGGCATTTCGACCCTTCTCACGCTGCATCGACGCCTGCTGGACCGGGAGGACTTCCGTGCAGGCGGTGTGAGCGTGCACTGGCTGGAATCCGGAGAAGGGGTTTCCGGCGCATGAACCTGCACGACCATGTCGAAACGCTCGCAGCCGAAATGCGAGCCCATGATATGACGCTCCTCGAAATAGCTGTTGGGGGAGAGCGTCTGATCCTGCGTCTCGAAGCGCCATCCACCGCGGATCGGGGTGTCCTGCCGCCGTCCGCCGCGACGGACCGCCGCGATGCTGCTCCCGTCAATGCCCCTGTTTTCGCTGTAACCAGCCCCGAGATGGGGCTTTTCACCGCCTCCGCGTTGCCCGACGACCGACGCGTCACTGCCGGGATGATCGTGGGCTTTGTCGGGGTAGGGGTCTTGCGTGTGCCCGTGACGGCCGGCGCTAGGGGCGTGCTTGGGCCTGCGCTGTTTTCGAACGGTGCCGTGGTTGGTTATGGCGTCCGTCTCTTCGTGATCGACGATGAGTGAACGGCGATGTCTCGCACGGTCAGAGAGGGTGCCGCCTGCCCGTTCAGAGCGAGGCGGCCGAGCGGGATGCCTGCTCGTAGAACCCCGTCAGCACGCGCAGCGCCTTCGCCACGTCACCGATCTCAAGCCCTGCAACCTTGCGGTCCCGAGGGATCAGTTCCAGAAGGCAGAAACGGCGCAGGCGCGCATATTCGGTGCAGGCGTCACGACCCTTGTCGGTTGCGCCGAGGAAGACTTCCTTGCCCTGCCGCCGCCGTGTGATGAGGCCTGCGCCATCGAGCTTCTTGATGGCATAGTTCAGGTAATGCCGCTCCGACAGGTTCAGTGTGAACATCACGTCGGCGATGCTCTTCTCGCGATGACGATGGCGGATGCAGTGCAGGATCAGCGCATCGAGCGGCGAGAGTTCCGGCAACCCGGCTGCCGCCATGCCCCGCGTCACCCATCGCTGAAAGGCGTGATTGACGACCGTCAGCGCGAACTCGAATTCGCTCAGCCCTTCATGACCCGGTTCCGTCAGATGCAGCGAGGATACGATGAACGCACGCTCGACCTCGGCGATGTCCGGCAGGGGCGGGGCTGTCTCAGGCGATGCCTTGCCGGCCAGCTCCGTTTCGGGCGACGCCGTTTCAGCCGGGGCCGCTTCAGGCGGGCTCGTGCCTGCCGGATCGTGCCGTCTGCTTTTTCCAACCATCGCGTCTGTGTCTTCCCTGCCGTGCCCGTCACGGAACGCGGGCCGGCCACAGGCCGCATTCCATCCCGATTCTAACCCCTGTTCCGGACATTAGACCATGCCCGACATGCCCGATCACACGGTATCCGACCGTATCAAGACTGACCTCACCGATACAGTACGCATGGCGGCCGATATCGGGGGCACGTTTACCGACATCGTTCTGGAGACGCCCGGCGGGCGCCTGACCACAAAGGTCCTCACCACGCCTGCGGCACCGGAGGAAGGTGTGATGGACGGTCTGGGCCGGACGCTGAAGCAGGCGGGCCTGAGCTTTGCCGATGTCGCGACCTTCGTCCACGGCACGACGCTTGCGACAAATGCCATCATCGAGCGCCGGGGCGCGCGCACGGCGCTGATCGCCACCGAAGGGTTTCGCGACATTCTCGAGATCGGCACCGAAAGCCGTTTTGACCAGTATGACCTGATGCTGCGCAAGCCAGTGCCCCTCGTGGCACGGGAGGGTCGTCATACAGTGCCGGAACGCATGGACGCGCGTGGCAACGTGCAGCGTCCGCTCGATGTCGAGGCCCTGCGCGCGCTGGTGCCGGCCCTGCGCGAGAGCGGTGTCCAGAGCATCGCGATCGCCTTTCTCCACGCCTACGCCAACGCCGCCCACGAGCAGCAGGCGCGCGCGATCCTGACGGAGGCGCTGCCGGACTGCACGATCTCGATTTCATCAGAAGTATGTCCCGAGATCCGGGAATATGAGCGTACCTCCACCACGGTCGCGAACGCCTATGTCCAGCCGTTGATGGCGGGTTATCTCGGACGTCTGCGTGCGCTTCTCAACGAGCGGAGCTTCGGAGGCGCTCTCTATCTCGTGACCTCGGGCGGCGGCCTGACCTCGCTGGAGACGGCGCGCCTGTTTCCGGTGCGTCTGGTCGAATCAGGGCCTGCGGGGGGCGCCATCTTCGCAGGCGAATTCGCGCGTGCACTTGGAGACCGTCACGTCCTCTCCTTCGACATGGGCGGCACGACAGCCAAGGTCTGTCTGATCGAGGACGGGAAGCCCACATCCTCCCGCCTGTTCGAGGTCGACCGGGCCGCGCGTTTCCTGAAAGGATCGGGCCTGCCGTTGAGGATTCCGGTCATCGAGATGGTGGAGATCGGCGCGGGCGGCGGTTCCATCGCGCATCTCGACGTCATGCGCCGCATCGTGGTCGGTCCTGAAAGCGCCGGCTCGGTTCCGGGGCCTGCCTGCTACGGGCTCGGCGGCACGCATCCTGTCGTCACAGACGCGGATGTGACACTGGGCCTGATCCGGCCAGAAGGGTTTGCCGGTGGCAGCATGACGTTGAGCCGGACGGACGCGGCCGATGCGGTCCGGCGCGATGTCGGCGAGCCGCTCGGACTGTCGGCCGAACGCGCGGCCCATGCGATCTACGAGATTGTCTGCGAGAACATGGCGAGCGCCGCGCGCGTCCACGCCGCCGAGCGCGGAGCCGTGATCGACCGGCACACCATGATTGCATTCGGTGGCGCCGCACCCCTGCATGCGGCGCGCGTGGCCGAAAAGCTCGGCATAAAGCGCGTCTTCATCCCGGCAGGGGCGGGCGTGGGTTCGGCGGTCGGGTTTCTCGCGGCGCCGCGCTCCTTCGAAATCGTCCGCTCACGTCCCGCGAGACTGGACGAGGCGTTCCCGTTCGATGCGATTGCGGCGCTGCTCGCCGAGATGGAGGAGGCGGCCCTCGCCATGGTGCAGGATACCCAGGCGGGGGCCAGGCTTCAGGCCCGGCGCACCGGCTTCATGCGCTACGTGGGGCAGGGGCACGAAATTCAGGTGGACCTGCCGTCCCGGCATCTGTCCGGCGCGGCGATCGTCGATCTCCGTCAGGCCTTCGAGGCGGAGTATGCGCGCCAGTTCGCCCGCAGCATTCCGAATGCGGCCATAGAAATCATCAACTGGTCGGTCTGCGTCTCCGAGATGATGGCGACGGTATCGCCGATACCTCCGACACCCGCGTCGTCGGACGGGACACCTCAGGGTGTCGTTTCGGTCTTCGATGGCGTTTCCGATGCATGGCGTGACGTCTGTGTCTATGAGCGTGCGATGCTGGCGCCGGGTGCGTGGGCGAACGGCCCGGCCCTGATCGCCGAACGCGAGACCACAACCTATGTCCCCTCAACCTTCGACCTCCATGTCGACGGCGGCGGCAATATCGTCCTTCAGGCACGGGAGATCGCGCAATGAGCACCACTCCGCATGACGAGATCGCGCTGCAGATCATGTGGAACCGCCTGATCGCCGTGGTCGGCGAACAGGCACAGGTTCTGATCCGCACGGCCTTCAGCCCCATCGTGCGCGAGTGCGGCGATATTTCCGCCGGCATCTTCGATCTGCGCGGGCGCATGATCGCACAGGCCGTAACCGGCACGCCGGGCCATGTGAACTCGATGGCCGAATCGGTCGGGCACTTCATCCGGCATTTCCCGATCGAGACGATGCGCGAAGGGGATGCCTACATCACGAACGATCCCTGGATGGGCACAGGACATCTCAATGACTTCGTCGTCACGACCCCGGCCTTCCATCGCGGTCGGCTCGTGGGCCTGTTCTCATGCACGAGCCATCTGATGGACATCGGGGGTCTGGGCAACGGACCGCAGGCGAGCGACGTCTTCATGGAGGGGTTATCGATCCCCATGCTGAAGCTGATCGATCAGGGGCGTGTCAACGAGACGCTGATGTCGATGATCCGCGCCAACACGCGACTGTCTGTCGACACGGAAGGCGATACCTATTCGCTCGCGGCCTGCAACGATGTCGGTGTCCGTGCGCTCGGCGCGATGATGGACGAATTCGGGCTTGACGGCCTGGAGGCCCTGGCTGACTTCGTTATTGATCGCTCGCGAGAGGCCGTCCTTGCCCGGATCCGTGCCCTGCCGCGAGGAAGCTGGCGTTACGAGATGACCATCGATGGTTACAACGCGCCGCTGACCCTGCGCGCGCAACTGACGATCGGGGAAGAAGGCATTCACGTCGATTATGCCGGGACCGACAGTGCCGTGTCGCGCGGCATCAATGTGCCGATGGCCTATGCGCGTGCCTATACCGTCTTTGGTCTTGCCTGCGCCGTGTCGTCGGATATTCCCAACAACGCGGGTTCTCTCGCGCCTTTCGTCGTGACGGCCCCGGCGGGATCGATCCTGAACGCACGGGCGCCCGCCCCTGTCTCGGCGCGTCACGTCATCGGACAGATGTTGCCAGACGTTGTGTTCGGCTGTCTGCGGTCGGTGATGCCCGATCGCGTGCCGGCTGAGGGAACGTCGTGTCTTTGGAACATCGCGGTTCGCGGCCGGTGGTCGCCCCGGGCCGGGGCGCCTGAGGAGACCTTTGCGCTGGCCATCACGACCAATGGCGGCACTGGTGCGCGGCCGAGCCTCGATGGCCTCTCGGCGACGGCATTTCCCTCCGGCGTCCAGGGCACGCCCGTCGAAATCGCAGAGGTTCAGTCGCCCCTGATCTTCTGGCGCAAGGAACTGCGAGCGGGCAGCGGCGGCGACGGCCGCCATCGCGGCGGCGACGGGCAGGTGATCGAGATCGGCTCGATCTCGGGGCGTTCCTTCGAACTGCTGGCGGCGTTCGATCGCATCGATCATCCCCCGCGCGGCGCACTCGGCGGCGCGGACGGTCTGGCGGGCAGCGTCCGGGCCCGGGATGGCGGGTCGCTCGCCGGCAAGGGGCTGCATGTTATAGCAGACGACGATGTCCTGACGCTGCTGACGCCTGGCGGTGGTGGTCTCGGTGCTCGTCAGGACTAGGAGCTGTTATGTCGTAATCTGCCTCATTCACGCGCGGTTCTGTCAAAATGAAAACTCATCGTGTCCAAGATCGCACTTGCCTGTTATCGAGATCGCGATGAGCTCAAATACTCAGGCTCTGTTCTGTAGTGTGGTGTAGGAGCGAGTGTGGCTACGGAGGGGACCACCTCAGTTATCAGGTTCTACCTGTGAGGTTGTGAGACGTCATTGGCGTAGACCATGATACGGTCGACGTCGTTCATCATACTGGCCTCACTCGTGGTTTTATAGCTGCGATTGTGCAGACGTGGTCTTTTCTTGAGGCGCTCGGCGACTTTCGCGGTGGGCGAAATGCCGCCCAGAACCCGCTGTCGGCGTTGGTTGTAGGCGTGGTTGAACCCGTGCAGCAGGGCTTCGAGATCCGCGTGGTGTGCGACGTTGATCGGCAGAACCTCGCTTGCGATGCGACCGTTGAACCGCTCGACCATGCCGTTCGTCTGAGGGGAATACGCTCTGGTTCGCCGACGATCGACATCCTGGCAGGCTTTCTCGAAAGCGTCTGCAGTGAAGCACGAGCCCCGGTCGGTCAGGATATGCGTAATCCGGAAGGGAAAGGCGGTTTTGACGGTCTTGAGAAAATCAACGGCATTGGCCGCATTCTCGGCGTCGTAGACGGCCAGGTGCACGAAGCGCGAGCAGCGATCGATCGCGACGTAGAGAAACCGTTTGCGGGCCTCGCCATCTTTGGTTTGCAGCTTCGGTAGATGCTTCACGTCGATATGGACATAGCCCAGGTCGTCGTCCCGGAACGTGCCGTCGCCACGAGCGGGGCGGACCTCTGTTTCGCCGGTCGACGATTGAGGCCTGCGTCCTTGAGGATGCGCCAGACGCTGTCGCGGTTGAGGTGGGGCAGGAAGTGCCGCAGCACAAAGGTCAGGTCATCGAGCCCGAACTCGGTGGCGCGACGCAGATGGCAGACGATCGCGCGTTCTTCCGCGGTCGCTTTCCAGGCCAGCAACCGGGGCTTGCTGCTCCGGTCGGTGCATTCGTCAACTCCGCGCTTGCGCCACTTGCGCACCGTCTCGTCGCTGATGCCGAAGCGTCGGGCCAGCACCCCGGTCGCGTCCGTCGAGCGTGCGATCTCTGCCCGGACGGCAGGTGTCGTACGGGCTTGCGGATGGATCTGGTGCATCAACGATCTCTCCGGCGTTCAACGTCAAACCAGGGGGCGTAGGCAGCAATAGCCCATGATACCTCATCCCAATGACGTCTCGCAACCTGACACCGCACTGGTTGTGGCGCGCTGTTGATCAGGACGGCTACGTCCTGGACGAGATCCTCCAGACACGGCGGAACACGAAGGCCGCCAGACGGCTGCTGACCCGGCTCCTGCGTCAGCAGGGTGCG
>Ga0157365_10000495_pt1 | contig 17071 bp, 8 predicted proteins | sample AttsexASBM3_FD_111478 | JGI IMG/M metagenome (GOLD analysis project Ga0157365, IMG submission 111478) | Fungus gardens microbial communities from leaf cutter ant in Ribeirão Preto, State of São Paulo, Brazil - Atta sexdens ASBM3 | ecosystem: Host-associated > Fungi > Mycelium > Unclassified ... | reverse complement strand
AGGCCAAAAAGTTAAGAGGCCAAAAAAGTTTTGCAAGAGAGACGCGGGGGACTGAAATACAATGGAAGTCCCCATCCCCGGTCCTTAAGTCTCCTCAAATCAAACAGGTATAATACTATATTTATTAATTGTTTAATTTCTACAATTTTATATTGTACTATAAGTTAGCATGTTAATACAATTATATTAAATTTATTTTAATTATTTTATATTATGTTATTGATTAGCCGATGCTTAAGGATTATGATTATTTAATTTTATTTAATTTATTTTATCAAGTTACATATTACTTCTAGTTAAAGGATTTGATGCTTAATGTTAATTGCTAATTTATAAGGTTTTATACTATTTTTAATAGTGTTTATTAACTACTTGTAATCTTTTTTAGTACGCGCGAATAAGAGTTATCCCTTTTTATGTTAATGACTAACAGATAATCTTTTTTCTATTTTATATTGTTTATTATTGTCTATTTATAACGTTTTATATGTATTATATTAATATCCAATTAAGATAAATTACAATCATTTTATTATAGCGGAAAACTATAAACTTGTAACCTTTTTTACTATTTTTATAAACTTTCTTTAAAAATACATTTATTATTTAATTTTACTAAAATTTCTTAGCTAAATGAAATACATTTATTTTCATATTCTGAAAAACTACTGAATTACACAAAATACTTTTTATTACATAATTTAAAAAACTTAAAAAAAAAATACTTTTATTATCAATTTAAAATAAAAATATAATAAGTTTAATAAAATACTTTTAAATACAGTATTTATTGCTGATAGCTAATTAAATTTAGAGAGCAGCGCAGGTTTTTTAAGCTGCAAATCAAAAACAGAAGAATTAGTAAGTGAACAATGCTAAATAATTGGAATTTCTTGACAAACACGATGCAGTTTTATAAATTTATAAGAATGTCGAATAAGTCTCCAAATAATATTAATCAAGTTTAATTATACCTTTATAATTCTACATACGATATCGATAAGATTTGTAAGCCAAATTAGTATGTCCTCCTAGGTGATTTTTAATATAACGTAGAAGTGTTAGATCTGAAAAACTTATAATAATTTCTACACTTGTATATCCTTTATTAATTACTAGAATATTTCCATTTCCATCAATTATACCTGCTAGTCAATCACTAAATTCAATAGATGGTGCACTATAGTCTCTGAGGTTCCTACTAGACTATTAATAAAGTCGATGTTTACCTGCTGATTTCACCTTATTTACTCCATTTTAAGTAGATAGGGATACAATTATAATGTAAATTATACAAATACCACTTATTATCCTAGTTGGAGTAATGTTAAAAGATAATTCCAGCTTATAGTGTTGTACATAACCATAATTATATATGGAAAGGACCATAGTTTACCAAAAATCAAGCAAAATGTAATAAAGCCACCACCACTAGGTATGGAAATAATAATAAAAAACAAACAAAAACAAAAAACAAAAACAAAATCCGAACAGTAAGTAGCCTTTAAATTTATTTTTCTTATTAACTATTTATAATTAAAAATTTTATACTATTTCTTAAAAATATACAAGAAATTTTCGGATATTTATATTAATATTATTGATTATATTAAACTAAACTCACTTATTAGTCGATTAACGTTCTTAATTTAATTAAACTAAGTTTCGCTGCAGATTGTCAAAATATATATTAGATATTTCTGCAATTAATCCGATTAATTTTAAAAGTTAGGGGGGTTTAAACGACACTATTTTACATTTTAACGTAATTCCACCAGCTAGTACATGGAGATAAACTAGACGAATAATAGCTGTAACAAAACTATCTCATACAAATAGAGGAATTTTATTCATTGTTATACCAGGATTTCGCAATTTAAAAATTTTATTAAAAAGTTAATAGCACCTAGCATATAATAAATACCTGATAGATGAATACTAAAAAACGCAAGATCAACAGCACCAGCTGAATTACTACAAATAGCCGACAGAGGTGGTTATCAATATAAAACCACTATTCTCTTATTGGATTTGACTATACCTTCATTTAAGATTACTAGAATAAATAAATTATTATGTTGATTAAAGAATGAAAATTTTTATCTAGTCGAATAGAACGAATTTTTGCATTTGATTATGAATTTTTTAAGTGATGTATAATTACCATAATATTTATTAAAAGATCGTGCTCATATTCGATATTCAAGTGCTTTAACTCCTTTTTATAGTTTTAAATAAGTATTGTACTATAAAATTAATACCAACATAAGAAGTAAATACAACTGTATTATAAGTATTTTTAACGGTATGCACCTAAAATTTTAGCCTTAGCCTCTAGTACAATTTAATCACCTTTTTTAGTAATTGAAAAAGTATGAATCATTTGTTGCGGTCCTTTTTAACTAGGTAAACTACCTTTTATTTCTGTAAAACCAATAATCCAAGATTTACTTATTACTTTTATAAAAAAATTTACCTACAATATTTGTCAAATTATTAATGCCATTCCAAGCAGGTGAAATATAATCAATAGGTATATTTATATTTTTAATAGCAAAGATCATTTTATTTTCATTTTTAGTTAGTATCGGATTATTAGCAATAACAATAGCTTCTTTAAACTTAAACAAAAAATACTAGTAAGTAGCGGAAATTAAACAAAAAATAGGAATAAGAAATTAAATAATATGTTTTATATTACTAATACGATATTCAGCTATATTATTTTTATCTGGAGAAGTAGAAATAGTAATACAACCAGCACCAATAATATATAATATTTTTATATTGATATAGAAGACGTACATTATGCTCATTTTTACTTACTTTAAATTGGAATGTTCAATTTCCTTGAAAAATAGGAAAAAAGTAAATGTATCTTCTCCATCTGTCACAACTACAAATCAGTTATAATCTTCTAATTTATATTAGGTATAAACCCCTATGTTTAATTACAATATGTGTAGTCTCTGATGGATTTTCTATTTATTTATTTATTATTATATTCAAAGAAGCAGGAATTCTAAAAGACAAAACTGAATATGAATTTGAGTTAAAGAAATTATTCGACAGAATCAAGCTAGATTAACTAAAACAATAAAGTATAGGAGAGTTAGCCTACTAAATAATTAGTAATTTTAATAGATAACATTAATAGAACCATGCCAATAGACTAGGTAAGCAGGAAAACACAAGCAAACATGATAGTGAGTTAAACTCAATCGAAGAACGAGAACGAGATCTAATCTACCATGAGACATAAGTATATTCGAAAGGCACTCTACACTTGTATCGAGACAGCCTTATTGTTATTATCAAGGGTAAGTCAAGGGTCACCACTATAACCAACTCTATCAAATCTAATAAGAAATAAAATATTATTACAAAAACAGACAAAACAATACTTCAATAGGCCGATGTTTTAAACAATTTTTAGTAATGAACCATTCAATGATAAAAACTTTCTAACCTTTCCTCCAGAATGTGGGAACAACAGTAAATTGAAGCAAAAGCCAATGGTTAAAAAAAGGTACTTTCATAAACTCCTTAAATTAATAAGGTTAAGATATAAAGCGTATAGCCTATACCCATAACTAAAAGAAACAAAACAAAACAAAAAACACTCAAGCTATGCAATAGTGGAAGTATCACAAATGCAACAAGAATAGACAAACTTTTTTAAGTTAAATAACCAGTATCGAGAATTATTGTCAATTGATTAATTATACTTTAATAAAATGAATAAATTTGATATACCTAAGTCTTTAAAATCAAAAAGGCTTTTATCGGTGACAATGTAAAGTACATCTTTCATATCTAAAGAATAATAACCTATTTTTTCCTGAGCATTTTCAATTCTATTTTTATCAGATCTATAACTTCATTTTTATTTTCCAGTGTAGTTCCAGTCCTATTATATAAACTTATTAAAATCTTTATATAAATTATATGTTATTTGATTGGGTTTAACATACTTTATTATTGAAAAAATTTAATAAAATGGTACTATAGCCAAATTTATAAAAATTTATAAGTTTCATATCTGTTTGATATAAGTTTTAATACTGTTTTAATAAAGAGAACAAGACTTGTAATTAAGATTACTACAATTTCTTAAAGCAAATTTTAACTTGTTTGTAAGTATTGCTGCTGCTGTTGTTATTAATTCTATTTTTATTATTTTTTATAGTTTTATTCTTATTATTTTTATAATAATATTTTTAGGTTTAATTGATTTTTTTTTTTACTATCTTCTAATAATTTTATTAATCTATCAATTTTATTGATAAAACATTTTAATCAACAGTATTTTCTTCTTCAATTCTAATAACTTTATTTGTTGAATAAATACAATTACCGATTCTATATATACAAAGTGTTTCACCTAGATTAAAAAAATATTTCTAGTTCTTAATTTTATTAAATCATCAATTGAATTCATTGAATAAATCTTTAAATTCAATCTAATATTCCTATATAATTTTGTTATTTTAATTTTCATTTTTATATTTTAATTTTACGTTCTCGTATACAGTAAAAAAAGTTTTTCCTCGATTACACCACCCTCATTTTTATAATTCTAGAATTGTTTTAATAAGAATAAAATTAATTAAATTTTAATAAATACTTTTATAGTACTTTTATTTTTTGTTTGTTTTTTGAAATAAATTCTATGTGTAGTTTTTTATTTTTTTAAATAAATGTACAAATTGATCCTACATTACTAGAAAATTTTTAAATGTTTTTAATAATAAATTAAATATTAATAATCATGAATTGAATCTATTGACACTATTAAGGGTAATATTGAGAAGCAATGTAAATTATTTAGTAAGCAGGTATTATAATGTTGGAAGTAGAAACAAAAGTCCATTCATAAATAATGAGTAGATTAATTTAATTACGAGATATTGTTTAATGAAGCATTTAAAGATGTATTAAAGATATAAATAATGTTTATATTAAGTGGGTTTCTAAAAAAAAAAATAAAGATATTAAAATGAGTCTTTTATTAGTATTGGTAATAAGGTTAAATACAAAATTAAAATACTTTAGTTGAATTAAATAAAATTTAGCTTAATTAGTATTCTCAACATTTAAATTAGATAATAATAAGATAATTAATAAAGGAAGTGTTTTATCTAAAATGTCTAAAATAGATTAAGATAATATAAATAAATTTAAACAAAACAGAGATATTTATAATTATCCGGAACTAAAAAAAAATAAGAATTTTTAAATCCCTAGCTAAAAGGAATTTTAAGAAAAAAAAACTAATTAATTAGTACAGTATAAATAAATTTTTAAATAAAATGTTAGAAAATCTTGATAATTGAAACTGGAATATAGGTAATAAAGATTATTATAATCTAATTGTTATTATAATTATTATATATTTAGGAATTGTTAAATGTATGGTATTTCATACAGCTTATCTCAAATAGTTAATTTAAAATCACAGTGATGATAATAAAAGAACTAATATTGTATAAGTTTAGGGTATAAAGTTATTAGATTATATAAATATATTAAATTAGATGATAATCAGATATTAAATCGTACCTTTAAGTGATATAGTTATTATAAGATATGGATGATATTATTATATTCCAATTAGGTGATACTTTATTACATTTAATTACAGATAACTGTTAAATAATCAAGGAATATGTTATTAAGTTTAAGAGTAAAGATACTCATCTTGTAATAAGAATGATTGATAAATTTGATTGTAATTTAACTTTAGAAGGTATTAATTTAGAGTAATTACCTAAGCAAACTTAACCTAGATTGATAGAAGAGAAAGCCTTACATAAATACAGATACAACTAAACTTCATTTATTAAAAAAACTTTAGTAAGTCACACCTTATATGATAGTATTATTTAAATAGTATTAAATTAATAATCAATAAACATATGCTAAATTTAGTACTTCGGGAATTGGGTTAATCTAATTTATTTAATGGTCATAACAAATATAAACCTATTTTAGATATAAAATATAAACAGATTAAAGCTAATAAAATTTCAAGTAATTGTAATTATAATTAATATACTAATATTATTACAATGGATACTCTATATATAGTATTATACTTAAAGTAAATAATTATCAAGCTGGTGAACTAGGAAGATCTTTACTATTTTTAGCAGAAGGTGGGAAATTAAGCCAGACAAAGACAGATAAATAATGTTTAAATATGATTTTAACTAATTTAGCCGATCAATGTAAAATACCAATTAAATATAGAATATAAACAGTTGATCTTATCATTAATGAATAGGTAGAAGCATCTATAATTTATTAAAAAAATTTTATGTTTAAGATAATTTATATATAAAATATAACCTATTAGCAGCCAATTTATTTTTATTCTTTTTTGCTATACTATCTAGCTTGAAAAATCCGATATAAGATATATCAAATCCTATATTATTCTATGCTAGTTGTAGTAAATTCAACACATTGGTGCATAAACTTTAGAAAAATAATTAGCAATTAATGTTAATGTGTATAGTAATAATTCGTACCCCTTAAGTGATGAGTTATTAGTTATTACCCTCAATATTTCTATGTTTTTACTTAGGTAAATTAAATAAAATTAGAATCAAGATAGAATAATTAAGATACGTTAAGTTAAATAGAAAAATGATTAAGAAATCTTTAATGACAATACCATACAATATTTAATTGACCGGTGTTGGTTAAAATCTAATAGAACATTTGAAGATATATTGATATAATAAGATTTTATAAAATAAAATAGGATAGTATAAGTTAGGTTAGATTGTAATATGATAGGGGTATTAAAGAAAATTTGGTTTTGTTAAAATTATGCGCAAATATTTAAACATATTCCTTTACGTACTTACATCTCACCTCATCATAATTTGGTCAATTAACTAAAATAGTATACTTTATATTAAAACCTACATTAAGATTATTATCTGATTCTTTCAATAGTATGATAAATATTTCTATTAAATTAAAATTACACCTGCAGATTTACAAATTAGTTATACAAATATTAAGTTTGAATAAACTAAAGTTAAAAAAACTATTGAAAACAAGTAAGGTTGCTACAATTATTATAGCAGTACCTACTGATTTTGTGGATAAACTAACTATGAAAAGATAAATCATGCCAAATTTCATACATTCTTTAGATGCAGCTAATGTTCACTTGGTGTTAGTAAGCATGTCTGATAGATCATTACCAGTTTATATAATACTTGATTGCTTTGCAAGTACAGCTAACAATCTTAAGAAAAATATTAAACTAGTAAAAGCTGTTTTCATTAATATTTTACTTTTACGAAGAAGGTTATTATCTAAAACTTCATCAACATTATGTTGCTGCTATCATAAGTGAAACTGATTATTACCAACCTATTGGTTTAACTTAGAATGGAGAAGTATCATCCTATAATGATAATAAGGATACTATTAAAGATTTAAATGTAATTTCATTTACCAGTGTAAAAAGAATTATAGATAGAAATACCTAATAAGTGATTAATCTATCAACACTACCGTCAGGATATACTGTTGATTAGAAAAATACAAAATTAAATGATTTTATTAAAGGTTTATTCAATTCTAAATATTTTATAGGATAATTTAAAGTTGTTTAAACTTACCTGACTGCAATCTTAAAGGACTCTATCTAAATCGTACAGAAGATTATATTGAAAGTTGAAACAAAGAAAAAAAATTCAAGTCCATAATGAATCAATTTTGCTTTAAACCATTATTGGTGTGAGTCACTGATTATGAATGAATTGAATACAAGAAATAACAAAAAACCATAAAAATAATGGTAGGTTACTATTTAATTGCTGTTACCTTATTTTTAATAAAAAACAACATCTATAATTAAAAATTTCCAGTTTACATTAAACACAGTTTTCTCAGTGATTATATTATTACCTGTGACTTATTGGATTTAATTTTTTAAGATAATTTATTGAATTCGATTTCGCTACCTTTGTTCCTAATTTGAGTTGTATCGGCGTATTCAAAGATGGAGAAGTATAATTTTGGTTTAACGAATATACCCTTTTTTAACTTAGACCATAACTACTATTTAACTATTTCCATCCAATTCAAGGTATGGTAAGGTTTTAAGAAAATTAAATTCTCATTATTACATGTCAATGCTAGGTTACCGGCTATATTTTTAAAGGATTAATTGTTGCTCTAGCATACGCTTAAAATTTTTGTAAGATATTTGAACAGCTGAGGGTATCCCTATATCTTTATATATTTTCTAGTTTAATTTACCCTTCATCGGCTAATCTGTATTGTTCGTCATATAATCTTCTTAATTTTATTTTAATCTTGGAACAGTTCTAATTAAGAATAAATCATATGATAATTAAATTAAATCATTATAATGTTAACTCTTAGTTATTTTTTCAACAATTTTTGTTTATTAAGTAATATAATATTATATTATGGAGCTATTTAGCTTTAACCAAATTTACCGTAAGTAGAATTTAAATTAGAAATATTTTAGATACACTATCTGTTGCTGTAGATTTTTGTAAAATTTTTATTTTTAACCACAAGCCCAAGTTAAAGTTTAACCCCTGCGTTTCTTTTTCAAATTTTAAATACCTTATTTTAAATCAACACTTTAAAGGTATTCATAGAATTATTAACTAGGACAACTAAGTTAGAAAAACCCCTCATCTTTGATAAGAATAAAAAAGGTCACACTTATCTGCTGTTATCTTAGCAAACACGATTCCTAACTTATAATAATCTAAATCTGTATTATTGTTAAATAATGGATTAAAGTTTGGCATAGCTGTTTTAATACCTTTAGATATAATGGTAATTCTTATCGTAATGGTAGCCTTCAATCACAAATATCTCACTACTTGCAACACAAAATATACAGTTTTTTCCGAAATATGCTTTTCTTATAAATTTTTTTCTAAATTTTAATCATTTTAATCTTATGTATATTGTACTTGTTACCTAAACCACAACTAGCTAAAGGTAAACTAGGTAATGTGTTAAAATTAGTAATATTAAAAGTTAAATTAACATAGTAGTATTAGCTAATTTGAAATATAGCTTATAACAATCCCAGAACATCAGATTTGAAATATTCTATAAAATCTTTTTTTAAATGTATCAGGTAAATTATTGTATGTATTTAATATAGAATCAGTTAATTTTTAATAAAATCTTAAAAATAAGTTTTAATGTCTGGTTAAGGACAAATATTATTTAAGTTATCCTTACTTACAAATGTATGTGGGATTAAAACTTTATTAATAGTACAATTAAATGTTTTTAGCATTTTATATTATGCTGTAGAAACCATTTTTGGTTTATCCTTTAAATTGACACTTAATTTTATCTATTTATCTTTTTATTCTAATAGTTAGAATATCTTTATCTACTCAGGTTGAGTGCATTTTTCTGCTAAAGTTTTAAAGATGAATATATAATATAATCTACCTAGGTTATGTGCGGATAAATTATATCCGTTTCTACTTTACTTGTCTTCACTAATATAATTGAATAAAACATGGAATAATTGACTCTAATTATATCATAACCATTATTTAAACCTTTAGAAGTATCAATAATATAATCATCATAATTACATGTATTTAAAATAAGCTACACCTACAAAATATACACTTAATTATCCACCTAATTTAGTTTTGTTACCATAAGTTTAGAAATCAATAGCACCCATATTTTTTGTTTAATTATATAATTGTTTTATCTGTATATCCCCAAATCATATCAGGAAATTGGTACTATTTTTATTTTATCTGTTTATACCATAAACATATCCGGTAAATGATACTATTTTATAGTATTTAACATGACCATTATCGTTATGATATTTATAATACCCTATTTCTCTTGTAATTGCATTTTCAGTTATAATTTAATTAGTCCATTTTTGGTAGGGATATTTATGACTATTCCATTAAACTATTGTAGTTTTCCATGAGTTAATATGACCAATACAAATTAATGTTTTGTTAGCTGGAATATTCCCTAATAATAATTATACTACATCATTATCAATAGAATTGTTTGTTTTTTTATATTAACTTTAATATTAGGACATTAAATTTTAATAAAATCACACATGTCACTGTTATTATAGAAATCTAACTGAGTAATACTATAAAGTATTGGGGATTCTTTAAGATAAGTAGTCTATTTAGATTGATTCATAAATTTCATAATTTTTCCTAATTTATCTTGACTGTTTATTTTATCCTTTTCTTGCTATCTAAGCACTAGCTCTACAATTTCTTTTTTTATAACACCATTTTAGAAAAATCCAAATCAGATATCCAATCTTTCCAAATAACACTAACTCTACAATCCTTTATCAAATTCCAATCAAATTTTAATTGTTAATATTGTTAATATTCATGTTATTTTTAGATTTATTAATATTAGAGTTATTGAATTCTTTAATTTGTATAAATTAATTTCCTAGTTTAAATTTAGTATAATTTCTATTAAGAAATGAATTATTAATATAGAAGTTTCTAATTATTTAATTATTGATTAAATTCATCTTAGATACACATTAATAGTGTAAACTGACATTTTGCTTTATTAAGGATCTCATTAATAACTTTTAAAACCACTTTCTTTTTTAAAATAAAATTTATAAATTCAAAGTATTAAAATTATTAATTAATTAAGTAAGAAACAATATTACAATTAATATATCAAATAGTAGTTGAAAGAACAAGCCAAACTTTTTGTTTATTTTAATTTACTACTTTGTCTGCAAATTTGGATTGGATAAGTGGTAAAGCCTTACAAGTTTTATTTCCTAAAATAGGGAAAATTTTTTAATTAAAACTAAATCAATTCTAATAGTAAATAGTTTCTTAACTGATAATAAAATTAAAAAAGGTAAAAACTATCTTGTCATTAAATACTATAGCTGATTTTTATCAAAAAAAGTTTAAATCTGAAATAGTTTATATTACTATAATTTAAATCTAATAAAGTTTACAATATAATTTATATTACTATGGTTAATATTTTTATTATTATAAATTTGGGGGCTGTTAAAAATAAACATTTTTTGTGTAATGAAATTAATTTTTATTGGGCACTCCTTAATTGCAATCATTAAATTTTTAGTTTATAACGAGCCTGCGGGGTATCAAATTTTGTTTTTTATTCCTATTAAGCAAGTGGGGAAAGAAACTAGTAATCAGCAAATAAATTAAAATTTTAGCTGACTATATTTAGTATTAAAATAAAACTATCTTTAGTTCATTATTAAATATAAGATTTTTTTTTCTGGGGCATAAATTTTAGTAATAAATTTAATTATTTATTTTTATTTTGTGTTTATAAAAACAGGCACTGTGAGATTCGAACTCACGACTTCTTTGGGAAGTACTCGTTTTCAAGACGAGCGCCATAAACCAGACTCGACCAAGTACCCTTTATTTAAATATATATATTATTTAATATCCTGCTGATCGATTATTTTTTATACTTTCTTTACCTTATGCTAGACTTATCTTAGTTATTAGGAAAGCAGGCAACTTCTACCTTTTTATTTTTGTATAATCACTTGCTATTCATATTCAATTGCTGATGAACCCCTATTCAAATAAGACCTAAGGGATTCGAACCCTTATAATATCCATTATGAGCGAACTGCATTAACCATTATGCTAAAGTCTTAAATTAATATTATATTTAATAAAATTAAACAGTTGTAATTTAGTAAACTAATAAAATGCTTTTTTGTTGCAGCTAGATAAAAATATATTGAATAGGCTATATAATATATATAAGCAACTAAGCAACTACTATTATTTGTTTATATATTATTAATTATATACTATTACTTTTTTAAAAAATATATCAGATTAAAAATTTTAAGGAGTAGAGTAATCGAAACTCTGTCTGTAAAGTGTAAATTTACTGCTAAACCACTCAGCTAACCCCCTTAATAATTAAGAATAAATTTATTTATTGCCTTATTTTAAATATTATATCCTTAAATTGTAATATCTGCTTCGACTTTCTAATAAAAAAGCATAAAAACAAAGCTCCGATATAACCAAGGCAAAAACAACATCAAAAAAGTGTAAAAAAATATTAAATATAAGATATTTACAAAATAGTTATTGAGTACTATTACTATTTGAATAAAAAAAAGGCCCCTATCTACTAAAAAAAAGCACAGCAGCAGATTTTATCTTTTCTGTATCTGCAAAAGCAAACATAAGCAGTAAGCAATTACTGGAACCTAAGTTGACTTACTTAATTTTTATTTACCTCCCCCCTACAAACTAATCAGATATAAATCTATAAATATATTTAAATAATATTTTTTGCTGAAAGGGGGTTTATTTTGATCTATTCTCCAGCAGCACCTTCCAGTACGGCTACCCTGCTATGACTTTTGAGATGTTACTCAGAAGAGTTAACTGATACTAATTAGCTTAACAAACCCGACCTATATGTCAAAACCAACAAACTATTTCAAGTAAATAAATACCATCAAAGATTATTAAATTTTATTTAAATAATTAAATAATAAAAATACATAAAGGGCTATAGCTCAATTAAATTTTTAAATGTTGCCAATTTAACAGCAACAACTTGGTAAATTGTGTTATTTTTTATACTAAGATACACATCTATTATCTTGCTGTTCTAGTTTTTACAAGACACATAGTTAGCAGACTTAGCAGTAAATTCATTCTAAAAAGCTTAGAAAAAACAAAACAATAAACAATACCAAATTGTCAAATAAAATGAGTAATAAGCAAAGATTTGTAGAAGTTGTAATTTTGCGACAGTTTCCCCCATCCCGAGCTTCGCCCCAGCGACAGACAGTTAGTTCATCCCGAATGCATTATTCACCGTTGCGTACTAATCAACGATTACTCGAAATTCCTTCTTCATGTTACCGAGTTTCAGGCAACAATCTGTTTATTAAACTATTTTAACTTTCTTTAATGATTAGCTCTTCTTTTTTAAATTATTTAAAGTTTTGCGTCACTTTGTAAAAGTTTTTTGTGGCACGTCTATCATGGTAAATCAAATTTAACATACAATTAAATGAAGTCAACTTTAAGTTTTACCTTCTAAAACTAGCTACTTTTTCGCATTAAGTAACTGAGGACTGGAAATTATTTCTATCTAAGTTCATTTTTTCTACTATTTTGACAATTTTGCTAAAACCTGATTCAGTTAAATGCTCTGTAGTTTCCATTATTTCTGCTACTTTTTTAAAATCAGAAAAATCTAAGCTTTTAACTCCTAGTATATAATACTTATTAAAGAATGGTATAATTTTATTTACAATATCAGAGTAATTTTTAATTTGAAGTAAAATATATTCTCTTTTTTCAGATTCATAAATATATTTACCAATTAAGATATTATTATAAAAATAATTTGCTATACCAATTAATAATGCTTGATCTCTAACATGAAGACAGGTTCCAAATATTAATCGCACTCTATAACCTATTTTATTTTTACTTTTTTCTAAAGAAACACTAAATGTTGAGTCCCCTGAAACAAAACCAGAGATCCAAAAAGGATCAGGGATTCCATTAAAATTATATTGAGGTCTAGGTACAGGTACAATATTTGGGAAAGCTTCCTTTAAAACTTGACTAAGACCTTTATTAAGATTGCTTTTCAAAGCTACTATTTTTTCAAGGCCCTCTTGAGTTAAATGTTGTTTTTTCTTTATTAATTCATAACATTGTTTAAATAAAACAAAATCAGAAACTTTAGCTCCAATAAGTGAATATTTGTCAAAGTGGTCAACGATAACTTGTAAATCTTGTAAATTATCAACTCTATATATAGCAGTATTAATACTATTTTTTCTAACTTTCCCTACACCTAAAGTATGTCTAATACTTTTTAATAATTCGATATCTTTAATATGGATATGTATTGAAAAATTTGGAGTGACTCTCCACTTCAATTTAGCGTTATCTGTCTTGTACATAGATACAATGAACGAAGCTTCAGCATCAGAAAATCCGGTAATAAACCATGGATTCATCTTAGACTGACAAGATTTTTTAGAATAATTTTTGTTATTTAATTGTTTAGTAGGGAATTTGACGGGATAATTTCTTTCGAAACCCATTAGAGTACACCTTAATTGCATTTTTTGGTTTTTTAGCTATGCAATAATTACCGTCTACTCGTTGCTCTTTTACAGTTTCTGTTTGCGTCACAAATTCTGATTTAGATCCGCGATAGCCCATTTCAGTTTCCTTCATCTTATGACTTATTACCATACATGAATAATTACTTCATCCACTTATAACTTTTCAATTATAGTTTGGTACCATAAGCTTTAAGGTTTCCCCGGAGTTTGGTAATTTATGCCAATTTAGTGTTTTCCCAAAACACTTCTCAGCCCAGTTCGTTAGGGCCATAACGACTTGTCTTAGCCCCTTGTGATAACTTTTAGTAATCATTCAATGTTAAGTATAAATTAACAATAGGGATTGCGTCCGTTGGCGGAACTAACCTAACTTCTCAAGACACGGACTGACGACAGCCATGCAACACCTGTAATTTTCACCCAAGAGTGTTCTTTACTGCTAATTTTAATTAAAATTTTATCATTAGTAGTAGTATCTCCCTGATTCTTTAAAAAAAAAAGGCTGCTGCAACCTAAGCTACAGAAACACAAATAAAGAGAAACTATTCAAGAACTGGTAAGATTTTACGCGTACTGACGTATTAAACAACATGCTTCACTTCGTTTGCTTCAAGAGCGACTAATTTTTTTGGTTTCAGTTTTGCAACCGTACTCGCAAGGCGGAATGGTTATCGCGTTAACATCGCTACTAGCCTTTATTAAGACTAACAACTACCACTCATCGTTGACAGTGAGAGATATCTGGGTCTCAAATCCTATTTTCTATTCTCACCTTCGTTCCTCAGCGTCAATCATTATTGGATAAAAGTTTACACCTTAAGTATTCCATTTAGTATCTACGGATTGTATCCCTACTCTAAACATTATTTGGTTTATCCTCTTTTTGATTCTAGCTTTAATTCATTATTAAATTATTTATCATTTAAGACAAAGCATATTAAATAATAACTTTTAAAGCGGCCTACTTACCCTTTACGCCTGATTAGGACGACTAACGTTTGCGTTCCTGGTCTTACCGAGTCTTCTGGCACCAGTAATTTGGACAACACTTATAGTAAGGTACAATCATTATTTTCCCTTACGTTATCTCAAGTACCACATACAAGTGATATTAAGATTTCAGTTAGCTAGTTCACTCTTGCGAGCATTGACTAATATTCTTGACTGCTGGTAGATTACTCTACTTGGGGCATTTCATTCCCAATGTGGCCATTTGTTCTATCAAACGTGGCTATTGATCATCGGCTTGTTAGGCTTTTACCCTTCCAACTACCATTAAACAAAATAAATCAATTCTTATAGCGATACTTTTTTAATAATATTGTATATAGTTTTATATTGATATCCTATAATAGATATAAAATATCGTATCCTTTATCATAAATATGCTAATTTATGTTTAATTAATTCTAGCTGATAAATATTTTTATATAACTCATATCTAAATAATAAATTAATATTGTTTGATACTCCACTAGAAAAACGGATTGAGCAGTTTCACTATATGAAATAGTTTCATCTTAAACTATATACTTTTGAATTTTTTGTTTTGAAAATTAATTAAACTATCCCCTATTCGAGAGGTCTATAAGGTATCTTATTTATCATTACTCACCTTTACACCATGGTCTAACCACTAACAAGTTAATTTACTAATTATTAAAATGCTATTATATATATTTTATATAAAAACATAATTAACATTATTTTACCCTTATTAGTTTCGAGTTACCATTGATTCGCATGTCTTAAAACTACTGAAAAACGTTCAATCAGAGCCAAAATTAAACTCATACAGAATAATTCGATCAAAATTAATTTTATTTAAAGAATTTACATAACTTTACCACTATTTATTCAATTTAAAAATGGATTTAGCTAATTCTAATTAACTTTGTCTTATTTTATTTGCTTTTTGCAATTTATCTAATCAAATATTATATTATACTCTTTTAATTAATGATTAAATTTTTGTTATTGTCAATTTATATTAATTTTATAAATATATTTCATTTGTTTTAAACATTTTGTTATTAATTTATTATTCTCAATTTAGTGATTATTTTTAGTCCTTTTTTAAAAAAACTTTTATTATTTATCTTATTTATATTTTATAAATTATATTATATTTAATAGCTGATTAAGGCATATCTTGATTTTCTTTAATTTTAAATTCTGAATATTTTAAATTCTAATAGTACAAATTTAATGGTTGTTACTCACGTAATTTTTATAAAAAGTCATTAAAATAAAACTATTAAATTAGTTTTTTATCTCTTCTTCATGGTTTCTTAGTTCTTTTAAAAACTTAGGGAATAAGAGTAGCATAAAAGGGAAAAATACTAGCCGAATTAGATAGGTGATTTTACTTATCTTAATCTCTTAACAATACTAGCCTAGATCTCTAATTATGAGTTATACAATTAGGTACTTATACGAATTAGGTAATAAGACGATTTAGATATTTTTTATATTACTATTACTTTGTACTAAGATTTTTTAAGATAAACTACGAATACTCCCTAGTGGGTTACATAGATTAGCCATATAATTAATAAGACGAATTAGTTCTGTTAATAATACTAAATTAGGTAGACTTTACGACTTAATAAATCCTACGTATACTTCAACTAAGACTTCTAATAATTCTAATACTTCATTTAAATAAACTAATTTTACCTGATTAAATGATCAAAACGTGCAAAGGGTAGGTGGAAATACAACATTGGATAAAAATGATAACAGATAAAAAAAATTTTAAATTTGTTATTTGTTTTTTTCTTAAATCTTGCACTCTTTCATGAATTCTTTGTACTATTTGTTTTCTGATTATTCTTATCTTAGTCTCCTTGGTTCTTTCTTCTTTTTATAAAGTGTATAAAAGTATTTAAATAAATCAATATT
>Ga0157365_10000493_pt1 | contig 17091 bp, 11 predicted proteins | sample AttsexASBM3_FD_111478 | JGI IMG/M metagenome (GOLD analysis project Ga0157365, IMG submission 111478) | Fungus gardens microbial communities from leaf cutter ant in Ribeirão Preto, State of São Paulo, Brazil - Atta sexdens ASBM3 | ecosystem: Host-associated > Fungi > Mycelium > Unclassified ... | reverse complement strand
GGTCGTCGATGCGTCCCAGGGTGTCGAGGCCCAGACGCTGGCCAATGTCTATCAGGCGATCGACGCCAATCACGAGATCGTCCCGGTCCTGAACAAGGTCGACCTGCCCGCCGCCGATGTCGAGCGCGTGCGCGCCCAGATAGAGGAAGTGGTCGGCATCCCCGCCGATGACGCCGTCGAGGTCTCCGCCAAGACCGGACTGAACATCGAAGGCGTGCTCGAGGCCCTCGTCACACGCCTGCCCCCGCCGAAAGGCGACGCCAACAAGCCGCTCCAGGCCCTGTTGGTCGATAGCTGGTACGACCCGTATCTCGGCGTGATCATCTTGGTGCGCATCATGGAAGGTACGCTCAAGCGGGGCGACAAGATCCGCATGATGCAGGCGGGCTCGACCTATCATGTCGATCAGGTGGGCGTGTTCCTGCCCAAGATGACGGCGGTCGAAACGCTCGGCCCTGGCGAGATGGGCTACATCAACGCGGCCATCAAGACCGTGGCCGATGTGGCAGTGGGCGATACCGTCACCCTCGATCGTACCCCTGCCGACAAGCCTCTGGCGGGATTCAAGCCCTCCATCCCTGTGGTGTGGTGCGGCCTTTTCCCCATCGACGCCGATGATTTCGAAAAGCTGCGCGACTCGCTCGCCAAGCTGCGTTTGAACGACGCGTCATTCCATTTCGAAGCAGAGACCTCGGCCGCGCTCGGCTTTGGCTTCCGCTGCGGCTTCCTCGGTCTGCTGCATCTGGAGATCATCCAGGAGCGTCTGTCGCGCGAGTTCAATCTCGACCTGATCGCGACTGCACCGTCCGTCGTCTACAAGATGCATCTGACCAACGGCACACAGGAAGATCTGCATAATCCGGCCGACATGCCCGACCCCGGCAAGATCGAGAAGATCGAAGAGCCGTGGATCAAGGCGACCATTCTGGTGCAGGACGAGTATCTGGGCAGCGTGCTCACGCTCTGCAGCGAGCGTCGAGGCATCCAGATGGATCTGACCTATGTCGGCAACCGCGCCATGGCCGTCTATCGCCTGCCGCTCAACGAGGTCGTGTTCGATTTCTATGACCGCCTCAAATCACTGACACGCGGCTATGCCAGCTTCGATTACCAGATCGATGGCTATGAGGAGAGCGACCTCGTGCGCATCTCCATCCTGGTCAATCAGGAGCCGGTCGATGCGCTCGCCTTCGTCGCGCATCGCACGGTTGCCGAGACGCGTGGCCGGGCCATTTGTGGCAAGCTCAAGGATCTCATCCCCCGACAGCTCTTCAAGATTGCCATTCAGGCCTCCATCGGCTCGCGTATCATCGCGCGTGAAACGCTTGGCGCGCTGTCGAAGGACGTGACGGCCAAGTGCTATGGTGGCGATATCTCGCGCAAGCGCAAGCTTCTGGAAAAGCAGAAGGAAGGCAAGAAGCGCATGCGTCAGTTCGGCAAGGTCGAAATCCCGCAAAGCGCCTTCCTTGCCGCGCTCAAGATGGACTGACCCTGAAGGGTCCAACAAAACCAAAAAAGGATTCTGTCATGGCTTCCACTGCCGCCATCCTCTTCATCCGCAATGATGCTGACGATATCGGTTGGTGGATCGCCTATCATCTTGCAGTAGGGTTCGACACGCTCATCATCCATGATGATCGCTCGACCGATGGCAGTTGGGAGATCATCCGTGCCGCTGCCGAGCTCTATCCGATAGAAGCGCATCGTGTGCCGGCCTCGGAAGACAGCTATCGCGATCGTCGCTCGACCGCCTATACGCAAGCCATTGCAGCCTGCCGCTCCCGGTTCGACTGGGTGATTTGCCTCGAGAGCGACGAATACGTGCTGCCGGAAACGGAAGACCGGATAGGCGCATTCCTCGATCGCTTCCCCGATGCCGATGCCGTCACCCTCAACTGGTCGATTTTCGGCGCGAACGGCCATGCTGCCCGAACCCGTGAAGCCCCCATCGCAGCCTACACGAAGCGCGCACCGCTCGATTTCGCCGATCACAGACTGGGCAAGACCTTTCTTCGCCCCCAATGCGTCCACGACCACTTTATCGATGGCTGTCACTGGGCCGTCAGCCCCGGCAGGCATGTCCATGCCACTGGTCTGGCGTTCTCGCCTGAAGCGCCTCCCGTCTGGGAGGGGGCGCGTATTCTGCACTATGTCGCGCGCAACAGAACCCATTACTCCCGTCGGCGCGCGCATCTGACCAACCAGACCGACGTTCCCGATCTGTGGGGCCATTTTGATCGCAACGATGAGGAAGACCTCGCCGCGCAGCGTTTTCTTGCGGCTACACGCCACCATGCGGCGCGTATCGCCCATGTCATGCTCGAAACGCTTTTCTGGCGCATCCGCGCGGATATACGCGACCATAGCGCCAGCTTTCTGCCTCAGACCGTTTTCGCGATCCGTGACCATGAGAGCGTGCCTGCCCCGTCAAGCCTGAGCCATGCGATGCTGAGCACGGAAGACGGCCAGATCCTCGCCATCGACCGTGAAACACAGGCCCTCATTCTGCGCTCTCCCGGCCATAGCGGGACGGCACACGAGCCGGTATGGCTCATCTCCGAGGAGATCGATGCCGATGAGAGCGCCCAGCCGCCGCGCGGTCCAGGCCAGACCGGTCTGCTTCTGGCGGACAGCGGTAAAGGCTTTCCGCTCACCCACAGCCAGATTCTGACCAACTGGTATCCGGTCGATATCCGCCTTGCCTCCGCACACGGCTCAGACGGGTCAGATGAAAACTCTTCCGGGGACATGACCGCACTCGTGCTGTTCTCTCCCCTTACCGCCCATGCCATTGGGCGGGACGGGGAAGGCGCGATCACACTCGAAGCACGGCAGCCCCTGCGCTTCATTCCCCGGCCAGTCCCGCCGCAGCATAGCCTCGCCGCAGCGTTGCGCGCCTATCAGGCACTACGGAGTCAGGGAAGCAGTTTCCGGGATTTCTGTCTCGGGATCGATCTGCTGCGTACGCCTCAGCCGGAGGCCATGGCCTGCGCCATCGCCCATCTCGACCCCGCTGCCCGCAACATGCTCGAGACACGTTACGTAGGGCTCATCCCCCTCTGGTTGACCACGCCCTAGGCCCGGTCCGGGCGCGCACCGCCCATCGGAACTCCTTTCTCGCAAGTTCGTAATCACGGGACGACGATTGTCTGGGGTCCGGGAGCGCCCTGCCGCGCCTGGCGCGCGGTATCACAGCGCGCATCCTACCGCCTCGACCATGACACAGCAGAAAGGCAGCGCACGTGGCAGAACCCGGAAGATCCCCCCAAAGGGCACCACGACACCCCGTGCGCCACGCCTTTGCCATAGGCACAGGAGCACTCGCCGGACTCATCATTCTACTGATCGTGTTCTGGAACTGGGACTGGTTCGTTCCCCTTGTGGACCGCCGTGCCAGTGCCGCCCTGCATCGCCCGGTCAGCATCGCCCATCTGCATGTCCGGCTCGGTTTCACAACAACCGTTTCGGTGGATGATCTGCAGATTCGCCAGCCGGAAGGGTTCGAGGGCGAGAAAGAGCTTTTCGCCAGCGCGCGCAAGGCCACCGTCTCGGTCAATGTCTGGAACTACCTGACGAATAAAGGGCTCGAAATCCCCCTGATTGCCCTCGATACGCCCAGAGGCGATATCGTATCTCTGGCAAATGGCAGGAACAATTACAGCTTCACCGATCCCGACGCGAAGCCCGCACCTGCCACCCAGAGCAACGCCGCCCCTTTGCCCAAGATCGGCGACGTGATCATCACTGATGGTGATATCCGTGTGGCCCTGGCCAAGCTGAAGACGGACATGCACGTGCTTCTGCACACCACCCCGTCCAAAGGCGACCAGGATGGCAGCATTGTCATCGACCTGAAGGGGCGCTACGCCCAGGCGCCAATCAGCGGCCATATCGTTGGGGGATCCCTTCTGACCCTTACGAATTCGAGCCGTCCCTATCCGATCGATGCGCGTCTCGAAAACGGTCCAACCTATGTGACGCTTCGCGGTACAGTGGATGATCCGCTGCACTTCAAGGGCACAAAGCTCGTCCTGCATTTCGCCGGACCCGATATGGCTTTGCTCTACGGGTTGACCGGTATCCCGATCCCCCAGACGCCCTCGTACAGCGTTTCGGGTAACCTCGATTACACAGCCGCCCATATCCGCTTCACGAATTTCGCCGGCAAGATGGGGTCATCCGACATCGGCGGTACCATATCGGTCGACCCGCAGACCAAGCCGATTACAGTTGATGCCAATCTCTTCTCGCATCATGTGGATCTCAAGGATCTGGGCGGATTCATCGGTGCCAAGCCCGGGCATCAGGAGAGCAAGGCAGCCTCAGCGAGCGACCGTATCCTGCCCTCAACCCCGATCAATGTGCCCAAGCTCAACTCAGTCAATGCCCATCTGGTCTATAAGGGTGATCGCATCGAGAACAAGGACATGCCGCTCGATAATATCCTTGCGGATATCGCGGTGCAGGATGGATCGATCACCATCAACAAGCTCAATTTCGCCGTCGGCGACGGAACGCTCGGACTCTCCGGTGCGCTTGACCCCACGGCAAACGGCCAGTTCAAGACCCATTTCAAGGTCGATGTCTCCCGCCTGTCGATCCAGCGTCTGATGAAAGCGACCGAAACCTTCAAGGGACAGGGCACGCTTGGCGGCCACATTACCCTCGCTGCGACCGGCAACTCCATCGCTTCGCTTCTGGCGAATGGCGATGGCGGCGTAACGCTGGTGGTCGATCACGGCGGCGATGTATCAGCGCTGCTCCCCGACCTGATGGGCCTCAAGGTAGGCAGCGCCATTCTCTCCGCACTGGGCATTCCGCAGCGTTCCGACCTCAAATGCTTCATTGCCGACATGCCCCTGCGTCAGGGTATCCTGAGCACGAATTCGCTCCTGCTCATGACAAACAACACCCGGACACTCGGTGGTGGCACCGTGAACATGCGCAACGAAACGCTGGATTATCACGTCACCACGCGTTCGACCTCGTTCAACATTCTGTCCTTCCCGGGCCGGGTGAACATCACAGGCCCGCTCAAGAGCCCGAACATCATGCCCGGTGCCGAAATCATCGGTCGTGCGGCGGCCACCGCAGGGCTCGCCATCGCCTTCCCGCCCGCAGCCCTGCTGCCCACCATCCAGTTTGGCGTTGGCAAGGGGAGCGCTTGTGAGGACGCCCTCGGCCAGGCTAATGCGGCGCCTGCTGCCGGGATCAAGCCCGGTGCCACGACGGGCAGCGGCGCCCCAACGGTAACGCCTTCTGCTCAGGGGCATGCGGTTCCGGCGAGAAAGCTGAGCCGCAAAGAGGTCCACTCGGTCTGGCAGAACCGTCTGAAACAGAATTGAGGCGATCAAGACGATTGATCGGCGCGCGCCATCCTGCCAGTCTGGCTCTATGGCGCGCCTCCCTTTTCTTCTGAGCTTTGTCCTGTGTCTGGCTGGTTGCGAGACCGCACCTTCCGCGCCCCGCGCCGAGACGGCCTCCGGCCTGCCGCCGGTCATCCTTATCTCGATCGACGGTTTCAGGCCTGACTACCTGCACGCGGGCCAAACCCCCACATTGGATGCTCTGGTAGACAGAGGCGTATCTGCCCCCATGCGCCCGTCTTTCCCCTCGGTAACGTTTCCCAATCACTATACACTCGTCACCGGTCTACGCCCTGACCATCATGGCGTGATCGGCAATACCATGACCGATCCGGATATTTCCGGCGAGACCTTCAGCGTGAGCCAGAAGACAGGGCTCGATGATCCCCGCTGGTGGGATAACGGAACCCCCGCCTGGGTCACCGCCCAGATGCATGGTCTGATGACAGCCTCCATGTTCTGGCCGGGCTCGGATGTCCCCATCCTCAATACACGCCCGGATATCTGGTACCATTTCGACGCAAGGCGCAGTCCTGCCCAAAGGGTCGAAACCGTACTCTCGTGGTTCGACCGCCCCGTGGAGAAACGCCCTGCTCTATCCTTGCTCTATTTTGACGGTGTCGATCATGCCGGGCACAAGACAGGTCCTTTCTCTCCCCAGACCAGAGCGGCCACGCAAGAGGTCGATACTGCCCTTGCCACCCTTCTGACTGGTCTGGCGGAGCGTCATATCGCTGCGAACATCCTCATCGTCTCCGATCACGGGATGGCAGCCCTCAGTCCGCAGCGTGTCATTCCCCTGACGAACCTCGCCCCTTCAGGAAGCATGTCGGTCGTGACCTCGGGCCCCTATGCCGGCATCAACCCCGTGCCGGGTCATGAACGGGATCTGGCACGCGCGCTTTCTGCGCCTCATGACCATGTCACCTGCTGGCCGCGCGCCCATATTCCGGAGCGGCTTCATTATGGCACCAACCCACGTGTACCGGCCTGGCTCTGTCTCGCCGAGACCGGTTGGACGCTCACCCGCGAACCTCATGAACACGTCAATGCCGGAGGCCATGGCTATGACAACGCCTCTCCAGACATGCTGGCCAGTTTCATAGCGTCCGGTCCTGCTTTCCAGTCGCATCGGGTACTGCCCACGATTGATAATGTGGATGTCTATCCTTTGACCATGATGCTGCTTGGCCTGCTTCCCGAGAACTCCGATGGTTCTCTGGCCCCGCTTCAGGCCGGTCTGCGCGACAGCTATCGTGCCATTCAGTAGGTTCATCCAGCCTGCCCCTTGCAGACAGGCCAAGGCTCTTGTCGCCAGGGCCACTCCCCCCCTAGAAGGACGCGACGCCTGACCCCTGCCCGGAGCCGCCATCCCGTGACCCCCTCTCCCCTCACTACCTGGCTGGATCGCCGCTTCCGGATTGCTCAACGAGGCTCGACAATCCAGCGTGAAATCCTGGCGGGACTCACGACCTTCGGTGCCATGGCCTATATCATGGCCGTCAATCCGGCGATCATGGCGAAGGCGGGCCTTCTTCCGCATGACATGATCATGACGACCATCGCAGCGGCCATCTGCGGCACCTTGCTGATGGCCCTTTTTGCCAACATGCCGATCGCTCTCGCGCCTGCCATGAGCAGCAACGCCATTTTCGCGCAGATCGTCGTACATCAGATGCATGTCGACGTACGCACGGCATTCACGATCGTCCTGTTCGGGGGGATCGCCTTCACCGCCCTTTCTGTGACACGTCTGCGCCATCGCATCATCCAGGCCTTTCCCGAACCGATCGTTCTGGGCATTCAGGTCGCGATCGGGATCTTCATCGCCCGCCTGGGCATGGTCACGGGCGGGCTGGCCATAGGTGCGCCCGATGGATTTCATTTCGGAGCGCTGACCGATCCCTCGGTTCTGCTCACCCTGTTCGGGTTGTTCCTCGCCAGCGTCCTCCTCGTGTTACGCGTTCCGGCTGGAATGCTGATCGCTATTCTTGCGGTGACTCTCGCCAGCCTGTTTGTCCACAAGAACGGTCACACCGTGGCAAGCCTGCCCGAGCATTTCATGGATTGGCCGCATTATCCGACCCATCTTCTTTTCCCGTTCAATTTTGGTGATTTCTTCTCGCATCTCGATCTGCTTCTGCCGATCACCCTCTATTTCCTGATCAGCGATTTCTTCGACGCGACAGGCACAATGTACAGCGTGGCCAACCGTGCGAGACTGACCAAGCCGGATGGCACCACCCTCCTCGGTCGAGCGGCCTTCGCGGCCGATGGCTCGGCCAGCATCATCGGTTCCGCGCTCGGGACCAGCACCGTCTCCGCCTATGTCGAGAGCCTGGTCGGGGTCGAGGCGGGTGGCCGCACGGGGCTTACGGCGCTGACCGTCGCCCTGCTTTTCGCGGCGTCCTCCGTACTTTGGCCCCTGATCGTGATGATACCCGCCGAGGCTACGGCCCCTGTTCTCATCTTGGTAGGGCTCTCCATGCTCTCGGCGCTCGGACAGGCCGCCAACAGCTCTCAGGAGGCACTCCTGACGCCTGCTTTCATGCTTCTCATTGCCGTCCTGACCGGCAATTTCATGATCAGCCTCGCTCTTGGCCTGCTCTTCTATTCTCTGCTGCTGCTGGTCACCCGGCAGTTTGTCCGCCTCACGCCCATGGTCCTCGGACTGGACGCTGTCTTCATTTTCTATCTCGTGCTGACGAGCCACACCGGGATCGGACAAGGCGGCTAGGCGCAAGGCGCGGCCCTGGCATCACGGCCGTGCTCGTCATGTTGTGAAGGAGGGGGAACGTAACGCGGCCCCCCGAAGATCGTTGACACAGGCAAGCAGGGACGCCCCGCCAGGAGTCCCGCAGCAATGAAAAAGGCTTGCCCCTATGTCATCCCCCGTAACCACCTCCTCCCTGCTCAAGGCCCTCGCCCCCCTGCGCGAGGAATTCGTCGCGCTACGCCATGATCTCCATACCCATCCAGAACTGGGGTTCGCTGAAAAGCGGACGAGCGACATTGTCGCGACCAAGTTGCAGAACTGGGGCTATACGATTGAGCGTGGCTTCGCCGGAACCGGACTTGTGGCGACCCTGCGCCAGGGAGCCGGCGGGAAGGTCATTGGTCTACGCGCCGAAATGGATGCCTTGCCGATCGTCGAAAAATCCGGCGTGGCGTGGCAGAGCGCCCAGGAAGGCGTATCCCATATGTGTGGCCATGACGGGCACACCACGATGCTGCTCTGCGCCGCAAAATATCTTGCGGAAAAACGCCCATTCGACGGCACATTGCACCTGATCTTCCAGCCTGCCGAAGAACTGCTTTGCGGTGGTAGTCGCATGATCGATGACGGACTCTTTGCCAAATATCCGTGCGATATCCTGTTTGCCCAGCACAACATGCCAGGCTTTCCGAGCGGCAACTTCTACTTCCACAAAAGCGCCGCCATGGCGTCTTCGGACACCGTGAAGATCACGATCGCGGGCAAGGGTGGACACGGGGCCATGCCCCAGAAAGCGAAAGACCCGGTCCTCGCCTGCGCACAACTCGTCATGGCATTGCAGAGCATCGTTTCGCGCAATATCGACCCGTTCGCACCCGCCGTCGTCACGATCGGCGCCCTCAACGCGGGGAGTGCCGCCAATGTCATTCCCGAAAAAGGCACGCTTCTTCTGACCGTGCGGACCATGACGGCAGATGCGCGCCAGCGCGTCCTCGACCGCATCAGCGCCATTGCCACCCATACTGCCGAAACCTTCGAATGCGCGGCCACCATCGAGCATCTCAATGGCAGTCCGGTACTAAACAACAATGCACGCGCGATCGATTTCGCGCGCGCCACGGCACAGGACATCGTCGGGGCGGATCATTGTCATGATTGCCCGCCATTCATGGGAAGCGAGGATTTCGCCTTCATGCTCGAGGCGCACCCCAATGGCTGCTACTGGTTTATCGGCAATGGCACCGAGGGCTGCAACGGCGTGCCGCTTCATAATGGCGGCTTCGATTTCAACGACGACAATATACTTCCCGGCGCCGCGCTCTTCGTCGGTCTGGTCGAACGATATCTTGCACCGCAGGGCTGATCCCCCTGCAAGGAGCCCCCGGGCTGGCTCAGGACGCCAGCCCTTCACTCTCGCGCTCAATTCTTGCGCGTTCCGCGGAATGGCGCTTGCGGCAGCGCATATTCCGCCTGACGGTTCAGAAGGCCTGACGATACAGTCCCACCATTTCCTCTTCGGTGATAGCTACCGGGTTGTTCACCAGAACACGGCGCTGGGTGATGGCATCAGCGGCGAGAATTGGGAGATACTCCTTAGTCACACCGACATCACGGAGCCGTCGTGGCATCTGGGCCGCGTCCATCAGAGCCTCCAGTGCGCTGATAAAGGCCTCGGCGCGCGTGGACACGTCTCCCTCCGAGGGAAGGCCGATGGCATCGCCAAGCTCGGCGTAGAGCGCTGCACATGCGCGCGCGTTGAAACGCAGGACAGGGGCAAGCATCAACGCATTGGACAGACCGTGAGGCACATGGAAATACCCGCCCAGAGGATAGGCCATGCCATGGACCAACCCAACGGGCGAGTTTGCAAAAGCCTGCCCTGCCAGCATGGCACCCAGCAGCATGGCTTCGCGGGCGCCACGATGACGGGGCTCTCGACAGGCTGTAACCAGATGGCGGAAGAGCAGAGCCAGAGCCGAACGTGCTAGATGATCTGAAACAGGATTTTTACGTACGCGTCCTGTATAGGCCTCGATCGCATGGACCATGGCATCCACACCAGTCGCAGCCGTATGGGACGCAGGCAGACCGAGTGTCAGTTCAGCATCCAGAAAGACCTGATCAGCGAAAAGCGGTGCAGAAACGACCCCTGATTTGTGAGTGCCCTCCCGCGTAATCACCGCGACATTCGTAACCTCCGAGCCTGTACCCGCCGTCGTCGGGACCAGAATCAAGGGCAGCCGCCCCCCCTTGACCTGATCGACCCCATACATCTCGGAAAGAGGCTGCTTCGCACCCATCAGGATTGCGGCGAGTTTCGCCACATCCAGGGATGACCCACCGCCCACACCGAGCACAGCCTCAATGTTTGCCGCCTGTCCGGCCGCCACACAATTCTGGAGGATCGTTTCAGAGGGGTCGGCGACAACCTGATCGTAAAGCGTCACCTCGAATCCTGCCTCCTGGAGCGACTCGATCAGCGGCGCGACAAGCCCTGAGCGCGTCAGACCGGAATCGGTGACGAACAACACACGGCGTATAGCCCACTGAGTACGCAGGGTGGCGCCAATCCGACCGGCGCCACCCCACTCCATGGTGATCTTGGGCACCGTCTCGAATGTGAATGGCTTGATGGACATGATCGATACTCCCTCGCCCTCTGGCTTGGCAGCGCAAAGCACGCCCCCGACACAACCCGGCAAAACGCCTCGACCTTGAGCGCCGGGAGTGGGAAAACCCCGCTTCGATACGAACACTGCCTAGGATGACCCGCCTTTGCATGGGACGCCGTGACGGATCAGGAAAAATCACGGGATCGATCGTGCCACGCCGACACGCACCACGCACGTGAAACCAGTCAGCTTCAGTTAATCGTGACTTCCTGCACCGCCTCAGCCATGCCTTACGCCCCCAGGAGAACCCGCGACCCGTGCTCTTCCCCGCTCAGGTCGTATCACCAGCTCTGCAACGGCAAGACATGAGGCACCGCGCTGGTAGGGCGCATCTGCTGAAGCCTCCATTCCTCCTATATTTTTCGCTATTATTGCGCTTAGAACCTAAAATATTTTTACAAACGCAGTGTTCGCCTATTTTTGAACACAATATTTTCGTCCATAATGTGGGCGATACCGGGAGCGTGATGCAAAACTTCCCCGGTATCGCCCACGATTTATAGTCGTTTTTGAAAAATTAATGAACGACCGGGGTCAAAAATCCCCGTCAATGCCATGACGCGCCGCGAAGCGATGCCTGCGAGCCTGCGGCCATTCCAACACGTTGCGCTGGTGTGTTGAGCTCCGCGCCAGAACTATGCTGGTTGGCGGGCCAGGAACGCCGCCATGGCCTTATGCGCCGCTCCCGCATCGCGTCCCAGCGCCATCAGCGCTGGAATCTGACCGGGCTTACGCAGCAGGCTGGCGGCCAGCTTGAGCGGCGAGATACCGCCGCCTTCCAGCACATCGCAAGCCGCAGGAGGCAGATCGCGGCGCGAATCATCGCACACAACCCGGAGCACCGCGAAAGGCAGCCCAGCTCGGGCAACGACCCCGCTCTCCATATCGACAGCCAGACAACCCGTGCGGGCATGAAGACGCTCTTTCTCCGCGGCCGTGGCGATCAGTTTGTCGCTATGCAAGAGCCCTCCATGAAGCACGCCGGTGTGCCCCACGCCAAAACGACGCGACAGCGCCCCATCGGTCTTCGCCGGCATTCCGTCCACGAGCACCCATTGCGGAATGATCAGGGCTCCTGGCCTCAGGTCAGGAGCAAGGCCCGCCGCACAACCAAATGACAGCAGCGCAGTCGCTCCTGCCGTGAGAAGCCGCTCGACACCCTGACGTGCCCCCTCTGCAGTCGCGCCACTGATCGCGATGGGTGAGCCGGGACTATACGGCCTGATCAGCCGCGCCTCAGCCTTAAGCCCAACCAGAATACCCAGCATGTCAGAAACCGTGCTCGACCCGACCGGAATTGCTCAACCCGAGATTGCGGAAACGCGACAAGGCCATGAGAGGGAAGAACTGCTTGTAGCCGTGATAACGCAGATAAAAGACCTTGGGGAAACCGACCGCATTATAGGGCTGTTCTTCCCACTCACCTTGACCATTCTGCTGCGCAACGAGATAGGACACGCCGCGCTTGACGACCGGTGTCTCGCGACGCCCGACTGCCATCAGCCCCAAAACGGCCCAGGCTGTCTGAGTCGGCAGGCTCTTGTCATACTCCCCCGGTGTGGCCCCCTCGTAAGAGGCACAATCCTCACCCCAGCCACCGTCTTCACGCTGGACGCTCTCGAGCCATTCCACAGCACGCAGCACGGCAGGGTCATCATGCGGCACACCGGCGATATTGAGAGCGCAGAGAACCGACCAGGTACCGTAGATGTAGTTGGTGCCCCAACGGCCAAACCAGCATCCTTCCGGCTCCTGCTCGCGACGCAGATAATCGAGGCCACGCTCGATCACCGGGCGATCCTCGGGAAACCCCAGTTCGCACAGGAAGGACACGCAACGGGCCGAGACATCGGCGGTGGGAGGGTCGAGCAGCGCGCCATGATCAGCAAACGGAATATGGTTCAGCGCATCGAGATCGTTATCGATATCGAACGCACCCCAGCCGCCATTCGTGCTCTGCATTCCCACGATCCATTCACGGGCGCGGGAAATTGCTTCCTTGTTGCCGTCAGGATCCTCGCGATTGAGCAGCATGCCCACAACGGCCGTATCATCGACATCGGGATAGTAGTCGTTTTCATATTGGAAGGCCCATCCGCCTGGACGGACATCCGGGCAGTTGATCGCCCAGTCTCCCTTCACGTTCAGAATCTGCCGTTTGCGCAGCCAGTCCATGCTGCGCTGGAGCTTTTCTCTCGTTTCCTTCGGGCGTGTCGCATCCGGACCCGACGCCGCCTCAGCCATGGCAAGCCCGGAAAGACCCGTATCCCAGACTGGCGACACACAAGGCTGGCAATAGGTTTCGTCGCCATTGGTGACGAGCAGATCCTGAATGCCCTTCCAGGCCAGTTCCACGCGCGGGTCGTTATCCGGAACGCCCATACCGCGATACATCATCACGACATTGGCCATGGCAGGATAGATCGCTCCCAGCCCGCCCTCGCCCAGACGGGGCTCGATGAAGTCGAGAGCGGCCTTGACAGCCTTCTTGCGCAGCGCTGCGGGGAAGCGCGGCTCAATGGGGCGCAGCACCGTATCGACCTTCTTGAACACATGACCCCAGATCGACCGGTAGGGTCCGCGAATCCAATCCTTCACCTCTTCAGGCGGGGTGACGAACAGTTCCTGGATATGGATGTTGCGGGGATTGATGGCGCGCGGCTCGAGCGTCCGGAGGACCAGCATGGGTGCCACGACGCTGCGTGACCAGTAGGACATGTTCCACATCGAGAACAGGGCCGCCTTGGGCATCAGCATCAGTTCGACCGGCATGACCGGCGTCGCGCGCCAGGGAACCTCACCAAACAACGCCATCTGAATGCGGGTAAAGACATTGGCCCGCGCGGCACCGCCACGGTCGAGAATGGCCTCGCGGGCGCGCTGCATATGCGGGGCGTTGATATCATCCCCGATCGCCTTCAGGGCGAAATACGCCTTCACGGAAGCAGAGAGATCGAAGCCGCCATCATGATAAAGCGCCCAGCCACCATGAGACCCCTGGGTACGGCGCAGATAGACGCCAATACGCGCCTGCTTGGCGTCATCGATCCGGTCGAGATAATGCTCGAGCAGCACGTATTCGGCCGGGATGGTGGCATCGGCTTCGAGCTCGAAAACCCAATGTCCATCGTCATTCTGCCTGTCGGACAGCGCGGCATGGGCAGAATCGATAGCCTGACGCACCTGGCCCATATCCGCCTCGGCCGGAATTTCGGCTTCGTGACGCTCCAGAACGTCGGAATAGATCAACATTGCCCGCCCTTGTCCTTTTTGCAGTTCGGTTTCGTTGTCAGAGGCCCAGAGCCCTGATGGCCTCTGAACCAGAACGGATCGCCCCCTCAATGGTCGAGGGGAAACCCGTCTGGGTCCAGTCCCCGGCCAGGGCCAGATTCTCCAGCGCTGTCCGGGTCTGCGGTCGCAGGCGATCCTGTGCCGGGGTCGCGGCAAAGGTCGCCCGTTTTTCACAGACCAGACGCACAGGCGGCACGGCAACCGGCAGGGTCTCGACCAGCACCGGCCCGACGGCCTGACGGATTTCCGACCAGATCGTCGCGATCAGTTCGTCATTATCGCGATCAGCATAGCGATTTGCCGCGCTGACAGTCACGGAAAGAATTTCGCCCTTGAGATACACCCATTCTGCTACCCCGCCCACGAGACCGACAAACCCGACCTTGTTGAGCATGCCGCGCGCCTGAACCGGCCCCGGCAGGCGATAATGGACGTTGATGATGCTTTCATACGCATCGGGCGCTTCGAACCCTGGCAGATGAGCCTCCAGCACTGTCCGTGCCACGGGCGAGGGTGCGGCAAACACCACCTTGTCTTCTGGTCCAAGCGCGATCGTCTCATTGCCGATCCGCAGCCCGGTGACGCGCCCCTGGGTGACATCCACCCCCGACACGCGCGTACCGCAGCGCACTTCGCCCTGAAGCCGCATGATATGCGCAATCGCAGGGTCCACAAAGCTCTCCGAGAGGCCCTCTGCCGGATACCAAGGGCAGCAGGCGGCCCCGCCCAGAGCGAGTGTCTCGCGCATGATCGCGCCCAGAAGGGCAGCGCTCGCGGTCTCCACAGGCGTATTGAGAGCCGAAATCGCAAATGGCTCGAGCAATCTCTGGCTCAGCATGCCATCGCCCAGATATTCGCTGACTGTAGCATCCGGCCCTGCCTTCAGAATACGCCCGAGCATGGCCAGCTCTGACAGTTTCATGCCAGGCACACGGCGATTCCTGGCAAATGCCCAGAAGGGCACACGCCCCTTCGAGAGCTTCAATGTCCAGCCCAGATTGGCGGAGAGATCGAACCAGGGAAAGAGAGGCGCGCCCGGCCCGGTCAGGGTTTTCTCCGCCCCGATCAGCCCCAGATACCGGAATGTCGCCTTGTTGGCCGAGAGCAGCAGATGATTGCCGTTATCGATCCGTGCTCCTAACGCCTTGTCGTAATAGGAGCGTGCACGCCCGCCGCAGGCCGGCCCTGCCTCATAAATCGTGACACCGGCACGACCGATGACATCGACCGCCGCAGATAGCCCGGCGAGCCCACCGCCGATGATGTGAACATGCGTCATGGTTCAGCCATAATAGGCAAGCAGGGAACGCAATGCGCGCGCAGCCTTGCTGACCTTCACCGGGGTTTCGGGATGGCGCCAGCCACGACGCAACATCGCCGTGAGAACAGGCCGGTAGGAAGCCGCCATCATGCGTGCCGGTCGCATGGCAACCGAATCGCATTTCTGCATGGCACGGCGTGCCTCCCGAAAATGATCGGCAGCCCGCACCGCCAGGATGCGGGCAAGCGGGTCGAGACCCAGCGCATAAAGCGCTTCCTGTGGATCCAGCGGCACATTGTAGCGCTGCAGCAGTTCACGGGGCAGGTACAGACGCCCCCGATCGGCATCCTCCTGCAGATCGCGCAGAATATTGGTCAGCTGCAAAGCCCGACCCAGATGATACGCCACGCGATCGGCTTCTGCTGAGGAATCACCGAAGACCCGTACCGAAAGACGCCCGACGGCAGAAGCGACCCGATCACAATAACGATCGAGCGTAGCCTCATCTGGCGCCACGATCGGACCGGCAGCATCCATCGCCATCCCGTCGATCACGGCGGCAAAATCCGCCTTGCGGAGGGAAAAGCGCGTAATGGTGGCGACCAGAACCCGGTCAAGCGCATCCTGCGTGGTGCCCTCAAACAGCCGGTCGAGACGCTCATGCCACTCCTTGAGGGCCAGGTCCCGATCGGGTACCTGCACATCGCCATCGGCGATGTCATCCACTTCCCGGCAGAACGCATACACGGCAAACATGCCATAGCGCCGCTCGGCAGGCAGGATCTTCATTCCTTTGGCAAAAGACGTTCCGGCACGGGTCACGATCGAGCGGACATGCTCCAGATCGGCCGAAGAACAGCCCAGCACCGCTTCCTGTTGAAACCCGCTCACCGCTTCATCCCTGTGTCCTCTGGCGCGGCGCCTCGGCCGCGCGGCCTTGTCCCAGCCAGATTTGTCCGAGTGCCGCGTCGTTCCAGCGCGGCACCATCGAAGTGCAGGGCCTTTTACCCGCAAAAAATCAAACAGCAAAATCTGTTCCGGCCTACCTGCGTTCCGTTCCCGATGCCTCTACCCAACGGAGATGGACCATGCGCCCTGTTGCCCCTGCCGCCCCAATGCAAAAGCCGAAACACTATACGGTTCGGACGCTTCTCGCGACACTCCCGCCCTTTATCGCGCCCTGGCCGCCTCGCCGGGGGGAAACCGCAGCATGCGTCGCACTCTCCGTAGCGGCCTCCATGAGCCTCGTGCCCCTGACGTCCTCCGTTGCCCACGCCCAGCAAACCGCCTCCGCACACGCCGATCATCTGCTCAAGGCCGACCGCTCCTGGAATGGCAAGCCCTATGCGAATTACCCGCCCGGCCCTCCTACGCTGAGCATGATCCGCTTGACCATTCCGCCGCACACGGCCCTGCCCTGGCATACCCACCCTGTTCCGAATGCGGGATACGTCCTCTCTGGCCAGCTCACCATCCAGGACAAGGCAAGCGGCGCAAGTCACGTCTTTCACCAGGGCGAGGCATTTGCTGAAAGCGTCGACGACGCCCATCGCGGCGTGTCGGGCGACACGCCTACGATTCTCATCCTCACCTATGCGGGCGGCAATAATCTTCCGACGTCGATCCCCCTGAAAGGCGAGAAGAATGAATACTGAGGGTTCGGGCGCAATTCCGTTTCGAAAATGATTTGACAAGCGAAACGAATGGCCTTTTCCTTGCCGGTATCTGATCCACCGGAGACACGCTCATGACCGCGCCCCTCACACAGGAAGCCAAGGAAGACCT